>Ga0302182_10000925_pt1 | contig 16550 bp, 13 predicted proteins | sample I_Palsa_N3_1_FD_198781 | JGI IMG/M metagenome (GOLD analysis project Ga0302182, IMG submission 198781) | Peat permafrost microbial communities from Stordalen Mire near Abisko, Sweden - I_Palsa_N3_1 | ecosystem: Environmental > Terrestrial > Soil > Palsa > Peat permafrost | place: Sweden...
GTTGATCGTGCATATAAGTCGATCCACCCCGACTCGCCGGGTCTCGTTTTACGCCGATTAGGTAAGCTGATGGCTCGTCTCCATCGTTGACCAAGGAGTATTGGCGTACGAGAGTTTGGCTCAGATGGAGATCAATATGGGCACCGGCGCTGGTCGACGGCAGCGGCTTTCCATTTGAACGCTGGAACTCATACAGATTCGTGTCGCGGGCCGCATAACGAACTGACACCAGGCGAACTTCGATCAATTCGTGCGTTTGTACGGGAAACTCCTCGGCGCTCACCTTGTATTCTCCATTTTGATACGGGTATCTTGCGCGTCATCTATGACATCGCGAGACCAGGTGGCTACGCGACTTCGGTATGACGAAGCAAAAAGTTTCTCTCAGGTCCCGATCCCGCGGTTTAATAGATTTTCTAACCAATCCGACAATCTAGGTAGCGTGGGCTAACTCAGCGGGAAGTGACGCTTTTGTTTTCCAGGATTCCCCATTATTTTTATCGACCGTTACCGTACAAGCGCTGACTAGGTGATATGGAATGCCTGGTGCCGTGCCTACCGGCTGAACAGCGTTTTGGCGTAGTGCTCTCGCGCCTTTGATCATTTGCCGCCGCCAAGCGGTGACGCACAGGTCGGAAGTTCCCAGGAACTCCTTACTTCGGTCAAGGATTCGGCCTTGTGATTCTCCTACCGCATGGTCCTGGACCAGAATGCCGGTGATTCCAGAGAAGTTGGATTCCTTCATCATTTTGCGATCTTGATTATACAAATTATCGCGATTAGACAGCTTGCGAAAATCCTTATCGACGTAGAGTCCCCCTTCGCGGATGCGCTGTTCGGCGTCCACCGGTTTAACCGGGTCGAAAACAAACTGCATCACCCACGTATTCTCGTCGTCCCGCGGAACGAATACGTTTACAAGGCGTCGATTGGGCGTCGCGCCGGTTTCGAACGGCGGGATGAGCGTTGTTACGGGCATCGCGAGTGCCGTAACTCGGGCATTGAATTTTCCCGGCTCAGTTTCACGCAAGCCTGCGTAACGAATGCCGTAGGCCGTGTATTCGAGCTCGAGGTCGACCTTGAGTATCTCTTCAAAAACAACTGCGTCAAATTTCTTGGTCCATGGACTGCGACGATGCAGCACTCCGGCGTGGGCCGAATCAATCGTACCTTCGACCAGTTGTGCGTAATTGCATTCGCCGAGCACTTTGCTTGCGAAACAGTGTTCGGTCGGCAACTTGAACCACTCGTACTCAGGAAATGGTGGCTCCAGCTCGGCCTTTCCTAGGTACGCCCAGACCATTCCGCCCGCCTCGCGAGTCGGATATGCCTTGGCCTTTACGCGTGAGCAAAACGCGGAGCCCTTCGGTTCGGTCGGAATGTCAACACATGATCCATCGACTGCATATTTCCAGCCGTGGTAGATGCAGCGCAATCCATTTTCTTCATTGACCGCTAAGACCAGCGACGCAGCTCGATGAGGGCAAAATTCATCAAGCAAGCCGACTTTCCCATCGGTATTCCGAAAGGCCACCAGATCCTCGCCGAGGATCCTGACGCGAATCGGTGCACCGTCCGGCTCAGGGAGTTCGGTGGACAGTGCGACGGGCAACCAATAGCTACGCAGGAAGTCGCCCATCTCTGTACCCGGGCCGACACGGGTCAAGGTCTCGTTGTCTTGTTTGGAAATCATGATCGCTCCTGCTGGATATTCGCGTCGGCTTAGATTGCAGGTAAATGTTCTTCACCTTGTCGATTGCCGACGGCTGGAAATTGCACCCGAAATTACAAATTCAGATCTAGCTTGTACAAGTTCATGGTGTTTCGGAACAGGACGTCTTCTTTTTGCGTTTCCGTTAGCCAGCTGATGTTCTGAATGGATGGCGCTACATCGTCCATTTCGCGATGCGTATGGGGATGAACTTCTGAGCCGACGCCAGGACATTCGGCGCCGAATAGGCACCGGTCCGGGCCCACGACATCAAGTAAAAATTCAACGGCCTTCGGGGTGTAAAGCACTGTGTCGAAGTAGAGTTTTTTAAGTTGTTCGCTGAATAGTTCGCCACCACCTTTTGCTCGGCGGAGGCTGCCAGCTTCGAATCGTCCCAACTGATACGGAATTGCCCCGCCCCCGTGAGAGATGACAATCTTCAGCTTGGGAAAGTCTTTAAATACATTCGAATTCAGCAGCCCGACAATGGCTGTGGTTTCTTCGTTGATGAAACGCAGGGTGTAAGGCTCACGGATGGAACGGGATCCCGTTCCATGAATGTGCGCAGGAACATCCAGCTCACAAAGCTTTTCGTAAAGCGGATACCAGTAGCGGTCGCCGAGCGGGGGCGGATCCTCCGGACCGTTTTCGAACGGATCTGGGTTGAGTAGACAACCCTTGAATCCGAGTTCATTGACGCAGCGTTCCAACTCTTTGATTGATGCGGTCAAAGGTTCGCCCGAGGCTTGCGGCAGACCAGCGATTCCAACAAATCGGTTCGGCCAAAGCTTGGTCTGGCGGTAGATAATGTTGTTGACCTCTTCGGTCCACCATTGCACGAGGAAGCCAGGCTTTTCGCTGTGCATCGCCATGAACGGACGGGGCGAGATCAGCTGCATGTCGGTACCGAGCCGATCGATATAGTGCATGTGACTGTCGTGACGACCGAGGAATTTTTCTTCCTCGACAGCGTAGCGCAGCTCTTCGTCCGAGATGACCGGACCGCCTCTTCCATGAGCGCCTCGGTGAGCCATAATCAGCGCCTTGTAGGCCCAGAGCTCAGCAGGCGCGCTCACATGTGCGTGACAATCGATGATCATAATGCTCCTTAAAATTGTTTTCTAGGTTGCGTGTTTCAGATACTTACGTCGGTACTTAGTTAAGGTATGGACCTGCTTTACTTTGCGAATGGGTCGACGTCGGCAGTCTTGTGGCTTGTCTCCCGAAGACCGCGGGCTCTACTTTGAAAATCTGTTAAACGTGGTCGCAGGCAGGCCCAGTTCAAACCTCCCGGCACCCGTCATGGTTGCGTCCCAGTTGAAACCAACGTGTCCGCAGACCCCGTTGATATCACGCCAGATGCGTTGAATCTCGGACGTGTTGTAGATCGTGCTTCCGCCGCTCGCCTCGATGAGGCTGTTGACGGCGCGCCGACACGTCTGAGCAACATAGGCGAGGTCACGCGGTGCTTGAAAGCGATAGCGGGCGGACACATCACCGACTCCTTGCATCACATCGACGCGCTCGGCATCACGCAGAATCAGGGCAAAGGCGGCGTCGACCATGGCTGCGGCTTCGCCGACTCGGGCGAACGTGGCGGACTGAGCCGACAACTCTGGTTCGACGAGCGCCGAGAGGCGCGCATGATTGCTCTTGCTAAACACGTGAATCGCGCCAAGCGCGGCGCCGACAGGCGCGCCGACGAGCGAAAGCGGCAATGCCATGCTCATTGGGAGGCCGTAAAGTGGAATATCCAGCGCGGCACCTCCCGGCGTTGAGCCGGCAACGACATCTGCAAAACGAACGACGTAGGCATCGGGAACAAACGCATCCGCCACATGTATCGACTTGCTACCGGTGCCACGCATGCCACTGGTATGCCAGTCATCAACGATTGCAAAGTCCCTGCGCGGCACTAACATGAACTTGGGCTCTTCTCCAGAAGGAGTCGCGCCAAGGATGACCCAGTCGGCATGGTCGATACCGCTGGCCCACTTACCTTCGCCGGCCTTGATTCGATAGCCTCCATCTTCGCGCACCGGTGCATTGCCACCGAAGCGAAAAATGGTCGAGACAAGGGCACCCGGCCGCTCATATACCGACTGCTGTGCGTCAAGCGCAAATTGAGACAGGAGCCAGAAATGGCCTACCAGGTTGCCGAAAACCCAACCGGAAGAAACGCAGCCTTGCGCAAGCTCTGCGGTCGTCTCAACCAGTGTTGCAATGCCGAGTTCGGAACCGCCGAACCGCTTGGGTGTCAGCAGGCCTGTCAAGCCAGACGCCCGCAGCTCCGAAATCGTCTCGTCGGGAATGCGTCTGAGGTCTTCCGCATGAGCCGCCCGCTCCCGCAGCTTCGGTACGAGCTCCCTTGCGCAAGCGACCGCCTCGCTGCGGCTTGCTAGTACGGGAAGGTCAAGGACGGGACTAGACTCTTTCAAGACGGCGCTCGCTGGCATGGGTGTTCCTAAAAGAAATTCAATGATCTATCGTGCAACGGGAATGTTTCGTAGCAAGCCGCAAACACTTGGCATGTCCCCTCTGTTCAAAATTGTCTGCCGCATCCGAAGCAAATGGAAATTGAAATTTGGCTTCGATACATGCAAAAAGCGATATGCCTGAAAGGCCGAAGCTTTGGAAAGCGCCTATGATTGGCGGTATCGGCTGGACAGGACTCGCCACCACGTGAGCGTCTGCACGGGGGTAAAAATAGTGTTATTCCGGCCGACCCTGCGCGGAAGGCCAAGGCAGGGGTTAACACTAATCCACAGGGGCGCTGGCTCTCAACTGTTGGTGAGATAAGGATTCACACGTATGCATTCGAAAAACGATATGCAAACCGTACGCATCTTCATTTGTTCCGAGCGCGCAGGAGGAGTCCAATAGGTGCCATGAAAGCTTGAATCGAGTGTCGAATCAAGCGCGTATCCACAGGGTTGCGTCATGCCATCGTCGATAAAGTTAATTGAATCGAGTACCGCTGTTTTCGGCGTTCCGGGTTTGCTGACATGACCATCGTAGACAGTCAATGTCACGTATCGCCAAACTGGTTCGAGCCGGTGGAATCGTTGCTCTTCCAGATGGATCGGTACGGCGTCGAGCGCGCTGTTTTAATACAGATGCTTGGGCAATATGAAAATCACTATCAGATGGCTTGTACTAAGATGCATCCCGACCGTTTGCGCAGCGTTGTTGGTGTTGACTGGGCAGATCCTCTGGCGCTCGACCAATTACGTCGCGCGGCGGACCTGGGGGCGGCCGGCGTTCGGCTGCGCCCGGGTTCACGCTCACCCGGTGATGATCCTTTGGCGATCTGGCGGGTAGCTCAAGAATGCCAGCTCGCGGTCAGCTGTGTTGGAAGTGTCGAGACGTTCAACTCCCCTGAATTCGCCAACGTCCTAACGGAGATGCACGCGCTTCCCGTGGTGTTGGAACATTTCGCCGGGCAGGCCCGTCCTGATGACACCGAGGACGCGCGAGCGGCTCGACGTCAGGGCCTCTTGTTGAGCCGATTTCCCAATGTCTTTCTTAAACTTCCTGGCTTGGGGGAACTGCTGCCTCGCGCGACCCCGCCATCTGAGGACGGCTCACCGGTTAAACCAGGTGCACGGGTGTTGATAGATGCCGCAATTGACGCATTTGGTGCAGAGCGCTTGATGTGGGGAAGTGATTTTCCGGTCGTCTCCAGCCGAGAAGGATACGGCAACGCGTTGCTGGCTTCACGGGAAGCGTGTGCCCATTTGCCTCACCAATCCAGGAGTTCTATCTTTGCAGAGACCGCAATCCAGGTCTTTAAATAAAATATTCTTTAGAGACCCAACCTAACATAGCCTCTATCGGCCTGTTCGCAACGACGAGTGACTGGCCGCAAAACAGCGTGGTTGCGATATTGAAATATGAACTAAGACACAAGCATACATGCTTGTGATCTTTCAAAAATGTCGAGATCGACTATTGCGCAGATGCGAATTGTCGGTACGTCAAACTAACAGCTATCAACAACAAGGAGTGCCACAATGGTGACCTGTTTATCTCCGAACGGCGGCGACCAGACTCGCGCGGTCGGCCCCGCGCTAAAGCTGCTTGTTGGGACAATTTGTGGCGTTTATATGCTCGGAAGGGACCAGGTCGGTGATGCATGGACAGTCGAATACTCGGCGATAAATGACAAACAAATCAGCTCGCTGCTCTACGAGGAACGTTCGGGCCTACTGTTCGCTGGTGTGCATGGAAACGGCGGTCTTTGGATGAGTAGCGACGGTGGCGTGACATGGACGCCTCGGATGAACGGCCTTGATCGGCCGCACGTATATACGATTGCAGTGCAATATCGTGGTGACAAGATTGTGCTTTTTGCAGGTGTCGAGCCTCACGGACTATATCGCAGCGAGGACCTCGGCCAAAATTGGCATGATGTCCCGAGCATCATGGATGTCGCTGGTACGGAAAAATGGAATTTCCCGCCACCGCCTCACATCGCGCATGTCAAACACATCGCATTTCATCCGACCGATCCGGCGACTTACTATGTCTGCATCGAACAGGGTGCGCTACTTAAAACAATAGATGACGGCGCGTCGTGGATCGAATCATCAAACTTTGAGGCGGATGACGACTTCTTTCGCAACGACACTCATCGCGTGGTTATCCGTGCCACCAACCCGGAAGACATCTTTATTGCGACGGGTGAAGGCCTGTATCGCAGCGTGGACGGCGGCACCACTTGGGATCATCTAACGTTTCGCTCTGATCGGATCGGGTATCCCGACATTCTCTACCTCGACCCCCGCGATGAGGAGGTGATCTATTTGGGGGGGGCTGGCAAGGCGCCACGCGAATGGCGCAAGATGTCCCCACCGTATTCCGATGCCGGCCTTATCCGAAGCAGCGACAATGGCAAAAGCTGGACCGAACTAACGCACGGGCTTCCTCACCCAGTCGTCGGCAACATCGAAGCCATGACCATGCACTTTTGGGACGACCAGGTGGCATTTTTTGGCGGCACCGCGACTGGCGAAGTGCACGTAAGTGAAGATTCAGGCGCCTCCTGGTCCTTGCTTGCCAAGGATTTGCCACCGATTTCGAAGGCCGGTCACTACCGCTGGTTTCTCACGCCCGAGCAGCGCGAACACATCGAAGACCAGATGCGCAGCTGGGGCGCGCATAAGGCGCTTGAAGATGAAAGAGGCGATGTCTAGAAATGCTTAATGTGCCTTCTGAGTAACTCTGTCGAGCCCAAAGCCCGTCATTAAGGTGGAATAGATGATTTACCCAACGACTCACGGCAGCGAAGCACTCAAAAGTAACTTGCCGAAATTCGCCAATAGAGCGGAGGCGTTGGCTGCAGCCAGGGAATTGACGTCTCGCATTTGCGCAAGAGGGGCGCGCACAGAAGCGGATCGCATGGTTCCGACGGACACCATTGACGAACTGATCGCTAGTGGACTGACCGGCATTGTGACGCCACGGATATTCGGTGGGTCAGAATTGGGGATGTCTTCTCTCGTAGAAGTGACCGCCGAAATCTCCTCGGCCTGTGGTTCGACGGGTTGGGTATTTGGCGTGCTCACCGGCCACAGTTGGATGCTCAATCTTTTTCCGGTTGAAGTTCAAAAGGAAGTCAACGGCGTCCCCGGCGCTCTTTCGGCGACGGTCTATCGGCTAACGGGAACGGTCACCCGCGTTGAGGGCGGCTACCGCTTGGTCAGCGGTGAGGGGCGATTTTGCAGCGGTATCGACCACGTTCAGTGGGTGATTGTAGGTAATGCGGTGCTCAGCGAAAATGGACCTCCCGAGCCACGCTTTTTCGTCGTCCCCCGCAGTGAGGTCGAGATTGTCGATGATTGGTACACGGCAGGTATGCGAGGCACGGGGAGCCGTTCGATAAAAATCAGAGAAGCGTTTATTCCTGAGCATCGATCGGTGTCGGTGGCTGAATTGCAAAGTGGAGAAACTGAAGGCGGCAGATTTCACAGCGGGCCCCTCTATCGCATGCCGATGATGGGGTTGCCGCCATTCTCAATAATTGGCGCTCCCTTGGGAATGGCGCGCGGTGCAATATGCAGCCTCTCAGAGAATCTCAAAAAGAAGATGACGTCGTTGGGTGAGTTGCAACTGGCAGAGCAATCGGTGATGTTCGCCAGAATCGCGCAAGCATCGGTCGATGTGGATACTGCCTATGCACTGGTGATGGAGGACGCCGCCGTTATCGACAATGCCGACGATGCCGGTAGCATCGCGACTCTGCAACGCATTCGCTTCCAACGTGATGTCGCATTCGCTGCGCAGAAGTGTCGTAATGCGATTACCAACCTTTTTGAAGTCAGTGGCGGCAGCGGGATCTATGAGACTTCCGATTTGCAACGCATCTGGCGTGATGTCAATGCCGCAGCCTCACATTTCGCATTCAACTGGGACAGCGCAGCTGTCAACTACGGGCGGGCATTGCTAGGTCTTAGCCCGACTAGTAATGACTATAAAAAGCGGCAAAATTAATCAAGGATCGAATGTTATGACTAACGAAAGGACCTTTCCGCCTGCTGCGACTCCCGACATTGTGCGGGAGCTAGCGCCCACAGGTAAGTTGCGCGCTGCAATCAACTTTGGCAACTCGGTTCTCGTACAACAAGATCCTGAATCGGGCAAGCCGAAGGGCGTTTCTGTGGACTTGGCTTACGCGTTGGGACACCAGCTTCAAGTACCGGTTGAACTTGTGGGATTCGATGCCGCGGGCAAAGTGGTCGAGGCGATGTCGGCTGGTCAGTGGGACATTGCCTTTCTCGCCATCGATCCAAGGCGAGGGGAGGACATGGCGTTTACTACGCCCTATCTAACGATCGAAGGAACTTATCTCGTGAAATCGGATTCTCGTTTCCAGGAAATTGACGAGCTTGATGCCGACGGTGTTCGTATAGCTGTTGGAGCGGGCGCCGCCTACGAGCTTTTTCTGACTCGGAATCTAAAGCGGGCTCAAATCGTCCGCCTGCCTACAGCTGCCGCCGCCCTTCAAAGCTTCCTTGAGCAGCAACTGGACGCCGTGGCGGGAGTACGTCAAGTCGTCGAGACATTTGCGAAGCGTCAAAGTGGATTGCGCGTGCTGCGTGGTCGCTTTATGTCCATCAGCCAGGCTCTCGCGGTACCCAAGGAGCGAACGGCTTCTGCTGCGTTCCTAAACCATTTCATCGAAGCGAAAAAGGTGGATGGCAGTGTCGCCGAATTCCTTAAGCGAAGCGGTGAGAGCGGCGCGACTCTCGCGCCTTGAATCGCTTTACCCGGACGAGCGGAGGTCGTCTTCTAACCGACCTGGGTTACTTTGGATGTATTGACCATAGCGATGCTTATATGTTCCCGCTTTTAACCGGCCAGGCTTCGGACCCCGGCCCGATCTAAAAGGTGCGGTGGTAATAGCTATAGTTTGGCAATCGCGATTGCAGCTTGGTGTTCATGCGAAATTCTTCAGTAGAAGATTTCAGATCAGCGATCCGAAAAAGCTCCGTCGTCACTGTCGTCGCGATGTACGTTGGCTGCTCCGCGACAAATGATGGCGCAATGATTAACTAACCTCGATCAAACGCCATGCCCGTTTATGATTACGAGTGCACCGAATGCGGTACGTTCGAAGTGGTGCGCAGGATTTCCGAACGCGATGAAGACGCAACTTGTCTGCGATGCGGTATGTCCGCCGGCCGCGTCGTGACCGGCGCGCCATCACTATCGATCAACTCCAGCAGTGCAAGGGGCGAATTGCCTGGTTCTTATGGTATGCGGCACAGAGGCTCGTGCGGATGTTGTTGATGATCGTATCGCTAACAAGCGGAAGTGATGGGATTCCCCGTCGAAAAACTCGTGCCGCAGCGCACGGCTGGAACATTCGCGCGCAGTGAGGCAAGAAAGAGATTGGAGCACATCGCGACTTATGCAAAAAGTTATGGAGACGCAGACAATGAAAGTCGATAGCGCACTGCCGGTTGATGTCGGTCTTATCATCGACGAAGGGCAATGGACCATTTTTCAGAAAGCACTCTTGGTGTTAGTCTCTCTTGCTTTCATCGTGGACTCGCTGGCAAACAACGTTTTGTCGGTGGCCATTCCTGCAATGATTCGCGACTGGCATGCCAACCGGGCAGATTTCTCTAAGGTCGTCGCGTTAGGCTGGGTGGCTGTAGCAGTGGGTACGATCCTCGCGGGTTGGCTCGCAGACAAATTCGGCCGAAAGCCGGTCCTGGTGGCTAGCATCCTGACATTTGGTCTTGCAACGGCATTCGGCGCATTGATTAACGACATTCATCAACTGCTGATCCTTAGAGTCATTGACGGTATCGGAATTGGAGGGGCAATTCCAATTGCAACAACGCTACTTGCAGAATTCACTCCAGCACGCAGGCGCAGTCGGGCTATCATTGCCGGCATGATATGCATACCGCTCGGAGTTTTTCTTGGCGGTATTATTGGCTCATTCGTCTTGCCAAATTTTGGTTGGCGCTCTCTGTTTGCTATAAATGGGGCATTAGCGATCCTTGTTTGTGTCGTCCTCCAAGTATTCATGCCGGAATCGCCGAGATTTCTGGCGCTGAAACCGAACCGGCGAGATGAATTGCGACGCAGTCTTAAGCGGCTAAAAATTGAGGTTGCACCTGACGCTAGATGGGTCGAAGCCGACACCTCGCGCAACGGCGCTTCGCTCGACGCTCTTTTTGGTCCGGCTTCCCGGCGTATGACGCTAGGACTTTGGGGAGGATTCTTCTTCTGTTTTATGGCATCGTACACGTCGTTGAATTGGATGCCTGCAATGCTTTCAAGCCATGGTTACGGTTTGGGCTTCTCAAGCTTGGCGCTTTCAGCCTCCGGCGCCGGTGGGATTCTGGCATCCGTCGTTATGTCAAAGTTGGTCGAACTCTTTGGGTCTCGCATTGCGTTGTTCTTCCCCACTTTGGCCGCCATATTGAGTGTGTCGGCATTGGTCATCATCCCACTTGATCCTGCGCGCAACTCAGTGCACGTGCTTCTAGCCATCGGCGTCCTCGGGATGTCGCTCAATTCGATGACTTGTCTTGCGTACTCATTGTGCGCTTCTGTCTATCCACCGCTGGTGAAAGGCGCCGGGTTGGGCAGTGCCGGCGCCATCGGCCGGATCGGCGCCATAGCAAGCTCCTATTCTGCGATCGCGGTGCTAGCGATAGGTAGCACCGCTTTCTTTGTGTTCATTGCAGCGAGCGCCTTAGTATCAATGGTGTTTTTGGCCACCATCAAAAGGCAGATTCCGAATGATCGAATGTTTGTGTCTCGCAAATTACGCTGACTGTGACGCTCCTCTGATCTCTGCGCGCCCAAGCAATAACAACAACTTGAATAGCTCGGAAAGCACACGATGCTAAAAAGCGATTTGCATATTTCAAACGGCGGTTTCAAACCGAAGCGCAACAGGAGGGTCTAGTGTTTAGAGCCTTGAGTTTGGCTGGCTGAGGCAAGTGTCGCAGCGAAGACCTCGAATGGCGAATGGAACGCGTGAGTTGCTCGGGGCCGACTGTTCAGACTGTCGGCAATGGCATCGAGTTCGTCCTGACTGTAGACAGAGAGGTCCGTGCCTTTGGGCAGATATTGGCGAAGCAATCCGTTGGTGTTCTCGCAGGTTCCGCGTTGCCAGGGACTATGTGGGTCACAGAAGTAGATGTTCACGCCAGTGGCGGCAGCAAGCTCCTTATGCCGCGACATCTCTTTGCCCTGGTCGTAGGTGAAGCTTTGCCGCAGCGGCGCGACAATCGAATTTAGTTTGGCCGCGAAGCCTGCTAACGCGGACTCGGCGGTGGCGTCTTCCATTTTGGCGAGTAGCACCAGGCGGCTGGTCCGTTCGACCAGCACGCCCACAGAGGATTGGTTGCCGGCGCCCTTGATGAAGTCACCTTCCCAGTGACCCGGCAGCAGCCGGTCTTCAATTTCGGGCGGCCGTACGTGGATACTGACCATATCGGGAATCTGCCCGCGCCGGTCTGTGCCGCGCGTGCGGGGCATGCGGGTACTGCGACCGTGGCGCAGGCAGGCAATGAGCTGACGGCGCAGCTCGCCACGTGGCTGAGCGTAGATGGCCGTATAAATCGTTTCATGCGAAACGTGCTGAGTGGGGTCTGAGGGATACATACGCTTTAGTGTGCCCGATATCTGTTGGGGCGACCATTTCCACTCGAGCAGGGTGAGAACGATGCCCCAGCAGACGCTTTGCAGGCAAAGCTTAATGGGGCGTCGTCCCGCGCTACGGCGAGCGACGCTCAATGCTTGAGCCGGCTGGGATGAATAGCCAACCGCAGAGCTGTTTCGCGTCAGTTCACGGCTAACGGTGGCTGCCGAGCGTCCGAGTATCCGGGCCATGGTCCGGATACTCACATCCTGTAGCCGCAGGCTTGCGATCACTAGGCGCTCTTCAGGCTGGAGTTGCTGGTACGAAGTTTTTTCGGGCATCGCGACACCTTATACGAGATAGGCGTTGCACTTCGTTTTTGAGGCCGCCAACCTAAAAACCGTCTGCGGAACAGATGCTCAAGATGCGCGTTAGAAGTAGGCGCGTTGGGGCCAAAAGTTGTGCAGGTGGGTGATTACGTGCTGGACAACGTATCTGCAAGTAATTGGCGCACTGCTTACCGCAATGAGCGATAAACGCGTGCTTGCAAACGTCGAGGTATTGCAAGGCTATCGATTTCGATGCTCTTAGCGCGGATTCGCCTTCTTATCGTCAATGTCCTGACGCCAAGGGTCGCCAGCAAGTCGTTGAGAACTGTCGCGGTCGAATCACAATGGCGGTTTTCTCGATGACCACCTCGATCGCACCACGCCCGCGACGTCAGTGCAGCCGGCGCTGCCACAGTCGATATTGGGCTGCTAACTTGATGACTTATAGATGGCGACTGGATTATCGCGTCCTATAGTCGGTCGGCAGGTTAGTCGGTCGCACTGAACCTTGTCAGCGCGACCGCGACCTCGTCTATCAATTAAAGTTTCGGCCATTCTGGAAACCCGTACAGGGTTTCGGGATTTTTCACGAGCACTTGCTTTTGCAGGTCGTCGTCGGGAAGCCATATCGGAATCAAATCCACCAAATCGGCATCATTCGGCATTGGAGTCGGGCATATGGGATGGGGCCAATTACTGCCCCAAATGATTCGGTCAGGGCGTCGCGCAACGACATCGCGAATCATCGGCAGCATGTCAAGAAATGGATAGCTTTCGCGTGACAGTCGGTAGAGGCTGGCGAGTTTGATCCAGCAGCGGTCAGTGTCAAGCAGGCGTAGCAGGCATTGATAGGGACTGGAATTCAACGACTCCTCTGCACGGATTCTGCCAAGATGATCGAGGACAAACGCATTCGGGATCCTAGTCAAAACGCTCTCCAGTTCGATCATTTCCGATGAGGTTTGAAAATGAAACAGCAGATGCCATCCAAAGTCATGGACGTCCCGCGCGAGAGGCTCGAGTTGCTCGAAGCTGTCTCCAACGATGCTGGAAAGACGCACACCACGTATTCCGCCGCGATCTAAAGTCTCAAGCTGCGTCCTTGATGAACCGGCATTGATTACAGCGACGCCTCGCAGATGTTTTGGGTCGGTCGCAATGGCATCGAGCGTCACCCGATTGTCAATACCGTGTGCGCCGCCTTGTACTATCACGCCACGACTAAATCCCAGCGATGCTAGCAGCGAACGGTAATCCTCGATCGTGCAATCCTCAGGCGTGTAATTTCTCGTGGACGAGAAAGGGTAGCGCGCCTGCGGTCCGAACACATGCGCATGACAGTCAATAGCGCCCGGAGGCGCAGTGTATCGTGGCTTACGCAGGAGCCTGTCGGGTCCAATGCAGTTTTCCATATTTAACCTGTAGAAAGATTGCTGGGCTTAAAGTGCTAAAAAGACACCGAAGCCCAAATATCCAACATCTCGAAGGTTATGAACAATGAAATTGCTGCGGCTTCGGATGGAAGAAATGGCATGCAAGAGGCGTTTCAGGTGCGGACGGCATGCCGTCTACAGTCAGAAGGTATCCGCGAGATTTTGCGTGATTACTCGTATGGTTTCGGCGAACGCCAGATTCAAACCTTCCAAGGGTTGATCCGCGCGGGTCGTCATGCCGATCGTCGCACGAAGATAACTTGTATCGATAGGCAATTCAACCAACGTTCCCGCAACGATGTCTTGTTCAACGACGCCTAGAGGAGTGCACCAAATCGCATCCGATTTGGACAATAGGTTTCTCCCCAAATCGGGATTGTTAATCGCGACGGTGGGTTCGAAAAGTGGAATTCCCTGCGCAGCCAGAAACCGTTCGACGTCCTGACGAATAGACTCTTGAAAGCCGGTGATCACAAATGGGTAGTCGGTTATGTTATGTAGAGAAAAAGTCTCGCCATTCAATATTGGATGATTTTTTTTGACGACAAACAACTGAGATTCATGATAGAGCGGCTCAAAGGTAAAGCCGACGGCTTGCTCGCGCTCCGGTATCCGGCCGATCATAACGTCGATTTCGCCGTGCCTAAGTTTATGCAAGAGAGTAACGTTGGATTCAGTCATCACGCGGATATGCGCCTGTGGGTAACTCTCCCGAAAACGGATGATGATGTCCGGCATAATGCGCGCCGCGACGCTGATGAGCGAGCCAATATGCAAGATCATGGTTGCGGGATTCTTACTTCTGGCCACAGCTTCGAAACCATTTCGCAGGGATGCAACGCAAATGCCTGCGTAGCGGTAAAATTCGTGGCCCTGCGCTGTCAACAAGACGCCCTCCCGGCTTCTCTCGAGCAGCACGACACCGAGTTCGTCTTCCAATTCGCTTAGGGTCTTAGATACTGTTGGTTGCGTCAAAGCAAGAACGTCACCCGCCTTCGTTAAACTTTTTTGACGAACAATTTCCAAAAAGCACTGTAGGTGGCGAAACTTGATGCGCGTTCGAACAAGCATGTATATCTCGGATTGACCGTCTTCAGACCACAAGGGCCGGGCGGCTCGATGTTACTCTTTGCGGCCGCTCGTTTCGTTGCCAGATCGAACGCCGAATTGTTGAGAAACGGCGGCTAACTCGCCCAATCCCGGACCGTCCCTCGAAGCAGTTTTTCAACCAGGGCCAGCCGCAAGAAATCGTGTTTGGGCGGCCGGGCTGCCATTTCAACTCTCACTCTTCGAATGTGGTATTTATCGTTTAGATCGTATCACAACAGCAGGCGGCCAGGGGTCAATGCCAAGCGATGAAAATCGTTACTTCGGATAGAGTCGGTTGCGATGTGGCTCTACAAGAAGCGACGTTTGAGTTGCAGTCTTTTTCGTTCGGCGCATTAAAAAAGCCACCCGGTCGGCGTTTAAGGGTAGGGATTTCCCTGGCCGGCGAACCGCGGTCGATGCCGATGGTTTGGCGCGGAATTCAACGAAATGCACCGTAAGCGTCATCTGAAGGCCGCATGTACAGACAGCTGGATAGTGTCCAAAGTAGTCCCCACCAAATAAGTGATGGGGACTACTTTGTCTAAAGATGAGATGCAGATTTCGAATCGCAAGGGCCGACCGAACTACGATCCGGCCTACAAACGACAGGTCGCGATCGCGGCCTGTGAATCCAATGTTTCCGTGGCTAAACTGGCTCAGGCCCATGGACTCAATCCAAATATGGTTTTCAAATGGCGCCGCGAATACCGCGCCGGGTTGCTTAGCAACGGCGGCGCTGAAGCGACAGTGCTACTCCCTGTGACCTTGCCAACGGAGGTAAAAGCGGAGGCATCCACGGCCCCGGCGGTAGCTGCAAATCCTGAGGGGCCTGCGCGTGATGCAGCAAGCATCGAGATCGAGCTCAATGGAGCGCGCGTTCGGCTCACTGGCAGGGTCGACCCCGTTCAATTACGTTTAGTGCTGCGTTGTCTGATGCCCGTATGATCGCACCTCCTTCCGGTACCCGTATTTGGCTGGCCGCTGGCATTACGGACATGCGTCGCGGCATGGACGGCCTCGCTACTCTTGTTCAATCCACTCTGGAACTTGATCCGTTTTCTGGTCACGTTTTCGCCTTTCGTGGACGGCGTGGTGACATCATTAAGATTTTGTGGTGGAGCGGCGACGGCATGAATCTTTATGCGAAGCGTCTTGAGCGCGGCCGTTTTATCTGGCCCCAGGCCGAATCGGGCAGCATTCATCTCTCCGCAGCCCAGCTTTCGATGCTCCTAGAGGGCATTGACTGGCGACGGCCTGAACGGACCTGGCAGCCTACTCGAGCAGCTTAAAAAAAGCCTCTGCGCAAGCGTTCAGAAGCGGCGGGCATGTTTTAAAATAACAAGCATGCCCGCTAGTTCCCTTCCTGACGACATCGCCGCCCTCAAGCGCATGCTGGCTTCGCGCGACGAGACGATTGCCCAGTTGGTGGCTGAGATTGCACGTCTTAAACGCTGGCAGTACGGTCGTTCATCGGAGCGTATGACTGAGCTGATGGATCAGCTCGAACTGGCCCTTGGAGATTTGCCCGTACAGCAGGTGCCGAGCGTTCCAACTACAGACTTGCCCGTCGAAGGCGAAACGGTCGATTCGAAGGAAACAGACAAGGCCGTTGCTCGTCGCCGCAAACCACGCACGTTTCCCGACCACCTCCCACGTGAGACCCTGGTTCATGCGCCCGCGACTTGTGACTGTCCCGAATGCGGAACCCATATGCGTGCGCTCGGCGAAGACGTTTCCGAGATGCTCGATTATGTGCCGGGTTACTTCAAGGTGACTCGGCACGTGCGTCCCAAACTAGCGTGTGGTCGCTGTTCCAAAGTCGTGCAGGTTGCTGCTCCTTCCCGCCCAATCGCAAGGGGTATGGCCGGGGCGGGTCTGCT
>Ga0302182_10000933_pt1 | contig 16461 bp, 12 predicted proteins | sample I_Palsa_N3_1_FD_198781 | JGI IMG/M metagenome (GOLD analysis project Ga0302182, IMG submission 198781) | Peat permafrost microbial communities from Stordalen Mire near Abisko, Sweden - I_Palsa_N3_1 | ecosystem: Environmental > Terrestrial > Soil > Palsa > Peat permafrost | place: Sweden...
TTGATCAAAGCATTGATGCTGCTTAGGCGGTACTCGCGCGGCGCGGTTTCGTATTCAGCGTAGGTTTGAGGGATCTCCGACTCATCCACATGGCCGCAAAGCACTTCGATTGGCTTGTCCTCGACGACTCGGTTCCGGCGAAAGATGCCAGCTTCCAACGGTTTCCAGTCCAACAGGCGGACGAGCCATCTTGGCGTAACTGCCCCATAAATCGGAGCCGTTTTCGTAACGTTGGCTAGTTGATAAGCACCTTGTTCGCCGAGAGAAATACGAGTCGTCGTTTCCGCCACAGGAAGGCTCCTTTGTGTAACGCTTACAGATTGTCCAAAATTCTACCTGAGACAGAGGAGGAGGAGGAAAAGGACTCGCACACACACCATGACCAGGCAAATCAGGCTCGGCCTCTTGTCATGTCAAGACGTGCCTCTAATACTTTCGGACTTTGTGATCAACCTTGTCCGACCAGGCGTGGAGTCCTCCGCGCAGATTTGAAACTTTGCTGAAGCCATTCTGCTGGAGGTATTCAACAGCCTTCATACCGCGTGGTCCCATCTTGCAAACGGCAACAATCTCCTCGCCTGCATTCAGCTCGTTCAAACGCTTTGAGAGCTGGGCCAAAGGAATAAGGTGGCCTCCAATATTGGATATCTCGTATTCGTACTCATCGCGCACATCCAGCAGGAACAGATTATCGCCCTGATCGAGGCGTTGCTTAAGTTCTTCAGCTTGAATCTCCGGAACGCTCACTCTGATTTCTCCTTGTTGACTGCCCCAAAAAAACAAAACCCACCTGCCAGTGGTCTCCTGGCGGTGGGTCCTATCGAAGTGCTTGCGAAACTAAACTTTATTTAGCTCTGCAATCGCCTCATGCCAGAAGACACGGGTATACCGCACATACAGGCGGTACAACATCCGGTCATCTGGCTCGCGAAGTTCATAGAGAAATTCTAACATACGTCAAATCTCCAACGGAAGGGAACTGCCGGTTGCTCGCCAAGGCCAACTCCCGGAGCGCCGTTCGCAAATTTTCTGCTCAACTTGCGATGTGCCTCAATGCCTCTGATGTCGCGGTCAGCCGGTCGCATCACCTTATCGCTAACCTCACAACTCAATTAAGAGCACCATCGGTTCCCGAAGCTCTATCCTCCACAATCTTCCCGTCTCGAATCATTTCTGGCCCCCCATTTAGATATGTGATATCTTGTTTGAAAATGCGACGATCTTTCCTAGAACAACCGCTTGAGATGTCCGGCCCATCCTTATGTGCCGGTACTCGCTGTTGTTGTCGCGCATAACATCCCCTGACAACTGACTTAATCCTATCGAACTGCATCGCCACCACTTAGCCGCGACGCCCGAGTTGTACGTGGAACGCGGTGACAGAGTTCGTAAGGCTATGGGGATTAAATCTTCCTCTTTTTTGGTCCGTTATCTAAACGCCACTACCTAAGCGCGCCGAGTTGCTGCGAAGTACTTCGGTATTCGCAAGAGATACTTCGACACCAGCGCGGTATCTCTCCAAAGATTTGCATGACAGCGAGGACCTATATGATCCGTGTCAATTTCGCCAGAGCTCTAATCCTGTTAGTGCTATTCGCTTTGTTTACAAAGAAGGTCATCACTCAGACGCTTACGAGCGCCACGATTGTCGGAACGGTCTCCGACTCCTCGGGCGCCTTCGTTCCCCAAGTAAACGTGCGGATTACACAAACCGGGACCGAGGTGGTCCGTACGACAACGGCAGATGGTGCGGGTGAGTACCGCTTTCCCTTCCTAAAACCTGGCGACTATACCGTTACGGCAGAAGGCGGAGGGTTGAGCTCGATCCCCGTTCATGTGCAGCTTCTCGTCGGCAAAGAAGAGGCCGTCAATATCACGCTTGGGGTGCAGTCCGTTCAGCAGTCCGTGGATGTAACCACTGCTTCGACCCTCGTACAAGCGGAGAATGGAAACCAGGTCACTTCTTACAGCCAGCAATATATCGAGAACACTCCAGTAAATGGCGGCGATATCACGAACGTCGCATTCACTACGCCGGGGTTACGTCTCAATGTCGGGGGCGGCAATGCAAACTTCAATGTGAACGGCCTGCCGTTCAACTCGGTGCTTTTCACAATGAATGGAGCTGACATTGTTGAGCCCTACAACCTGAATAACAAATCAGGAGCCAGTAATAACACGCTGGGGGCCAACGACGTGGCTGAAGCTGCGGTTGTAGTCAATGCCTATAGCGCACAGTACGGGCGCGAAGCTGGCGCTCAGGTGAACTACATCAGTAAGTCCGGGACTGATCAATTCCATGGCAATCTGGTCGAAAATTACAACGGCGAATTCCTTAACGCCAATGACTACTTCAACAAACTGAACAACACGCCTCGTGCTCGATCGGTCGCAAACCAATACGCTGCTTCGCTTGGCGGTCCGATTCTCAAAGATAAACTTGCGTTCTTCGTGAACACAGAAGGCCTGCGCTATGCGCTGCCTTCGAGCGGCGTTGTCTCGCTCCCATCACCGGCGCTGCAGCAGTACATTCTTAGCCGCGTGCCCGCATCGTCTTTGCCGATCTATCAAAGTCTCTTCAAGCTCTACAACTCGGCCCCGGGAGTCGGACGCGCTGTTCCTGTGACGAATGGGAACCTTCCCCTACAAGACAGCAGCGGTCACCTTGGTTGCGGCAGGCAGACCTTCACCGGCACCTATGTCAACGGTAACTCCGGCCCACAATTCGGCGTAGACACCCCCTGCGCAGCAGCCTTCGGCACGACGGCCTCCAGCATAAATACGGAGTACTTCATCTCAGGTCGCCTCGATTACAGCATCAACGACAAACAGAAGATCTACTTCCGCATCAGTCGTGATGCTGGAACACAGGCCAGCTTCACCAGCCCAATTAGTCCTGTCTATAACCGGCAAAGCGTTCAGCCTTGGGTTATTCCGCAGTTGAATTACACCTATGCCATAACGCCTAATCTGGTGAACAATTTCGTTCTCAACGGAAACTGGTACTCCGCTATTACAGGTCCTGCCGACTTCAAGCTGGCGCAGACAGACCTTCCGACCGCGTTTGGCTTCGCCGACGGAGGCGCCAACGGAAGCAACACCACCAATGGAGGTCCTACAAGCACGACGACCGTAAACAGTTCCCCTGGCTTCGCGGGAATCGGTCCATCTCTCCCAGTTGGCAGACGCGGGCAGCAACTTGGCATCATCGATGACTTGTCTTGGAGTGTCAAACGTCACACTCTGCAAGCGGGCGTGAATGATCGCAACAACCGCATCTCAGATTCAAGCATCGCAAGCGGATCAGTTGTGGGCACATACAACTTCAACGACCTGACTGACTTCGCAGATGGCCTCGTCAACAGTACCAGCAAGGGAAGTGCATACACCCAGTCATTCCCTCTCCTTCAAACCGTTCATACTCGTCTCAACTCACTCGGCTTCTATGTGCAGGACGAATGGAAAATTCGCAGAAACCTGAACCTCACCTACGGTGTTCGTTTTGAGTTGCAAGGGAATCCCTCGTGCCAGGAGAGTTGCTACTCTCGTGCGAATACAGCATTTCTTACACCGGGTTATCAGGCGGGGCTCTCCGTTCCCTACAATGCAACGCTGCAGACTGGGCTGAAGAAAAACTTCAAAGACTTCGAAGGCATCGTAACGGAGCCGAGATTTGCTTTCGCCTACTCGCCGCTGGGTGATGGAAAGACCGTTATCAGAGGCGGCATTGGGCTCTTCGCAAATACGATTCCAGGCAGTATCACTGCGAGCGTCTTCGGCAATGCTCCAAATAAATTCTCGCCTACCGTAAGCAGCGGAACCGTAGGCCTTACAAGCACGCCTGGCAGCTCTCAAGCAGCGGCTACGGGCTCCAACCAGGCCTTCCAGGAAGGCTTTTCACAGGGCTCCACCTTGCCAGAGCTTCGAGCTGCTGTTCCTGCCGGAACAACCTTTGCGACACCAACGCTGTATGTCAATCCCAATCTCTTTCACACCATAAAGGTCCTCGAGTGGAGCGGGGAGTTAGAGCAGCCATTGTCTGCGCACGACCTGGTGAGTTTCTCCTACAGCGGCAACCATGGGTACGACGAGCCACTCACCAATGCAGCGGCCAACGCTTACTCGTCCAACGCATCTCTTTATCCAAATGGTTTCGGAGGCCTGCCCACTTCCGCACCTGATCCACGCTTCTCGACAGTCACCCAAATCTCCAACTCTGGATACTCCAACTACGAGGGCGTTACTGTCACAGACCGACACGCTTTCGCTCACAACTTTCAAGGTCAGATTGGCTACACCTGGAGTCATGCTTTGCAGTTCGGCACAATCTTCGACCCTCCGTCTTTTAGTCAGGGAGACGCATCGCAAAGTGCAGGCTCCTACGGTCCGACAAACTTCGATACACGCCACAATCTGGAAGCAGACCTACTCTACACCGAGCCCAGACTGCGAGGAAAACTTCTCAACGCAACCGCGGGCGGATGGACGGTCGGCGGCAAACTCTATCGCTACAGCGGGCGCCCGTTTTCCGTCACCAACAGCCTGATTCAATCAAGCTTGGTATCGAGTGGACAGACGAACAACTTTCCCAGCAGCACCTTGATCCTTGCCGACACATTAGACCCAAAAGCTCTCGGCACGGGCTGCGGAAAATCTGCGGTAAAGTCAGCTTGCCTCAAGGCCAGTCAATTCGCATCCGTTGTCACGGCCTCCAATCCAGGCGGCCAACGTGATTTTGGAAATACCGCTCCGAATAGCTTCCGAGGACCGGGATTCTTTTCGATTGCAGCACAGCTCAGTAAGACGATACCTGTAACGGAGCATACTCACTTCGATCTGGGTGCTGATGCCTACAACCTGCTGAACCATACGAATCTCGCCGTTCCCAACAGCAACGTAGGAGGAAGCGGCTTCGGCCTGATCACTTCGACGGTTAGCTCACCCACAAGCATCTACGGAACCGGTCAAGGCGCGATTGTCTCCGGACGCGTACTTGTCGTCTTCGGCAAGTTCCTGTTCTAGCCGCACATCGAAAGGAAGATTATGAGAAAACTATCCATCACTTTTTCAGTGCTGCTTGTTCCGGGGATGCTTCTCGCACAATCGGAGCGACTTACTATCGACGATTTATTATCCGCGGGGGCAAGACGCGGTGGTTCCGAACAACTTTCTCCTGACGGGAAATTTTTCGCGAGAGAAGAGAACGGTCAGATCGCGTTGGTTCCCATTAAAGGCGGGCAAACAAAGGTCATCACATCATCACCGAAGCCAAAGTCCGAACTGCAATGGTCGCACGACGGCAAACACATCGCTTACATCAGTGAAGGGGACGTATGGACTGTCGCTAGCGAAGGTGGGGAACCACAACTCCTCACCCATGACCCGGCGGGACTAGGCGATCCACGCGGTGCAACCGATCATCATCCGCATTGGAATCCAAACGGGCATTGGATCCTCTTTGAATCAGGCAGAAAAGGTTTCAACGAACTGTATGTAGTAAGTGAAGATGGTGCGCAGGAAAAGCTGCTAGCTGCAACGGAGATCTATACCGGATCGGACGTGATCGCAAATACTGCGACAGACCGCGGTGATGCTGTCTCCTCCGATCGCTTCGACCCCGAGCCGCTGTGGTCACCCGATGGCACACGCGTCTCTTACACGGAGCGGTCACGACAGTTCTTCTCCGGCAAGTTGAAGGTTCTTAAGTTCGATCAGAAGACGGGCTCTGCTATTGGCGACGCAATCGACCTCTACACTGCGAAAAACGATCCAGGTGGGGCTTGGGCCATCAACACAGCCGCATGGTCGCCCGACAGCACCACACTCACCGTGGTTTTACAGTCAACTGGGTGGGATAAGTTGTGGCAGATCCCTGCGACGGGCGGAACCCCTAAACGATTAACCAAGGGAACTGGTGAGGATGAGAATCCGGTCTACTCTCCCGACGGACGATGGATTGTATTCACTTCAAATCATGATCTGCCAGAAGAGCGTCACCTATGGGTTGTTCCTGCTACGGGAGGCAATCCATATCGGCTCACATCGCTCGCAGGAATCGAAACGAATCCGCAATGGTCGCCGGATGGTGCATCCATCTATTTCCTTCGAGCCACTTCGCTACGTCCTGGAGCCACCTATGTCGCAGATGCAAACGGAAAAGGCAACCCACGCCTACTCGAACCATCGCAGCCCTCAAAGTACGAGGGTATCGGCGTCACTCCTGAAGTAGCGCACTTCAAAGGGAAGGACGGTCTAGCGCTCGCGGGAATTCTCTACAAGCCCGTCGGGTATGAGCCCGGAAAGCGCTACCCCACCGTTCTCTGGGCTCATGGCGGTCCGGAGGGCCAAGTTGTACTCAGCCTGAATCCGTGGTCGCTCTTCCTTGCTCAACAGGGTTACGTCGTACTGGAACCAAACTTTCGTGGCAGTACAGGCTATGGGGAACGGTTTCGTAATGCGAATGTGGAAGACTCCGGAGGTGGCGAGATCGACGACATCGGTGCGAGTGTTAAATATCTGGTTGATTCGGGCCTGACCGATCCAAAGCGAGTTGCCATCGGAGGCGGAAGTCACGGAGGAACGGTCGTCGCCAATGCTGTGGCCAAGTTGCCTGATACCTTCGCCGCAGGTATCGAAATGTTTGGCGTAGTCGATCGGGCGCTCTTCCTGGAGTACACCAATCGCAACTCAAGAATTCGTTGGGAGACGAAGATGGGTGGCACTCCCGAGGAGAAGCCTGCGGTGTACCGCAAGGCCAATGTGCTTTCGGATGTGGAGTCCATCAAGACTCCGCTATTGATTTTGCACGGCGAAAAAGACCCTCAGGTACCACCGCAAGAATCTGCTGAGTTCGCCGAAGCCTTGAAGAAAGCTGGCAAGACATACCTGTATTTCACTTACCCCAACGAAGGGCACGGATTCCAACAACGTGAGCACAGGAAAGACTCGTATGAGAAACAGCTCGCGTTTCTCGATAAGTATCTAGAGAATCCCGCGGCAGGGCGGTAAAGTCCGGCATTGTTCAGCACCGTAGTAAGGAATTAGGGAGGAGAGGCCTAAAGGGGAGTCTATTAGGGAGCGCGAAAGCCAAAAGGCCTCCGCAATGCACGCTTCGACTATACATCTGCTAGTACTTCCAATCGGCACAAAACTGGCGATCGCTCCGGTTAAGTCTCCTATTATGAGTGGTGTCCCAGAGGCGGGATGGGTCTCCCGCGCCGTTAATGGAATCTGTAACTTACAGATTCTAAAAGGTGCAGGAAGCACTAAAAGTGCCAGAATGCCCAAACGTTCTTGCAAATCTCTTGCAAATTTGGTCGGTGAGGTTTGCGAGGGTCCTTCCGAGCGGCACAATGCGGTTGCTGAAGGCGACGAGATTGGACGTCTGTCATCGTAGCCTTGCAGGTCATTACGACGATAGGTTTCGAAGAAGATGTTATCGACGCTTCAGTACGTTGGCCACTCGCTTAGCGAGGGCTCCCCACGGCGGCCCGAGCTGTTCAAAGACATTCAGCCTTCCTACCTTGTAAACCGAACGTATGTGGCTGAACCGTCGGAACCCATCGCGCCCGTGATAGGCACCCATGCCACTCGTGCCGACGCCACCGAACGGCAGCCCGTCTTGTGCAATATGGAGAAGAGTCCCGTTGATTGTGACGCCACCGGAACTGACTTGTTCGAGAACCCTGTTCTGAGTAATTTTGTCATTGCTGAAACAGTAGAGCGCCAGTGCTTTTGGTCGCTCATTGATGAAATCGAGCGCTTCTTCGAGCGTTTCGTAAGAAACAATCGGCAGGACTGGCCCGAATATCTCATCCTGCAACACCGAGCACCCTGCGGGGGCGCCGAGTACGACCGTAGGGGCGATCGCAGCCTGTTGGGACTCTGGCGTTGTCGTTAGCATCGTTGCTCCTCCCGCTTTCGCTTCGGCTAAAGCATCGAGGAGCCGCGCCCGATGGCGCTCACTGATGATGGTGCTGTAATCAGGATTCTCGTGAATGGTCGGATAAGCTCGTTGTGCTCGCTTGATGACCTCGTCGGCAAATTCGCGACACAGATCCTTTGGAACGAGAACGTAGTCGGGCGCAATACAAGTCTGACCTGCGTTCAGGAACTTTCCGAAAGCGATGCTTCGAGCTGCCTTCTCCAGGGAGTAATCGGCGCAAACGATTGCGGGTGACTTTCCGCCAAGCTCGAGTGTCACAGGCGTAAGATTTTCAGCTGCCGCCTTCATCACCTCGCGTCCTATAGAGGTCGACCCAGTGAAAATAAGATGATCGAAGGGAAGGCGTGCGAACTCGCGGGCGATAGATGGGCCACCTGTAATTACCGTTACCTCTGTGGTATCGAAGTGGGATGAGATGAGCTTGTGGAGGAGTTCTGAGAAGCTGGGCGTGAGTTCAGAAGGTTTGATCATGACACGGTTCCCTGCGGCGATCGCGTCGACAAGCGGTGAGAGGCTCAATAGTAGTGGATAGTTCCACGGCGCGATGATGCCTATGACTCCTAGCGGTTCATAACGGATCCAGGCACGACCAGGCTGGAACGCTAGGTCTACCGGCCGTGCTTCCGGACGCATCCACGCGCCAAGATTTCGACGGGTATAGCGGATTGCGTTCAAGACGGGGATCATTTCGAGCATCTCGGTTTCGGCAGTCGACCGATTTCCGAAATCATTGCAAATGCTTTTTTGAATCGCCTCGCCATTGTTGAGGATTAGTGCACGAATATTGTTGAGGGACTTCACGCGTTGCTCGATCGTTAGCGTTGGCACAGTTCGAGACTTAAGGCTTTGCGCTCGAAACAGATCACGCATTGCATCTTGAGTTGTTTCGCCGTTGATCCTCGTGCTCACGTCGGTGAGTTGCGGCATGGCCTCTAGCTCCGATCGGTAGTTTGCCGTCCGATGAATGTGATCATGCCGCTATACACGCCTAGAACTCTCCCCACAATAAGGTCGAAAATTGGGGTTGGCAAGACACTCTTGAGAAAAGGGAGCCCATAGGTTTGCCATGGCATACGCAATCGTGGCCGATTTTTTTCAATGGCATTGAAGACCGCGCGGGCTGCATCCTTCGGTTCCATCAGCGGCATCAAGGGAGATGACTGGACGCCCGCGAACATACCAGTTTTGATGTAGTACGGCATCACAGTCGTTACATTGACTCCGGTACGTCCGGACCGCATCTCGAGCAGGAGGCTCTCGGACCATCCTATAACGGCCCATTTACTTGAGCAGTACACACTCATGCGGGGATTGGCCACGAGCCCGGCTGCAGACGCCATGTTGACGATGTGGCCGCGGCGTCGCTCAATCATCCCGGGCAGGACGGCACTCGAGAGGTGCATCAGTGCTAGTGTATTCACGGCCAAAGTGCGATCAATCTCAGCCGAGGTGTGGTCGACAAAAAGCTTTCCAACAATGATCCCTGCGTTGTTCAGGAGAATGTCAATAGGTCCAGCCGCATGCGCGGCCTTCAACAAGGTCTCGGTGATCGAAACGTCTACGACTTGGCATTGCACCTTAATCCCTGCATATCGCGTACGCAATTCTTCAGCGGTTGCTTCAAGTGTTGCCTCTTGAATATCCCAAAGCACAAGACGAGCGGCTCCCCGCTCTGCGGCCATCTGTGCAAACAGCTTACCTATACCCTGTGCCGCGCCTGTGATCATTACGTTTGACCCAGCGAATTTGCTCATACAACTTCTCCTGTTCAGGTCAGTACCGTCAGGCATAGACATCAGTACCGTCAGGCATAGACAATCGCCTTAACGGCCTCGATCGCAATGTAATCCTGCTGCGTTCATGGAATATCCGCAAGCGGCTGCTTACGGTGGAGCGCATTCAGGCCTTCCGGAAGTGCCCACGAACTCGCTGACGGTAAACGGGGTTAGCGGGAACTTTTCGAGCGAACTTGCCGATAACAACGACTTTGCGGAAATCATTAGTCGTTACTAACAGAAGCGCGTCTACAGGACTAATATTCCAACATTGCTCAGTAAGTGCGTTGGCCTGTGAGGGTCGGGTTGACCGACTGCGAGGGCTCCAGAACATGGCATGCTGGTTGGCATTATGGGGAGGCGTCTGGTACCTACGCTGAGCTTTGGGCCTGGTTGGTTATGGTGGGTATGGTTAGGTTTGCTGGGTGCGAGCTGCGGATCGGCGCAGCAGGTTTCGCCCGCGAACGATGCTCCCATTACGACGCTGCATGTGTATACCACCGTGGCGGAGGTGCCGACACTGGTTTTAACGCACACTCACAAGGAGATGAATCCAGTGCAGCCTGCGCAATTTCGGCTGAGCCTTGACTCGGGGCCGACGTTTCAACCGACGCATGTGCGGATGGAGGGCGACGACCCGATCTCGATGGCGATCCTGATCGACACGATGGTACCGAAGAGCGAATTGCTGCCCAAGAACCACGATAGAGCAGATCCGTATTTTATGGCTTTGCTGGTGCCCATACGTGACGTGGTAATCGAATTCCTTAAACGGCTCTTTGCTGGGGGGCTTCATTGTTAGCTGCCCTCAAGGGCACGACCTCGGGAAGCATGCTCTCGAAGTTCGAAAATCTCTTATTGGACCTTTAGAGGACTCCTGCAGAAAGGTGGGATTGTCTCAACCTACAGGATCGAAAGAAGTAGTGCATGCCCTTCGGCAATTGGCCACGTTGGACCTTTTTGATCGACCCTCCCACAGGCGTTCGTGAGGAACACTCTCCGATTCACAAAACCGTCAATGAGCGCTTTGGCCTGGCGTACAAGTGGCCTATCTTTGGGAATCAAGGACTATTCGCGGTCCACGCGACGTGAGGAGATGGGTCTGGGCTTCGGTAAAGCGCGAAGCCGCCGCGGACCGTATTCCTCGAGAAGGAGACGCAGTCCCACCTGGAAGCGGTCTTTCCCAATCTCAATCCGTCCGCCGCTGGAGACCTCCGCGAGCCGGGGAAAGTTGCCTGTAGCCATTGTGCTGCTGCGAACTCCATGTCGACCACCTTCTCGCTCGCTGCTTGGCGGAGCGCATGACAAAGACGAAGTCGTCGACCATGGCCAGCAGCGTGAGTTTCTGTTTCGCTGTCATCGAGGTCTCCGCGAGAGCCTCCAGGCATTGCTCCATGTGGCGACTGCCTTCTTGGCCCTAGCCTGTAGCCAATTTCAGTCGGCGCTCGCCCAGGAGCTACCAACGCTGTGTCGGAAGGGATTTCTCCGTTCATCTCGACCACTCTCTTCTTAGAAAGGATGCATGGCGCCAGCTAGCGGATTTGTACGAGCGATCCTCGATGCTTAGAGGTTAGGAATCGGCTACGCGAGAAGAAGCAACGCTTATATCGGAGTGCCCATCCCTACCAATAGTTTTCAGCAACGACCTGCGGTGGGCCGGCCTCGCCCTTGATAACATTGATTTTCAAGACAATCTGCACGTTTCGATTTGGATCATGCAGGTCAGGGGACAAACTGTTCATATAGACAGGATTAGTCACGAATTCGCCAGCGGCCTGACTTGCGTGCAGCCCCAAGCCGCCAATTTCAACGGAGATCTGACCTGAAAGCGGATCTCTGGTTCGCGTGACGAGCGCGTAGTCGTCACGGGTTTCGGAATAGGCTATACCCCATGGAGCGCTCCAATCCTTGCGCTCGGGATGTTGCGAGTCCTCAATCCACATCTTCTGGCTGGCAAAATCCATGCGCGGATGGAATCTGAGTTTTGAAACAAGCCGCAGCGACCACGAATTCTCCAATACGCCGAGCAGAATCACCGGCCCTGCGCGCAGATCGGCAAGCGTGGCGTTTTCTGAAGAGCGGAGCACGGCTGTCTTGTTGTGCCGAATCAACATTTCGGTGATGTGCGTCAATTCAACGGCATCGATCCAGGTGACCGCGGGCCAATCGGGCAAACCGGAAGTGGGAACCGGCGGTTCCTCCAATCCGTTGACGCTGTTTGCCATCTGGACCGTAAATCTACTCCGAAAATCCTGAGATATATGCGACGGTTCTACCGTGCCGACACAAACGATGACGGGAGCGGAAGATTCAAAGACCGGGCCCCAGAACCTGTTTATCCCGGTGTCCGACCTGGCGCGTAACGCGAAAAAAGCCGCGATCACAACCAGCAGAAGAGAAGTAGCAACAATCGAGACTTTCCAGCGTGAAAGAACTGCGCGTGTCCGCGCCCCATGCGTTATTGTTTTCGGTTCGACCGGCGGAGAGGATTCGGGGAAGGTGACGATTGCAGGCGTCGGTTCTGTCGGTCGCCGAAAATGGGCCACGTACGAACCGGATGGCAGGTCGATTCGCAACTCGATTTCGTGGCCTTCTTCCTGGTAATACTGCGCGATCCGCTTTCGCACCTCGGCCGCGGCAACTCGAACGATGGAGTCCCCGGAAGTATCGAAGGTCGGTTCACGGTCGAAGACCTCGATTCCGATGGTGCGTTCTTTCAGAATGTCGGCGTGTCCGTCGGCCGTCTTAGTCACCACAAAGCGCAGAAAGTCGGAATACCGACGACTGTTCCTGAAATGCGAACTGGCTAACAGCCGGTCAACCTGAAGCAGCACGGCTTCCTTATCCGAAGCGGACAATTCAGCCATCTCCGCCAATGTTTGGGAACTCGCCATCTCTTCGGTCTCGCGCGAGGAGAAGTATACCCCCGGGAAAGCAATGGCATTCACTTGGTAAATAAACCGGCAAATCGGCCCGATCATGCTCCTAACATCACCTTATAACGTCGGACAAACAAATGCATATCTTATTGATATAAAACATCTTCGATAGTTTTCCCCTGAAACCTAACGCATCTGTCACCGTATGGCACTGGACGATTCTCTGCTCGGGCCCGTAGTTTGCGCAGAGTTTCGAGAGAAAACTTATTTCTTCATTGAAAAATTCAAGCAGAGGCAGATTGGCCGCACCTATGGTTAGTTGTTCCCCTTACGCAACCAACAAGTACATCCTGGACGGACTTGGGAACACCGATACGGCCCTTATTACGCGGCCCGTGAGTCTTCTCTCAAGACGCCATCCAGAAGTTAAGGGTGCAGAGCGCGACCTACTTGCTCTGAACGGTTCCAGCACCAACCAGGTCAAGATTGTCAGCAACTCGGGAGGCTTGCGCAATCGCCGCTGCAAACCCCGTCGCTCCCTCGCTGTCAGTGGCACAGCGCATCGCGCCCAAGATCCCGCGGACTGCTTGCTGCAGATCCGATATCTGCCCCTCGCCCGGGCGACCCTACCAATCCTAGAAGTTAACTGATCAAGGAGTTACTATGTCGTTTCGAGTGAAGCCGTTCAAGTCATGCATATTGTCATGCATGGCGTTCCTAACAGCAGCGTCCCTGCTGACTGCGCCCGCCGTCTTGTGGTCACAACCTGCAACGGGAACAGCCATACCGAACAGTTCCCAATATTTCAGAGTGGTGCGGCTCGCACATGGGTCACAGAACGGAACCCTTGTGGCCAGCAATGGCCAAACGGGGAACATCTTCCAAAGCACCAACAATGGCAATAGCTGGACGCAGGTGGCCACCGTAGCGGGACCCTCTGGCGCCACTCTGAATGGCGGTGCAACGCTGTTCGAGATGCCACAGACGGTTGGCAGTCTAGCCGCTGGCACATTGCTGTATGCGACTACCTACACCGAGGGCACGCAGCGGGCCATCGAAATGTACGTCAGCACCAATGCTGGCAGCACTTGGACCTATTGGCAGCAGTTGGGCATCGGCGGAAGCCCTACAACAGGATTGTGGGAACCAGAGTTCGAAATTGCCAGCGACGGTGGACTGGTTTTGTTCTGGTCCGACGAGACCGATCCCTGCTGTAGCCAGAAGCTGGCGCAGAAGCGCACCTACAATGGCACCACGTGGGTGAATCAGCAGAACACCGTCGCCAGCAACGCTTTCGTCGACCGCCCCGGCATGGCCGTGGTTACGAAACTCCCTAGCGGCAGCTATTTCATGACCTATGAGATTTGCGGCGGGGGGAATTGTACGGCCTTCTTTCGCACCTCCACCGACGGATGGAACTTCGGTACCCCCTCGGTTCTGGGGACCAAAATACAAACGCCTAGCGGACAATACTTCGAACATGCTCCCACTAACACCTGGAGTCCGTCCGTGCTTTCGAGCAACGGCGCCATCCTGGTGGTTGGGCAAGTGTACTTAGACTCCAATGGCGCCGACGATCCCCAGAATGGACAAGTCATTCTGGAAAACTTCAGTTCCGATGGCAACTCCGGTAATTGGTATCCCATCAGCGCGCCGGTTCCGGTTCCCAGCCCCTACGATAACTTCTGCCCAAATTATTCTTCGGCACTTTTGCCGGCTACGGACGGATCGAGCATTCTCGAGCTGACGTCCGCTTACAACAGCAGCGGCGCTTGCGAGGGCTACTTTGCGACCGAAACCTTTAACAACCTGCCTGTGGACGGCTCGACGCACGCCTTCAGGAATTTGGGATCGAATACCCTTTGCATCGATGACTACGGTTGGGGAACAGCCAATGACACAGAGGCCGATCTCTGGACCTGCACCGGCTCCATCATCCAGGAATGGACGGTCCATAGCAAGGGGAGCGGTTTGTTCAGCCTTTCCAACGCGCAAACCGGTTTGTGCCTGGATAACACCGGCGGACTTCAGACTCCACAAAACCCGACAACTCTCTGGGGATGCGCCAACAATAGCAACCAAAACTGGCTATTCATGGACCGAGGCAATGCGGTGTATCAGTTGATGAATCAATCTTCGGGCTCATTAATGCTCGACGATTGGACGGCATCGCAGACCCCTGGAACTCAACTCGAGGTTTTCACCAGTAACGGTTCGCCCGCACAGCAATACGTATTGCAATAGCGCATCGCGATCGAACTCAGGAAAATGCCTCGTGCATGCAGCGGTCTGAGTCTGGCGAGCGGCGGCGGTGTTCATGGCAGAATGCAATAGAGAACTAATTTATGTATAGACTTGACAAGCGCAATTCACACAACTTATCGTTCCCCGAAATTGGGATGATTCGATCCTGCTCCGTGAAGTATGCAGAACATAAACGAAAGACCACCGCACCCTTGTACCCATTTGGAGGCAATATGAAGTCAAGACTCTACCTGAGCATTCGATTTTTGATGCTCATCACTGTGTCCCTCGTTCTGTTACCAGGGATTGTTTTAGCCCAAGGCAATACCGCTTCCATCCGTGGAACTATTCTCGACGCTACCGGCGCAGTTATTCCCGGGGCCAAGGTTGTCGTCACTAGCGAGGCGACTGCGGTTGGCAAAACAACAACTACCTCTGGCGCGGGGTTTTACTCGGCCGATGCTCTGACCCCTGGCCTCTACACAGTCAACGTAAGTCGCGACGGTTTTGCGCAGGTGACAGTGTCACATGTACAAGTCGATCCAGGTCAGACACGAGAGACCAGCATTACGCTCAAGATCGGTAATACCGGAGAGACGGTCAGTGTGACCGCCGATGCCCTCGCGGTCGAGACGCAGGACTCTGGTTCCGGCGGAACTATCACATCGAAGCAGGTCGAGAACATCTTGCTCAACGGTCGTAATTTTCAGTCGTTGGGTCAACTGATTCCGGGAGTTTCCAGTACCGCCGGCAATAACCAACAGACCTCTGGCGGTCTCACGGGAGGCACCACACTTATTGTTAATGGGGCCTCCATTGAATACTCGGTGTATACGCTCGACGGCGTCTACAACATGAACACGGGAAATCTCGCCAATATCAATGTTCTTCCTATCGTCGACTCGATCGATGAATTTCGCATCCTGAAGGACAACTACAGTGCCCGGTATGGGCTCGCTGGCTCGGGTCAGGTCATTGTTGAGACGAAATCCGGCACGGATAAATTTCATGGTAGCGCCTGGGATTACTTTCGCAATGACGCCTTGGATGCGAGACCTTACTTCGCCACGGTAAAAACAAAGCTTCGTCAGAACATCTTCGGGTACTCATTCGGCGGTCCGATCACGATTCCCCATCTGTTCAATAGCGATGGTAGCCATAAAACATTCTTCTTCGCGTCGAACGAGTGGCGTCGCATCGAGAATGGATCGACGCAACAGGGTCTTGTTTTCACAGCAGCGCAACGTGCAGGTGATCTAACCAACACCACACCTCTTGCGTTCAAAGATCCGCTTGCCGCGCAACAACTCGCCGCCCGTGGAGCGACTAATTGCATCACTGGGACGAATACCATCAATCCAGCATGTATTGACCCCAATGCGATTGCCCTTCTTAACTCACTGAGTGAGTTGCCAAACAATCCAGGAAGCAGCTTGAACTACATTAATCAGGAGCCGCAAACACTCGCTCAAGATAGTTACAACTACAGGGTCGATCACTACATCACAAGCAATGAGGTACTCACTGGCCGTGTGTCATACGAGCAGGTAAAGAATGGCATTCCCTACAATTCATTCACTGCTGACAATGTGGTCGCCGCCACGCCTACGACTTACCA
>Ga0302182_10000937_pt1 | contig 16447 bp, 11 predicted proteins | sample I_Palsa_N3_1_FD_198781 | JGI IMG/M metagenome (GOLD analysis project Ga0302182, IMG submission 198781) | Peat permafrost microbial communities from Stordalen Mire near Abisko, Sweden - I_Palsa_N3_1 | ecosystem: Environmental > Terrestrial > Soil > Palsa > Peat permafrost | place: Sweden...
AGTGCCGCTTCGAACGCCAGCCGCCACGATAGGAGTTTTGGTCGTGCAGCACTACGAAAGCGAAAGTGCATACACCGAGCGCGATCTTGAATTTCTCGGCTCGGTCGGTGGGCAGATCGCTCTGGCCATAGAAAGGAAACGCGCGGAGGAAAAAGTACGCGAGAGCGAAGGTCGTCTTCGCGTGCTGGTCGAACAACTGCCCGCCGTTCTTTGGACCGTTGGAAAAGATCTTCGCTTCACTTCTGCGATGGGAGCTGGATTGACACGGCTCGGACTGAAGCAAAATCAGGTTGTCGGCATGTCCCTGCTGGAATATTTTGAGACGTCCGACCAGAGCTTCAAGCCGATTGCAGCACACCGTCGCGCCATGGCGGGCGATCCGACCACGTTCCATGTCGAATGGAAAGGCGGATCTTATGCGTGCCACGTCGAGCCGCTGCGCGATGCCAATGGCCAGTTGCAGGGCGCGATTTGCATGGCGCTCGACATCACAGATCGCCGGCAACTCGAGGAGCAGCTTCGTCAATCGCAGAAAATGGAAGCAGTCGGCCGGTTGGCGGGGGGAATCGCTCACGACTTCAACAATCTATTGATGGTAATTCAGGGATATGCGGACTTGCTAGCGGATCGCCTAGCCGCCGGCGACCCATTGCGGCGTAACGCCGAGCAAATCCAAACTGCCTCGCAACGCGCCACTTCCCTCACGCGCCAGTTGCTTGCTTTTAGCCGCAAGCAGATGCTGGCACCCAAGATAATCAGTATTCAGAGCATCTTCGCGGACATGGAAAAGATTCTGCGAAGGCTGATCGGCGAGGATATTCAGCTCGAAACTTCTTCCGCGCCCGACGTGGGCCTGATCAAAGCAGACCGCAGCCAGATCGAGCAGGTCATTTTGAATCTCGCCGTGAACGCGCGCGACGCGATGCCGCAAGGCGGCCGGCTGACGATCGAAACTGCGAACGTGGATTTGGATGCCTCCTATTCGCGTTCGCCCGCCGTGTTGGCTCCGGGCAAATACGTGATGCTCGCGGTTACCGACAATGGCAGCGGTATGGACGCCGAAACACAGACTCACATCTTCGAACCGTTCTTCACGACCAAAGAGAAAGGAAAAGGAACCGGGCTTGGTCTCGCGACGGTGTACGGAATCGTGAAACAGAGCGGCGGCTACGTCTGGGTGTACAGCGAACCTGGCCGCGGAACCAGTTTCAAGATTTATCTGCCCAGAATTGAGGACGAAGAGGGAGATCGTGGCCGCGACCGCCGCACCGAAGTTCGATCCATCGAACGCGGCTCAGAAACCATTCTCCTGGTGGAAGACGAGAAGGGTGTCCGCGAGTTGGCGCGCGAATATCTGGAAATGAGCGGATATACGGTGATTGAAGCGGAAGATGGCCACACGGCGCTCGAATTGGCCGCGATGCATTCGGGAACTATTCATCTCCTGATGACGGATGTCGTGATGCCGGGGATAAGCGGCCGGGAACTGGCCGAACGCGCGAAACTCATTCGGCCAAAAATCAAAGTCCTTTATATGTCGGGATACACGGACCAAGCCGTGGTGCATCACGGGATACTCGAAATGGATGCGGTACTTCTTCAAAAGCCCTTTACCATGACCACCCTTTCGACAAAGCTTCGCGAAATTCTCACTGCTGAAACCGTGCAATAGTCCTCTCTGCTGTAGCTTCCGTTTCTCACCTGACGCAAGCTCCATATGTGGGGTCGCAGGATTACTCTGCGTGCACCGTTGCGACACATATGACCGCCGACGCACAGCCATGCTGAGTTCATAATTCCGTTCGTTTTTCACTTCCGCCTGTAGTGCCCTGAAAACGAAGCCGTTCCGCGGTGCGGCTGCCTGCGCGGGAATCGTCTGGCACATGGCGCTGAAGCTGCTGTTGTAAGAAGTGTACGTTTCAGCGCTTCGCCAGAATGAAGACGACGGGATGCGGCGCGGGGGGATGCGGTGGGGAAAACCGGAGCGCAGTATCAAATCGACTCTCAAAACACGGTGACCGAGGACCTAATCGGCGAGCGAAGACTTTGGACCGCAGTAGTAGTGTCAGCCGTAGAAGATTGGCGTAACGGAAGCTTAAGAAGCCAGAGAAAAGCTCAAGAATTTCTTTTCGGCAGCGGCGCGGACTTCCAGACGGTTTGCGGGCGCGCGGGCCTTGAGCCAGAGAGCTTTCGAGCGAGACTACTGAAAATCGGGAAGCTCGTTGAAATGCACGGTACGGTTCCGCCCGCCATCGCTGCATGAAGCAAACTAGATCGCTGTGAACCGAGCCAGCGCTGGAACCGGGCTTTAGCCCATCGGAATACGATTTCGGAGGTCGCGTCATCGGACTTTCACTATCGCAGTACTCGTTCTACGGAAAGAGTACCCTTCAAAGAGAATCCTCCAGCCCCAGATATTGAAATAGCGTAGAATTTCGTATTCACTCGTAATCCGAAAATATTGATGACTTCCGCCGTCAGCAATTCCGCCTGTCCCGAGAAGCAGTTCCTTGCCTACTGCGCGCATAGTCAGCTGAATCCGCAGTTAGCGGAGAAAATCGCCCGACTCCTAGAACGCGATCTTGACTGGGATTACATCCTCAACGAGGCGGAGGAAAATTCAATCACACCGCTTGTTAGCAGGCAATTGCACGCGACTGCGACAGACAGGTTGCCGGCTTCCGCTGCGGACCGCCTGAAAAATGCTTGCCGCGCAAACACGATCCGATGTTTGTTCCTTAGCGCCGAACTGATCAAGATTCTCGACCTTTTTCGTTCTCACGGAATACACGCTATTCCTTACAAGGGTCCCGTGCTGGCGGTGCAGGCCTACGATGATGTGACGCTTCGCGAATTCGAAGATTTGGACGTCGTCTTGCGGCAAAGCGATTTGCCGAAGGCGCATGAAGTGATGCTTGGACTCGGGTATCGTCCAAAATACGATTGGATTCTTTCACCTGACGCGGCCCGTTCGACGGTTCCGGGAGAATACAACTATCGAGACGAAGAGCGCCGCGTAATGGTGGAGCTCCACACGGAATTGACTCTGCGCCATTTTCCGAAGCCTCCCGATCTGGATGAGCTTTCGCAGCGGCTGGTTGCTGTAAAACTGAATGAGAGGGAAATTCAAACTTTTTCCGTGGAAGATGGGCTGGCCATACTGTGCATTCACGGCGCGAAGGATTTCTGGGAGCGATTTTCATGGATCGCGGACATTTCCGAATTAGTGACGCGCTACCCGAATCTCAACTGGGATATCACGGTACAGAGAGCAAAGGCTCTAAACGCGGAACGTATGCTTCATGTCGGGCTTGCGCTCGCAGCCGGATTGCTCGATACACCGGTGTCGAGTGAAATTCGGCGACGAGTGCAAGCGGATCAAGTGGCGACCGGTGTCGCCTTGGAGATAGCGAACCGTCTTATGAGCCTCAACTATCGATCACTGGATGCTCCAGGCCGTTTCAATTTTCGCCGCCGGATGGTGCCTGGGACCTTTGAGGGGTGCCGTTATGCCATGCGGCTTTCCGTGGTACCTGCCGAAGAAGACTGGCAAATGATGCGTTTGCCGGGTCCGTTAGCGCCTCTTTACATTGCGCTGCGTCCCCTTCGCCTTCTGAGGAAGTACGGCTGGGCTAGCCGTCGGGTCTGAGATCCCCCTTCCTCTCCCCTTATCCTCCTCACGTAGCTACCGTTAGTGGCAGATACGAATCGTCGCCCCCATATGCAGTTGACGGGTTGTACAGGAGCAAACGAGACTAGCCTGTGGAACCTCTCTTTTATTAGGCGAATTTAGAATTTCGGGGGACTGCGAGGACGCCCTCACGTCCTGCAGTTATAAGTATTACCGCCGTGAACTTGGGAACAATCGCCGGATTGGATTATCCAGTGAGACAACTGGATAGTTGCGCGCCGCTACAAATTTCCATCGGAAATGTACCACTCGACCTTTTTATCCGCGAAGAAGCGCTGTTGGGGCCGGCGTTACGACGTTATCGCGAATTTGCGCAGAACTCCGAAAACGGCTTTCCTATTCTCCTAAATCAACGAGAAATGCGGACTGGAATTGGGGAATTCTCCTATTTGCTGGACGATGCGAAGCTGGTATTGGGAACGCGAGGCGCTGAATTTCACGGCGTGCGCCACGAATACGCGCTCGACTCACTGCTCCGCATTTTGTTAACGATGGTGCTCCTACCGCAGAGTGGATTCCTTCTGCACGGAGCAACAATTGTGCGGGATGGCCGCGCGTACATTTTTTTCGGACGCTCGGGGGCAGGGAAGAGCACGGTTGCGTCGCTATCACCGGAAGGGAGTGTCCTTACAGACGAAATTTCGCTTGTGCGCTATTCAAATGGCTGCTGGCAGGCGCATGGAACGCCTTTCTGGGGAGAATTTCGAGCTGCCGGAATCAACCAGATGTTTCCTATCGCGGGTTTGTACTTGCTGAAGCAGGCGAAAGATGATCGCGCTGAGCGGCTTTCCTTAAAAGAAGCACTCCGAGCACTGTTGCCCTGCGTCCTGTTTTTCACTGCCGAAAAACGCGCGCATGAAACGTTGCTGCACACGTTGATGGGGTTGGTCGAGGAAATACCGTGCCACCGGCTGCATTTTCGCCGGAACGCGGAATTCTGGAAGGTGATTGCGGCATGAAAGGACACATCGTTCGAAATCCAAAACTGGCCTGGAGGGAAGTTGACGGCGAAATGGTGATTATCTCGCCCGAGGACAGCCAGGTGCATGAGTTGAACGAAACCGCGAGCCTAATCTGGAAACACGCCGAGAGTGAGAGCGTGGAAGAACTCGCGACGAGGATTTCCACGGAATATGACGTCAGCTTGGAAGCGGCACGTGCCGACATCGGCGAACTGGTGGCCGCGCTGGAACAGAAGCAACTGGTATTCGTGGCTACAGAGGTGAAGGGCTAAGAAATGGCAAAAACTCCAGTGATGGACGGCTTGATTCGGAGGACGGTGGAGCGGCACCTTCCGTGGAGCGTCCATGTAGATCTCACATATCGTTGCAACGAACGCTGCATCCATTGCTATCTAGATCACGAAGACCATGGCGAGATGAACACCGCAGAGATCAAAAATGTGCTGGAGCAACTGGCGCAATCCGGAACGCTGTTTCTCACATTGAGCGGCGGCGAGATTTTTTTGCGGGACGATCTTTTCGAGTTGCTTGAGTTCGCGCGCTCTCTTCACTTCGATATCAGCCTGAAGACTAACGCGCTCTTAATTGATGCCGAGCGCGCCAGCAAGCTACGCGCGCTGAGCGTGCGTCGCATACAAATCAGCATTTATAGCGCCGAGCCCGCGGTTCACGACGCGATTACAAAGATCCGGGGATCGCTGGAGCGCTCTTTGATTGCTATTCGGTTCCTGCAGGCGGAGGGCCTGCAGGTAAAGATTGCTTGCCCGCTGATGAAACAGAACTTGATGGCTTATCGAAATGTTCAAGCGCTCGCGGCAGAACATGGCGTTCCTTATGTTTTGGATATGACGATTACTCCCAAGATGGACGGAGACATGAGTCTTTTGCAATTGCGCAATTCGGTGCAGGACCTTTTGCCGATCCTTCAGGATCCAACTCTCAATCCTGCATCATCAAGTTCGCAGGACGGCGTGCAAGCGACGCAGGTTGCGACAGGAAGCGCCACTTCGAGCGGGATTGAAAGCGAGGCATACGAGGACATCCCGTGTAGCGCGGGCCACAACAGTTGTTACATTTCTCCATATGGAGATGTTTTTCCGTGTGTGCAGATGCCAGTCGCCACGGGCAACTTGCGGCGGCAGCGATTCGAGGAGATTTGGTTCAGCTCGCCGGAAATGAATCGCGTACGAGCGGTGCGAGAGTCACAGCTGCCGGTCTGCTCCAAATGTTCGATTCGACAATACTGCGAACGCTGCCCCGGACTTGCGCAGATGGAAGGTGGGGACTTATTGGGAGCGTACGAGCGCGCGTGTGATTTGGCTGAACTAAAGGCGCGGTTGGCCGGCGTACAGAATCCCGTCAGCGCGATGCACGCGCAGAAACCGAGCAGAAAAGGATTATGTTCGATTCCGTCGCCGGCCGCTGCGCCGGAAGCGCAAATCAGCAGTAACTGACCCAGGGGAAATGATGGAAAGAACGCAAAAAATCGCGCTCGCCAACGGAAAGCAACCGAAAAAGAAACGCGCTTACGTTAAGCCGCAGTGTCTTTCGGAACCGATTTACGAGACCTTGGCGCTCGCGTGCGGGAAGCTGCCTGGTCAAGGCGGAGTTTGCAACGCGGCGCCGCGCCGCTCGTAGGCCGACGACAGTTTTGGCGCAAATTTGGCAGGAGGCAGTGGGTCCATGGCTAGACAACGTCCAGTGATCGGAATTCAGCGCATTTGCCGGCGCCGGTGGTTTAGTCTGGCGCTGGCGCTGGGGCTGGCCGCCCCTGTGATCGCGCGCGAGACAATCGTATTGCAGAAATCGGCCACGGACAGTCAGGCGCGCGGCGCAGACGCTACACTCAATCAGGCATCCCCGACGACCAACAACGTAGGACCTACTCTTACAGTTGCGTCGGCCACTAATGCTGCCAAGCGCGCAATTGTCGAGTTTGATTTATCGCGCATTCCGAATGTAGGCATTAAGGCGGCGACACTGACTCTGCATGTGATTACGCCGCCGGCTGCAAATGTGACCTACGAGGCGTTTGACGTAACCAATTTCTGGCAGTCCAACGTGGTGACGTGGGATACGCGCGTGGCGACAACAGCTTGGACAGCGCCGGGTGGTGACATCGCGGGCACGGCCACTGACACGGAAACAGTTCAGCACACCAGCACAACTGTGGGATTTAACATCACCACTGACGTACAGAACTGGTACAACGGCAGCACAAATTACGGAACGATAATCACAGATAAAGCGGCAAATGACGGTAATTCGACCGTTTTCGGGTCGAAGGAAGCAACCACTAGTACAAATGCGCCGGAGCTGGACGTAACCTTCGTTCAGAACGTGACGGGACTGACGGCGACCCCCGGCAATGGGAGCGTCACGCTGAATTGGAATATTCCCTCGCTGATCGGTACGGCCTTTAACGGCGAAACATATACGGGCGTACTCATCCTTCGGCGCACCAGCTCTCCGGTAGATAAGACGTCCATTCCAACTGACACGATGGATCCGGGACTGTGCTCCACCGTGGGTTCGGGAGTTGTAGTTTTCGATGACACAACTGGAAAAACAAGCTTCACCGACAACGCTTCAGACACGTGCGCCAATGCCGGCCAGCCGGCGAACGGAACGACGTACTTCTACAAAGTGTTTTTGCGGGATAGCTCGAACTATTATTCCGCGCAAGATATAACAAACGGCTCAACATATGTGGAGGAAATTTCAGCCACTCCGGGGGCTACGACTGCGGCGCAACAGAACACACAATGGATTGCGGCGACCTTCGCGACGGATCTCGCCAGCCCGTCCCTGATTCCCGGAACAGTTGCCGCGATGGGATCGCAAACCAACCTCGTATTTTTTATTAATGCTGCCACCGGGCTGCGGGAGTTTGTCCCAGTATCGCTTGGAGGGTCTATAGCTTCTCGTTCACCAATAATCGATGCCGCGTCTTCATCCACGGGACAGGACATAGATTATTTGACGGACCAGAATGGATTGGTCTACGCCGTAAACACAGATACCGGAGTGATCGACTGGGTGGTAAATCCGATAACGACCGGCGCACTGGCCCTGCAGGGCGGTCCCGCTGTCCAATTGAAATCTATCGCTGGTGGCTTGAACGACCAGGTTTTCTTCGGCACTCGCAACGCGGGGACGACTACGGGAAACCAAATTTTTGGATTGAATGGCAATACTGGAGCAAACGCGTCATGGTCGCCCATAACCGGAGGAACGGGGAGCGTCCCAAAGTTGGACATTATCAACTCAACTCCGCAGGTGGATTACGTTCATAGCGCGGTATGGGTAACCAGCCGAAGCGCGTGCGCGACTGCGCAGCCAAGTCTCTGGAAGATCAATCCAAGCACAGGGGCCGTGCTGGCGACCGCGGATCTTGGGGATATTGACGCGTCGCCAACGCTCACTGCGGCCAGCGATGTTTTGTTCGTGGCCAATAATGGTGACGCGATTGTCGGCGGAACGTGCACCGGTGGGAACAGCACGATCTATGCGATTAGTCCGACGACTGGCGCCACTTTGGGTTCTTTTGTGTCCACTGACGGACCGGTGGTTAGCTATCCGATCGTTTTGGGAACCGCGCCACCGTACACGGTGGTGTACTCCGGCGCTACGGGCGTCCATTTGCTGACTGTTGATACCGCGAGAACACCAGTTTTTCTGCCGATCTGGACCACGGCAATAACAGCTCCTTCCGCGCCGATTTCGATAACCGGTATGTCGTTCATATTTGTGGGATCGAGTGATGGAAAGATTCACGAACTCGCTCTAGCCACGGGCGCTGACGTTAAAGATGAGGTTACGAATGATGGACCAACAATCGGAACGGTAGGCGATCCGTCGATCGACGAAGTGCTTTCGCGCATTTACGTTACGACGACCGACCAACGCGCATACGCGTTTATTATTCCATTTTAACGAGGTATTCATGCTGCCTTTGATACGAACAAACCACAAACGGTTCGGAAGCACGCTGCTGCCGGCAGTCTTTGTTTTCTTGGCCGCGATCGGATTGTCCGGGTGCCAGATGACTTCAGCGGATGGCGGAACTCCCGCCGCTGCACAGCCCAGCGCGACATTTTCGTTTTGCGATAAGGAAGCTTCCGGTTGCAGCGGTGAAACAAGCTTCAGCGCCGCAGCAACACGCGACTTGGAGGTGAAAGTTTCCTGGCAGAATGTGCCGGCGGGGAATCACGTTCAAACGCTGGAGATTTTGATTCCCGGCGGCAATTTATACCAACAAACACAAATGGCCTTTGGCGTCCCGCAAGGCTCGACCGAACCGCTAGTGGCCATCCAAACTCTGCCCGTGGCTGGAACGTGGATTCAGCAGCGGCACATGATGGGCGAGTGGACTGCTCGTGTTTCGCTGGACGGACAAGTGGTTGCGACTCAAACCGTGCAATTGACCCCCTGATGAGCGCTACATCCGCTGTTCCCCAAGTTCGAATCGAAGGCACAGAGCCATTTGTTTCGCCGGCTCCGGACGCAGGGCTTCCGGTTGCGGAGAAAATGCGCTCGCAGGGATCAGCGTGTTTGCGTGTATCGGGCGGCAGCATGATTCCGTGGATGCGCTCAGGAGATTTTGTCTTCATTCGCCGCTCTGAGTTCGCGCGGATCTCCGCAGGTGACGTGATCGTTTTTCATCGCAACGGGCTGCTTGTCGTACACCGAACTATTGGCCGCGTCGAAGGAACACCTTCGGATAGAATCGCAAGTTTGCTAATTACTAAAGGCGACGCTTCCGACGAAATGGATGCCCCTGTTTCCGAACAGGAATATCTGGGACGAGCAACGCGTATTCATCGCGGCCGTCGCCACATTGATCTGGAATCTCTCACGCAGAAATTATTAGGTCGCCTGCTCGCACGAGTCTCACGTCTGAGCCGGGTGGTATATTCCCCTCTGCGGTTCGCGAATCACCTGTTGTTCCGCTAAGAACCTAATCGCCCAAATTTCCATAAACAGTTCGCAGGTGCCGAGGCCCGCGCAACCTGGTGCGCCAAATGTCAGACGTGCTTGAATCAAAATTTCTTCAGGCGGGCTATAAGGCAGCCCGCTTTGTTTAAATGGTGTTCATAATCCCTGCAGTAGAATTTCGGCTGAAGAAGGGCGACAACTTGTGCCGGCAAGGCTATGATTGGACGTGGCACACGGAGCAGGCCGCCTCATAAAACGTTTAAGCGGAGGAAAAATTGACTCAGGATTCCAGCCCAGTGAAGGTGTCACAGGAAACTCTCGGACGCCCGGCTCCTCCGTGCGCGATGGTTATCTTCGGCGCGGGCGGCGATCTGACCAAGCGGAAGTTGATTCCGGCGCTGTATAACCTTGCGAGAGGAGGGCTACTTGCGCAGCAATTTGCGATTATCGGCGTCTCGCGCGAACAATTCTCGTCCGAAGATTTTAGACAGCGTACAGCGCAGGAGATTCGGGAATATGCGACGGGCGAAATAGACCAAGCTTCTTGGGATCAGTTTGTAAAGCGCCTTTACTACACTCCGGGGGATTTTCAGGATCCAGAGATGTACAAGAAACTGGGCGAGCTCCTTGCCCAGGTGGAAAAAGAACAAAACACGCAGGGAAACTGCCTTTTCTATCTAGCCACCAGCCCGACTTTTTTTCCCATCGCGGTGAAACAACTTGGCGCCGCCAAGCTGACTAACGAAGAGAACGGCAAATGGAAACGCGTGGTGATTGAAAAGCCGTTCGGACACGATCTCGATTCGGCGGTCGCATTGAATCACGAAATCGGCCAAGTGCTGCGTGAAGACCAGGTTTACCGCATCGACCATTATCTCGGAAAAGAAACCGTTCAGAATATTTTGGCGTTCCGCTTCGCGAACGGCATTTTCGAGCCGGTTTGGAATCGCCGCTACGTGGATCACGTGCAGGTGACGGTGGCGGAGGAACTCGGCGTGGAGATGCGCGGAGATTATTACGAACACGCCGGCGCGTTGCGCGATATGGTACCGAATCACATCTTTCAACTCATCACGCTTACGGCTATGGAACCGCCTATTTCTTTTGACGCACAAGCAGTCCACGACGAACAGACAAAGATATTGCGCGCCATCCAGCCTCTGAATCCCGAGAGAGTTCTGGATCACGCGGTGCGCGGCCAATACGGCGAAGGTGTGATCGATGGTAAACCCGTCCCGGGTTATCGGACCGAGCCGAACGTAGCTCCAGCATCGACGACGGAAACTTTCGTCGCGCTCGCTTTAAATATCGATAATTGGCGGTGGGCGGGTGTGCCGTTCTATCTTCGCACCGGCAAGAGGCTGCCAACGCGGTCGACCGAGATCGTCATTCGTTTTCGGCGGCCGCCCTTCGTGCTATTTCGCAAAACGTCCGTGGAAAAAATTGCGCCAAACGAGCTGGTGATCAACATTCAGCCGAATGAGGGGATTTCGCTTAGCTTCGAGGCCAAAGTTCCAGGCCCGATCGTGCGGCTCGGCGCGGTGAACATGGATTTTCAGTACGCGGACTATTTCGGCAGCACACCGTCCACGGGATACGAAACGCTCCTTTACGACTGCATGATGGGCGATCCAACGCTCTTCCAGCGCGCCGATATGGTGGAGGCTTCCTGGACCATCGTGCAACCCATACTCGATTTATGGAAAGCTCTCCCGCCGCGGGATTTCCCCAATTACGCCGCGGGAAGCTGGGGTCCGGAACAAGCGCAGGAATTGCTTCGACGCGAAGGACGCGAGTGGCACGATCCCAATCAAAAAGCCGCGTCATTAAAAAATACCGGAGCGGGAAATTCTGCGCTTGGAACGAAGGCCTGAGCGAGGATTCGCCGGTGGAGTTCGCTCCGGTCTGGACTTCCGTCCGCTCGGTTTCTTGCGCAGCATCTAATCGTTCCTCAGTGAACGCAATTATAATTGCGCAAGCCACGCAATCTTTCGAAACAATGACCTGCGAGGATCGTCCTTTGTCAGCGTCTCCAACTCCTATTACATACCAACGAAGAAAAGCGGCTGCATGAAAACTCGCGAGGAAGCCCTGCGTGCTATCGAAGGAAAAGCCTTTGATGTTTGCGTGATTGGAGGCGGCGCGACGGGCTCCGGTTGCGCGCTGGATTCGCAGCTTCGCGGTTTGAAGACAGTGCAGCTCGAGGCCGAAGATTTCGCGAGCGGCGCTTCCAGCGCATCCACGAAGATGGTCCACGGCGGTGTGCGATATCTGCAGGAAGCGATTCGCAACCTCGACTTCAAGGAATATCGCGTTCTAAAAGAGGCACTCCACGAGCGGGTCCCTATGTTGCGAAACGCTCCGTTCCTGACGAATACGAGATTCTTTCTAACGCCTTGCTATCGTTGGCTCGACGTCGCTTACTTCGCGACCGGTCTGAAACTGTACGACTGGATCGCGGGCCGCGATGGGCTGGGTCCAAGTACGTTCATATCGCGCGAGCAGGCGCTCCACCGGATGCCTTCACTCGCTTCGAGCGGCTTGGTAGGAGCAGTGGTGTATGCCGACGGCCAATTTAACGACGCGCGCTATAACATTACTTTAGTCAAGACATTCGAAGAGGCGGGCGGCGAAACGCTGAACTATGCGCGTGTCGTTGCATTTGAAAGAGACGCCGCCGGGAGACTTGCCACCGCCGTCGTCGCAGACAAGAGTTCGCGTCGGGACTTCGTCGTCCACGCGCGGAGTTTCGTCAACGCCACAGGGCCTTACGCGGACAATATCCGCAAGATGGCGACGCCGGATGTTCCGCTCCGAATAAAGTTCAGCAAGGGCGTACACATAGTTCTCCCCTTGGAAATTCTTTGCAGCACGGAGGCGATGCTAATCCCAAAGACCGAAGACGGACGGGTGCTGTTTGCTATCCCATGGCTTGGCAGCTTGTTAGTGGGCACTACTGACGATGAAATCGATTCTCTCGACCATCTCCATCTTGAGGCTGAAGAAATTCAGTATCTGTTGCGGCATCTTAATCGCTACCTGGCCAAGCCAGTTACTGCTGACCAGATCGCGAGCGGCATAGTCGGCGTGCGTCCACTGGTCGGTTCCGGCGAATCAAGCAGCACGAAAAAGATCGCGCGAACTCACGAAGTGGAGGTCGATTCGAAGTCAGGGCTAATCAGTATTATGGGCGGCAAATGGACGACCTATCGAGCCATGGCGCAGGACACCATCGATGCCGTGCAAAAATACTTGGGCATTTCCATTTCTCAGTGCCAAACGCTCAGACACATGCTCTCGGGGTCGGACGGTTACTCGACAGACTACTGGAAATCGTTAGCAAAACTCGATGGTGTGACGGAGTTGGCGGCGCGGCATTTGGCGGGACAATTTGGCACGCGCGCTTCGAAGGTGGTGGACTTGGCGCAAGAGGAGCCGGAACTCGCGGCACCTCTTGCTGAAGGGTTGGTACCGACGCGCGCAGAAGCTGCATTCGCGATTCGAGATGAAATGGCGATGTCAATTGAGGATGTGCTGTCGCGAAGAATTGGATTGCAGACGCACAGCTGGAAGCACGCAATCAGAGCGGCGCCAGCGGTGGCAGAGCTTCTCGCGAGCGAGTTAGGTTGGTCAGAAAAAGAGAAACAGGAAGCACTAGATCAATATGTAACAAAAATACGCGACCTCATGGCGAACGCAGGCCTAGCGGAGAGGCTGTAAAGCAGACTCATTCATTTTGATTGTCGGCGATCGGTGTAGCTAACGTCGCTGCGCTGGGCGGAGAGGGGTCTGCAACCATCGGACGATGGGTTCTGCTCTGCCCCGAAGACTGTTGCTCACTGTCGCGAAACGGCTGGAGGGTTCGCGGCGAGTCCTTAAATCTGCTCGAACGAGTAGCGTCGGAGGCCGCGGTTCCTTCAGCCAAGAGATGAACGGAGCCGTAATGCGCTTGAAAACCGGCGAGGCCAACGTGACGCAGTGGCTGGACCATCGCCGACAGTTGGAACGCAGCGAAAACAATACGTCGCGAGTTCGGCGTCCAAGTACTGCTTTACTTTCTGCAACAAACGCCAGTAGGAACGCCATCGCTTTAACTAGCCAGGAAATCGATTCCCGAATTGATGCTTTGGCAAGACTTGAACTGTTTTTCGTCCATGCACGGTTAACGAGAACCGGAGCGGTAGCAGCCGCGCCCGCCGAAAGTTCCGCAATTATTTGGCCAATGTTGGCAGGGCGATGCGCTGCCGAATTTGGGCGATTGCTAGTTTCTTGCCCTTTCGTGCTAAATGCTTCTGTCGGACGAGAAGGAACCGCTTTAATGTGGGTATCAACGTCTCGATAGTTCGGAGTCAGGATCAGCGGAACTTTCGCCGATGGAGGTGGGACACGGATCGTCTTGGCGTCTTGCCGCCGATCCAAGTCCGAGCCTGCCGCCGCCGCGAACGTCATCGAAGGATTGCTTAGAATCGATTGCATGGGGATCACGCTCGTTCGCGTGGATTCATCCACCTTCGATGGCGGGGCTACCGGGCGATCTCCGTCAAATTGAAACTCGCGCGAAGCATCCTCGATCATGCTCGCTGAAACCGGACGAATCCCGCTGTAGTAGGCTTTCAAGAGCGCCTGCTCGCAGAGCAAGTTGATTATCCGCGGGATTCCACGCGAATAAAAATGCGCGCTATCCATGGCTTCGGGCGTAAAAAGCTCGTCGTCCTGAGCGCCCGCGACGCGCAGGCGATGTTGGATGCAACCGCGCGTTTCCTCCAGCGTCATGGGAATGGTCCGGCAACGAAGTGAAATGCGCTGATGGACTGGCCGCAGATCGAGCCGTTTGAGCCTTTCATTCAGATCCGACTGCCCGGAAAGAATGATCTGAAGCAATTTGCCGTTGGGCGTTTCGAGATTCAGCAACAATCGGATTTCCTCGATCGTATGTGACGGAAGCCCTTGCGCCTCGTCGACAATAAGCACAGCGGTCTCGCCGGCGCGGTAGCGCTCAAGCAGCCAGGCATTTAACTGAGACACTGCGCTGCTCGTTGAGCGCACCTCGGATGCAATATGAAAATCAGCGAGCATCAACTCAAATAGCTCCCGGGCCTCAAGGTGGGAATTGAAGATAAACGCAGTCGGTACTCCATTCTGTTGCAGCCATTCCAGCAGCGAATTGATTAGAGTGGTCTTCCCAGTTCCTACGTCACCGGTAAGCAGGATGAGGCCCTGCCGGGATTGAACGCCCTGGATCAAGGCATCCAAAGTTGTCTGAGTTTGCCTGGTAAGGAATAAGTGCCGCGGATCCGGATTTACGCCGAAGGGATTCTCGCGCAGTCCGAAGGAATTAAAAATAGCCTTGTCCATACCGTCCTCGGTGCGGGGGACGCTGATTGTACTTGAAAAACGCAATTCTCAGCAAGTACTAGATTTGCCAAGGGAATAGGCCTGCAGTGGCGGGCCTGGTTTCGCGGCGAAGCCGAATTTTGGCGAGTTCAGGGCGCGCCGCCGGGCTCATTCCATTTGAAATGTCGCTATACGAGTGTGTGAGACCGCCCCACCTGCGTTGCCCGCCTCCATTTCGATGCGATAGTTGCCCGGAGGGAAAGTGTCCACTGGAACTTTGAGTGCAACAGGGACCACTGGATTTCCCTTCTGCACGAAAGGCGCCACACTGAATCGGCCAGTCGAAAGGATTTTCTTTTCGGTTTTCTGATCGATCACTACATATTGGCATCCGACTACAGGAGGGTCGGGATCGGCCAAACGCGGGTCGTAAATTTGCGCGTACAAAACTACTTTGTCGGTTTTCTTGAAGCGGTTACTCCCTGAAGGAATCAATTCCACGCCTTGCACAAGCATGGACATACGATCTGCCAGCAAATCCGCATCCAGATCGCCGGAGTTCGCCGATACTTTGTACATTTCATTACTGAAGGCCAAGCCGCTTAAGCTGAAACTCTTCCCGTCATACGGCTCGACTACAAGGGGAGTCTCATATTTTCCAAATTTCTGCGCGCCGCCGGATAGAACAACAGTCAGACGGTATTGCCCCGGTGCCACGGAGAACTGGTTTTGATAACGCATCGGCGACTGCAAAAACTTCTGCAATTCTTCCTTTTCGAAATCCATAGTGAGTTGGTCGCTGAACTTGGAAGCTTCCGATCCATCCGGACGGTAGGCGACGCCCAGTATATTTATTTCTGCGTGGTATTTACCCTTTACCTTGGGAAAATCAATCGTGGCGGAAGGAATCTCCATGGCCATAAACACACGAGCCTCATTCTTCGAAGTGTAGAAATATGGCGCTTCCAGCGAGCCTTCGGTAACAGGCACTGAAGCAGCCGTTCGCGTCTCGAGCTCCTTTTCGATCGGTTTTCCCGCCAGGATGTCGGTGGGCCTCACGTTGCAGAATCCGCTGCGGGCTCGTACGTTCGTTCCACTCCGCTCCACCTTGACCTTGAGAGTGTGGCAACTTCCGTCGGTCGAATTAGGCGGCACATATCCGAGGAGGTAGTACTCATTTTGTTCGTTCGCAATTTTTTGAAGTCCAGCGAACAAGTCGTTCGTGTTGAAAATAGGGAAACCACCAGTTCCTTCCGCCAACATGTACAGGGCCTGCTGGTTTGCGGCCGTGGATTCCGGGATGGGCGGAACAATTGCTCGCGGCTGGATCCCGTTCGGGTTTCCATTGTTGCCCCCGTTAATCGTTCCGCCTCCTCCGCGCCCGCCACCGCCCGTACCTCCGCCTCCTTTGCCTCCGCCTCCTGTGCCTCCACCACCTGTTCCACCACCACCGCCGCCGGTTCCGCCGCCGCCGTGTCCGCCGCCACCACCGCCGCCACCTCCTCCTCCTCCTCCGTGTTGC
>Ga0302182_10000974_pt1 | contig 16057 bp, 7 predicted proteins | sample I_Palsa_N3_1_FD_198781 | JGI IMG/M metagenome (GOLD analysis project Ga0302182, IMG submission 198781) | Peat permafrost microbial communities from Stordalen Mire near Abisko, Sweden - I_Palsa_N3_1 | ecosystem: Environmental > Terrestrial > Soil > Palsa > Peat permafrost | place: Sweden: Abisko...
TTGACGAATTCGGCGATGCCGCCGGTGAAGCGGAACTCGGCTTTTTTGTTGCTGCGTTCGTCTTCGAGCGTGATCTTCAGGCCTTTGTTGAGAAAGGCCAGCTCGCGGAGGCGCTGCGAAAGCGTATCGAAGCTGTAAACGGTGGCGCCGAAAATTTCCGGGTCGGCGTGGAACGTGATTTTCGTTCCGGTCTTGCGCGTCTTGCCGGAAGCTTTGAGCTTCGAGGTGGGCACGCCCTTTTCGTAGGACTGTTCCCAGACCTGTCCATCGCGCCAGATTTCGAGATCGAGCCAGTCGGAGAGAGCGTTGACGACGGAAACGCCGACGCCGTGCAAGCCGCCCGAAACTTTGTAAGTGTCGCTATCGAATTTTCCGCCGGCGTGCAGCACGGTCATCACGACTTCCGCGGCGGGCTTTTTCTCCGTGGCATGCATGTCCACGGGAATGCCGCGGCCGTTGTCGATCACGGTGACGCTGATATCGTCGTGCACGGTGACGTTGATCTCATCGCAGAAGCCGGCCATGGCTTCGTCCACGGAATTGTCCACCACTTCCCAGACCAGGTGATGCAATCCGAGCTCGCCGGTGGAACCGATGTACATCGCCGGACGCTTGCGGACCGCTTCGATGCCGCCCAGCACTTTGATGGATGTGGCGTCGTACTTGTGCCCGCCTTTTGCGGCCGGAGTTTCCTTTTCAGCCATGGGTCGTGCGTCTCCTCAGAAAATGTGCGAATGGCGTTCGATAATCTTCGGGAAGGCGGTCGCGCGGATGCGCTGAACACTTGCCGGCCGGTCTAGCGGCAGGCTTGCCTTGCCCATTGGCCTCGCCCCAAAGCGCGATATTTGCGCCCACGAGACTCGAAGGGTTGCGGCTCCATCCCGTCCCGATCCGAAAATTTCGGGGAGACGCGGCGGAGCTTTTATTTTCCCCGTTGCCGGGGAACGTTCGTTCCTTTAGCGACCCCTCTTGCTCTGGCGCGGGCAAGAAAACTTGGGCGGCTGCGGGCCGAACAAAGTGCCGTTCCGGAGGAATCCAGAACAGCTAAATTTTACAGGCTGGGAGGCAAAATAACAAGGGCATTCTACGGCCTGCGGGGGGAGATATATCTTTTAGATTCAGTGGCTTGCGGGGTGGCGCGGGGCGCAAATTAGGGCTTGGCAGCCGACGCAAATCGATCGCAGGAAATGCTCGAAAATGCAGCGTTTCGCGGCGTCAAATCCGCATGGGCATTACGACGTAGCGGTAGCGGGTGGATTCGTCGGCTAGGGGACGAAGCTGGCCGGCGGACTGCTCGTCCTTGAGCTCGAAGCTGATGGGGCCGTCAGTGGAGGCGGCGAGAAAATCTAGCAGATACTGCGCGTTGAAACCGATGGAGATGGTCTCGCCCTTGAAGTCTTTTTCGATCACTTCCTTGGCCTCGCCGTATTCGGGACTGGAGGCAGAAATTTCCAGGCCTTCCTTGGAGAGCATGAATTTCACAGCGTGGGAGCGCTGGTCGGCGAGTTGCGAAACGCGGCGGAGCGCGTCCTGCAATTCGGCGCGTTCGAGCACGACGGTTTTGTTTACGTCGCGCGGGAGCACCGCTTCGTAATTCGGGAACTGCCCGGTAAGTTTGCGCGAGGTGAGCAAGCGGCCATCGAACTGGAAGAAGAGGTGGCTTTCGTCCTGCGCGAATTCGATGGAAGCTTCGTCGCCGGATTCGGCGGCGAGGCGCTGCACTTCGGTCATGGCTTTCTTGGGGACCAGGACGCGCGTCTCGTTGGAGAAGCCTTCGAATTTGTGATCGGTCTCGACCATGGCCAGGCGATGGCCGTCGGTGGCCACCATGGTGATGGAATTCGGCTTCAGCACCAGGAGCGCGCCGTTGAGCGTGTAGCGCGATTCTTCGAGCGAGATGGCGAAGGTGGTTTTGGCGATGACATCGGCCAGCAGCTTCGCTGGAATTTTTACCAGGGCGTGGGGGAAACCCGGAAGCGAAGGGAAGTTATCCTTAGCCATGCCGACCAGCTTGTAGTTGCGGCGGTCGGAGGTAATCTGCACCCAGTGATTATCGAGCAGCTTGAATTTGATTTCTTCGTCGGGGAGGAGGCGCACGAGCTCGAGAAGTTTTTTGGCCGGGATGGTGCCGGCGCCCTCTTTTTTGACCTTGGCTTCGCAGGAGGTGCGGATGCTGAGCTCGAGGTCGGTGGCCGTGATGGTCACGCGGTTGCCTTTGGCTTCGCAAAGGAGATTCGAGAGTATCGGGATGGTGGTCTTGCGCTCCACGACGCCTTGCGTCAGTTGGAGCTCTCGCTGCAGATCAAACTTTTTTACGCTGAATTCCATCTCGAGGCGTCCTCACGATCCACTTTTCGTTTTCCTATGCTGCGGCTACTGCTGTTGCAGTTCTTTTCTATGAATGAGTATATAAGAAAACCGTCGCCGTCGCCGCATGTGTGAATAACGCGGAAAACGTTCTAACCTGAATCGCGCGCGGCGCTTGGCGTCTCTGATGTCCTGTGGAACGCCGCGCGGCACAGGTGAAATTGTTTGCAAGGCGACGCCGCGAGGCCCCGGTTCCACAAGCGTGCACAGGCGCGACGCCACGCGGACCTCACGTCTGCGCCTAAGGCTATCCGAATGCGTCGAGTAGCCTGTTGATCGTCTTGTTCAAATCTTTGTCGGACTGCCGCAGCGTCTCGATCTTATTGATGGAGTGCAGCACGGTGGTGTGATGCTTCCCGCCGAACTGGCGGCCGATTTCCGGGAGCGAAGCGGAGGTGAGTTGTTTCACCAGGAACATGGCCACCTGGCGGGGGAAGGCAATCTGCTTCGAGTTGCTACGCACCTTCAAATCCTGCGCGCGCAATCCGAAGTGTTCGCCCACGCGCTTCTGAATTTGCTCGATGGTGACTTTCTTTTCCTGGGTCTCGATAATGTTCTTCAAAACCTGCTGCGCGGTGGGCAGGTTGATGACCGCGCCGGTGAGCGAGGCGTAGGCCATCAGGCGGATCAGCGCGCCTTCGAGCTCGCGGATGTTGGACTTGATGGCGCGCGCGATGTATTCGGCGACGTCGTCCGGCACCTGCACGCGCTCGCTTTCCGCTTTCTTCTGCAAAATGGCGATTTTGGTCTCGAGGTCGGGCGGCTGGATGTCCGCAATCAAGCCCCATTCGAACCGGGAGCGCAGGCGTTCTTCGATCGAAGAGATCTCTTTGGGCGGGCAGTCCGAGGAGATTACGATCTGCTTCTGCTGATCGTAGAGCGCGTTAAACGTGTGGAAAAATTCCTCCTGGGTGCGCTCGCGCGTGGCGATGAACTGAATGTCGTCCACCATGAGCACGTCCATATTGCGGAAGCGGTCGCGGAAGGCGGCCATGCGCTCGAGGCGGATGGAGGCAATCACTTCGTTGGTGAATTTTTCGGCGCTGATGTAAGTGAGCCGCAGCGAGGGATTGCGCCGCTTGAGAGTGTGGCCGATGGCCTGCATCAGATGCGTCTTGCCCAGCCCCACACCGCCGTAGAGGAAGAGCGGGTTATAGGATTTGGAGGGCTGGTCCGCCACGGCCATGGCCGCGGCGTGCGCGAACTGGTTCGAAGCGCCCACGATGAAAGATTCGAAGGTATAGCGCGGGTTCAGTTGGTGATTGACCGCGTCAAAATCGAGCTTGGCCTGCGGCGACGGCGCGTTGACGGTGATGGGCTCGGCTTCGGCGCAGAAAAACTCAAGCTGCAGCTGGGGCCGGCCGAGTTCGGTGAGCACGGCCTGCAGCAGTTGCCCGTAAGTTTCCGTCAGGCGCTTGCAGAAGAGGCGGGTGGGCACGCGAACAACCAAGCGATCCTCTTCGGAGCGCTCCAGACGCGTAGGACGAAACCAAGTGGCGAAACTGTGAGGATTCACCCGGCGTTCTGTGTGTTGAAGAATCTTATCCCAAAGGTTCATCGAGCAAATCTACCCTTCGCCACAATTTCCACCGCTGTGGAAATGTTGTGGGTATCCCCCACCCAGGCTGGCGGGATCGTTTTCGCTGGTAATTTTAGGTTTCGATGCTACGCAACGCGCCCCCGTGTTGCGCGTCGTATGAATGCGCGTCTCAGCTATGGGAGAAGCGAGCCGGGATTCTGCCTAATCGCAACGCAGGTAGCAAGAGAAAATTGAACGAAGAGCATGCACAAGCTCCACAAAAGATTCACAGCTTTTCCACAGGCGTCTTTTCTGTTGATTTTTGAAAAAATTTCTCTGGGCATGACGCGCGCTGAAAATTTTCTGCGGCCTCGCTTCCTCGAGGCCAAAAAAGCGTTGGAACACTCGCGTGGCTTCAATGCTTGGGCGCGGCTGGCGGTGTAGGCTCCGCGGGCCGGGCGAATTCAAAAACTCCGAGGCGATCCTCGGCCAGTAGAATGCGGTCGGACTCGACGAGAATCGCGCTGGGCTCAAGCCGCGTGCCTTCGGCGCTCGCCGCGCGATAGGCGGCGATGCGCCCGCCGTCCTTATCGAAGTGCACCAGCTCATCGCCCATGGCTAGCCACACTTCACTCGAGGCCGGATCCACGCCGATGGCGTTAATCACCGGCTTCATCTCGGAATCCTGGTTGCGATGCGCGAGCTTGTGGATATCAATGTCCACACCCGGCGCCGTGGGGACGGCTGCGGATTCCTTGGGAGACGGGATGGAGATTTCGTAGGCCGCGTAGCCGAAGCGGTCGTATTTTCGGATGGTGGCGTCGGGAAGATAGGTGAAGGCGAAATAAATAAATCCCGCGGGATCGCCGGAAAGCCGGCCGTGGCTCAAGTAGCGGTTGGGGCCCGCGGCCAAAGCGGCATTGGTGGGATCGCCAAAACTCCGGATCATGGTTCCGCGCTCGTCGTAGATGCTGACCAGGCGATCGGCGCGCAACGAAGCAATTGCGAATTCGTTGCCGGGCAAGGCCGCAAGCGAGGTGGGAGCGCTGACGCGAACCGAAACATCGAGCGAGCCATCGGGCTTAAAAATTTTCACCGCGTTCGCGCCGCGGTCGGCGACGAAGAGCCGGCCGCTCGAATCCACGTCGATGTCCTCGGCGTAAACGATCTTGGTGTCCCCGGAGCTGGCGTTCGGAATCTGGCCCGAGCGCTTTCCGCCCGGGGCGTAAACGTAGATGACCGTGGCAGGTTCCGCCAGCACGTAATACCGGCCGCTTGAATCGCGCTTCAGCGCGCGCACGCCCGCGCGGATCTCCGGGAACACGCGCGAGCGCGCGAGGATTTCGCGAACGATCTCCCGATTCTGTCCAGCCGCCGAAGCAGGAAAAAGGTTCCACGCGGAGACGCCGGCGATGGCGCAGAGAATCGCGAGAGACACGGCGAGTTGGGTGCGGCGCGGCATCGATCTGGGATTGTATTAGGTTATCGAACGAACAGATGCGGGACAGTGCAATCAGGTTTCCTGGGTGAACTAATCCAGGCGAAACTTCATGCGCTCGATCGATTCGGCGCGGCCGGTGGATTCGTCCACGACCAGGAGAACGGTGTTCATCTGCACGTCGCCTTCGGCCACGGCGAATTTCGCGGGCATCTGATCGAGGAAACGCTGCAACACGCCCTGCTTGTCCATGCCGATGACGGAATCGTGCGGCCCGGTCATGCCCACGTCCGTGATGTAGGCGGTGCCGCCGGGCAGAATGCGTTCATCGGCGGTGGCCACGTGCGTGTGCGTGCCGAGAACGGCGGAAACTTTTCCGGCCAAGAACCAACCCATGGCTTGTTTTTCGGAGGTGGCCTCGGCGTGCATGTCCACGATAATCACTTTCACATCCTGCGGAATCTGGGCCAACTCGCGCTCGGCGGCGCGGAAGGGATCATCGAGCGCAACCATGAAAGTGCGGCCCTGCAGGTTCATCACCGCGAATCCGGCGCCGTTTCGCGCGCGGCCAACGTAAAATCCCTTTCCCGGAGAGCCGTTGGGGAAATTCGCGGGGCGAATCAGCCGGGGCTCGTGCGGAAAAAAATCGAGGATTTCCTTGCGGTCCCAAACGTGATTGCCGCCGGTGATCACCTCGACGCCGGAGGCGAAGAATTCTTCCGCCAGCCGCGGAGTGATGCCGAATCCGGAAGCGGAGTTTTCGCCGTTGGCGATGCATAGATCGATTTTCTTCTGCGCCAGGATGTCCGCCAGCCGGTCGTGAACAATTTTGCGGCCGGGCGAGCCGACCACGTCGCCGATAAAAAGAATTTTCAAAGTTTGCCTTTCCCGGAGTGAGCGGAATCGCTCGCGGCCACCCTGCCGGCGGCATGGTGAGGAGCGGTCCACTTCGCCGTGGGTGCTAGGCCCTGAACCCCACGAATAGGTGGGTGCCCTGCGCCTGCTTTAAGGCTATCCAACCGGCCGAAACCAGCGGACGGCACAAGGGCAGGACGACGCGGACTCCCGGGGATCCAGTGTTGGTTCAAATAGGCTTTCGCAACGACACCTGCGTCGCAGGCCAACTCCAGCAAGCATTGTAACAGGAAACCGGAAGGTGGGATTCCGGAGCGCCGGACCGCTCAGAACAAAAACTTGAGGCCGAGCTGGACGAGGCGCGGCGGAGCGGCGTTGATCACCTGCCCGAACGTGGAACTATCGATATTTCCGTCAACCGCCTGGGGCCCGAAGAACTGTGCGTGGTTGAAAGCGTTGAAAGCCTCCAGGCGGAACTGCAGCGATTTCGATTCGGCGAGGCGCAGGTTCTTGAGCAGGGCCAGGTCGTAATTATCCATGCCCGGCCCGTGGAAAAATCTCCGTTTGGAGGTGCCCGGAGTGCCCAGGAGATTTTCGGAGAATAGCGCGGTGTTGAAGTAGGGGGATCCGTTGCGGGGATTTCGATTCAGCTTCAAGAGGCCCGGCGTGAAGTCCGGTTCATCCACTCCGTAATTATTCACGCCGTTGGGCTCCGAGCCCAGCAGCGAATTGTCTCCGTAATTCAGGAGCGTGACGGGAAGCCCACTGCTGAAATGCGTGATGCCGGAGACTTCCCAGCCTTCCGTCCAGCGATTCGCGGCGCGGAAAAGATGTTCGATGGGGAGCCGGTAGCTGTAGCTCACCACAAAATTGTGCTGCACATCGAAAGCCGAGAGCGCCTTGCTGAGCGCGGGATCGATGGGATTCACTTCTTCGCCCAGGTTCGAGGATTGGTCCAGCGATTTGCTGTAAGTGTAGCCGCCCAGCACGGTCAAGCGCCCGCTGGTATGGTGCAGGATGACCTGGAGCGCGTTGTAATTGGAATTGCCGATGGTGGTTTGATTGGCATTGCTGCCGAACTTCGAGCCCAAGGGCCCGCGCGTACCCTGATACACGTGGCCGGTGGAACTCGTGTAGCTGGTGTCTTCTCCGAATGGACCGCAGGGCGTCTGGGGAGGATTCGTAGGCAACAGATTGGCTGGATTACTCAGAAACAAGCACAGCGCCGGGTCGCCAGGATTTGCTTCCTCGAGCACAAGAAGCCGATGCCCCTGCGTGCCCACGTAATTCACGCTGAGCACGGTGTTGGCTCCGAGCCCGCGCTGCACCGAGAGAAAGTATTCTTCGGTGTACGGTATGCGATTCCTGACCGAATAGTTTGGAATCCCGGTAATCGGCTCGAACTCCGCCCAGTCCACGTCGGGATCCGGATGCCTGGCCGAAGTATTCAGCGGCGCGAGGGTGACCGGAAATACCTGCCCGAGATCCTGGCCGCTGGAGGCGGTGACGAAGGGAGTGCCAAACTCCGGCGGAGCCGGGCTGCTATAAGTGATTCCGTAGGGGGCATTGGCGCTCGACACTCCAATCGTGAGCGCTTCGATCGCGGTGTAGAACATGCCGAAGCTGGCTCGGATGCTGGTCTTGCCCGCGTCGCCCAGGATTTTCGCGAGCAGGCCATCTCCGGAAACGCTCGGCGAATAGGCCAGCCCAATGCGCGGAGCAAAATCGCGATTTCCGGGAGGCGCCAGGGTTCGCGGAACTCCGGGATCGGTGGGATATAAAATACCCGCGGGCGCGCCGGGAAAAACGATGGATTGCTCGCCGGGCTCGAAGGTCGCGATCTGATTGTACTTCTCGTACCAGGGCTCGATGCGGTCCCAGCGCAAACCGTAATTGAGCGTGAGATTTTGCCGCAGGCGCCAGCTGTCCTGGGCGAAGAGCCCAACATATTTGTTGCGGGCGTAAAACGGCTGCAGCTGGCTTTGATTGTATTGGCTCGGAAGCCCCAGCAGGAAATCCGCGAAGTCCACTCCCGTTTGGGTCCCAAAGAAGAGAAAGCTGCCGTTAAACTGAGCCACGGCGTTCACGTTCACCTGATCGTAGTGAAATTCGCCACCGAATTTGAGGGTGTGTGTTGCGATGACTTTGGAGAAGCTGTCCAGCACCTGAAAGGTGTTGTTGGCCTGCTTGAGTTCGTTGGTATTGGTCCCGAATGTATAGCTATTGAAGCCCACGCTTTCGACACCTTCTGTTTTTGGCGATAGCGCCACGATCCCCGGAGTTCCTCGGCCCACGGTGAAGCCCTGCGACGCGAGACTGACGCCCACTCCTCCCACGGGTTTGCCCAGGTCATTCGCGTCGCGGAGAAAACCGATGCGGAATTCGTTCACCGCGGTCATGCTCAGCGTCTTGGTGTCGCCGAGGTTCAGCAACTGCGCGCGCCCGGAGTACGCGGCATTGAAGCCCGGAACATTTGCTCCGCCCTGACCCACGGGATACGGATTGTTCTGGGACCAATCGTCCAGGAAGTAGTAGGTGGAGACCAAGCCCCAGCCGGTGTTGGCATCGAGTCGGTAGGCGCCTTTGTCATCGCGCAAAGTCTGATTGAAAGCCGAAGTGGAGAAAGTGCCGTTTGGATTATTCGGTTTGGGAATGTATTGCAGCAGATTCGTGCCCGGCGCGATCCAGGCGCTCGGGGGAACGGTGGCGCCGGGGAAAACGCATGCGCTGGGGGTTGTACAGGTTCCCATGGCTTCGTGCTTCGTTGTGGGATCGATGTAGTTGCCGCTGAAGTAGTAGGGCTCGCCGCTCGCGACAGGCTGGCCGAGCTTGCTCGAGAGCTCGGCGGCCACACCAGGCCCGCTGACGGTGCAGGGTAATTCGTACACGATGTGCGTGACCGGGTCCGTTTGCGCGCCGCAGAAGCCGAGCGGGTTGAAGCCGCTCGAATTGTCCGGCAGGTCCGAGAAATTGCCGGTGGTGCGGTCCTGTATGGAAGGCACTGGAATCTGCCCGGTGTCCGCGCCCTGCGTCGAACGTGTGCCTTGATAATCGGCGAAGAAAAATACTTTATTCTTGCGCAGGGGCCCGCCCAAGGTGCCGCCGAACTGGTTTTGGTCGAAGGTGCCGCGGGTGGGCGAAAAATAGCTGCGCGCGTCGAGGTTGGTGTTGCGCAAGAATTCGAAAGCGTCTCCGTGAAATGCGTTGGTCCCGGATTTGGTGATGACGTTGATTTGCCCGCCGCTGAATTCGCCGTATTCCGCGTCGAAATTGCTGGTGAGAATCCGGAATTCCGCGATGGAATCCAGGTTCGGAATAATTGCTGCGCCCATGTTCACGTCTTCTTCCACGTCGCTTCCGTTCACGATGAAGGCATTGGCGAATTCCCGCTGGCCGTTGATGGAAATCGTCCCGGGATTCAAATCGCCGGAGGGTGCGAGGGCGCTCGCTCCCACGTCCTGCACCGTCTCCGAAGTGATGGAGGTCACTGGAGCGACTCCGGGCTGAAGCGCGAGCAAATCGGTGTAGCTGCGGCCGTTCAGGGGAACGCTGGTCATCTGCACGCCGGTGATGAGCTCGCCCAGCTGCGTGCTGGCGGTTTCCACGTGGGTGGAGGCCTCGTTCACCTCCACCATTTCGGTTTTCGCGCCGATTTCGAGAACGAGATCGATGACGAGCGCGCTGTTGACATCGAGAACGATGCCGGAGCGTTTGCTCGGTTTGAAGCCCGCGAGCGTGACCTCTAGGTCGTAGTGCCCGATGGGCAGATTCAGGAAGGAATAGAAGCCTTTCTCATCGGTGCTAACCGTCCGGCGAACTCCCGTGTCCGTATCGGTCGCCGCCACTGTGGCTTTGCTCACGACCGCCCCGCTCGCGTCTCGCACCGTGCCGGAAATGCTTCCTCCCACGCCGGCCGAGACGGCGAGCGTGGAGCATGGCATCGATGCCAGGGACAAGAGGCAGAGAAATACGCGCCATCGATTCATCGTGCAAATGCCTTTTTGCCAGGGAGAAACTTTTTCCGTCTTCGTTCCATGATGACTATTGTTTCCCTGTTTCACGAAAGCCATCACCGGAGTGACGGGATTTTTGAAACATCGAGGCCCGGCCCTGTGCCAGCGGAGCAAGCCACAGAAGAAGAACCGCCGCCCCCGCTCGGCGAAATCCGGGAGCGGAACGTGAGTTCCAGTTGCAACTGATTTGCAACTAGGGATGCTATGCCAGTTGTAAATCAGTGTCAAGACCAAGATCGCCAGTTCTCTGTAAGTCGGCGACCCCACGAATTGCCGCGCGACGGTGGCATGGCGCCAGCCCGCTACTCCTTGTACTATTCACCACGAATGTAACTCGCGGTCACAGGAGCGAAAATGTCTGACGCCAATGTACTGTTGCTGAAGAGATGGTTTGAAGAAGTCTGGAACCAAAAGCGAGAAGCCACCATCCGGGAGCTGTTCGCGCCCGACGGCATCGCCCACGGCGTGAACGACCAGGGTGGCGACATCCAGGGGCTGGCTCAACTTCTGCCCTTCTACCAGCGGATCTCCGGCGCGTTCCCGGACATGAAGATTGTGATCGAGGACGGTTTTTCCTCCGGAGACAAAGTGATCGTTCGCTGGTCCGCGGAAATGCATCACCAGGGAGACACGCTGGGAATCGCGGCGAGCGGGAGGAAAGTGGCCATCGGCGGAATGACCCTGGCGAGAATCAAGGACGGCAAAATCGTCGAGGCTTGGGATAGCTGGGACAAGCTCGGCATGCTGCAGCAGATTGGCGTGGTGCAGTTGCAACAGGCGGCGCACGGCTAGCGCGTTAGGAAAGGCGCCGGGACAGAACGCCTTTCCCCCGCGTTGCCACCTGCCCTTAGAAGTGGAAACCCACTGTGCCGGTAATTGCCCGCGGCGAGACGTAATGCGTCCCGCTGAACGTGGACAGGAAGTTGTAGAGCACGTAATTGTTGGTCAGGTTGATCACCTCCAACCGCGCGCTCCACTTGTAGCGATCGCCGTGAAAGAGATTGTCGTGGCCCAGGGCGAGATCAAACAGATTGCGCTGCTGGATTCGCGGCGGGTTCAGATCGTCATTCTCTTTATTCGGCTTCGGCACTTTTATGAGCGTGGAGCTGAACTCCGACGCCGGGCAGTTGAAAGGAAGCGGCGTGGTGGGAGTCGCATGCACGCCGTTGCAGGTGAACCCGGCCTCGAATTCCTGATCCGCGGACAAGGGAATCGCGCCTACGTTGCTGGCTACCATGCTCACGTACGGCACGCCGCCGATCAGAACCGAGCCGGGGCAATCGTTAAACGCTTCGAGCCCAAAGCAGGGAGTGGCCCCGGCCACGAGTCCGCTGTCGTACCGCCAATTGAAGCCCACCCAGGGATATTTCTTCCAGGGCTGATACTGGAGGTGCGTGGTTTGGTTGAAGTGCTCGTCGTGATCGATGCGGAAAACTCCCGCGGGCGCCGCCGGATTGGCTCCCGCTCCGGCGGCCTGCGGGGTGAAGAAGCGCGCCGCCACGCTCGACATCACCACGAGCGCGGTCAAACCGTGGAAGTCGGGCACCGAGCCGCGAAGCGCGAATCCCGGAATCTTGGAGCGGTCCCACTCGATGGGGAAAGTGATCGGGGTGTTGCCGAGAACGCTGAAATCGTAGGCGTTGTGCGTGTACTTCCAGATGTATTCGCCGTCCAGCACGAAATACTTCCCGAAGGCCTGCTGCAGACCGGCGTGGAATTCATTGCGAAATCCGGGCGCGATGGGATTGGTGGAGCTAGCGGAACAAGCGAGCAGAGGGTTCAGAACGTCATTGGTGCAGCCGATGCTGGAAAGCACCAGATTTTCGTTAAAGGGAGATTCCAGAGTGCGCGCATAGGACACGCGAAGAACGGTGTTGCTGGGCTTGATGTTGTAAGCGATGCCCAGGCGCGGCTCCGCTTGTCCCGCGGTGGTTAAGCCATTGTACTTGTCGCCGCGGATACCCACATTGAAGGACCAGGCTTTCCAATTAATGGTGTCCTGGACGTATAACGCAAGCTCCTTGACGTCTGTGTGGAGCGGAAATAATTGCGAAGTTCGAAACAGGCTTCCGCCGCGCGTCAGATCGTAGGGCAGCAAGACTGGATTGAACAAAGGATACTCGTTGGCGAAGGTGGGATTGAAATTCGGGTTCGCCAGATTGCCGGGCGCGTTCAAATTGGCCGCATCGTTGGGGGCGAATCCAAGCCCCGCGCATTCCGACGGCGAGGTGACTCCGGCGGGACCAAAGACCGGAGTTTCGGTAACCAGCGACAAACAAGGCGCGTTGAGCGTGGGATCCACGATTCCCAGGCTGTCTTTTTCCGTCAGAAAAGTTTGCTCGTAGGTGATCCCGGCCTTGATGTTGTGGATCCCTTTCACGTAGGAAATATTTGCGCGAACTCCGGCGTTGGTGAGCGTGCGATCCTGGGCCACGGTCTCTCGCTGCAGGCTCGGCGGCCCGAGATCCGAAAAGGGATCGGTGCTGGGGTAGTAGTTATATGCGTCACGGCGGACGAAGGCGCCAACGGTCAACACGGTGGTGGAATTAATCAAGCGCGTCCATGACGGCGCGATGTTAAACGTGCCGATCTTTGAGCGTTGATCCGTGGGGCCCACGGCCTGGCCGCAAAATGCCGAGCTGGTGCAGCCCTGGGCCGCGCTGGGTGCGAATCCTCCATTGTCGAGGCCCACGCCTCCCTCGCCGGGCAGGCCCTGAGCGAACCACACGCTGGCATTCTGTGCGTCGTAAGAATTGGGGGTCTGGAACCAGGAACGCGTGTAGCCGAAGTTCAGATGGAGTGAATCGCCGGTCGAGATTTGATAGTCCACGCGGTCGAAAACATTTTCCTGGTTGCCTTTGTCATGCATGACGGAGAATTCGGGGGGATCGAGGAAACGCCCGCTATTGAACCCGCCCAGGGCGATGAAGTTCCCCCATTTCTGAGTTCCGTAAGCGAGATCGGCGCCCGCGGTGGAGGAACCAAACGCGCCGTAAGAAGCGGTTACGCTGCCGTGCGGCGTGGTAACGCCCAGGCCCGAGCGCGTGGTAGCCACAATCACGACACTGGTCTTGCCGCCGAATTCGGCGGGCGGCGCGCCGGAGATTACTTCGAGTGAATCGATCGAATCGATGGGGATTTGGTTGGAGAAAACCTTGCTCTGCTGGTCGGTGATGGGCTGGCCGTCCACGGAGAAGGAATTCTCCGCGTGGTCGCCAAGCCCGTGGAACAAACCGTTCGAGTCCGCGGCAATTCCTGGAGTCGTCAGCGTGACGAGCGAGCTGAGCGAGGAGGACTGGCTTTCCAGCGGAAGTTTCTCGAACAACGCGCGGTCCACGTCGGTGTGAAACGTCGAATCGTTCTCCAGCAGGTCGCCGCCGCCTTCGACAGTTACTGTGCTGGCGGCTCCCGCGAGTTTGAGCTCGACCTTCACTGCGACCGGCACGGCCGAACGAATTTCCACGTCTTGCGCGAAATCAGCGAAGCCCGCGGCCGTGACGCTCAAGTGATACGGGTTGAACGGCACGTTTGGGAAGGTGAAGCTGCCGGAGCTATCGGTGGTGGTAGTTCGTTCGAGCCCGGTGACCGGGTTGTGAATTGTGACGCTGGCATTCACCACTACGCCGCCAGATGGATCCACAACCGTGCCCGCAATGGTTGCCGATTGCGCCTGCACTCCCCGCGCGGTGAAGAAAATCAAGACACACAATGCCGCTGCTATGCAAAATGGCTTTCTGCAATTCATATTAAATCCCCCCATGGGCCGCTTGGGCCTGTCCAGTCGTTAGGTTTTTTGGGCTCGCGCGATATTCAGCTATCGCCAACGAGCGGCGAATGAGCGATGCGCGTGCCGGGTTTTTCCTAGGGATGGACTACGACTGGGAGGGAGGTGCGCGCGAGGAAATCTGGTGAAAGACTAGTTCGAGTTGAGGGTCAACGGACCTGCCCGGAGCCAATCGCAGGACCCCAGCCGGCGCGGGAAGCGTAGTTCCATACGAAAGATCGACGGTTACGGAATGGGCGAAATGGCAAACACGGCAATGCTGGTCATCATACGACTGGGCGTGCCAATGGCCGGCTGCCTGGAACGCAAATGAAAGCACCAGAGCCGCCACTGCAACCGCCAGAAACCGGTATATGGTTCCCCTGCGCATTACGTCGAACACCCCTATCGATGCTACTTAGACGCGGCTATGCCCGCAATGGTCACAAAAAATGTTTGGTTTCATCCGCCAACACGCTCTTCACACCTGCAACACGTCGCCTTCTTTCGCGACCATCTTGTAAAGAACTGGGCTTACGATCCGGCCCAGGAACAGGCGCGACACGAGCCCGGCGACGATAACAATTGCAAACGGCTTCTGCGAGTCGGAACCGATCCCCGTCGAGAGCGCCGCGGGAAGCAGGCCCAGGCAGGCCACGAGCGCGGTCATCATGATGGGCCGGAATCGCACGAGAGAAGCTTCGAACGTCGCGCGGAGAATGTTCTGGCCCTCGAGCCTGAGCTTGTTGATGTAGGACGTATCGATGACCGCGGTTTCCACCGATACGCCCATCAGCACGAGCAGCCCGAGGATGGAGGAGACGCTGAAGGGCGTATGCGTAAGTTTCAAGGCGATCAAAGCTCCCACCGGCTCAGTCATGACCACGCTTAACACCACGATCACCGGGAATTTCAGATTGCCGTAGAGGAAGAAAAGAATGGCGAAGATTAATAGCACGGTCAAGGGAGCGACCAGATACATCTGGCTCATGGCGGATAGGAATTCGCTGTACTCTCCGCCCCAGGCGAGCCGGTAACCTGCGGGCAAAGACTTCTGGATATCGGCAATGGCGCGCTCGCCGTCTTTGACCGCACTGGCGAGATCGCGCCCCTCAATGCTGTATTGCACGCCGATGTAACGCGAGTTGTTTTCGCGATAGATGAAGGATGCGCCGTTGGCTTCGCGAATATCCGAGAGCTCGCTCAGAGGAATTTGCTGAGCGGCGGGAGTGCCGACGAGCAGATTGCCGATTTGCTGGGCGTTTTCACGAAACTCGGGCTTCATGCGCACCACGAGATCGAATAGTCTCTCGCCCTGAATCACCTGCGTGGCGGCCTGCCCGCCGACGGCCGCTTGCACCACGGCCTCGACATCCGCGACATTGATGCCGTAGCGCGCAATTTTTTCGCGGTCCACCTGGACGATCAGGCTGGGTTGGCCGAGTTCGCGCACCACCGTCAATTCCGTGAAACCGCGAACCTGCGAAAGGCGCCGCTTTATTTCGAGCGCTTCGTTTTGCAGCACGTTCAGATCGGAGCCGTAAACCTTTACCGCCAGCGCGCTCTTGAGTCCCGTGAGCGCTTCGTCCACGGCGTCTTCGGCCGGCTGCGTGTAATTGAAAATTATTCCGGGATAACTTTCCAATTTCTTTTGCAAGTCTTCAATCAGCTCAGGCTTGTTGTGAATCGAGCCAGCCTTCCAGGTGGCATCGTTGTACGGTTTCAATCCCACGTAGAATTCGCAATTGAAGAAGCCAGTGGGGTCCGTGCCGTCGTCGGGGCGGCCGAGTTCGGAACCGACTTCCGTGACCTGCGGGTACTTGCTCAGAAGATCCCGAATTTGGGGCGCGACCTTAGCCGCTTCTTCGTACGAAATGGTGTACGGCATAGTGGCGCGCACCCACAGCGCGCCCTCATCGAGGTGCGGCATGAACTCGCCGCCGATGAAGGGGACAAGCAGAAGACTTAGGCACAAAATTATCGTGCTGCCCAAAATCGCGATCCACGGGCGATCGAGGAACCACTGCAACTCCGAGGCATATTCATTCTTGATCCATTCGAATGGCCTGTTGGCGCGCTCGCGCACGCCCTTCCTGAACCAG
>Ga0302182_10000976_pt1 | contig 16022 bp, 18 predicted proteins | sample I_Palsa_N3_1_FD_198781 | JGI IMG/M metagenome (GOLD analysis project Ga0302182, IMG submission 198781) | Peat permafrost microbial communities from Stordalen Mire near Abisko, Sweden - I_Palsa_N3_1 | ecosystem: Environmental > Terrestrial > Soil > Palsa > Peat permafrost | place: Sweden...
CCAGAGCGCTCGCTAAGGAGATACAAACAGAATGGAGAGAGGAGCCTAGATTACGACACAAGCTGTTGGGCTTTATCGAGCAGCCACTATTTACTCTCCCGGTTGGAATTCTTGGAGGCATAGTGGGGATTGTTCTCTATGCTCCAGTGCTCGTTGTCTGTGGAGTGTGCGTCATTCTTGCATTTCACAGAGCTGGCGTTGTTAGAGGTGAAGCACTGTGGAGAGTACAACTGCCCTCATATGTACTCTTGTCGGGGCTTGTTGTCAGCGTTCTTTTTGGATTGCACGTAATGTTAGATCGAAAGTTTGCTCAGTCCAACATATCGCTCTCTAATCTGTTCGTTGCTGCAATGGCAAAACAATATCCATGGCTAGTCTCGCCACCAAAGGCGGAAACTCCGGCACTGCCAGAGCGCCCTCGTAGCCATCAGGAAGCATCAATAGAGTTTACGAAAACGGAAATACATACAGACGATTCTGTGTTTATGTCAGGCTATCCGACCACGGTGATTATTGGTTACAAAAATACGGCTTCTGGCGCTGCGCACGACGTGTACACGGAGGCCATCGTCGAATTGGTCAAGCGGCACGGTAATATTTATACATCGCGCCATGATCTCGAACTGTCTGAGCGCGAAGAGAATAAGCACTTCAGAGCATTTCGTAAGAATTGGCTAAGCCACAGTTATCTAGGCGAAGGCAACGATCAACAAAAGGACGATGAGCCTATAATGGTCGCACACACTCCGCCTTTGACATGGCAAGAGACTGCCGATGTAGCTGCCGGGCGAGCATATTTGTATGCCTTTGGTGCTATCAAATGGCACGATGATACGGGCACTTACGAAACTGACTTGTGTTCATTCTATAACGGGATAGACGGCGTAGAGTCAGGAGTCCGGAAAGTTGTATGGACAAAATGCATGTCTGGGCACTATCGAGTGCGGCGGCCATTCGATCCATTTAAAGATTAATGTGACTTATCGGCGTTTAAGAGCGGCTTTGGAGTGTTTACAACTTTGCCTGAGAAGAAATCTAACTGCGCGTTCCAGAAGTGTCGGAGGATAGCTTCTACCTCTCTGCGGTCTACTTCTTGTTGCTTGGGACGTAATACGAGGGGATACCAGGTTGGCCGTGCGCTATTGGGAAATATCGGCAGCGTGCCGACGAGTATTCTAACTTGCGTACCATCCGCTAGCGTGCGAGTTTCGACTACTGTTACCTTCGCGTGCTTTTGCAGATTAGCCAGTAGCGCGGAGACTGCGATCTGCTGGGTCATGTACGGCGATAACCTTCTTCTCTGTATCGCCAAGAGTGATCGGCTCCAAGATGCGCGTGCTTACATCTGGCGTGATCTTGTCCCAAAACTCTTTTGGCGCAGGGAATACGATCTGATCCTTCCATCCATTACTCAGCCCAAACTCAACGTAGGTTTTCACGGCAAGACGCAGTTTACTCCATGCCTCATCTTCGCTGTCTGCGACCGACACAATGTCGAAGTCCAGCGAATGCACAGCATGATGGCCATTCTTGCTCTCCAAGAACGTGAGCATCATGGGCAGATTGAAAGATCGTTCTTTGAGTGGCATACGCGACTCTCCAGACGAGGAACGCTTGACTCCCATTTGACTGAGGAGTATAGCACGGCGCAAGTTACCGAGGTATCGGGAACATTAATGGCGTCTCAGGGGACCGATTCAAGCCGCCTTCGTCAATTCCTTATATTCCAGATTATCAGACGCCAGCAGGCGCAGCAATGTGTCTCGGAACAGGAATTGATTCTTTCGATTGTTGAAGCGCCACGTCATCTCTTGGAGGTAGGCTGGCAGGTGTTTTACGGAGACCTTGTGCCATGCTCCAACGACTCCTCTCTTGAAGAGGGAGAACGCGGATTCAATCGTGTTCGTGGAGACGCACAAGCCGCCCTCGTACCGAACGTATTCTTCGGCCTTGTGGTTAACCGTCTTGTGCTTTCCCTGAAACCTCGTCGCGTTGAAATTGTAGAGCTTCGATTCGTCCGTCATAATCACGTCAACGGACTTGTCCACGTTGCGGGCGATAATTTCGTTGATCTTGTCTTGGTTCAGGTTCGCAGCGGAGATGAAATGCAGGTGTCCGCCACGCTCACGGATGCCGACCACGGGCTGGTGCTTCTTCCATTTGTCCGCGTTCTTCGTGTGGCCGCCGATATACATCTCGTCAATCTCCACGGTGCCAGACAGTTTGTGGTCCGCTTCCGCCATAGCTTTGCGGATGCGATGGCACAAGTACCACGCCGTCTTGTAGCTCACGCCGAGCGTGCGCTTAAGCTGGTTCGCAGACATGCCCTTGCGGCTCTCGCAGAGCAGGTACGTGCAAAGAAACCATTTCCACAGGTCCAAGTGTGTATCATGAAAGATCGTCGCTGTGGTGACCGTAAACTGGTAATGGCATGAGTCACAGTCAAACGTATCGCGGTTGGCTACTGGCGTTGCGTCACCATTGCAGCGCAAGCACTTTGGGCCATCGGGCCAGCGCAAGGTTTCGAGCGCCTTGCGGCACTTCTCATCGTTTCCAAACCGCTCGATTAGCTGGCAGAGATTCACATTCGGAGTCATAGGGTCACCATGAAAAAGCGGAAGGCCAAGAAGCACCCGGCGAAAATGACCAGCGATGAGCTAGTCGAACACATTTTCCATCCCCGGATCGTCAAGCATGTTCGGGCGATTCTGGAAGAGCACAACGCGCCGAAGGCTAAGAAAAGTAAGGCCACAACCAAACATTAACAGAGGTTCGCGTTTGAGTCAAGTACATAATCTCGGTCAAGGTCGTTATACCCAAGTGTCTGTGGAAATCTTTTTTGCTTAGCGTATTGATATAAGTCCCGTGCTATACTCCCGGCTATGAAATTCCGAGTGCTGCAAGACAACCTGCGCGATACTCTTTGGGAGCGCATTGAGGAAGGCGACCTGACCGGACTCCGCCTGGCGCAACAGACGGGATTCAAACAGGCTCATATCTCCAACTTCTTGAATCGCAAGCGCGGACTGAGCCTTGAGGGCATGGACCGGGTCCTGGCGGTTCAGCATCTTTCAGTGCTGGATCTGCTCGACCCCTCCGAGATCAACAAGCGCGCTTCGATCATGCCTCCCAGCAACGACGAGTTCCAGAACGTTCTGTTGACCGACGGAACTGTCGCTGCCACCCAACCCCTGCTCACCAGCATGCACGTCAAGGAAATCCTGAAATTCAAGAAAACTTTTCTAAAGAAGCTGAAAGCGGAAACCGAGGGCGATCGCGAGCCGTGGGAGCGCTTCGTGCTCATTAAAGTGGACGGTCGCGAAGGCATGAGCATGTACCCACGGCTGCTGCCCGGAGCCACCCTCCTGATCGACCGCCATTACAACTCACTCAAGCCCTATCGCAAAGGGGAGTTCAATATGTACGCCGTGCTCAAGGACGGGACGTGCACGGTGAAATACGTAGAGACGGCCGGTAGTCACCTGATTCTGCGGCCACATAACCAGGCGTATCCCATCGAAGTGGTGACCATGGAAGATGGCAAGGCCGCGTCCGATTACTTGGTCGGCCGGGTCTGCCATGTGGGAATCGAAACCTAAGGAGTACAGTTCTCAGTTTCCAGTTCTCGGTCGTCTCTCCGGCGCTTTACTGGGAACTGAGAACTCTACTGTGGATTCAAGTTGTCGAACAGCTTCCAGAGCTTATCCGCGGTGGCGCGATAAATTACGTACCCGCTGCCGACATCGGCGATCACACGAAAGAGCAATTCGCCGCGGCCATCGCCGTCTACGTCCACTGCGTCAATGAGTTCCAGCCGAGGTGTCACGTCAAGGTGGAACTTGTCGGTCACTCCCGAATACAGCTTGCGCAGGTTGCCGTATATGTCGGTTCTGGCTACGAGCGTAATGCTGTAGATGTCTGGCGCCGCGGTCGCCCCGGGGGCGGGCGGGAAATGCGCTTCCGCGCTCAAAATCATCACGGGCTGGTTCGTCACCCACACATCGAAGGCGCGAAACTGAAGGTTTTCGAACACAGGCTGCGCCGGCTTAGCCAGCGCTTTGTGCCCTGCGACTTTTGCGGGCGGTTTGGCGAGAATCCGGTTTCTTTCCAGCGCTGCGGCGTAAGCGCGAACCTCGTCCGCGGCCAGGGCCAGCATCTGATTGCGCCGCTCTTCCTCTTCGCCATTTTTCCAGAAGAACTTGTAGGGTCGCGGATCGGGCCCGCCGGCATCGGAAATTGCGGGCACCAGTTGCACAGGCCCCACGCTGGCGGCGGGTGCGGTTGCTGGGGACGACGGCTTCGCCAACCTGGGCGCTGTTTCGTCGTCTTCCGGCGCAGATTGCGAGGGCTTGCCCCGGCGAAGCGTAGGGCGGTAGTAGTTTTCTGGGCTTTGACCTTGGGTTTGACCGAGTGACGCCTGGGCTTGTGACCCTTGACTGGTCGGCGATTGTTCCGCAGAGGCTTGCCCCGAAGTTGTTTGGGGCGCTGGCGCCGCAGCGACAGGAGTCTGTTCTTTGGCGCTTTGATCTGAAGGCTTGTCGGAAGCCGGAGCAGCTGCGGGCTTGGCCGCGGTTTGGCCGGAAGATCCGCCGGTCGAGGAACCGGTCGCCGAAGGAGCCGGTGCGGTCGTGCTCGGCTTCTCTGGCGATCCTGATGCCGTGGGGGTGGGAGAAGCAGAATTCGGTTTAGAGTCTTCGGCTGGTTTTGCTCTGTCTCGCCGGATGAGCCGCGGCGGCCCATCGCCGCTATCGCCTGCGCTGTCGTCCAGCCCCACAGGCACGTCTTCCGCTTTGCGTGTAGTCTTCGGACCTTCGGTTCCACGCGGCAGGTAAGAACCGGTTGCTACCCATGGATTTGGGCTGCCTAGACTCTTGCTGCGCAACACTCCATTGATGGTGAACAGTCCCTGCGACTCGCCCGCTTGCTCGGCCTCGTAGACGGTTCCCGAATCCAGCGCCATCGGAACCGGGTCCGCCTTGTAGACGCTGGCATCGTAGTACTTGCCATCGATCAGAATCGCGATGGGAATCAGCGTCGCCTTGCCGTTGCTCGTGAGCTGCAAAAGGCCCACCGCGCGTGGATCTTTACCCGTTTTTTTCTTCTTTTCCGGAGGCTTCTCTTCTGGCGGCGTGTTTTCCCGTCGATGGAGCTGCGGCTTGTCGCCCTGCGCCAGGCTTCGCGAAGCGGCTGCCGCGAAGAATGCCAGAATGACGATGACGGCTGACCCCAATCTGCGGTATAAGAACTTTCGGGAGATAATCTGTCCGCGCATCGGCCCAGCCGATCCTGAAACTACAGACGCCGCCTTCAACGCTAACTTCTTTGGAAACGAGAGGCTCATGAGTATCAACATCAATGATAAGGCCCCCGAGTTTACTTTGCAGGACGAGAATGGAAAAGAAGTCTCGCTGAAAGGCCTGCGGGGCAAAGTGGTGGTGCTGTATTTCTATCCGCGCGCGGACACTCCGGGATGCACGGTGGAGGCCTGCGAGTTTCGCGACACTTACAAGCAGATGCAGAAAACCGGCTCCGTGTTACTTGGCATCTCGCCCGATACGCCCAAGGCGCAGAAGAGGTTTCAGGATAAATTCAAGCTGCCCTTCTCGCTGCTGGCCGACGCCGATAAGAAAGTCGCCATCGCGTTCGACGTGCTGAAGGAAAAGAACATGTACGGGAAGAAGGTGATGGGCATCGTACGGACCACGTTCATCATTGGGCCGGACGGCAAAATCCAGCACATCTTCCCGAAAGTGAAGCCGGAAGGCCACGCGGAGCAGGTGCTGGCTTACTTGAAGGAATCGGCGAAGGGAGCGGCATAGAGGCCGTGGCGGAGGCCTCGCCCATCCCCGCTCTCGATCGCGCCTTCTTCGCCCGCAGTCCGCGGCGCGTGGCTCGCGAACTTCTCGGGAAAGTGCTGATGCGTAACCGAGATGGTCCGCTGCTGGCAGCGCGCATCGTCGAGGTCGAGGCTTACCTCGGAGAAAACGATCCCGCGGCCCACGCCGCCGCCGGCAACACCGCCCGCACCTCGGTCCTGTTCGGGCCGCCCGGCCACGCCTATGTTTATTTCATATACGGCAATCACTACTGCCTGAATGTATCCTGCGAACGCGAAGGGAAGGCCGGGTCGGTGCTGATCCGCGCTCTCGACCCAATTTGGGGGATCAAGGAAATGGCGCGAGCGCGCAAAATCGAGGCGCAATTCTTTTCCGACCTTCCGCTGCTCACCAGCGGTCCGGGACGCCTGGCGGAAGCTTTCGGCATCACGCGCGCCCGCGATAACGGCCGCGATCTTACCTCCTCCGCTTCCGGGCTGTGGATTGGAGACGACGGTTTTCGGCCAAGGAAGATACAAATCACGCCCCGCGTCGGCGTTCGCAAGGCGGCTGACCAACCCCTGCGGTACATCATGGTGGGAAGCATATTTGTCTCCGGAAGAAAAACGTCGACTGGAGACTAAAGGCTCGGCTGGAATTTGACAAACGGGTGTAGACTGTCCCGCGGGTCGAACGGGCCAAGAACCGCTCCATTCAAGGCATTTGACCGACCGCCGATAGTATCCCGAGAACGATGAGTCAATGATTGGCGGATCAATGATCGGCGGATCAATGATCAGAGAGTGAGCCGTCCGTTTTGCGGCATCTCACGGGCGGAACGAATCATCTTACGGAAAGTAGGAATCCGCATGAGCCGGTTCGCTCGATTTAGCGCTCTGGTCGTCACGCTGGCAATGCTCTGCATGGCCGTGCCTGCGCTCGCGCGACCAGTGGAGGCGGCATTGCTTCCGCCGGAGCCTCCTTTTTCCAACATCGTGATCGGGTTTGTAGGCGGTTTCGTCAACCACGACAACCCGCACCACGGCCCGGTTCAACTCGCGCAGCAAATCCGGCAAACGGCTTCCAAAGACACGTACGTCCGGATTTTCGAGAACCGGCGCAGGAAGCGAGCTTATGACGCCGTGGTGGGACTGCTGGACACGAACCATGATGGCATTCTGTCGACTCAAGAAAAGGCCCGGGCCCGTATTATTCTCTTTGGGCATAGCTGGGGAGCGTCCGCGGCAGTGTTGCTGGCGCGCGATCTGCGACGGGAAGGCGTCCCGGTTTTGCTGACGGTACAGGTGGATAGCGTCGCGAAAGTCTGGCAGAACGATTCCATCATTCCCGATAACGTCGCCGCAGCCGTGAACTTCTATCAGCCGCATGGCCTCATCCACGGTGAGGCGCAGATCACCGCCGCCGATCCTTCGAAGACTCAAATTCTCGGGAATTACCGGGTGGACTATAGGAAGACCCCGGTCGAGTGCCCGGAGGCTTCGTGGTGGGACCGCGTCTTTACTCCTGGCCACATGCAGAGCGAGTGCGATCCAAGCCTCTGGTCGCAGATCGAAAACATGGTGAGACAGCGGCTGTCGTCTCCGGCCACTTCCGCGGCGGCAAGAACACTGGGAGCGCGTGAGGCTTCCCGCCATCGCTGAAGTGGACGAAACCCACTTTATTCGCTCGCCTTACCGGCACTTGGGTGGCGCGGCGGAAAGCCGAGAAGCGCTGCATCCTGAACGGGGAACCCTTGCCGGTTCTTGAGTCGAACTCTAGGCGAGTACAATTTCGCAGTACAATTTCGCCGGACAATATCAACAATTGCCGGCACCGGTGGCGGCATGGTGAAGTTCGAATGGCTTAGACTCTATGTGCCTGGAGAAGAGCCTGCCCGGTTCGACATGATTATTCAGAGTTCGGCGCTTCCCATTAGCGCGTTTCTGGATAGCCCGCGAAGCGCTGAAGCACGCCGCAGATGATTCATGTTCCAAAAAATTTGACCGGGTTGGGATTGTAGGAACTGGCGGAGCGCGCAGTCTGGCGCTAACCTTTCTCCGGTCAAATTCCCTGCTAACAGGGAAAAATACAGGGAATTTGCGCAATTTTGCTCTCTAAAACCCCACTCTTTCTCGCTAAGTTACACATTTGGCAGGAGAAGTAGCCTCTGCAGGCGTAAATCGGAACAGGGAATTATCAGGACGTAACAGGGAGCTATCAGGGAATTTATTTGTCTGATCAGGGAATTTTGTTGCAGGGAGTTTTGCGCAGAGCATGGAGAGACATATTGCGGCCCGCAAAGGCCGCCGGAGGCTATGTGGGGAAGAAGAAAACCGCTTGCAAGTCGTCGTGGAGACTCGCGCCCCCCACAAAATCACTCCCGACCGCTTTCGTTCTGCACGAGACGTTTGACTAGTTTAAAGTCGCCGGTTTTCCAATCGCTCAGATGGGCTTCTTGGATCACGATCGCTGTGCCGATGCTCCAACAGAGTGCCGTCTGGTCAGCAAATCGAATGTCTATGAAAAGCAAGCCTTCCTCGAATTTGTGTTCCACACGATCCACAACTTTCCCATTAACACCCGGATATTGCTTGCGGCCAGTTTTTCTCTTCTCAACTCGACGTTTATCCATTGTGTGGACCTCAACTTTCGGCATTACGCAGTAAACACAGCGCGCGCATGGGCTAGCTGCATGGTGTTATTGCCGTGAGTGCAGTGACGGAAACCCGAGCTGCTTTCGTTGCTCGATCCAACTGAGCGGCAAGCCGTGGGTCAGTTTCTTGAAGGTCAGATCAGGCGGCTGGCGCCCATCGAGGATCGCTTCCACAATGTCCGGAGCGAGAAAAGCGCACTCCAGAACCCGGCCTACGTGTCGCTCGTTGAGACCGAGCCTTTGGGCAATTGACCTTCGTCCGGAAACTTCCCCAGCCACGATCCATTCGTACCATTGGCGTCCGCGTGCCAGCGCCTTCAACAGTGATGAAGCGGGCGCCTGCGTCGGCCCAGGATGATTGGGAGGAAAGACCAATCTCATCTCCCCGCCACAACGTTTGACCCGCGCCTCGATATCGAGGCTGATGACATCACTCGAACCTTGCTCCAGTTGGTGGGTCGCGGCGCACGCTGAGGAAGTGTGCGGGTCTGCTGTAAGTGTGGCACGCAGTTTCTGCTTGCCGACTTCAACTTCGATTCGATCCGCATGAACCACCACACGCTGCACTACCTTTCTCACGAGGTCCTTCACGACGGCGGGCGCGCCGGAACTTAACTGGTCGAATTGCTTCGCAGCTCCGGCCATGATCTGCTGCGTCCGTGCCGGAGCGTCTTCTGTAAGGGTGAGTTCGTCCATGACCGCCCTGCCGGACTGTAAGAAGGATTGCAACTTGAGGACCGACGTACGGACTACGAGCAAGTCCTCCCCCACGTCCGCCGAATCCTGGTCGATCTCGGCGCCAGGCTCAAGAAGGCGACGCCTGTCTTTACCAAGGCTCTTGCGCCGGGTCTAGGACTAGCTGAAGAACCGGCCGTGTCCGAGGACAGCTTCGGGATGGATCGCTGTCGGCTCCTAGCGGAGGCGATCGTAAGAATTCATGTGCGGTCTGTCACCTCAACAACCGATCAGCTGAGGGTTATTGAGCAAGTGTTCGCCGAGAATGGAATCAGCACCGCTATGCCTTACCTGAATCCCAGCTCGCCCGACGGGTATCACTTTTGATGCCGGCGACTCCGTTGGATGGTATGGCGCGATCGCCCAGTCGCGAAGGTGTCGTATATCTCGAGGCGGCTGTGCTTCTCGGGCGACGAATCGCCGGGAAGGCAATCTGGCACGAGAATCGCTGCACCTGGGTAGGAGCTTCGCTCGACGAGGGCCGCGGACTCGAAACCGCGTTGAACTACACCACCCTCGGTCCCGATCTGTACGAAGGCACCAGTGGGGTTGCGCTCTTCCTCGCCGAACTTGCGGCTATCACCGGCGACGAACTGTTCCGCCGGACGGCAAAAGGCGCAATCGCTCACGCCTTGGCCCGCGCGCCTGAGTTAGCGGTGAAACTCGACCGTTCCCTCTACTTGGGCCGGCTCGGGATCGCGGTGGCAGCCGCCAGGGTCGGTGCCGCTGTGGGCGAAACGCAGTACCTCGAAGCGGCAGCGCAATTGCCCGCGGGGAATACTCGTCCGATGGCTCGCGGAGAATTTGACATCATCTCGGGCCGCGCCGGATCCGTGTATGGGCTGCTCTGGCTGAGTGCGAAACTGGCCATGCCGCGTTTCGGCGAGGAAGCGCTTCGATTGGCATGGGAACTCGCGGAAGCTGCCGAACGATCGGGGGTCTCCGGGAGCGAAGTATCATGGGCCGCCGTGCCCGGAACAGCCGCAGGCAACCTTACAGGGTTCTCGCATGGCGCCTCCGGCGCGGCTTGTGCTCTCCTCGAAGTTGCGAAAGCCACCGGGCAGGCGGAACTCGCAAGGATCGCCGAGCAAGCGTTCTCGTACGAACGCTCCCTCTTCGATGCTGGAATGCGGAACTGGCCCGATTTACGAACTCGTCCCGGAGCGGTTGTGGGGAGTTCCGGGTCGCGGTCCTTTCCTGTTGCGTGGTGCCACGGAGCCGCCGGGATCGCCCTGGCACGACTCCGAGCGTACGAGCTTACTCGACTTCCAGTGCTGAAGCAGGAGGCGGAGGTCGCCCTTGAAACCACATTTGTCCACACCGAGGCGGCTCTTCGGGCCGGGGCAGCTTCATACTCGCTCTGCCATGGGCTGGCAGGCAACGCCGAGATCCTGGAGAAGGGGTATCGCATCCTCGGCTCGTCAGGCGCGAAGTGGCGTGACCTCGCCATGGAGGTGGCGTGGGCGGGGATCGAGCGCTTCGGGCACCCGGGTCATGCGTGGCCCTGCGGGACACACGAAGGTGAAACACCGAGCCTCATGCTCGGTCTGGCGGGGGCGGGAATGTTCTACCTGGTTCTGCACGAGCCTAGGATAGGTTCGGCACTCCTTTTGGCTCCTCATGTTTGGCCAACGCTAGTATAGCCACTCATAAACGCGCTTGTGGTGATAGATGGGCCTACTCCCAATTAGTCGGCAATTCTTCTTTTGTGGGGTTACTTTCCGCTTGCCCGTGATCGAGGAGTTTCTGGAATCGATTCACACAAGCCGGCTTCAGCGCTGATCTCCCAAACACGCCTTCGCCGGCACTTGTCCGAGATTATGGATAGGATCGTTTAGGACTGCAAGATGTGAAAAAATCAGCTAGGGCCGCAGATGAACTTCCATAAACTCGGATAACCTACGGTGTTTTTATCTGCGTTCATCCGCGTTCATGGGTGCACCCACTGGATTCGCGCTGGAAAGACTACGAGATGCGAAAAGGGTTTACGAGAAAACCGAAAGCGGACGAGCCCGCGACGCATGTCAAGAACTACATAACCCGGAGCGGGCTGCAGCGCCTCAAAGATGAGCACCGGTTTCTGCTCACCAGGGAACGCCCGGCCGTGACGGAGGTGGTGGCGTGGGCTGCCGGCAACGGCGATCGCAGTGAAAACGCCGACTATCAGTACGGCAAGCGGCGGCTGCGGCAGATCGACGGGCGGATTCGCTTTCTCACGAAGCGAATCGAAGCCGCGGAAGTGGTGGACCCGGAAGCTCGGAGAACGGGGCAGGCGGCGACGAAGGCATTCTTCGGAGCGACCGTGCGCTATGCCAATGCCGCGGGAGTATCGCGAGTGGTGAGCATCGTGGGCACCGACGAAATCGATCTCAACCGCAACCACATCAGTTGGGTATCACCTCTGGGGCGCGCGTTGATGAAGTCGGCAGCGGGTGACAGCGTAGTCCTTCAATTGCCGGGCGGTACAGAATACCTGACCGTGCTGGAAGTGTGTTACGAGCGCATTTCTGTGGAACCGTTCCGTGAACCAGTTGGATCCGAGGCCTCGGCAAAGGGACTCCCTCGCCGACGCTCACCTGACGAAGAAGAGACGAAACAGCACAGGTGGTGAAAGAGCGACGACCGTAATAGAGCGCTATCGGCTTTTGGCAAGCGACAGGAGATGAGTTGAGTCCTCATAAACGCGCTTCTAATGACTGATCGGTCCAACTTCGGATTGGCCGGCCAACCGGAAGGTATCCGGAAACCACACCTCAAAATGCCGACAAGAGTCAACTCGCATGGCCGAATTCCCAGCTTCTGATCGCATTGCATTCGCCTAATGCCCTACTAGAAACCGGACTGCGAATGTGCCCTCCAGAGAAAAGCTTAGGACAGTGACCGCCTTCGCTGCCGAGCAGTCCGGTCTCTGCAGTCCGGTTTGTTTGGGAATAATCGCGAAATACGGAGTAAAGAAAGGCGCCTGTGCTCATTGACCTATCGATGCGACACGACGAAGACGCCGACCCCGACATTCCCATGCTGAAGAAAGCCAAGAGCCGAGTACGCGAAGGTGCAATAGCCATTGGGGCTATCATGTTGCTGGCGACAAAACCAGAGGAGGCTGCGATGCTTCGAGAACGTGCGCTGAAGACTGTGTTGGTCGTGGTGGGATTGTTGTTTACGGCGGGAGCGATTCCGCTGACAATGTTCTTCTCGCGAGAGCCTGCGGTGCCAATGATAATGAGCATCTATGTCACACTCGGAATTTTCCTGCTGCTGGCGGTGCGTGACCCAGCGGCGAACCGCAGCCTGATCGCCTTCGGCGGATGGGCAAATCTTGCGCATGCTGGAGTAATGGCAGCGCAGGAATACCGGAATGTGATCGAGCGCCGAGAACTCGTGGGAGTGGTTGTGTTCGCAATCGTCGGTGCTGTGCTGGTCGCACTGGCTCCCGCGAAGCAATCAGTCGAGAAAGCCTCTGCTGTCGTCGCGTAGGGGGGAGCTAGAGCCACGAAAGACTAGCGACCCATGGATGCCGAAGCCATCATAATCATAAAAGTCAACTCGCCATGGTCGAATCCCCGGCTTCTGATCGCATTGCATTCGCCTGCCCTCCTTGAAACCGGACTGCGCTTGTGCCCTTCAGAGAAAAGCCAGGACAATTGGGCCGATCAATCCTAAGCAGTCCGTTCTCCGGAGTCCGGTTTGTCAACGAATAATCGCGAAATACGGGCATGTATCGCGTATTTCGAGGGTAGGAGAGCCGACTTTCTCTGCAGTTCAGACTGCGTGGCGGAGAGAGTAAGATTCGAACCTTCGGTACCTTATTATGCGGTCGACTAAGAGGCGACCTGTGCGCGACATACAGCCGATTCTGCAACATGCACGTCTCCTCCAGAGAATTGCTTCAGCACGCAAAATCGGGAAGAGCAGTCCCTTTTCGTGTTCCGCCGAAAGGCGAACGCCTAGCGATTGTCGGACCGAAAGTCGCAAGTTTTGGGGTCCCTTCTTCGGCCAAATTGGTTCGCACGTGACTGCGTGCCTGCCGCGCAGTCCAAGAGCGAAAAAATCTCTCCGCAGGATGTGCTCGCAAAAGGGCAAATAAATGAAGATTTTCGGTGAGTCCTGTCCGTGCTTTGTGACACGACTTCGTCCTCTTTGCTAGAAAACAGGAGATTCTCATCCGTCCCGACTTCCCGTCGATCCGCTCACCGATTCGTGTGCATAAGGTCTAATAAAGTTCAAACAGTTCAATGGCGGGCACTGGAGGATAATTTCCAAACGGTTCGTCACACTAGGTTTGTGAGGGCGCTCACACGTGATAAGTTTTTGTCGATTGACTCTTTTTCTTTTTCTCTTTGCGCTGCCCGGCGCGGTCGTGCTCGCACAGACTTCCGTCTTTACTTCTCCTTTACCGACCGGCGTCCACCTCGACGCGGTGGGTGATGTAGTCGAACTTGGCAGCATGCCACTCAATGTAGTGCCTGCCCTTAGCGGTGACAAGGCTGTGGTGGTGCTCGGCGGGTGGCGCGAGCAAGGTATTCAGGTCGTCGATCTGCAGACCCGGCAGGTCACGCAGACGCTGATGCAGGACGGCGCATTCTACGGCGCTGCCTTCTCGCCCGACGGCAGCACGCTCTACGTCTCCGGCGGCAATACCGACATGCTCTTCGTGTACACCTGGAAAGATGGCACCGCGACGCTCAGGAACAAATTTGAATTAGCCAAGGCGAAGACGGCCGATGGTACAAGCACGAGCTATCCGGCTGGCGTCGCAGTCGCACCGAATGGCAAGTTCGTTTATGTAGCGGAAAACGTCGACAATCGCCTTGCAGTCGTAGACGCGGTGACGGGAGAAATCGTGCAGCGACTTCCCACCGACAAATATCCCTATGGTGTGATTCTCGGCGGCGACGGCCATGTTTTCGTATCTGCCTGGGGCGGCACTACCATCTCCGATTTTCGTGTTCTCCCTGACGGCAAGCTTGCCTATCTCGGGCGCATCGAAGTTGGCCGCCATCCCTCGGCATTGCAGATCGGCGGCTCACGCCTTTATGTCGCGCTCGCCGGGAGCGACCGAGTGGCAATCGTCGATGCCAACTCTCGTAAAGTGACTGGTTTTTTACACGACTCCGCACCCGGCGCTCCGCCGGAAGGCAGCACGCCGAATGCACTCGCGATCAGCACTGATCGCAAGCGGCTCTTCATCGCCGAGGCCGATAACAACGCCGTTGCCGTCTTTACTCTTGCCGACGGCAAGCTGCTTGGACGCATCCCGGCCGATTGGTATCCAACTGCGGTTGCGGAAGTCGGCTCACAAATTCTGATCGTCTCGGGCAAGGGCCATGGCACGCATGCCAACCCCGATGGACCGGTGCCGCTCACGAACTGGCCAGACGGGAAACCACATGCTTACGCGCTTGGACAGCTGAACGGCAGCCTTCGACTGATGCCGTCAAGCATGACACCGGCCCAACTGTCCTCCTTCACCCAGCGCGTCACGGCCGCAAATAACTGGCAGAGCAAGCCAGCGACGCGCCGCTATCCTCCGTTCAAGCATGTCATCTACATCATCAAAGAGAATCGCACCTACGATCAGGTGCTCGGTGACTTGAAGGATGCCGACGGAGACGCCAGCCTCGTCTACTTCCCCGACATCCTCACCACTCCGAACCATCACGCGCTGGCACGACGCTTCGGACTGTTCGACCGCTTCTTTGTAAATGCCGAGGTCAGCTCGCAAGGCCATATCTGGTCCACTGCCGCATACGTGACCGACTATGGCGAGAAGACCGTGCCTTCCGCGTATGCAGGCAAACGCGGCGACATCGACGGTGAAGACAGCGACGAGCCGGAGCGTGGCTTCCTGTGGACGCTCGCGAAGCGATCTGGGATCACCTTCCGCGACTACGGAGAAATGGTTAAAGGGAACCCCGGCTGGCCGGTTACACAACCCGGCCTCGGCGCCGATATAAGTCCCGATTACGTTCCCTTCGACCTGATAACCCAAGATCAAAAGCGCGCCGACGTATGGATCGCCGAGTTCCAGCGCTTTGTGCGCGACGGAAACATGCCGCAGCTCGAGCTCATGTGGTTGCCGATGGACCACCTGACTGCGGCCCGTCCGGGTAAATGCACGCCCTATGCGTGCATGGCCGACAACGATCTTGCGCTCGGACGCATTGTGCAGGCGCTCTCGCACAGCCCGTACTGGAAGGATACGGTGATCTTCGTGGTCGAAGATGACGCGCAGGCCGGACCCGATCACGTCGATTCTCACCGTGCACCGTTTTGTGCGATCTCGGCCTATAGTCGGTCGGGTACGGTGCACCGCTTCGTTAACACCACGGATGTTATCGCCGCGATCGAAGATATCCTCGGAATGGGCCGGCTCTCGAAGTTCGATTACTTCAGCCGCTCGCTGGCCGACGTCTTTTCCTCGACACCCGATCTAACGCCCTTCGATGCGATTACCCCCAAGCAGGATCTGAACGAGAAGAATCCGCAGAACACCGCGGCCGCACGCATGTCAGAGGGGTTGGACCTGAGCGCTCCTGATCGCGTGGACGACCAGGTGTACAACCGGATCCTCTGGCTGATGTTGAAGGGCGACGCGCCCTATCCAGCCGCACGCAATTGGGCACCACTGCATGCGCTCGAAGCGAGCCGGTGATGAAAGATGTGGAGTGCACTGCTGATTGGATGACGACAAGCGTATTTGGTTCTCCGCTACGATTCACCCGTTCGTTATTCCGTCGGTTTCCATGTTCGCGGCAGTCCTAGCGCAACTGCAGCATCGTATCCGACCATCCAAAGTCTGCGTACTTCTGCTGGGG
>Ga0302182_10001014_pt1 | contig 15680 bp, 12 predicted proteins | sample I_Palsa_N3_1_FD_198781 | JGI IMG/M metagenome (GOLD analysis project Ga0302182, IMG submission 198781) | Peat permafrost microbial communities from Stordalen Mire near Abisko, Sweden - I_Palsa_N3_1 | ecosystem: Environmental > Terrestrial > Soil > Palsa > Peat permafrost | place: Sweden...
CACGCCGCTCGCCATGGTGTGGACCGTCTGATTGGTCAGTCGCCACGTCATCCGGAGATCCTGCGTCTGGCCGAACAGGCTTATTTGCGTACCGGTGCTTACGGTTCATTGCTGGAGATCCTGCCTTCCATGTCCAAAGCGGGTATTCACGACGACGAAGAGCTGCGTGTGCTGCAAGAACAAGCCTACATCGGCATGATGAACCAGATGATGGCGGAAGAAGGCAGTGAGGGTCTGAAGCGCTGGTGGAAAGATCAGAACCGCAAAACCCGTCATGAAGTTGCCCTGCAGGTCGCGATGGCTGCACATCTGATTGAATGCAACGATCAGGATCTGGCGCAGGAAGTGATCCTCGACGGGTTAAAACGTCAGTACGATGAACGTCTGATCGCCATGATGCCGAAGCTGCGTTCTGGCAATCCTGAACAGCTGGAAAAGACCTTACGTCAGATCATCAAACAGAATGGTCCCACACCGCTGCTCAACAGCACACTAGGCCAATTGCTGATGAAGCATGGCGAGTGGTTGCAGGCCTCGGAAGCTTTCCGTGAAGCGCTGAAACAACGCCCTGATGCCTATGATTATGCCTGGCTGGCCGATGCCCTCGATAAGCTGCATAAACCCGCAGAAGCTGCTGAGATGCGTCATAAAGGGTTGATGCTGACTCTTAATAATTCACAGGAGCAGTAACTTCTCGCTCACTGTCTAAAAGCTCCTTCGGGAGCTTTTTTTATAGGCAAAAAAAACACTTGCCGGATGGCAAGTGTCGAAAACAATCAGGTCATGGACAACAGGGGCAGTGCCTCACTCAACGTTTTGCCTGCTGGTTGATAAATACCTGATGAGAGGTGTTTATCGGGCAGATAGGCAATAGGCACTATAAATTGGCTCTGCATCATTCCCAGTTTTATGAAGCCGGATGGCAAACATAGGAGGTGGAATGAGCATCTACATAACGGGTATTGCAGGACGCGTGCCATATTGCGGCTTCTTTGGCTCTCGAAATAAAAAAATAAATTAACCTATTGATTTTTATCACTTAATCACCCTCTTTATTGAGAGGGATAGCTGGCTCATCAAAAGCAGCACAAAACAAAAATCGACTTAACACCAATTAGTGTTGCCTGTCAGAGACAGCCTGTCCGATCTGAGAATAATGCTTTTATTTTCATGCAGCTGAATGTCACCGCACGACGACAACCAAAAGGCGAAATGTCGGTTCTGAGCAACAATAAGGGAATGGGAGGATATAGAGCAAATTGCAGACGAAAAAAAACCTGCTTTTGAAAGCAGGTTTTCTTCGAATTGGTCGGCGAGAGAGGATTCGAACCTCCGACCCACTGGTCCCAAACCAGTTGCGCTACCAAGCTGCGCTACTCGCCGATGTCGTGCATCTTACTACTTATTGACGCTAACTGCATCATTTAAATGCTTTTTGTGTGTGGTGCGAAGGGAGGGACTCGAACCCTCACATCCAAAGGACACTAACACCTGAAGCTAGCGCGTCTACCAATTCCGCCACCATCGCATGTCACATTCACAAAATCATTTAAAAAATTTGGGGTGGCTAATGGGGCTCGAACCCACGACAACTGGAATCACAATCCAGGGCTCTACCAACTGAGCTATAGCCACCATTTCAAACTTTTCTACATCGTGGACCGCTTAACTTCAAACATGACCACCGCAACTCTAGCGCAAACTAATGGTGCGCCCGACAGGATTCGAACCTGAGACCTCTGCCTCCGGAGGGCAGCGCTCTATCCAGCTGAGCTACGGGCGCTTAGCGCCGTTGCGGGAGGGGATACTACGGTTTTCATGCCACCCTGTCTAGTGCTTTTTATTGGAAAAGTTTCGCTTGGCTGCTCTTTGTCCAATACGCGCTAAAAATAGGCATCTCACACTCTCCTCCCTATGACTTATGACGTTATTTTGTCTTTTCAGCCGTCAGGGAAGCGTGCCTGTTCATCCCGAGACCAAAGTATATCAGGCTGATCGCTGCGATGAAAATCCCACCCACCAGCAAAGAAATGCGGGTATCGGGGTTAATTGCCATCCCGACTAATACACAGGCGAGGAAAGCCAGTGTCAGATAGTTGGTATAAGGGAACAGAATCGACTTGAATGGATGGTCTTTGAGCTTCTCCGCGTGGGCCTCACGAAAACGCAGTTGACTAATCAGTACCACGAACCACGGCACCATGCCCGGCAAGACAGAGGCGCTGTAGACATAGACAAACACCTGCTCAGGATTAGGGATAAGGTAGTTAAGGCAAGAGCCGATCAGCAGAACCGCAATGGAGAGAGCAATGCCATAAACCGGCACGCCGCTTTTAGACACACTGCCGAGAAACGCCGGCACCTGTCGATTCTTTGCCAGTGCGTAAAGCATGCGCCCACAGCTGTACATCCCGCTGTTACAGCCAGACAGTGCCGCCGTCAATACCACGAAGTTAATAATCCCTGCGGCAGCAGTGATACCAATTTTGGCGAAAGTCAGTACGAACGGGCTACCATGTGTCCCCATTTCATTCCATGGGAAGATGGTGATAATAACGAAGATCGCGCCAACGTAAAAAATCAGGATACGCCAGAGGATGTTGTTGATGGCACGCTTGAGGGTCACCTGCGGGTTTTTCGCCTCACCGGCGGTGATCCCAACCAGTTCCACGCCCTGGTAGGACGCCACGACAATACAGAGCGCAAACAGGAAGCCTTTCCAGCCGCCGGCAAAGAAGCCGCCGTGTGCCGTCAGATTAGCAAAGCCAACCGGCTCACCATGGTTGCCAAAACCGAAGAAAATAACCGCCAGACCGACCACAATCATCACAATAATGGTGGTGATTTTGATCAACGCAAACCAGAACTCCATCTCGCCATACAGCTTTACTGCTGCCAGGTTAGCCGCTGCGACAATCGCGACTGCTGCCAGAGCCGGTATCCACTGTGGTAAATCAGGGAACCAATACTGGGCATAAACCCCAATGGCGGTAATTTCAGAAATACCTACCGCTATCCACATGAACCAGTAGCTCCATGCGGTCAGATAACCGTAGTAAGGACCGAGATATTTATGCGCATACACAGCAAAGGAACCAGCAACCGGTTCAAGATGCAGCATTTCGCCCATTGCGCGCATGATGAAGAAGACGAAGACACCCGCCAGTATATAAGCCAGTAACACTGACGGCCCCGCCCATTTCAGGGTACTGGCTGCGCCCATAAACAGACCAACACCAATCGTCCCGCCTAACGCGATCAGTTCTATATGCCGGGCCTCTAGCCCGCGGTGTAGTCCACCCTTTTCTTCTTCACTTGCCATAGATCCTCAATTTTCTCGTGGTTGTGTTTGCCTTCCGGAGTAAACGGAATGTTATTTTTATAGTCTGCTTCCCCGAACGGGGCGCCAAAACGGGCAGTATGGTTTCGTATTTTGTGATCAGTTGCAAACCACAAATCTGAAAGCTGCGGTTTAGCTGGCAACAGGCGTTGAAAATAGCGGCAAGGGAAGTGCGAAAACGAGAGGTAGCGCGCCATACTTTTTATGGCGCGGAAATATCAGAGACGACCAGTGTAATGATAACGCATATATTTAAGCAGTTTGAGCTGGCGGCCAAGGCGGCTGGGTTGGCATATCAGGCGGTAAAGCCACTCAAGTCCCAGTTTTTGCCAGATTTTGGGTGCCCGTTTCACATGGCCGGTGAATACGTCATAGGTGCCGCCAATACCCATGTATAGAGCATTGGGGTGCACTTCACGACAATCCCGCATCAGGATCTCCTGCTTCGGCGAGCCCATTGCTACGGTGACAATCGCGGCATTGCTGGCTTTCACCCGCTCAAACAGCGACACCCGCTGCTCGGGAGTAAAGAAGCCGCTCTGGCTGCCGACGATGTTGACGTTCCACTGCGCACGCAGTTTCGCTTCGGTTTGCTCCAGCACATCAGGTTTTCCGCCAATCAGAAACACCGGCGTCCCTTCCTGCCCGGCCCGCTGCATCAGCCCTTCCCATAGGTCAGCACCGGCAATGCGAGATACTTTGGCCTGTGGGTATTTCCGGCGAATCGATCGCACAATACTGATTCCATCAGCATATTTATATTCTGCGTGCCCGATGAGTCCAGCAATATCTGGCTGGCTCTCCATGGTCAGGACTTTTTCCGCATTGATCGCAACCAGTGCACCCGTTTTCACCCTCTGCCCAACAAACAGGTAGTCAAGGAACTGACCCATGTCGCGAAAGCCCCATAGGTCGATGCCACGGATTGAATATATTGGAATATTATTATCTGAATTCATGAATGTTACTGCGACGACGAGTGCGCCGTTGGGTTCCCTTCGGTATTGACGGTGTTAACGATACGGGACGGGTGCGGACGAATCAGCCCGACGGCGTCAAAAAGCCAGTACAACAGCTTTGCCATGATCAGGCATGCGCCGAAGATCAGGCAGAAAAAGACCACGCGTGAAAAGAAGGAGTCCACCCCTTCGCGCGCCAGCACGATCATATTAAATACTGCACCGAAACAGAAGCTCTGCAAAATCGCCGCTTTGTAGCGATTTTTCTCTGCTTTACCCAGTTCGTACAACCAGTCGAACCATTTGATGATTAGCCCTACCGCTACAGCCCCGAGGGGAATAAACCAAGCGCCCCCCATTATTACCAGAGAACCGATAAGCGTCGGAGAGATAGCCAGACCGGAATGGTTATTGAGCACTTCCCAGGTAAAATAGTTGGCCGAGTTGAGCACTACGCTCGGCCTGCCAGGCCACAGCCAGCTTGGAATAAACACATAGAAATCACGAATGATCGGCGCGAGTCCCTGGAAGCTGATTTTGTCGTAATGTTGCAGCAGCAGGCCGAGGTTTTCCCATGGCGAGAACGTATCGCGGGTCAGATAGAGGAAAGTATAGAACGCCTCCGGCCCGTTAACGTTCATGCCATAGCGCTTCAGCGCCAGCCAGAACATCCCCACGATAGCCATAACACCGGCCACCGCCAGCATCCACAGCGAGATCCAGCCCCGCACGATACCGATAAACAGGAACAGGGCGAAAGCGATAATGATATTGGCACGCGTGCCACCGACGATCACATAGGTCAACAGGCCAAAAGCCACCGTGCTCATCAGGAAAAACAGCCAGCTACGGCTATTCTGCCGCAGGAAGTAGACCACCAGCATGGCCGGAATAAAGAAGTAGAAAAAACGCTTAAGCGCCACGCCGGAGACCTCACTGGAGAAGATCTGGCTGTAGGACTTCAGTTTGAATAACAGAAAACCATTGTGCAGGAAGAAAATCGACACCGTAACAATCGCTACCAGCGCCAGCAGGATCCACGTCAGATGGGTTTCAACCCGGTTCATGGTGAACAGTGGAGCCCTGGGTGTCGCCAAAGGCGCTTTCAGGCGGGTTTTGTAACTCACATAGTAGATGCCATAGAAGCAGGTCGCAGCCAGCATCGCCTGCAGCAGATACTCCACCGGCACCACTTGCACGTCAAAACGGAACACTAACAGGCAGGTCAGTGGAAAACCGAAGTAGAACGTGAGCAGATAGAGCATGGAAAAGAAGACGTTGAAGTTAAACCGGACGCGGCGAAACTCTTTGTAGGTGAGAGTCAGGATGAAAATCAACGAAAAGGCATAGACCACACAGAGGCCGCCGAACTGGGCCAGTGTCATGATGGTGTTCCTGTGGCCAGGTTTAGCGCCTGTTGCCATCCGGCAATATAATTAGGATTAAAGAAGGCAATATTCTCACGGTCCGTGCTCAGTAACTGACGGCGGGCTTCAGCAACGGTGGCGGTATCCAGTGCATCGCCATAAAACAGTACCGGCAGATGCTGCTCCGCTAAATCCTGCCAGAAAGGGTTTTTACGGCTGACTATAAAAGGCACACCAAACTGAATCAGCAGACATAAGGTCCCGATCCCCTGCTGGCGGTCAAAAATGAAATATCCCAGGGAGCAGCGGCGGAGCATGTTCAAGTACTCATCAAACGCCATAGCCTCGGTCAGTAATTCCACCTTATCCGCAGGAAACAGGTTCAGCGCTGCGGCCCGAACCAGCTCAATATAGGATGGGTTGTTGGCCGGATATCCCATCGGAATAATTACGCGGATATCAGTGCCGAACTGCTGATGCAGCGCGTTTAGCGCTTCAATATGCCGGTTGCTGGTGTCGCCAGAATTGCCGACCAGAACGGTCATCGGGCCCGTTTTTTCAGGCTGGTCAGCAGGCTGAGTCAGTGCCGGATCCATACGCGTCGGAAAATAAAGCAACGATGAGGCCACCCGCGAATGCCGCTGATGATAATGAATCAGATCGCCGCGCGTACCGAAAACGTGTCCAACGCGCCCCTGAGCAATACGCCGCAGCAGATAAAACAGACGAAACTTCAGGCTGCCCGACGCTTCATACAGATCCGCCCCCCATATATGCCAGCACACCTGCCGCGCTTTAATTTTGCCGCTCAGCAAAGCCAGCCACAACGTCGGATTAAATTGCCCGTGCAGGAAGAAACGCTGGCTGCGGTCTTGCTGCGCACGGGCGATCACGGCCTGCGCCAGACTTTTTTTATCTGGATAGACGTCAATGTGTAACCGGGTAAAGGGCGCAAAAGCCGCGCTGTCTGCAGCAGCGACCATAAAATGGCGGATTTGCTCCGGCGGCGCGCACTCAGCCAGCACGTCATTGAAGAAGCGCAGTACGGTAAGGTTATGGTGCGGGATATCAGATCCCAAAACGTGAATCAGGGTTGTCATGCTCGTCTGCGATAGATAACAAAAACGGCGCTGCACAGGGTGAAATAGACGATGTACGTCGCCATGTAGGCCTGCGCGGCCCCTAAAGAACCGTGTAACGGGATCAGCCAGTGTGCGAAACCGGTCAGCAGTAAAAACTGGCTGATTTCAGTTAGCACATAAAAGCGCAGTGACGCTTTGGCAATCACCAGATACCCAAAAACATAGGACCCCACTTTCAGCACGTCGCCGACCAGTTGCCAGGCAAAGAGATCGCGCATGGCAGTGAACTGGTGGGAAAACAGCAACCAGATAGCAAAGTCGCGCAGCAGCCATACTATAAAGCTGGCGCAGGCCACTGCGGGGATCACAAATTTCAGCGACTTAACGATTTCGCGAGAAATCGCCTGTTTGTCAGTCAGGCGCGACAACGTCGGCAACAGGTAAACGCTGAAAGAGGCGGTGATAAATTGCAGATAGGCATCTGAAATGCTGCTGACACCCTGCCAAATTCCCACGTCGTCCCAGCTGTAATTTTTGGCCAGCAGGTTTCGCATCATCACATACGCGACAGGCAGCGTCACCGAAGTGATCAACGCCATAATGGTGAACTTACCCAGATGGCTGGCAATGGCGCGGTCCCAGCCAAGCCGCAGGAAATGCAGCGGGAAAGGCTGACGGCGCCATAACATCACCCCGGCAGGCAGTACCACCAGCGCAGGTACCAGTGCCAGACCAGCCAGCGCGCCTTCATAGCCGCCCAACCAGAAACAGAGCAAATAGGCCAGTAAACCAATCAGGCTGCCGCCAATCACCGCCAGCGCGTTACCGCGGGCATCACGATAACCCTTGAGAATGGCCTGAAAGTAGTTGGCGTAAGCGATGCCCATTTGAATCAGCCCAACCGCACGGATCACTGGCTGAAAATCAGCATGACCAAACAACCCGACGCTTATCGGTCCCGCCGCCAGCAGGAAAATCACCGCCAGCAACGTGGAGAAACCTAAAATCAGGCTGGATGCCGTGCCCAGTACCGCTTTCAGCCGTGCCGGATCCTGATGATGCTCGGCCACGTATTTGGTCACGCCATTAAAGATACCGGCGCCGGACAATACGCCCAGCACCGTGACCATCTGGCGGAAATTACCGGCCTGACCAACACCGCTCGGGCCAAAGGCCACCGCCAACAATTTCACCACCAGCAGACCAGCGGCGATTTTAATCAGCGTAGAGCCCGCCGTCCAGACCGAAGCCTTTGCCAGAGACATATCAGGCGAAGTATTTCAGCATGGCGCTGATGACGGTCTGCTGGATCTCATCCGTCATGTTATAAAACAGCGGTAGACGCACCAGGCGTTCGCTCTCTTTGGTCGTGAAGCGGTCTTCACCATTGAAACGGCCAAAGCTCTCTCCCGCCGGGCTGGCGTGCAGGGGGATATAGTGGAAGACCGTCAGAATATCGGCGGCTTTCATGTGCGCAATAAACGCATCCCGGTCTTCAATATCGTTCAAACGGATGTAGAACATATGCGCGTTCTGCACGCAACCCTGCGCAACGGTCGGCAACGTGATTCGCCCCGCCTGCGCCAACGTTTGCAGTGTCTCATTGTAGTTATGCCACAGCGCCAGACGGCGCTGATTGATCTCTTCAGCAGCCTCAAGCTGGCCCCACAGATAGGCGGCCTGCAAATCTGACATCAGATAGCTTGAACCAATGTCGCGCCAGGTGTATTTATCCACCTGACCACGGAAGAACTGACTGCGGTTTGTGCCTTTTTCCCGGATGACTTCGGCACGGTCGACCAATTTTTGGTCATTGATCAACGTCGCCCCCCCCTCACCACCGGAGGTGTAATTTTTGGTTTCATGGAAGCTGAAACAGCCAATGTGGCCGATGGTGCCCAGCGCTCTGCCTTTATAGGTCGACATCACGCCCTGCGCTGCATCTTCCACCACAAAAAGTTGGTATTTTTCAGCAAGTTGCATGATGCAATCCATCTCGCAGGCGACGCCCGCGTAGTGCACAGGAACGATGACGCGGGTTTTATCAGTGATTGCCGCTTCGATCAGCGTCTCATCGATGTTCATGGTGTCCTGGCGGATATCCACAAAGACGATTTTTGCACCGCGCAGCACAAAGGCATTGGCCGTCGAGACGAAAGTGAAACTTGGCATGATCACTTCGTCGCCCTCTTTGATGTCGAGCAACAGCGCGGCCATCTCCAGAGACGCGGTACAGGATGGCGTCAGCAACACTTTGGCGCTGCCGAAACGCTGCTCGAACCACTGCTGACAACGCAGCCCAAAGCCACCGTCACCACACATTTTTCCGCTGCTCATGGCTGAGCGCATGTGGTCAATTTCAGTGCCGACAACCGGCGGCGAGTTAAAAGGGATCATTTGTTCACCTGTACAGCCAATATGCCGAGCGAGAAAGTTTTCCCCCACTGGCGAGATAAAGATTAAGGGCGGCGAGGTTGCCGGTTTGCGTCGCGACATGTAAGCGTGAGATGCCATTTGCCGCACACCAATGTTTTGCCTCTGCCATCAGTTGTTTACCGACGCCATGCCCCTGCCATGCAGGCAGGACAGCCAGCAGGCCAATGCGGGCCTCGCCGGACGCCGTCTGGCGCAGGGTGACAAAGCCCTGAAGTTGACCGGAAGGCTCTTTTACCAATAACGCGAGATGGTCAAACGTGCCCAGCACCGCCTTTTCTGCCCACAGCGCATAGAAGCGTTCACTGGCCCCGGGTTGATACCACGGGGCGCGAAAGCGGCTCAAGCAAAATGCCTCGCCCGCCGCAGCGCCGATCAACGCGATATCCTCTCCGGTAGCAATCTGTGCACTGCCGGATACCTGCGAGGCATCGTCAACGCTAATACACAGATCAATTTCACCTTCGACCAGCCGAAACCCACGGGCCTGCAGCATGTCGAGCAGCAGGGTATCGTCAGCGTTCACTTTAGCCTGCACTCTGGCAAACGCAGCAAACGCTGTTTCCGGGAGGGCTTCCGCGGCGGGATCCGCGTGCAGTTTCGCCGTGCTCAGACCGAAAAATTCACTTTCCCATTCGAGAGGTTCGAGCCTGCCGCAGAGTTGCATGTCGGTCTCCGGTCGGTGATTAACGCCAGACGCCTTTGGTATCAACAATCCATAACTGATGGATTTGATCCGCAGGGATCGCTTTGAAAATCTGATGATCGACGAGCATGACCAGCAGATCGGCATTTTGCAATGCGTCCTCTACCGTATGCAGGCTCACTTTATCGTCCAGAGCCGCAGGCAGATGGTGAACGTGCGGTTCTACCGCCCAGGTTTCACCCGCGTGCCAGTCAGCAATTAACCGGGTCACTTCAACGGCCGGGCTTTCACGCAGGTCATCAATATTGGGTTTAAATGCCAGCCCAAAGCAGGCGATTTTTGCCTCAGAAGCGCGCTTGCCGGTCGCCGTGAGACAATCCGCCAGCGCCGATTTCACGCGGTCCACCACCCAGTGCGGTTTACTGTCATTCACTTCACGCGCCGTTTTTATCAGCCGTGCCAGATCCGGGTTCTGCGCGACGATAAACCAGGGGTCGACCGCGATACAGTGCCCGCCCACGCCGGGGCCTGGCTGGAGAATATTCACCCGCGGATGGCGGTTGGCCAGGGCAATAAGTTCCCAAACGTTAATGCCCTGTGCCTCACAAATCAGCGACAGTTCGTTGGCAAAGGCGATATTTACATCACGAAAGCTGTTCTCGGTGAGCTTACACATCTCAGCGGTGCGAGAGTTTGTCACCACGCATTCGCCTTGCAGGAAAATATTGTATAAATCGCAGGCACGCTGCGAGCACACCGCCGTCATCCCACCGATCACCCGATCATTTTTAATCAGTTCGACCATCACCTGCCCTGGCAAAACACGCTCAGGACAGTAGGCAATATTCACGTCCGCACGGTCACTCTCCTGCTGAGGAAAGTGCAGGTCCGGACGGCATTCCGCCAGCCATCCGGCCATCAGTTCAGTCGTACCGACCGGTGACGTGGATTCGAGGATCACCAGATCGCCCTTTTTCAGCACCGGCGCGATAGATCGTGCGGCAGATTCAACGTACTTCAAATCCGGCTGGTGATCGCCCATAAACGGCGTTGGCACTGCAATCAGAAAAGCATCAGCTGGCTGTGGGCGAGTGAATGCCTGTAGAAAACCGCTATCAACGGCGGTTTTAACCAGCGCGTCGAGATCGGGTTCAACAATATGGATAGCTCCGCGGTTAATGGTTTCGACGGCGTGCTGATTGATGTCCACACCCACGACTTTTTTCTGCCGCGAAGCAAAGGCTGCTGCAGTCGGCAGACCGATGTAACCCAGTCCAATGACAGAGATAGTTTGGAAGCTCATTGTGATACTCGATAATTCTTTAATGCGTCAAGAATACGACGACAGGCTTGTCCGTCGCCATACGGGTTATGCGCCCGGCTCATATGATGATATTCATTTTCGTCGTTCAGCAGGCGGGTCACCTCTTCCACGATTTTCGCGGTATCGGTGCCGACCAGCCGGACGGTTCCGGCACTGACTGCCTCCGGGCGTTCAGTGGCTTCACGCATCACCAGCACAGGCTTACCCAGTGAGGGCGCCTCTTCCTGGATGCCGCCGGAGTCCGTGAGGATCAAATAAGCTTTATCCATCAGGTAGACAAAGGGTAAATAGTCCTGCGGGTCTATTAATATAATGTTGCCGATGCCGCGCAAAATACGGTTTACCGGCTCGCTGACGTTCGGGTTGAGATGCACCGGATAAACAATTTGCACCTCCGGATGGCGCAGGGCGATCTCCGCCAACGCACTGCAGATACGGTCAAAACCGCCACCAAAGCTCTCGCGGCGGTGGCCGGTTACCAAAATCATTTTCTTGCTGGCGTCGATAAAGGGATAACGGGCTGCCAATCGTTCCGCCAAACCGAGATCCCCTTTGACGCGATCACGGACCCATAGCAAAGCATCGATAACAGTATTCCCGGTAACGAAAATATTTTCGGCAGGGATCGCTTCGCGCAGCAGATTGTCACGCGAGGTATCGGTCGGTGCAAAATGCCATTTCGCCAAATGGGCAGTCAGACGACGGTTTCCTTCTTCCGGCCATGGGGAAGAGAGATCACCCGTGCGTAAACCTGCTTCAACATGGCCTACGGGAATTTGCTGATAAAAGGCGGCCAGACTGGCCGACAATGTGGTGGTGGTATCACCATGAACCAGTACAACGTCCGGTTTAAACGCCTGCAGAACAGGTTTCAATCCTTTCAGGATGCGGCTGGTTATCTCCGTCAGATCCTGACCCGGTTGCATAATATTGAGGTCGTACTCCGGCTCAATGCCAAACAGATGCAATACTTGATCTAACATTTCACGATGCTGGGCCGTGACACAGACTTTTGACTCAAAGGCGTCATCCTGAGCCAAAGCGTGCACCAGTGGTGCCATTTTGATGGCTTCCGGACGGGTGCCGAATATCGTCAACACTTTCACAGTGAGTCTCTCTTGTTCAGTTAGGCGCAGACAGGTCCTGCTAGCCAGGCGAAGTCTCTCGCCTCTCTCTATTCGGTTATCGGGTTATCGCACTCCGGCGACGTGCCAGCGCAACGCCAGCGCCGATCAGTCCACCCACCACACCCCACATAATCATCAGGAAGGCACGACGCGGACTGTCACGTTTAACCGGTTCTTCCGGTGTGCGCAGATAACGGTATGTCTGGAAATGTGCAGTCAGTGTTGGCCCCACGTTCAGCGTCGCCAGCATGGCGCGATTCTGATCGTAGTCGAGGTCATAATTCGGACCCGAAGCTTGTAATAACTCCAGGCGAGCCTGCAGCATCGGAGCTCCAAGCAGGAACATATCTGAAGAGGGCAGCTGTTCAGCCGGCGTCTCGGTTAAACTCTTATTGATATTCTGCTGTTGGGCGATTTTCAGCGCCTGCTGGGTATTATTCATTTCACGCTGGAAGATAGATTGAGCCACGGCTTCCTGACGCTTAACCTGGGCTTTCATCGACTGCGTTCGCGCCGCCCATGCCCCTTGTAGTTCATCATATAAATGCTGTGCTGCGCGTTTGCTGGCGAAATTAACATATTCCCGCAACAATTTATTGGCATCGGCGGAGCTCTCAGCCGTCAGCTTCACGCTGTCATTCGGCACTTTAAGACCATCACGCGCAGTGAACTGAATGTCATTGATCAGGTCATCAAGTAAGACGGCATCGCTTCGCGCATCGCCCTCTTTACGCTGCTGGTAATAAGGGCTGTTTAACCAGAAATCACGTCGAGTGTCATAGGCCCCTAGCTGCATAATAAATTCGTTATAGGCATCTTCAGAGATCGACGGCTGCTCGCCCTGCGGGACCTGGGCATTACGTACATCCAGATTGCGTAGAAACTGAGCCTGAGAAAAATAGGAGGCCAGATTATTTACCGTTGGACGGTCAGTGATCGCCGTCGAACTCCACTCCTGCTTCATCAAATAGGAAGAACCCAGCGCAATGATGGCAAACAGCAGTGCCATACCGAAAATCCAAAACTTCCCCTTCCATAGCGTGCAGCACAAACCGCGGATATCCAGCTCATTATCCATACTGGTCTCACCTTGCTTGGCATTTGTCTCTGATGTCATCACAACCAGTAAACCTCTAAATAATGGATAATTAATGGGGTTATCGAGCGCGACGCAAACGTCGTTTAAAACGCTTCAACAAACGCGCCACGCGCCACGCGCGTTTAATGCAGTAACCGTAAAACAGGAAGGCCAGCAAGAACAGCAACAACATCAACCATTCAGGCACAAACCCAAGGTGCTCTCCGATCACACCAACAGCAGCTAATAGCGCAGCGGCCAGGGTGATTAAAACGAAGGCCTGACGTGAGCTAAATCCGGCCCGCATAATCAGGTGATGTATGTGTTGGCGATCTGGAGAGAAAGGACTCATGCCTTTGCGCAGACGACGATACATGATAGCAATCATGTCCATCAGGGGAATGGCGATCAACCAAAGAGCAGTGACTGGCGTCATAGGATGCGTCACGCCCTGGGTACTCTGCAGCAAGATCCAGATAACAGTAAAACCAATCAGCGTGCTGCCTGCATCCCCCATAAAGACTTTATAACGAGGTCCAAAAACCCCGAGGTTGAGCAGAACATACGGGAGGGTGGCGGCAATCATGGCAAAGCACCAGAGCGCAAGCTCCATGTGACCGCTCATGTACATCACGATCCCCATTGCACCAAAAGTGACGCTGGATAACCCCCCCAGCAGACCGTCGATCCCATCAACCATATTAAAGGCGTTGATCGCCGCCCAAACGGCAAACAGCGTAATCGGATAGCCAAAGGGACCCAGGATCATCTCCCAGGGGCCGATAATATGTCCCAGATTTTTCAGGATCAAACCGGCGTAAACCATCATAGCAATCGCCACCAGTGCCTGAACAAACGCACGGATTTTTACACTGATGTCATAGCGATCGTCTAAGGCACCGACCAGAACCAGTAACCCCGCGCAACTCAGATAGAGCTTGCTGTGAGCTATCTGATAGTCAGTTATGAGGAAGGTAAAACAAATGCCTGCAAAGATCGAAATCCCCCCAACCAAGGGAATCAATCCCTGATGGCGCTTTCGATCATTGGGTTTATCAACTAATCCAACTTTAGGGGCAAGTTTTCGGGCCAAAAACAAAAAAACAAAAGAAAACAAAAAAATAACGAGGAGTTCAGTACTCATAGTGAGCATGTTCACAGTCAACAGATCTCTGCAAAAAGATAAGGCAGCTTAGCCTGGTCAACGTCATAAAACCTCACAGCCTTACAGTCATATCCTATGGGGACAGTTACGGTTTTGTCTAAAGCAATACCTTTACTGATGCCTCTTCCCTGTTGCCTGAACAAGGTAGAGAAAGTGACACTGAAAAACTATCAGCGCTTATCTTAATTCCAGCTATTTTAAAAACTGCCTTATCCTAGCCGCCAAAAGCAAAAAACGCCACGACTTAGCGTGGCGTTAGCTGACTTTTGCACCAATTACGAGCGTTTCATCATGTCGAAGAAATCATCGTTGGTTTTCGTCATTGCGAGTTTGTTGATGAGGAATTCCATCGCATCAATCTCACCCATTGGATGGATGATTTTACGCAGGATCCACATTTTCTGCAGCTCTTCAGACGTGGTAAGCAACTCTTCTTTACGCGTCCCTGAACGATTGTAATCAATAGCAGGGAAGACGCGTTTCTCAGCGATTTTACGCGCGAGATGCAGTTCCATGTTGCCGGTACCTTTAAATTCTTCATAGATGACTTCATCCATTTTAGAACCGGTATCCACCAACGCTGTTGCGATAATCGTCAGGCTGCCGCCCTCTTCCACGTTACGTGCCGCACCGAAGAAACGTTTTGGACGGTGCAGGGCGTTGGCGTCAACACCACCGGTCAGCACTTTACCAGATGCTGGGACCACGGTGTTATAGGCACGAGCCAGACGAGTGATGGAGTCGAGGAGAATGATGACGTCTTTTTTGTGCTCAACCAGGCGTTTGGCTTTTTCGATAACCATTTCGGCTACCTGCACGTGGCGTGATGCTGGCTCATCAAAGGTCGAAGCAATAACTTCGCCTTTTACCAGACGCTGCATCTCGGTGACTTCTTCCGGACGCTCGTCAATCAGCAATACCATCAAGACGCAATCAGGGTGGTTGTACGCAATGCTGGTCGCGATGTTCTGCAGCAGCATGGTTTTACCGGCTTTCGGTGGTGCCACGATTAAACCACGCTGACCACGGCCAATCGGTGAAGCCAAATCAAGTACGCGAGCGGTTAAATCTTCGGTAGAACCGTTACCGCGTTCCATACGTAAACGTGAGTTTGCATGTAACGGGGTTAAGTTTTCGAACAAGATTTTGTTGCGGGCGT
>Ga0302182_10001020_pt1 | contig 15658 bp, 13 predicted proteins | sample I_Palsa_N3_1_FD_198781 | JGI IMG/M metagenome (GOLD analysis project Ga0302182, IMG submission 198781) | Peat permafrost microbial communities from Stordalen Mire near Abisko, Sweden - I_Palsa_N3_1 | ecosystem: Environmental > Terrestrial > Soil > Palsa > Peat permafrost | place: Sweden...
TCTCTCCTCTCATTCGTAGGAAGGAAGACCTTTTTCAGGTGAGGGCGCGCGCGGGTATAGGGCCGGTGCTGATGCAAGAGTCTCGGCCCATCGACTTCTTAAGTGAGAAATTGACAGGTGCTCAGTCTCGGTACTCGACATATGATGCGGAGCTTTATGCAGTCGTGCGAGCTTTGCTACATTGGGGGCACTCACTACCTGCTGCACCAAGAGTTTATTCTACACGAAGATCACGAGGCTCTTAAGCACATTCGGAGTCAGCCTAATATAGAGTAGTACCTGATATATGTTCTTACATGCCAACACAAGATGATCATTCTGCAAGTTAGCCTATGCCCTTGGTATTTGAAGAAGCAGAATAAGCCACATACATACAAAAAATGTTCAAACGAGGAACTCTTCTTTATAAAAGAAATGAAATGACAGAACGACACTCGAAAAATAAGAAAAACCAATCTCGCTTTGTGGCTTGCAGCGCCTGAATCGAATGCTCGAATGTCCCTGACTGGGTCTCACCCGTATGGTCTATATCTGCCTTGTATTTGGTCTCACCCGTAGAGCGCGCAACATGTGTTCTAGCCCGTAGGGAACGCGATTATCTTTGTTTACTTGGTCTCCCGAGAGCACGGCCTTTTTAGGTATCAGATGATGAGAACTCAGCTGCCTGCCCCAATCCCACTCAACGCGATTGCCTTGGTCTTACTCGCGGGATGGAAAAGACCTCGTTTTATATTACCTACCTACTACCCTTGTATTCTTTTTGGTGACCGGTTGGAATGTTGGGGTGACCGGCTAGATCAAGAACGGTAACAGGCAGACGAACAGGTAAGTGAGATTTTTCAGAACCGTCGGATCAAAAGAAAGGACGGTTGTCAAATAAGTGGGAGTCAAGGAGTAAATCCCTAGAAAAAAAAACTATCCTCTTATGTGTTTGGGAAAAGAATCAAACTAAACCTTCACCAGCTTTGTCGCATCCTTGGAGTACCAAACTGCGGGGTTAACCAATTATATTCGCGTTCGTGGCCATACACCGATGTTACGCGTCTCACCGCCAAACAAACCATTCAGCCCTCTATTCGACATGAATCTTAACCGTTCAATTTGAAAAGAATGAGTCGAGTAAACCACATCCTCTCAAGCCTCTACTACAAGCTCATACTCGGTCAAACCGGACGATCCGGTGAAATAAATTATGTGGTGGGAGAGTACGTTCTGGACCATGTCATAATTGGATCAACCGAGAAAATCACTGAGGAATATAGGGAAGCATGTTTCGAAAGAAAGCTTATACCAAGGTTTTTCCATCCTTATGGTTGTGGAAAAATGTTTATACTGCGAAGGATACCCGTAATCGTCTTGCGACGTATATACTTAAATATGTGGGTAAACCCTCCTTTACTTTGCTTCCCAAGGCCTACTCGCTCTCGCTGAAGGTCAATCTGGTATGGAATCCCATCACTGGTAGGTTGGCCTTTGAAGTAGTTACATACAGGCTGATAAAGCAATAGGCCTATTTCCATGACCGGCTATGGAAAGCCTCACTTTTTCGATGAATAAATTCAAAAACAAGGATGAACTGACTGAGCATTTGTTTTTTTTGAAAAGAAATACTTCTACTGTACCAAAGCAGGCCTATCCACTTTCGATAGGAGGAGGAGACAAGCTACAGGAAGGACTACTACTGAAAAGAGTTTTTCCCTAAGTAGTTTTATTTCAATAGCTGCCTTGTCAGAAATCCTCTTTCAACGAGTCAAATTACATCGTCTGCATTCTTATATATATAGGCTAGAAAATATCTTCCTTGCCTCGCTTAAAGTGACAGCGTTTATTTCATTTATATATATCTTATTAGCTTAGCTTAAACGGATCGAGTGTTCCAAAAATCAATAGAACCTAGTTCGTTCGGATGATGTACTTGGTAGGACCGTAGCCCAAGCCACCAGGCGAGGCAAAATAAGTAAATACCACAGTAGAATCGTCAAAAGTGTATAGCTGTATAAAATCGACTAGAGATTGGCTTTATATCTAGCAGGTAGTCGGAGTGGTCAAAGCGCTCTAAGCCTATGACGGATAGGAAATAGCGAAAGCTTCAATTCCCACAATTGGTTTGAGAATAACCAATGGTGTCTTTTAGACATGCTGAAGAGGAGGATCTTGGGCAATGCTCGAAAGAGTGACCCAGCTAACCAGAACTCGTAAGAGTGTCGCAAGGGAGGATAATGACGTTACCTTACTATTAGTCCAATCTAAGTCTCGTGCCAGCAGACGCGGCGAACTGGGCAAACGTGGAATTAATAGGTATTAAGGATCCGTAGGCCTTTTTTCAATAGGAAACTAGAATCTAATAGAGGATAGTAGAATGCTAGGAGGAGGGATGATATCCATTGATATCTAGCGGAATACTAAAGGCGAGAGCAAGCAACTATCCAGCTCAAGATTTACGCTGAGGGATGAGAGTATGGGGAGCAAAACAGATTAGATACCCATGTAGTCCAGACCGTCAACTATTTCAATTTCTTATTTGGCATTTTTATAGTCAGATAATAAGCAAACCGCTGTATGTGTAACACCTTGTAAGTAAAGTCCCAGGACCGAAAGCCAAAAGATTAGACCCAACTAAACGGAGTGGAACATGTTTTTGAATACGAAAATCCGCGTGCGTAGAACCTTACCTCTCCTTGAATGGCTTACATACATACATAGAAGATTTGCTTCTTTTTGTAAGATCACAGGCTTCGCATGGCTGTCGTGTCGTAAGATGTCAGGTTGAGTCCGCCAACGAACGCAATCCCTATAAGAAGTTGTTATCTTCTTAAATTGCATTCAATAAAAAGCATTTTGGGAAGACGATAAGCCTTCATGACTGAAATTTCCAGCCGGGAGAGAAGATCAGGGCCACTGCTTTTGAGCCGCCGGTACCCACCAAAACTCATATAGAGTGTAGTGTAGTTTGTCAACTCATCTTTTCCTGGCTTCATTTCCCAAGAGCGAGTAAGGATCCGGTGACGAAGCGAAGAGAGACTAAGATTAACATGCTAACACCAATTCATCATCCCTTTGGCCTCTCTCGACCTTCGGTCGCCTCTACTCATTCCTCTCATACACCAAAAAAGTCATCCATCCCATAATCACACGACACGATCTCAAGATGGAACACGGAATTCTTTCTTTGAAAACTGGGAAAGACTAGTCCCAAAATCTTTCTCTAAAGCTATTGAAAAAGGACAGGACTCTAATTGGGCCATGCAATGGCAATGGAAGATGACTTTGTTGCCCTTCTTGCTAAGACTAAGAAGAGGTTTTTCTTTCCTAAAACCTAAAAGCAGCTTACCTTGGCGGGAAAGAACAAAAAGTTTTCTGATGGATCCATTGAGCGTTAAAAAGCTCGATTGCTTGTGAAGGCTTTTCAAAAAGAACCTGGTCTAGACTGAGAGTCCTGTGGTTCGACCTACTCCAATTCGGATTCTTTTCTTACTTTCTCTTTCCAATTCTTGTTTCATTCGAAAGATGTTTGAATAGCTCTGAAAAAGAGGTCTATAAAAAAACTCCATCAAACATTCGATGGGACAGATTGGGGCGACGTCTCTTTTCTGAAGCGAAAAAAGCAGGCAAGCTTCACTCCATTTGGGATGCCCTATCAACCCTCCTTTTTCGGTTGACAGATGGTCTCCCAGCTAACTGTATGTATTGACCTGCCCAGCCATCTTCAAGGAATTTTCGAAGCATTCTCTCAATAGCGTCCATGCTGCTCTAATAGAGCAGAAAGGAGCACATCCAGTAGTCTTGGTATGAAAAAAGAAAGTCTTTCTAAGCTGCAGTCGTCCGTTTTTTAAAAGCTTCTTTCTTTTTTTCTATCAAGTAGCAAAAGTGCAATTTTGGCTGAGACAAGACCAATTTCCTGCTTCTACCTAGCGCCCGGACACGATGCATTGTGAACCCTGTTCTGTAAACGGGGTGATCCTCAGAGGCCTTGTGTGTTGTGTGGTGGGCTCATGTCCTACTAGGCATATCAGTTTATGAAAATTGGATGGGCTGTGAGGCCACTAGTTGCCCAATCATCTCTTTGATAATCTCTAGGGATGTGCCTTGCGAGGTCTGCAAAATGCAAAAGAAAGATCAAAGATTCAAGATTCGGGCCGGGATTCTTTTCAAATACTGGGCCCCATCTTGCTTGGGTCGGTCGGGTGCATGCGCTTCTGGCATGGCTGGCACAGATCCTCTCAACTGAGCAGGTTGGTGTATATTCGACCGGATCTAGTTACATCGTTGATGGAAAGCTCAATAGGCCGACATGTTCCAGTAAGGCGAAAGGAGCTTTTCCTTTTTCCAATAGTAAAATCTATTAAATAGCTTCAATGGAGTGAACAGGCGAAGAGGTTTCCCATCGTTCTTATTGTTGGATTTACGAGGTTGGCTTACCTTTGTTTTTTTCTTTTTCTCAGGTTGGGTTGTCCACGTTGGCGAAACAAATCTGATGGGATAACTAGTATCCAAACTACTCTTTCCTGGGAACGCTCTTCCCTCTATAGCTACTCTTATCCGTTAGGATATACTAGAACATTGCCCGCGCTAGGCATCTTTTCTTTATTGAGTAACCACAACCACTTATGATACAGCACTGGCTAGTCCATACCAGTCATAGAAAAAGAAAAACGTTCTGTATACAGCACTCACTAATTGCAACTTTTCTTTCCATCTAGGGGCAATTTGGTCAGATTGGTAAATAGAAAGAAGCAACTGAATCCTTCCTTGTGAAGAATGGTGCATTATCTTCTACTAGAGGTGGAAGCTTATCTTGGGAAGAGGGGTAAAATTGGCAAAATGGATAAAACAAATCATAGAGCTGTTATTAATTCAATCCGCATCACTTGTACATGGGCAATGGCTATTTTTAAACTGTGCATCACATAACTAACCATTAAGTGGTTTTATTTAAACGCGGAGACTCAATTGAGGGTTTTTTCAATTTGCTGATTTTCTATTGTTAAGTCAAGCAAAACTGACTTAATCTCGTCCCTAACACTTTTTTATTTACTCAAATTTCTAAAATGTAAGTCTCAGATATTACAGAAATAAAACTAGCAACATGTATCTTCGTTTGGCACCTGAAGAGAATATTCCAGTGGGAGCTTTCTATTTCTAATATGTGAGTTATGAACTGAACTTCATCATCCATTTGCTCTCGCTTGAAGCAACATAGAGTGGCTATATTTCAATACTATCATATAGACATTGTCATGGTTGATCAAAATAAAAAATCCATGTGTGGTCCTTCCATGCTTTAAGCCAGAAAAAAGTCAACAACAAACAAACAGATCCACATAATAAATCCTCTCAATAAGGAAAGAAAAAAGGACAACTATATTCCCTCACAACAATTGAAAATAGAACCTAACAACAATTTCAAAAACTTGGGAGTCTAAACCAAAAGATGAAACAATGTTGCCAAGACCGAGAAACAGATAATTAGAAATTTAATAAAACAAAACTTGGAATAAGATTTTAGTAGGAGAGATTTGTTGAACTTTTCTTCAATAAATATTCCCACACAAGTGCCTACATAACATTTTATGTAGAGAGAGAGTACCCAAGTGCTCTAATTTAAATCCTTAGAGGATATTGTACCTGTGTACCATATTATGAAGGGAAACCCAATTGAAGAATAATGGGTTAAATAAGAAAGCGATTGTAGTAATATTACCATATTATGCATTGACATGGCTAATCTGTGAAGTAACCACTTAATGCTTCAAATAATTTCTGCCAAAACCCATGCAATAAGATAGTGGTTATGAAATGATAGAAAGCAAATTGGATCATTTATGCTACTTAAAAAGAGAGGTTCAAAAAAGAGAACGCTAATAAGGGCGGATACTGAGATACTGCAAATTCATGAGATGTAAAGAAAGATATCCTCTGGATCTCCGTTGAAAGACCTGCACAATCACCAAAACATACTCGTAAGTATGGCAAATGAAGTCCTTTAAATTAACGAAAAAAGAATATTAAAGAGAGAGGAATGTGAAGTTCTTATGTTATCTCGGAGTGAGGGAGGGCAAAGCGCTATGGAACAAAATTCATCGGCGGTCGACTCTTAGGCGATAGGCTGTTATGATAACCATCATGCGTGAGAAGAAACCGCCGAATAAGGTGCGTGGTCATTGGCCGAGCGGGAAGGAGAGGGCGCTAAGCAGTGATAACTGCCGAATTGAGAAAAGTGGAGAAGGCTAATACAGGAGATAGTTAACACAGGAGAGTGTCAATCCAGACCATTCATAAAATCCAATAGGAATCCAGATCAGAATCGGATGGTTCAAACGTCACAACTAGAATCAAAATTAGAGCTTTATCGCAATAAAATTGTATGAATCCAAAGCCGCCGCCCGCCATAATAGAGGCATAAAGAAAGATCTTTTATGAATTCTAAAGCTGTAAGAATCAAGAAATTTATTGCATATGTCATTTTTCAATTCTTTGAAAAGAAAGCACTAGAAAATAGGTTGAAAAACTATTAGTAGAAACTTATTATTATGTCAAATTTGAAGACCAATCGGCCATTCATTGAGTTATTTAAATTAAATATGGAAAGGCTCAATTTGTTGGTTTCTCGATTAGCGACCAAACCAAATTGGTGTTATTTTCAGATCGATCGCCCATCGATCAAGCGATATAATTATTTTAACGGTTCAGCTTTATCAACCTTCGAATCGACAACGAAATAAGTTCCAAATTGCGCCAAATTTGACACATGAACTATCTAAATGATAAAAAGATGCATATCATATAAAATGGAAATTTCCAGTTCACTATAGCAGCGGAGGTATTATGCTTTTGTTTTTTTATAATTATTGCGGATATTTTATCTCACTTTTTGCTATTGTATATGAAATAGAAAGTGACATTGGGTCGCCAGTTGATCTGGCGAAGTCATACATGCAATCCAAGCCACCCTGGGAGTCTCCTTTCTTGACTAGTTCCAGCACCCTTTTCAGCACTCCGCCAAGTGGGTCCAGTAAGTTCAGTGGTGGCTTCATCCATGGAACCTTCGACCACTTTTTTTCCTCTTCAAGGGTATTTATACGCACACTATCCTTATCTTAGATATTGCCTAAATAAAAAAAAGATTATCATTTTGATAAAAGCGAGTAGCATTTCTCTCTCTTCAACTTCTATTTAAATTCCAATTTCTGACAACTATTTCTCTTTTCCAGTTTGGATTACTTTTCAACTGGGTTGTGGGAGGGACCCAAAAGAGGAATCTTCTAGAAGGGTTCGCTCAAGGCTCTTTGGGAGTGCGTTTGACAGCATCTCTAGTTTCACATGCCCTGGTTCTAGCTCTAGAATATTTTAAAGAGATGTTCTAGAGTCCCACAAGAATTTGAATTTGAGTCTAGTAGAAGGCAAGGCGCCCTCAAATGCTTACGTAAATGTACCATCTTCCCAGGCTGGCACTGGTACCTCACTGTGTCCCTGCACCATAACTAAATGAAAACTAAACAAATCAAAAAATTGATAAAGTCCAATTTCTCATTTATATCTGTACCCTCATATGAATCTGGTATCAAAAGTAATACATATATGTGCTTGTACTAAATGTGGTTCATATTGCAGCAATACTGGTTGGTGTATCAGATTTTATTCCTTGTGTAATTTGGAATTAGAATAGAAGTCAGTTTTTTTTAATTACAGCTGAAGGACTGGTGAACACTTTAGAGCCTACTCTTGGAAATAATGTAAGTTTAAGGGCGAAGCTTGCATTTATTAATAATTTCTTAGTTTTTTTTCTTTTTTCATTTTGATCTGTTACTATGCTTTTAGGTTCTTTTGGAATCTCAACAAGTAGCTGAGAAATAACAAAGGATTACGGAGGAAACTGCTGGTACCGTAACAATTTTGGCATATTCCCTGCAACAAGTCATGCATCTATTAATATTGTCAATTCTTTTGTTGGAGATGTTTCAGTTAATGTAAACAAAGAGAAAGGAAGTATTGCAGAGGTGGTGATTTTAGAGACGAGCAATCCCATTCGTCCTACTTTCACTTTTAGGTCGGTTTTCTTTTTCTTTTTATATCAATTTGAATCTTTATTTCATATAATGTATATATTTTTTTTTACTTTTTTTTTAGCTTTTCCTTTGTCCAATCAGCTCGTCCCCATATAGTACAATTCAATTATATAAACATGTATATGGTTCTTTACATGGTATAACTTTTTATGGTTACAAGATAAAAGGAATTAGTAAGTTCCCAAATTGAACTGATCCATATCTCAATTATTGAGCTACATTACTTGCAACTTAGATATATTGTTTTTGCAAAAATACTTCATTCCAATATGCATGTTACTTCTAAGAATAACAAACATGAAAATTGTTCCAAACAAACAGTTCAGAGTTTCTTCATTTTTACTTAGTGAGAAAAATAATGCTATTGGCCAAGATCAGAAGATTCTTACAGATGAACAAGCCACTTTAGAAAGCAATAAAGGTGCACCTGAACCATAAAATTTATCGGGTATCTCATTCATGCAACTATTTGTTAGTTTTCCTCATCTTTTTTTTCTCAACAAATTTTGGGGCCTTTTGCTGTTGTTTCTCTTTCATAGTTTGAATTTGATCGACTAATATCTTTGTTTATTTATTGACTACTTTTATTTGAAAATATGATAGCTTATTATTTGGTGGTACTGCTATTTACTGACTCATTACCAGTAAAATACTACATTCTTTGGTTTTTTGTGTATTTGGGTTTGGAATTCAGGGTGCATTTGCATGTAGTTTGACTTTTTGTGTTACTTTTGTTTCAATTCTTTTTGGGAGTATGTGTCTTTTACAGGTCCAAAACCACATGGAGTCAGAATTTGAGTCGTCAATCAACGGTGGGCCCGCCCACTTCAAGCACTGCTGGTCCTGACGTATCTGACGAAAAATCCCTGAATGGTAGTGACACTCGTACTGGTCTTAAAACCCTAGAACCTGACGTGAGTCCCATTCGCAAGGGAAGGAAACGAGTTGTCTCTGGCCGAAGCAGAGGCGGAGGCAGAGTCAGAGGGAGAGGCACATGATGATTACTTTCTTAACTAATTACTGCATGTGAGCCCCGCCAGTAGAAATGAATTAATACATGGTCTGGTTTGAGGGCATTGTAACGAGTGAGTTCGTGTAGTTTTTGTATTACCATAATGAGGGAGTGAATTGGTTTTTTAATTGTATTAATTTTAGGGGGTTGATCAATTGTTTTTATCCTGTACATATTCTAAAACAGTTTGGTTTTGGATGGGACAATGTCAAGATTGGTTTACTGGGTGGCACTCTATGTCTGATATTGTCACATTTGCTCTCACTTTGAAAGCTGAGAATAGCTCAGCATTTCTTATAGTAGTAAGTGCTTTATGTTGGAGTATGTGGAAACACTGGAATGCAATTTGCTTATTTATCAGAAATGACTGTGAAAACGACAAGGAATTTAGTGTTACTAATTATATCCCTTGTGCATTATTGGCTAGGTCATGTTAAAGACAAAATCAAAGATGCTGTTGCTAGATGGATGCCTTACAATCTGGATTTTATTCCCTTACAAGTCTGGAACCCTGTTGATTTAAAAGTGGCATCATATGAGGAGGACAGTGCAAGAGAAATGATGAATGACTGAATGGCAAGATAGGTCCCATGAAATACAAAAATAAGCTCCCAATGTGTGAAGCTATAGTGTTTTTCTTTTTGTTGTGCTGTGCTCAAAGGTAGCACCAAATTGTGATGTGCTGGTAATACTGTACTTGTGGATAAAAGTAGGCGATAAACATTCTAAAGGGAGGGATTGTGTTTAAAGGAAATGGTCGCGGATGCAAATGTGTAGCTGAGATTGGTACATCACTTTGCTCCCTGTACCGGTTTGCTGGTACGGTTGCAGCAAAAAGTGGAATGTACTGTCAAGGAAGCGGGTGTGTGTGTGCTGAGGCCAAATATTTCCGATGGTTTTGAGATAGGATGAGGGTAGCAATAGATTAAATCGGAATCCAATATGAGTTTTTAAGTTACAGTTTCATTGAAAATTCAACGGGCATATATGCCTGGATTAAAAAAAAAGAAACCTAACGAAAAGCTGAATCTAAACCTAAAGCCTAAAGCGGAAAAAAACTACCAGAAGGCGGGAACGACCGAGGGAGTTAGGGCTAGAAACCAAGTAGAAAAAAATTGACATCATATATGATTTGATGATGTGTATAAAAATATGATTTTTTTATTGGATCCAGACTTATATTGTCTACGTTTTTGTCTACTCTTCCTTCTTCCGGTCCGAAACTAGGGTTTTGACCTTTTAGGAATATTCCTTGATAAGGGCACTATTATTCTTGTGTGGCGGAGTGGCTCGGGCGTATTTAAGAAGGGTATTAGCTTGGTATGATGCGCCAGGAGAATATTCTTCTCTTCTCTTGTGAAGTAGGCGCGGAAGTAATAATAAGCGAGCTGGAGGTGGCTCTAACCATAGAGTTCCTGTGGTTTAGATAAAGAAAACCGAGTTAGCTTGCTTTTCCGAGGTAAGGGGATTACTGTGTTTACGATTAGTTAGTTGTCACCATCATAATTAGCCTAATATCATTCCAAAATTTAGTAGGTTTCTTCCACCTCAAACTCTATCCTCTAGGCCCGCTGGTTGGACTGTTCAGCGTAAACAACCGGCTGCTTCCCGTTGTTCCCACGATCTCCACTCTTCCACGAGGTATTAGAAGGACGAGCCCCGGAGATCAACTTCTCAGTAAATGGAAATAATGAAAACTTGGAATATTACCTCACGGATGGGATCTATCCTAATTGGGCGACCTTCGTCAAGTCCATCCCATTACCTCAAGGAGCCCAACATCGATTATTCGCAAAGAAACAAGAGGCTGCTAGGAAAGATGTGGGGAGAGCATTCGGAGTGCCTCAGGCACGTTTCGCTATCATTAGTGGTCCGACACGCATGTGGTGTAAGAGGACAATAGGACAAATTATGAGAGCTCGTGTAATAATGCACAACATGATTGTGGAGGAGAGACGAATATGCTAGTAACTTGGATTACTCCGATGATCAAGTAAGTTTCAATATATCTATGTCAGAAATTTCTAGAGACCGCCTTCCTGAATATCGAGAGTATGTTCGAAATCATGCAAAGATCCGTAATAGGTCAACCAATCAACGACTCCAAGCAGATTTCTTTCCTACATGACATATTATTTAAATAAAACATCGATGAAGACTGCCAGCTTGAACGAAACTACCTTTCATAGGGGTTAAGGAGCCGACTTTCACTTCCTTGCTACTCCAGCTACTGAAACTGGAACTACTTACCTTGCTTTTTCTGGCGCTTCCTCTACGTAATTGATTTCATCTTGTTCGTACACCAGATTCCATTGCTTTTTCCGTACCAACCTATCCAGTAAATTCATTCCCAAATCTCTCCCAACGAGTGAACGAGCCAATCAATTGTCAGACAGGATGGATAGTCGCCTGGGTGGCAGAAATGGGAATTGAGAGCCAAGCTTTCTTCTTTAGAAATACCCCCAACCTCTCTTGGAAAACCAAGATTCCCATTGACTGTGTAAACAATCCAACTCCAAGGATGACAATGGAACATGAAAAAAAGAATTCCAACGGCATAACAACGCAGCAAGTTTGATTCAGTCAGAAGTTTTTTGAATTGTTCCAATCCAGGTGCATGTGTTGCAGAGTAGAAAAGAATTGAGCAATTTATGAAGCTAGATTGATCATGTATATCTTTAATTAAAGCTGACACTTTAAGCTGCAGTAACCTGGTCGGTACCCCAGTGGAGTGGTAGATCTGCCGTGTTAATGCTGCCCAAATTCCACCATCATTTCAGTCAAATTCCCATGCCCATGTGGAAAGCATTGCTTTATTGACTAGTTAAAGGTTTCTAACTCCCAATCCACCAAACTCTTTCGGTAAAAAAGAGAATTTCATGTGAGTGACGTTCACCTCCTTTTTGAACTCCTCCGATAGTATCATTGAGTTGAATCGAATGCAAAGTAACTGAATGCTTATCCTGTGTTCGGACGAATGAATCCCCCGCCTCTCTGGCCAGGAAAGTGGTAAATCACAAAGAATTGGAATAGAAATGCCCCGAAAAAAGTCAAGTTTGAGTGGAATTCTTTTTTTTTTTTTTACATACTTCTTCCTTCCTCGTTTTCTTTCTTTCTCCAGAATTTTCTTCATGTTCCACCAAGCTCACTGCTTTATGTATATACGAAAAAAACAATTGCTTGGCAGTAAATAGTTTGATTGAGAGTACTCAGTACTCAGGGTATAAAGGAGATAGAATGCTGGCTCTCCGCTTTGGCTACTGACACACCAAGGCTTTTTGGAAGCATTCTTCCACCTGTCTCTATAACTGAGTCAACAGGACCTGCTACAAAGGAAGGGGCAGGCAGAATTGGAAGATATACAAAGTGGATTAATTCATTGAATTTATCGTATCGTAAAGAATCAAAGGCTGGCGCTGGCACCTTTCAGGCCATAATCCTACGTATAAATAGCAACTTAGCCCATATTTTTTTTTGCAAAGGAAACCGGCAAAATCCCAATCTCTTTTTTCCCAACTCATGCATCAAGAAATGAAGAGTTGATAGCCGACCCAGCAACGAAAGAGATAGAGGTTGGTGATCATCCTTAGTTTTTGCTGGCGCTTTTCTCTTTCTTTCGCCAAACCCTCCTATGGGCTTTATAGCTATGGTCTCCCTTTTTTTCAATACACCTTCTCCCAGTGTTTCCGGGGAAGGTTTGAGGGGAATTAGCTTTCAGACTTCCAGTACTCGCTCCAGGTTCCAAACGTTTAGCTAGTTACGAGAATAGTGACGATAAGAAAGGAAAGGAGTATTATCCCAGCTTCACCTGCTATGAAAGTGCACTGGTTTGCTATGGTGGGGACGGCCTGGTTGAAGCCAGCATGGAGAAGCAAACTGTAGTGATGCATAGCATGGATTGCTTGAGCGAGGCCAAGTTCAATCTAGAAGAGTATGGCCTGACTATTCAAGCCGAGGATTGTGCGATAGTATTTTTTAATACTGAGCAGAGGCTGGATCCTTTGTCCCATACTTTGAGATCTTACCCATCTGACCCGGGGCCAAGGCGGCAAGGCGAGAGCTCAAAGAAAATCTTGTTCACCACGTCCTTGGTCCTGGAAGGAAGGTAACTCGGAAAGCCATCTTGCAATCTCGACCACTATTGGATTTCTTTCTCCTTCCTTCCAGTAAAGATCACTTCCTGGTTCGATCCGTTTTGAAATGAGATTAACTTCCTCCTACTAAATAGTACAACCTTCTCTTAAAGTCTGTGTCTTGGTTGCGGCTCTAAAAGTAAGAAAAGGATTCCCGGTTGCCGGTAAAGAAATTCTATTACCGGACGGAGAACTAACTAACCTGAAAAATCAATGGTCGGCTATCGGTAAAGGAACCTTCTGGCCTGTTAGGTTAAGCAAAGAAGGTAGGCTACCCGGCTATCAAGTTTTTGAATCCCGTAACGTAAAGCTCACCCTCGGTTAAGCCAAAGGAAGACGCTGACGCGCTTCACTCATGAACGGAACTTCGGTAAAGGAAGAACGCAGTGGGTTTCTTCGTGAAAATCTGCTCTGGCTTTCGGCTCATATTCTTACGCTGTTCGTATTAATTATTCATGATTTACCCCTGGTCTCGCTAGAGGCTTCCACGAACTATCCATAGCTTACTATAGAGCCGAGCCGTAAAGAAGCATCCAACCAATAAGTCTACTAAGTACTCGTGTGCTTATGCGTTCGTTTCCTTATATCCGCTTTTCTTTTATGGCTTGCTGGATTAGCTATCGCGCTTGCTTGAAGAGCCGATAAGAGGTCAGTGTCTTCTTTTCTCTTTACTACCTACTGTCCGTCCTGGTATCGAATTTCCTACCGGGCCCTCTAAGCAAGAATAAGAAGCCGGAGCTGCAACGAAGTCTAGTCGTAACATAAAAGCAGTACTTGAGTTGTCGCTTGTTGAGGTTGATGGATATTTATATATCAGTTGCTCTTGCTCCACATTAGCAGTGCCTTGTCTTAGCAAGAGCTGTTTATCAGCATTGGAGCTCTCACTCTTTTTTCATCTTGAAGATAGTTAGGGTTGCAAATCCCTATTTAGAGCTTTAGGGCATAGTCGTCTCAAAGGACAGATCCAGGATAAAGCTTAGCGCCCTACACTTCGTATTTATGCTTAGTCTCGCCTGCTATCGGAATAACCCTCACTCAAGACCAGGTTACTGGCCAGATAGCTTCTTTGCGAGTTCCCTGGGCTAAAAAACAGATTATTATAGGTTAGAGGATCTCCCTCTTTGGTACTTGTTGGCTTCTTTTGTGGGCCAGTGGACTTTGATAGTTTGTATTTGCTGCTGGCAGACATAGGTGTAGGTGCAGGCTTGGCAGTGATCATATTGGTTCTATTCAGTAGATCCAGAATGTATTGCTGCTGAGACAAGAGTAGCCCACTTGACTTTGGTTGTACGTCAATGCCAAGGGAGTGACTCAGTTCACCTAAATAAGACTGAAGAACGTGCTTAGTGAAGTGATAAGCTCTTGTTTCTCGCTCACACTGCTGCCTTTTTTATATCATCGCAAAGTGTAGGAGGATTTGGTTATACGGAAAAAGAGGGAATTCCGGAACTTTACTAGAGATTCCGACTGATCATATTCATATATGATTTCATGCCCGAGCATAAATGAGTTGCACGATGCGTCGTTCAAGTCTGCCGAACTTCCTTCATTTTTTCAACACATCACCAAAAAAGAGATTCCTTTCAAACTGACCCTTACGTCTTCTTTTAGTATGCGTTTCATACTCCGGTTTTGGAATAGATAATGGACACAACTATTCATTTGTTGGTTTTCCTGGTTTCTCGAAAGATCCATCATATATCGAAGTTTGAGTGTAATCTTGCATCTTTTTTGTCCATCATGATCTTTCCTGTTCGCTCTTTCATTCTAGTTTCACGCTCCGCGCCTCGTATTTTCAATTGGGATTCACAACACATCAACTATGACATGTTGTCCACTCATTTTAATATATAGTAGATCTGAATAAAGAATTTGCTTCTGGGGGCCTTACCAAGTTTCTAACGTTGGAGTCTGTGTTCACTGTCATAGATATAAGATGGATTTCTGTCGTCCCCTTGTTCACCTGAAATATGAGAAAGCTCGTCTTTCAAGTCTGCCTTTCTTGTTTTCCGGTAATTTGGATTCTGGTGAGCAATAAAGTCAGACATTAGTCTCCGATGGTCAAGAAGATCCATGTCACCATGATTCTGATTTTCTTTTCCAGTCAAATAGCTCAGATCAAGAATAGTTTAGTTGACTCGTCATTTCATACCGTCTGTTTCTCTATCGAAGAAGTAAAGTCCGATCTCAGACATAACGAATTCTCATTTCAAGTAAATAGGAAAAACCAGGCAACACTCAAAACTCTTGCCTTAAGTGAATTTGTTTGTCAAACCTGACAAAGCCGCTCAGCCTTTCTAGTTTGCTTTCTTTATTTTCTGCTGAATTGTCCTAAAAGAGCAAAGATGGATGTCGTTAATTGGAAAATGTTTCAGAATTTTGTAAGGTTATAGAAGTGGCCCTTATCATCTCATCGAACCACGTTCAAAGGTATTTTCGAAAACCTT
>Ga0302182_10001025_pt1 | contig 15588 bp, 17 predicted proteins | sample I_Palsa_N3_1_FD_198781 | JGI IMG/M metagenome (GOLD analysis project Ga0302182, IMG submission 198781) | Peat permafrost microbial communities from Stordalen Mire near Abisko, Sweden - I_Palsa_N3_1 | ecosystem: Environmental > Terrestrial > Soil > Palsa > Peat permafrost | place: Sweden...
TGAAGGAATTCGAGCGTGCGCGAATCGCCGGTGTAGGGATAGAGCCGCTCGATGAACCCCTGCATCATGGCGCGCAAATACCCCGTGGAGTTGACCCAACCGCGGTCCGGACTCAATTCAAATGTGGTGCGGTCAAAATCAAAGCAGCAAAAATAATAAGGCAGCCTTTGGCGATTGTATTGGTCCCACACGATGGTCCACTGCGAAAGAAAATACGCGGAGTAAGAATAGCCGGTGTCGCTTGGCATCGGCCACGGCAAAAGCTTGCCCTCGGTGTCCAGCGCGACAGGCCGGCCCGCAATGGAGGATTCATCGACGGTTGCCACAGACTGAAAAGATTCCTGGCCAAGGTTCGCCATGGTGCACACCAAGAGCGCAATCAGGACCGTCGAGAATTTTCCGGCTGTTTTCACGCGACTCGCCTACTCCTATTTAAGACTCTCAATGTAGGCGATTAGCGATTTCATCTCGTCCGGCGGAAAATTCACAGGGGGCATCCCGCCTGCGGTCATCTTGGCGGTGGGATGTTCAAAGAGCTGGGCGAGCTGGTCAGGATTAAACTTCGCGGAGACGCCGACGAGCGCGGGGGCCGCAGCCGTTCCGACGCCGCCATCACCATGGCATGCGTTGCAGGAGTGCGCTTCAAAGACGGTCTTCCCTTTCGCCGCCAATGGATCGGCCAGGGCCACATTCGCGGCGGCCAGCGAAGCGGAAGAAAACTCGGGTTCGAATGGTTTACGCATGTATTCCTGTTCCTCGATTTTTTGTTTGGCTTCTTGTTGTGCGATTCCGGGGTCGTGCTTGTCCTGGTACTGGCTGCGCAAGCCAAGTCCCACGAGCCCGCACGCCAGGAACGCGTAAGCCCCCATCGCCACGGGGCGTTTCCAGGGGCGCCGCTCGATACTGCGGTCCAGAAACGGCAGCGCGATTACGCCGATCACCAGGATCATCGGAATGATCAGGACACCGATCACCGAGGCAGAGCCGTGCCAGTATTTCAACCACTGAAATATGGGCAGGTAATACCACTCCGGCCGGGGCACGTATTGGGCATTTGCGGGGTTGGCCGCCGGCCCGAGTGGCACAGCCACAAAGAAGGCCAGTACACCAAGTCCGGCGATGAGCAGAGCGGTGAGCGAGAGATCCATGAGTACCTGCCGCGGATAGAACGGCTCGGGTTGCAACTTCGGGTGGTAGGGATCTTCCGCGACGGGTCCTGCCGGCCCAGCTTTGCGGAAGAGGAAAATGTGCGAAGCCACCAGCCCAAAAATACAGGCCGGGATCAGAAAAACATGAGCTACGAAGAAGCGCGAAATTGTGAGGGTGCCCATTTCGGTGCCGCCGCGCAAGAGACGAGTCAGCGATTCACCGATCCACGGCACCTCACTGATGGCGTTGGTGCCCACGGCGGTAGCGAAGTAGGCCCTTTGATCCCAGGGGAGCAGGTAGCCGGTGAACGCCATCCCCAGCACCAAGCCGAAAAGTGCGCAGCCGGAAACCCAAAGGAGTTCGCGCCGCCCTTTGTAAGCGCCGTAAATATAGGTCTGCGAGAGGTGAAGAAGCAAAACGATAACTATGGCGCTGGCGCCATAAGAATGCAGGCTCCGGAGAAAGGAGCCGCCGGTCACAACTTTGGTGATATAGGCAACCGTGGTGTGAGCGTGGTCTGCCGACGGCACGTAGTAAAGCGCGAGGAACACGCCGGTGATGATTTGCGAGAGGAAAATGAACAAGAGCCCGGAGCCGAAGATGTAAGCCAGACGCGCACCGCCCGGAATGGGTTCATCGAGGGCGGTCCGAAGCATATCGTCCAAGCCGGTGCGGCGGTTGAGCCAGCCGCGAAAACCGGTTTGCGCACTTTGAGAAGCGTCGCCTTCCTTGGGAGCGTTCGAATGCATTTCGGAAAATCCTCGGTCAGCCCACGACTTCTTTATCGGCGACGAGCTGACGGAAATACTGGAAACGGATCTGGAGCTGTCCATCCTGAATGACTGTTGCGAGCGTATCCATGCCACGAAGAGGCGGACCGCTTACGCGGCTGCCGTCGGGTGCGAAGGTGCCTCCGTGGCAGGGGCAAACGAATTCGCTTCTCTCGCCGACCCAGGGCACGGTGCAGCCGAGGTGCGGGCAGACGGAGGAGAGGACGCACAATTGCCCGTGGATGTCTTTGGTCACATACACGGTCTTTTCCGAAACCGATTTGCGCCAGCCGTCCAGTTGTTCGGTTTGAATGGTTCGCGCGAGCGGCTCACTCAAGTTTGAGAAATCGCTGAGCGGTCCGACCGGCGAGGGCTCGACTTCCGTGGTACGGCGCAAGATGGGAAAAAGGGCAAAGCGGATCAACGGAACGGAAAGCAGACCGCCAACGCAAACCGAGCCCAGAGCGAGGAGAGCGCCCAAAAAGGAGCGGCGTTCGCCAGGCGCAGGTTCGGGAGGTGAAAATTTCTTCCTCCACATCTCCACAGAATCTTCTTGCCTGTCTCCCATAAACTTCTCCTGTTGGTGCACGGCCTGGGATTACGAGAACCGCTAGCGCGCGAGAGTTGCTGCAGGTCAACGAATGTTTTTACTTTTTGGGCAGCTTTCGGATATACGCGACGAGGGATTTGATTAGGTCAGGAGAAAGTTTCGAACCAAATGCGGGCATCTTCCCTTGTCCTTTGGTGATGATACCGGCGAGCGTGGCGTCCGTTTCCTTCTGAACGTCGGCCGAGCTGAGGTCTTTAGCTTTCAACGCCTTACCGGTAGGGGTATTGCCGCTGCCATCGGCCCCATGGCACAGCGTGCAATTCACGCTGAAGGTTTTGGCAGCGTCGGCTTGAGCTCGAGCGGTGCCCGCGAAAGCAAGCGATGTGACGCCAATAAGAAAAGCTACCGATGCGATATGCATTAAATTTTTCCGCATTAGAACTCCTTCTACGCCCGCCCAAGTGAGGAATCGGCCCACCGCCGAACGAACTGAAGCTTTAGTAGACGCACGCCGGGCGTGTGATTCGGCGAGAATGTTAACACTTTTCTTTCGTCGCGCCGGTTTATTTGGGCTTCAGCGTTTTGACGTATTCGTAGCTGATTCCCAGGTATTTCTTTAATTCTTTTGTGTTCTGCAACAATGAGTCGGGAACGGTAGCCCAGTCCTTCTTAACGACGCCGTAGGAGCGAAACAAAGTCGTCTTATATTTCTTCAGAAAAGCTTCCAGCGCGTCGTCCGGGAGGCGGATGCCGAGCGTGCCGGTCTGATCGAGATAGGTAAACATGTGGCCGTTCTGCGAGGTGTAGGGATGGGCGGCGCCTTTGCGTTCGATGCGGGGATCGGAAGTAATAAGCTGGTTGTACAAATCCAATTTATCAGTCGGGATTTTGGACTTTTTTGGCGCAGCCATGCGCGGATAGTAACACACCAAAACTTTGGGAGTAAGTTCAGCGCACGAAACTTACTGATGCGGCCTGGGTTACATGGTATTGTGAAGCTTGGTTAACCGCTCTAGCCAGCCTTCCGGCCCTCGCTGCTGAGATTTCAGGTGCAATGAATCCGCTGAGCAGCGAAATTGAACCGGATGTCTCGTGACCAGAACTGGCAGCATCAACTTTACAAATTCTGAGGAGAATACTGTGAAACAGCTTCGTCCCTTTTCGTTTATGCCATCGCGTTTTCTGCTCCCGCTCTTAGCCCTGGCACTATTCCTCGCGCTGCCCGGTTTCGCCGCGGCACAAGATCAGGACCAGCCCGACCCTCCCAGCAGGGTCGCGCGCCTGAATTTCATACAAGGAGCGGTCTCCTTCGAGCCCGCCGGCACTTCGGACTGGGTGGAAGCCAATCCGAATCGTCCGCTGACCACCGGCGACCAGCTGTGGGCGGATGAAAATTCGCGCGGAGAACTTCATCTGGGCGGCGCGATTCTGCGCATCGCGAGCCAGACGGGCATTTCATTTTTGAACCTGGACGACCAGACGGTGCAGATACAAGTGGCGCAAGGCACCGCCAGCTTGCGCGTGCTGCACATGGAAGAGGACTCCAACTACGAAATCGACACGCCCAATCTTGCGTTCACGATTTTGCGTCCGGGTGAATATCGCGTGGATGTCAACGCCGATGGCAGCGCTACCTACCTCACCGTGCTCAACGGCAACGGCGAAGTGACCGCGGGCGGCCAAGCCTACGACGTGCGCGGCGGCGTGCAATACATCTTCGCCGGCGGCGATCAAATTTCCTATGACGAAGCGCCTGTTCCGGTGCCGGACGATTTCGACAGCTGGTACCTGGATCGTGATCGCCGCGAAGACAGCTTCGGTTCCGCGCGCTACGTCTCGCGCGACGTGATCGGCTACGAAGATCTGGACGCGAACGGAACGTGGCGCGACGACCCGACCTATGGCCACTTGTGGATTCCGAATGGCGTCGCAGTCGGCTGGGCGCCTTACAGCCTGGGCCACTGGGCCTTCGTTGCGCCGTGGGGCTGGACCTGGGTGGACGACGAGCCGTGGGGCTTCGCTCCGTTCCATTATGGCCGCTGGGCTTATGTGGGCGGCTATTGGGGATGGGTGCCGGGCCCTGTTGCCGTGGTGGGAGCAGTCTACGTGCGTCCCGTTTACGCGCCGGCTCTCGTTGCCTTTGTCGGCGGAGGCGGATTCGCGGCAGGCATCTCGTTTGGCGGAGGCGCGGTGGGCGTGGCCTGGTTTCCGCTGGGCCCGCGCGACGTTTGGATTCCCTCCTATCACATCAGCGCGGCTTACATGGAACGCGTGAACGTCACGAATTCGGTGGTCATCAACCGCACGCAAATCACCAACGTTTACAACACCACGGTGATCAATCGCACGAACGTAAACGTAACGCGAATCACCTACATGAACCAGAACGCTCCGGGCGCGGTGACCGCGGTTCCCAAGACCGCGTTCCAGAACGGAGAGCCGGTGGCGAAAGCCGCGGTGCGCATGAATGCGGCGCAGATTCAGCATCCTCAAGTTGTGCAAGCTGCGGCGATGACGCCCACGCCCAAAGCTGTCGTGGGGCCGAATCTTCCCGCGCGCTCTTCCGCACGGCCGCCAGTGGCGCTCGCGAATCGCACGGTGGTCACTAAGACCGCGCCGTCTCCGCGTGCAGTTCCGGTGGGACGCACGCAGCCGCTGAGCGTGTCGAAAGGCAATATCAAACCCGCGGTGCAACCAGGCAGAACTGTGACGCATGCGTCGCAGCCGAACACGCCGCCAGCAGCGCGTCCGAACAATGCGCCCGTCGCAGGAAGGCCAGCGACGCCGCCGGCAGCTCGCCCGGAAGCGGTACGTCCGCAGCCGACCGAGCCTGCGCGGCAGCCGGAAGCCACGCGACCGAACGCTCCGACTGCTCGTCCTGAGGCAGCGCAGCCTTCGCGTCCGCCGGCGGAAGAAAGCAGACCGGAGCGACCAGACCGACCACAGCCGAGCGAACCTGCGCGCCAACCAGAAGCGGCCAGGCCGAGCACGCCGCCTGCGCGCCAACCTGCGGAAGAGGCCAAGCCCGCACGACCGCCCGCAGAAGAAGCGAAGCCCGCGCGTCCCGAAGTTCAACCGGCGCGACCTCCCGCGGCGGAAGCGAAGCCTGCGGCGCGTCCGCCGGCGGAGACCGAAGCGAAGAAGCCTGTTCCAGCGACGAAGGAATCAAAACCGCCGAAGGACAAAGACAAAGATAAAGACAAGGATAAAGACAAGCCGAAAAACCAATAACAGTCTCGGCTTTCCTGCTAACGCGAACGCGGCTCCGATCCTTTCGGGGCCGCGTTTTTTGCTTGCGCGATAGTTTGCGATTTGGCGCGACGGCTAATGGCTGGCGGTATCCGCTGAGAGCTGGCCTACAGCCTGGATGCTGATGTCCACGGTGTCGCTCACGCGAAAAATAAAGGTGCTGGGGTTCTTGAGTCCCCACTTGATGTAGGGCACGGAGAAATGCGCGGTCGCTCGAAGCTGATTCCCAGCCGGCGGGTCAACAGCGAGCGAGACGGTGACGTCGTGATCCTGGCCGTGGATTCGAAAGCTGCCGGAGAGCTCCACCTGCGACGCGGCTTGCGGATTGAGCGAGCCTTGCACTTTCGCTGGAGTGAAAATGATTTCGGGATACTTCTGGCTCTCCAGAATCTCCTGGTGCATTTTTTTGTCGCGGCCATTGTTTTCGCTGTCGCCGCTGGTGGCGTCGACGACGATCTGCCCCGTCACTTTGCCGCTACCAAGATCGAAGTGAATCTGGCCGCTCTTGAGCTTGAACGTGCCGTGCACGGTGTGCAGCGTGGAATCGAGCGTAAATGCGATGGTGGTCTTGGCCGGATCCAGAACGACGACAGAGTCTTGCGCGCGCGTTGCCGGAAGAAAGAGAAGCAAGTTCGCCAGCGCGAAAGCAATAAAGCGAAGAAGAGCGCGCCCGCGTAAATCAGCGCAAGCCCGCGCGGCCGCGTGCGCCTGCCCATTCGCGTGCGACGCGATGCGACTCACGCGCGCAGCACCTGCCAGCCGAGATCGAGAAGCTCGTTCGCGCGCAGATCTTCCTGCGCGGCCGGGCCGGTATGATGCGACATCAATTTTGCGAATAAGCCGGCATTGCGGGCGAAGAGCCGCAGCGTCTTGCGCCGGATCCAGGGGCTTTGATCCATCAGCAGCAGCAGGCGCGTCATGCGCCAGGGCGTGCGCGAGATTTCGCGGTGTGCGCGCGCGTAATGCGAGAGATCCTCGCGCGCAAGGGCCTCGGCCAGATGCAGGGCTTGCTCGAACGCCAGGCTCAGTCCCTGCCCCGAAATTCCATCCACGGTGAAACAGGCATCGCCCACGAGAGCGACGCGGCCGTGCGCGACAGCTCGAGCGCGACCAAGCGAGGTGACGCTGCCGAGCTCCGCGCTCAGCGGGCGCGCATCGCGCAGGCGCCGCGCGACTTCGGGAAAATGCGCCAGGCCGCGTTCGATGCGCAACTGCGGATCGTGCGAAAGAAGCGCGATGCAGACTTCCTCCGCGCCGGTGGGCGTGACAAAAAGCTGGCAGCCCGGGCCCCAATGGACTTCGACCATGTCCGTCCAGGGAGCGGCCTCGAAGTGGCGCGAGAAGCCGAAACGCGAAAGGCGCGGCTGGCGCACATGCAGCCCGGCCCATTTGCTCACGCCGGAATTTTGGCCGTCGGCTCCCACCAGCCACTTGCAGCGAAATGGAACGCCGCTAATGCGCGCGCCGTGCGCATCAAAATCCGCGACGCGCGAGCCCCACAAAAATGCCACGCCGAGTTCGCCGGCGCGCTGGACCAGCAGATTGTGCAGCGCCACGCGGCGCAGGCCGAACGCGGCACCGCAAGTGATTCTGGCGCTGGCTGTAGATTTGTCGTCGGAGAAGCGAATGCCCTGGAAGGGAAAAGCGGCACTGCGGCTGAGATCAATCCCGAGCCGTCGCAAATTCGTGACCGCGCCGGGCAGCAAGCCTTCGCCGCAGGCTTTTTCAATGGGAGGTTTTCTGGAATCGGCGACCGCGACGCTAAATCCTCTCAGACTCGCCGCAATCGCCGTTGCTAATCCCGCCGGGCCGGCTCCCACCACAAGTACGTCCGCATTGTGGGTCACCTGACCCAGCCTTTCACCAGCGCAGCAGAACCAGCTCCGAACAGAAGCCCGGGCCCATGGCCGCGAGGATGCTCAGCGTTCCGGGAGCCGGACGCCGATTTGTGTAAACGTCCTCGAGCACCAGCAGCACGGAAGTGGAAGAAATGTTGCCGACCTTGCGCAGGCAAGCCCACGAAGCGTCGAGTTGGCCGTTGTTCAGCCCGAGCGCCTGAGCCGTAGCTTCGAGCACCTTCGGCCCGCCCGTGTGCATCACCCAGGTCTTGATATCGCTGCGCTTGCATCCCTGCTCCGCAAGGAACTCATCGACATCCTTGCCCAAATGCTTTACCACCGTGTCCGGAACTTCCGGTGATAATACGATTCGGAAACCTTTTTCGGAGATGTCCCAGCCCATCACCTTTTCGGTGTGGGGGTAGAAGATGGACTTGGTGGCGAGAATTTCCGGCCCGTCGGATTTGCGCTGGGAGCCGACCACGATAGTAGCGGCGGCGCCGTCGCCGAAAAGCAGCGCGGAGATGAGATGGGCCATGGAGAGATCGTCACGCTGCAAGGTGAGCGAGCACAATTCAACCGAGAGCAGCGCGGCAGCCTGGTCCGGATATCCGTGCACGTAATCCGCGGCGCGCGCAATTCCCGCGGCGCCGGCCACGCAGCCGAGGCCGAAAATGGGGATGCGCTTGATGTTGTTGGAAAGGCCGATGCGGTTCACCAGGCGCGCGTCAATCGAAGGAGCGGCGATGCCGGTCACTGAGGTGACGAAGATCGCGCTGAGATCCTTGGGCTTGATGCCCGCGCCATGCAACGCCTTGCACAAAGCTTTTTCGCCGAGCTCGAGCGCGTGCTCGATCCAGGCATCGTTGGCCTGGCCCCAGGTGGTCATGCCCTCGTAGAAATCGATGGGGCGAACGAGGTAGCGGCCTTCGACTTTCATGCTCTCGTCCAGCCGGTCGAGGATGTCGGGATTGGGCAAACGGTGCCGCCAATCGTTCTTCAGCGCCTGCGTCAAGACCTGCTGGTCGTAGTAATGTTCTGGAAAGGCACTCGCAACGCTGGCAATCCTCATCTAGGCTCCTCTTTCGTTTGGCATCTTCGCGTTGGGACAGGGCGAAACGCGAGTGGAGAGCATCTCCTGCGCCGATTTACATATCATGCTAACCCCAAGTTGTCAGCAGTGTTTCTCGCCGGCTCGTCCACGCAGTTGCGGGACTCGCACTACGGTCCCTGGCAGCGATCGCGCTGCTCGGACCTTCGAGCCAAGCTACGGTATATGAATGCGGCCTACGCGACGGAAAGTGCAACAAGCAGTATGCCCCAAGATGCGCTAGCGTACAAACATTTCCGAGAGCCAAAATGCCGAACGCCAGGCGAACCCAGCCTCCGCGCACCCTCCACCCCCGCCGCATTTCATTGGTAGGGGCACGGCATGCCGTGCCCGCTTGCCCTGACGCAGTAAGGGGCACGAATGCTTGGCAGGGTTTCCCCGTGCACCTCGATCGCGTCGTCTTCGGTGACTCGGGCCCGAAACCGATCCGCACGTCCGCATCCGGCTCGCCGGTGGAATCTCGGCGACCCGAAACCGGGCACGGCGTGCCGTGCCCCTACGAAGACCAACCTCGCCGGGTTCGTAGCTAACGCTCGGGAGCGAATTCGAACGCTTCGCGTATCCAGTCCGTGAGCGGCTCCTCGATCTGGTCAGCGTGAACTACCTTGCACAGGTTGCAATGCTTTACTTTCTTGGTCGGGCCGTGCATGGATCGGAGCCCTTTGATTTTGCGTGGAAGGAAGATCCACACTTCGAGAAATGTCTTTCGCGGCCGGACAAAGAAATAGCAGACCTTCCTCGCAAACATGATCGAAAGCGGAGAAGCATAGATGCGCTGGGGACCAAGACCTGCGGCAAAGTCTCGAAGCTTTTGCCAGGCATCACGAAGATCCTCGTCCAGCCCGTCAATCAGCCGTGCTTCGGTGTAGGCCTCTCCCCGGTTCGCTTCCAAATGGCGAGTGACCGAGCCTTTCGCGTTCGAGGGGTCGTGCGGAGGCGCCGGAGAGTTTTTCGTCCCGGATTTGGATTTTGTCGCAGCCGTGGATTTCTTGACGCCTTTTTCTCTCGCCCTCATTGTTCTTCCCCGCATGGACTCGCAAGGCCACCAACGTAGCCGTCACGGCCCTTCAGCCAAATCTCGTAATCTCCGGGTGTGTTACCATCCGGATTCGCTGCGCGTCAAGAAGAACAAGTATGCGACCACGCCTCGATACAAGACTAGGCCGCTACGAAAGCGACCATCAGCAGATCTGAGGGTTTTCGGGCCTGATTCGAAGGGCAAAAAAAGAAGCCCCGGGTCTGGGGGTGCAGACCCGGGGTGGGGGTGAGGGGCTAGGGCCGGGAAGCTTGGGGCGACCGCGCGGGCTAGTAATTCCAGCGCCGCAGAAGCAGGGTTGCCCGGAAAACCAGTTGTATTACCAGGACGATAGCCGTATCGCGCAGGGCCGCCAGCCGGGCGCTCATATCCATTCCCTCCGGCTCAGACATTGCCGCGAGCGGCAGCGCCTCTGCCATCGCCTCGCTACGTGAAGAAAATCGGTTGCTCGCCATCGCGCTCATGCCCGCCCCCTTAGTTGACCACGTACACCGGATTATCGTGCTCCACACCCAGGACCATGGATTTGAAGATGTCCACGTCCCAGCTATCGGCGATGCGCAACCGCACAATGTCGCTCGTTTCGGACATCAAGCGCCCGCGCAGAGGCACTTTCAGATTTCCTGCCAGCACTCGAAGTATCACCGGTTGCCCCATCCAAATTGCGTAGCCACCTTCCATGAGTTCCCCCTCCTAGAAGCCACTTCCGCGTACAACTGCATCTTGGGACCGGGGTACGTGTTGGCCAATGGTACAGGGGGCTACAGTTGGTAGGAGGAAAGTACTAGCGATGCACCAAGGAGCATTCGCGCGCTTTTCTGCTATTGTAATCAGAGACTTTCGCGGCCGTCTTTCGAGCTCGACTTAGCTCCCTTCGCTTCGCTCAGCTCCGTTGCGCCGCCGAAATCGCACACAATGATCGATTTCATCAAGGAAATCCTGGCGCGTCTTTACGACGTCCGCGGCCTGATCGAATGGGGCGGGACGCTGATGGTCTGCGCCATCGTGTTCGTCGAAACCGGCATGTTCGTGGGCTTCTTCCTGCCCGGCGATTCCCTGCTGGTGACTGCGGGCGTCTTCGCCGGGGCCGGGCAGCTCAAGCTCGCCTGGCTGCTTTCGCTCGTCACGCTCTGCGCCATTGCTGGCGACCAGTTGGGCTACCTGATCGGCTGGAAGGCGGGCGCGAGCCTTTACAGCCGCCGGGATTCGCGCTTCTTCCGGCAGCGCCACCTGGAACGCGCGCGCGAGTTCTATGCGCGTTACGGCGGCAAGACGATTGTTCTGGCGCGCTTCGTCCCCATCATTCGCACGTTCTGCCCGCCGGTGGCCGGAGCGGCGGGGATGAGCTATCCGAAGTATCTGGCCTACGACATCGTGGGAGGAATTTGCTGGGTCTGGGGCATGGTGCTGCTGGGCTACACCATCGGGCGCACCGATCCCCACATTGATAAGCACATCCACTACGTAATCGCCGCGGTGATTGTGGTCTCCCTGCTGCCCGCGGCCTACCACGCCTGGAAAGCGCGCGGTCACAAGAGCGTGCCGCCGCTCAAGCCTGCTGCGGAATCAGAAAAAGACTAGCGCGCGCGGAAACTTCCCTGAAATGCAAAACGGGGAGCCTGGCAGCCCCCCGTTTTGCCTGTTCCGTACGCCCCGGCGATACCGAATAGCACCGTCGGAAGCTCGCACCGCAAGAGCGGTGTGTGAACGGTTTTCAAAAGTCTAGGCCCGGCGGAGTCATACTCCCTCCCGTGCGCTAGCTACTACTAGAACGAACTTGTACGCCAGCACCGGTCCGAAGGCAAGCGGAAAATATTGAAAATATCGAGCGGCCAGAGAACGTGGCGGGGTGAATTTGCCTTCGTAGCGGCGACCTCTTGCCCTGAGCGCCTTGGCGAAGGGTTAGGTCGGCGCTTTTGATTTTGATCTTTGCGTCGCGGAAACGAGGCTACTTCAGGAAAAGGCCTTCGCGTACCTGATCGCGGCCGACGAAAGTTTTCGACGAGCGGAATTTCCCGAACAGGTCCAGGATTTCGCGGTTCTGAAAAACGTGCGAATGAATCGCAAGCGTGGGCGAAGCGATCAGCTCCACCGTCTGCGTGTCCAGAATCCGGTAACGCGAAAACCGCTCCGGCGTGCGGCTGTGGAAGAGCGAAAGCAGAGCGCCGCCCGGCCGCAACATGGTGTAGAGCCGGTCCATCACGCGCGGCAGCAGCTGCGCGTCCAGATAATCGAAAAGGTCCCAGGCCAGCACGCCGTGAAAATTCTCTTCGGGATACTGCAGCGCGATATCCAGGAACTTTTCCGCCAGCATGGCCGGCGAAACGCGCTCGCCTCCATTGCCCACCGCCGTCCGGCGCAGGCTCTCTTCCTCCGCGCTCAGGAATTCCTTCCACGCGCGCAGCAAGTCCTCGGTGGAAACGCGGTAGCCCTTGTCGATGAAAAATGTGACGGTGGCCTGCCACACCGGACCCAGATCTAAAATGCGCCCTTGCTTCGCATCGCGCGGCTCGTTCACCAGCCAGAGGAATTCCTTGAGTCCGTTTGAAACGCGCACGTTCGCGCTAGCAGCCGCCGCGCTCGCCGTTCCCGTCGGCCCAGGCTTCGGCCGCGAAGGGACCGCGGGCATGGCGCTCGTCCGGGATTTTGCCACCCAGCTCATCGCTGCTCTACTCTTCCTTGCCGCTCGCCGACATCACTTTGGCTCCGCCCGATTCTGCTGTGGCCGCGGATCCGCCGGCTGTGCTCGCAGCGCTTCGCGAATCACCTGCGCGCAGCATTTCCACTTTTGCGCTCAATCGCGCCCCATCTTCAATGGCGATGCGCGGCGTCACCACGCTGCCCTGCATGCGGCTCTGGGCCCCCAGCTGCAAGCGTTCCCCCGCTTTCAGGTTGCCGTTGACCGAGCCTTCGATCACGATCTCGCGCGCTTCGATGTCCGCCTGCACGCGGCCGTTCGGCCCGATGGTCACGCGCGAACTCGCCAGGCGAATCTTCCCCAGCGCTTCGCCGTCAATATACAAATCGGAATTGCCGGAAAATTCGCCGCTGACTTTCAGTCCGGCTGAAATGGTGCTGCTTGCAGACGGCGGTGCCGCAGGCGCTGCGTACTTCGGCTGTTCCGTTGACGCTGGTACGGGTGAAGCGTTTGGTTGTGATGGCACTGGATTTGCCTTTTGGTTTGCTGCCGCTTGCCCGGTCGCGTCAGAGGCCGGCGAAGACGCCTTGCCCTCCGCGGATTTATTCCACATGCGCCCCTCCCCCAGTATTGTTGCGGGACCCCCGCGCCGGGCGGCGAACGGTCCGACTATATGCCGAACTATAGTACAGAGAAGCCCCGGAGTAAATCGCGAGTCTCTCGAAAGATGATAATCCGCTAAGAGGGCCGGGCCGTTGGCTCCGAAGCAATTAGCAGTGGTTTACACGCGCAGCGCGGCTGGGGGCCTGCCGCCCGGGACATCGATCCGCAGCCAGGACGTTTGCACATCCGCATGGCGCATCTCCCACATGGCCACGATGTACCCCACCGCTTCGTGCAGAAATATCTTTACGCCCATGCGGCTGCGCCACCAGTTGTCCGGATCGTAATCCATATCGCGCGCGGCAATCACGCGCAGCTCCGTGCCCCGCGGCAAGGTGCGCTCGAAAATATAATCCGCGCGGCGCGTGTGATAATTCGAAGTCACCAGCAGCACTTTCTTCCATCCATGCGCGGCCACCGCCTGGCTGACTACCTCCGCTTCCTCGCGCGTGTCCTCTGCGCGATGCCCCAGCGCAATAATCGCGTTCGCCGGGACGCCGCGGTCTTTCAAGTCGTGCGCCATCAGCTCGGCGATGCCGGCATACGAACGCAGATTCCGCCCGCTGGCCAGAATGCGCGGAGCCATGCCCGAACGGTACAGCTCCGACGCGCGCGTGGCGCGGTCGCCCGCGTAATTATCGTCGCTTAGAATCACGATCACGTCCGAGACCTGCGGAGTCTCATCCACAATCCAGAAGCTTCCGGCCAAGCGCAGAATCGGATTGCGCACGAGATACAGAACCACCAGGAAGGCGAGGAAAAAAATCAGGAACAGCAGGCGAAAAAATATTCCCCCGCGCTGCGCATTCCGCCGTTGGCCCGAAACGCTTGCGCGGAGCATCATTTTCCGGCGTCGATCTTGCGCAAGCGCTCGGCGGCTTCTTCCGGCAGCGTCCCGTTGTAATAAATTTCCTTGATGCTGTAGGACTTGCTGCGCGTCTGCACGATGGGAAGAATTTCGATGTGCCAGTGATAGTCGCCCGCGATCGTGCGCCAGTAATCGCTCAGCTCGCCCTTGGTTTGCAGCGTGTTCGGCGAGGTGTGCAGCACCAGGTGGTAGCTGTCGGAAAGCTGCAGCAGCCGGCGCAGAGTGCGCCCCAGCAAGCTCGCCAGGTGCCGGCGGTTTTCACCCGGCAGCGGCGATTCGAACTGATGATTGTGCGTCCGCGGAAGCAGCCAGATTTCGTAAGGCACGCGCGAGGCGTAGGGACAAAAAGCGTAGAAGTCTCCCGCGTTGTCCACCACGCGCTTCGCCTGGCGCACTTCCTGCCGCAGGATGTCGCAAAAAACGCAGCGCTCGCGCTCGCGATACCATTCCCGCGCCGAACGCAGCTCGTACAGGATCCGCCGCGGAACGAACGTCGTCGCCGTGATTTGCGAATGCGCGTGCGGCCATTCTTCCCCCGCCTGCGGCCCCTGGTTCTTGAACACGGTGACGTACTTGAAGCGCGCGTCGCGCTTCAGATCCGCGATGCGCAGCGCGTAGGCTTCCAGCACCCGCTCGATTTCTTCATCGCTCATTTGCGCCAGCGTGCGCGTGTGCTCCGGCGTCTCCACGATGATTTCGTGCGCGCCGATGGATTCCATGCGGTCGTAAATGCCCTCCGCCGTGCGTCCCGCCTCGCCTTCGATGCGGTAGAGCGGGCGAAAATGCGGATACACGCGCGCCTGCCACGGCCCCTGCGCCGGCAAATCCAGAATCACGCGCGAGGCCCGGCTATTCTCCGGGCACAGCGGGCACGGATCGGGCCGCACTTTCTCCCGCTCGGGATGTCCGGCGATGACCCAGCTTCGGGTGATGGGATCTTTGCGAAGTTCCATGGCTCGTTGCGAATAGGTTCCCTGCAAAAAACAACGCGCCATCTTATTACAATGTGGCCGTACCGCGCGCAAGAGTTATGCCGCAGTAATGTTTCTGCACGATTCGTGAAGGTGAATCAGGCAAGAAGAAACTAACGCGTGTAATGCGTCGGCGTGGGGCCCACTTCCAGGCGGTGGCGGTCCCAGATCGCGCCCTCCCGGCTGTACTGCGCCATCTCGAAATCCTGCGTGAGTTCCAGGCAATCCGTGGGGCAGGCATCTTCGCACAGGCCGCAGAACATGCAGCGCGAAGTGTCGTAGGTAAAGGTGGTCAGAACTTTCCGGCGGGTGGCGTCATCGCGCAGCCATCCGACCACAATCAAGTTTTCCGGGCAGGCCAGCGCGCACAGGTTGCACGAAATGCACAGCGATTCGCCCGTCTCCGGATTCATGTTCAGGCGCGGCGCTCCACGATAGCGTTCGGCCACCATCGGCCGCTCGAGCGGATACTGCTCGGTATAAATGTTCTTGGGCGCTTGATACCGAAAGGTGAGCCACATCCCCTTCAGCAGGTCCACCAGGAAAATGCGGCGAAGAATGTCCTTCATCACCTCGTAGTGTGCCGTCCGCCCAATGCAAAGTCAAGCCATCCCCGAAACACCAAGCGCGAGCCGCCAACGGGTCAGTTTCCGATCTCCGAGGGTGAGTACCCCTTGCGAGACCTGGCTAACAACGCCTATGGCGCACGGCAAAATTCTCTGTAAGGTTTTCTGCCCACCCGAGA
>Ga0302182_10001027_pt1 | contig 15573 bp, 17 predicted proteins | sample I_Palsa_N3_1_FD_198781 | JGI IMG/M metagenome (GOLD analysis project Ga0302182, IMG submission 198781) | Peat permafrost microbial communities from Stordalen Mire near Abisko, Sweden - I_Palsa_N3_1 | ecosystem: Environmental > Terrestrial > Soil > Palsa > Peat permafrost | place: Sweden...
CAGCCGATCAGTGCGGCGCCACTTCGATGCAGGTCGCGCTCGCATGGCTGTTGCAACGCTCGCCCAACATCCTGCTGATTCCGGGTACCTCTTCGGTCGAACACCTGAGGCAAAACATCGACAGCGCCAGTCTGAATCTGCCACAAGACGTCTTGACCGCATTGAACGGAATCGCTGCGGTGAAGAAGTAAACCCGGTTGGCCCCATCGCATCTCAACTTTCTTCTTAAGCATGACGAGTAATATGCGCTGGGGCGTAGCAATCCAATGTCTTGTTTGCCGTTGCAAGGGTTAGTACGGGCGAAGCACTGGGATGTGGGGCGGATAGTCCTCTACCCTGAATTTGGCGAACTCAAACGCATGTATGTTGGTCCTCGCAGCCTGAGACTCGGCGCCCTGCTGCCGCACGATAACAGCCAGAAAAGTCCTGGCTTGCCCCCGGACCGGCTTTTGAGCCGACGTTTTCCGGTCAGCCGCCGGCAACGTCCGGTTCCACATTTTACGAATGCGAATTGTAGACCCTGAGCTGACCTTCAACTTCTCGCAAACCGGTCATCCGATTTGTGTGCGCAGTCAGTAGTACGTCGTTGTCGAGGATTGCAGCTCGCCTGAAGGCGTGACGAGCGGGCCGGACGCGTTGCTTTGAGCATAAACGCAAGTCACGAAAAAGGTGGCCACAAGCGCGGCGAGTAACAGTCGTTTCATGTTGCCTTTCAGATTCAGCCGCGCCGCCGACCACGGAGCGCGCCTCGCATTCGTTTGTTGGGAGAATTGCCGTCATTTTGGTCGACACGACGAAGGTCTGCAACTGGTGGTTACCACCGGATGTCGAGCGCAATAGCCGACCCATTCCGGACCGTCACGACTTCCGAAAACGCTCACTCACGAGTGCGTTTCGACTACGAACATCCGCGCTTGCTGGGCTTCCCGACGTTCGGCCTTGATCGGCGCATATCTCTCGGAATTGTAGAAGGCCAGCGCTTGGGCGAGAGTCGGAAACTCAAATACGCCGGCCATCGGCAGTGGCATCTCATCTCCCTCCAGAATCTGCGCAACCGGACCGAAATGTAGAATCTGCCCGCCCGCCTCTTTTAGCGCCGCCAGAAAGCGTGGAGCGAGCGCGGCCTGCTTGGCGGAATCGATGACGCGTAGATTGACGTGTACGTATGCCGGCATGGCCCCTCCCAATTAATAGTGTATATACATTATTATGCGAGAATGGGGTTGTCAAGGAGGTAGACGTGAACGATTTTGATCCAGAATCTTTGAACGGCGTCGCCGCGGAGTGTCCGGGCTTCCAGGCTCGTGCAACGGCGCGGGCACTCACGCGATATTACAATGCCTGCTTCAAGCCGTTCGGGCTGACGGCCGAGCAATTCAGCCTCTTGGTTGGAATCGGTGCGGCCGAGGGGGCGACGCTCGTCGAGCTTGAGGATAGGGCCGGGGTCGATCCGACGACCCTCAGCCGAAATGTGCAGAATCTGGAGCGCCGAAATTTGGTCCACGCTGAAGGCGGACGCGGCTGCGCGGGAAAGCGGCTAGCTCTGACGGCATCTGGGCGTCAACTCGTGGTCGATGCGCTCCCGGTGTGGAATTGGGCCAAGGCGGAACTCGCCCGCCGCATGGGCGATGAAAAACTTGATTCGGCAAGGCAGGCAATGGCGGAGCTGGCCAAGGCCGCGGAATCCTCATGTACATCAATGACCTAGCGCTCGCGCAACGACTGTGCGAAAGCTATCGGCGAGCAATCCTCGCCGTTTCCAGTATTCTGCGTCTTCGAAGATAAGCTTTATCGACTTGAAAGGCGGGCAATCGCTCACTGATACAGCGGCGCCGGTGGGGATAGGAACGCGGCCATTCCGAGCAAGTCATTTCACTTCATGAGCAGACAAACGCGGGATGGCGCACCTCGGAAAAGAGTGTTTCTACTGCTTATCGTAGTGCTGATAACGCAATTATCCCGCCAAAACAGATCAGCACCGAGCCTGTCAATCGCTTGCCCCAACGCGCATTGCCGTCGCCGCGCAGGAGCGGCAGAAAGCGCGTCGCGACCTCTGCATAACTGGATGGAACAATTATGCGCAGCACAGGCGAACGGCATGGCGCCATTGCGCGAGCAGATCGCGGCATATCTGCGCGCGCATCGCGGTGTTGCCTGCCACGCTGACGATGTTATCGTCACGACGGGTATCCGCCACTCGATCGACCTCATCGCCCTTAGCGTGTTGAGGGCGGGTGACAAGGTGAGCGTTGAGGATCCGGGCTATGGCGCGGTGCACCGCATCTTTGAGCTTGCCGGCGCGACGCTAGTGCACGCACCGGTCGATGCGCACGGAGTGGACGTCGGCGTCGTCCGCGAGCACGACGGCGTGCGGCTTGCATACGTTACGCCCGCACATCAGTCGCCGCTCGGGGTGACGATGTCGGCGACGCGGCGTCTCGCGCTGCTTGAGTGGGCCGTCGAGCAGGACGCATGGATTATCGAAGACGATTATGACAGTGATTTCAGTTATCAAACCTCGCCGTTGCCCGCATTGAAGGCTATCGATCGCGGTCAGCGCGTCATCTACTGCGGCAGCTTCAACCAAGCGTTGTTTTCGAATCTCCGAATCGGCTACATGATCGCGCCTGAAGCGATACGCTTACGGGTGCTGGCGTTGTGGCAGACGATCGGGCGCTCGGTGGGCATGACAGAGCAATTGGGGCTCGCCGAATTCATGCGTCAAGGCGCGTTTGTTCAGCATCTGCGCGTCGCGCGGCTGGAGTATTTGAAGTTGCGCGACATTATCGTCGGGGAATTGCATGCGACGCCATTCATGGCGGCGGGCCGCGTGAGCATCACGGGAGCCGAGGCGGGCTTCCACTTCATTCTCTGGCTACCGCCGGACCAGAGCGAGGCGGCATTGTGCGCGGCAGCAGAACGTCAAGGCATCTCGCTGTGTCACGCGGTGCGTCTGCCACCCGCTGTAGTGATAGGCTACACCGCGCTCACGGCGGCACAAGCGCGGCTCGCAACGCGCAAGCTTATCGGATTGTTGTCGTAGTCACTGAGAATGCGTTCAATGCTACAGGATCGGATGTCTCGAAGCCGGGGTTCGCCGTTGGAACCAAGCTGGTGTCGCCTTCGATTCGCCACCCGAGGTCCACCAGTGCAATACAGAAAGCGACTCAACAGCACTTGCGACCTGTGCGCATGTGGCAAGCGCCGCTGCGTCTATCCGAACTTTGCAACGCTGCTAATGTAGCGGAACGTTCTCTGGCTCGCTACTTCGAGCAGCACATTGGAGAAAGCGTTGGGCGATATATCGCGCGAGTCAGGATTGGACACGCCTGCCGGATGCTCGCGCACACCTCGACTCCCGTTTCCGTCGTTGCAGCCCACTCCGGGTTTCCAAACGTAGCCAATTTCAACCGACAGTTCAAAGCGTTGAAGGAACTCACGCCCGCCGCGTACCGCGAAACAGTTCGCGGCCGGTGCTATTGCCGAAACAGACGCTAGTCCGCAGATCAACGAACGTTCACCTTCGTTGCAACGGAATCCGCGACTTCCGAAATCAATTGCATAACGCAGACATACGGCTTCACGCGCGGGATCAAAGGTGGCGGCATTGGAATGACTCCTCGTCGGTCACGACCGGCCGTTCGTGTCGGCTAGTGGTTGGACTGCTTGCGGTCGGGAGTGTGGGTTTACGTCCGGATTTAGCGTGTTGCCGATGTAAGATTCAGTCTGCTAATAAGATTGGGCGCAACTACCCGATGACAGATAGATCCAAAAATTTCCTTTTGCCAACAGGGATTGCGCTGCTGTGCATCGCCTGCATATCGTGCAGCAGTACTCCACCCTCAGCGCCTTTCAACACAACCTTCTGGGGCGGCGATGATCCAAATGTCATCGCATGCTCTGAGGCAATTTTCTACCCAAGAAACGAGTTAGGCATGCTCTGGACGTGTCAGTATCTTGAGCACGAGGCGGAAAATCGTAAGGCACTTCACCGAGTCGGTGGTTCGGCGTCTGGTCCCCAAGACCTGTCTTCCCATTTTTCTCCCATATTCCATGCTGAGCGCGATAAACAGAATCCTTTTATTAGGAGCGCACGCTCCCGATTCACCTTCGGGTTCCGCATGCCGAACGCATCCGTTTGAACGCCCTAAGGATATTTCCAAATACCAGCTGTAGGTTGAGGACGAATTATCAACGAATTTTCCCTGAGCGTAGACCGGCCAATATTTGATATTGGCCGATAGCGCCAGTCCTGTATTTTCCCCAAGAGCTTCTATGTTGATAACCGATATTCTCGCCAAGAGCGTCGGACGAGAAAAATGGCCCAAATCGGTAAGCCAAAAAGACCGATCAAATAAAGCAGCCCCAAAAAACTGAGAACCGAATAGCCACGCGCTGCCCGCAATAGCCCGAAAGGAGGCTGAATCAAGACGGTGACTTTCTCCGCGACTAACGCCGGATCTACGTCTGTGACTGTGAACACGATACTGTTCGTGCCGGGTGCTGCCCTAAGCTTGAAGGGAGGCGACAATTGCGCCCATCGGTGCCGGTCGGTCGGTTGGTCCTCTGATAGCTTCCTAATAGCGAAACCCTCTCCAAATCCGCTAGCAGGCATCGCTTCGAGATTGACAACGCCGCCGCCATTGACCGAAACAGCGAGGGCGACGCGCTTTCCTGGGTTTTGAAAGTTTAGCGTGTGATCAGGTGACGCCAAAGTTCTCCATTCGCCAAGTTCGCTTTGCCGGTGGTCCTCCCGCTCTCGCTGAAAGAGTAATTCGGCTTCGATCCCCTGTCCGAATAGACTGACGACGCGTATTTGAGCGGAGTTGTGAGGTTCGAGAGTTAGAGGAAACTCATAGGCATGCGATGCGACCTCGGCAACCCAATGATAGGCGACTATAAATATGATCCCGATAGCCCAAACTGCCCAACTGATGCCGAGGGATCGCCGCAAGGACGATATGGTGCGATTAGGAAGCATCTTGACGGACGAACTCCGGTTATAGTTTTATTCTTTCATCTATGCGAACGTAATCCGCATAACGGCATTATCGGCACAAACCGGCGGTGCTTGAACGATGGATAATCAAGAGGAATGTGGCTGCGTGAGAAATTTCATCATATGGAATCAATTGTCAACGATCTTGGTTGAAACGTACAATGCCCGAAACTGGCCATTCAGAGCCAAGATAAGCGCATCCGTTTTTAAAAACAGCGCCCAAATCCGGTGAATGAAAATTAAATATCTTTTCGGCTGTGTCAGTATCGTACTCGCCGTCGTTTCAAGTACAGCTTGCGCAAATCTATTAGCCACGCATCCAAGCCCAGCTACCGGCGCTGAACTTCTGCCGCCAAACTGGACCTGCAGTAAGCGATGCCAACCGTATACTCCTGCACCAGGGTTTCCTATGCCTCGTCATGGCCTTTTCGCCGTTGGTGGCCTGCTTGACGGTCAAGACTGGCACGTTGTTGACTACGATTCGGGAACGCTTTCTGTGCTCACAACCGAAATTAGAGCCGGGCAGGTCATGGTCATCGAGCGTCACGACATTGTGCTTACTGCTGACCAACTCACACAAGTGCGTAAAATTGCGGATTCAATCTGGGCATCCATTTACCCTGTTCCAACAGATCAAGTTGCACTTGATGGTTATTGGAGTGTTCGTCTGATCGATGGCCCTGTCATCAGGGACGAAAGCGGAATGGGAAACCCCGGTGGTGCTGCCCGTGAGTTAAACTCCAAATTGAGCAGTATCGAGGAGCCACAACTGCCTCAAATTTTAACGTTCGGTAGACGATGGTACAAATTGTGGTCTTGCTATAGCTTCCCGGGAGAGGGGCAAACCACTCTCCCGTCTCCGCATATTCGTCCAGCTCAATCATGGGAAGAGTCAGGAGATGTTGTTCCTTCTTTTCCCGCCATCGACACGCTTTCCAGGTTTCATAATCCAGGCCGACGATGGACCTGCGCGGACTGGTAAGCTGGGCTCTAAATACTGATCTACTGACAACATATCCTATGCGAGCCATTGTAATTGCTTCGATTGCTTGTTCAGCACTTACCTCGTGCTATATGCCAGATCAGACGCAATTCAATACGTTCGTCAACCAGAAAGTGACGGTCGGAATGCCGATCTCAACGGCAGTAGCCACGCTCACAGTTGACGGTTTCGGATGCTCTGGTAAAAGCCCAACGGATTGTTCGCGTATAAAGCAGCGTCTTCTCCCGTCTAGTTGTGTCGAGTGGGTTCGTCTTTATGCCGGGCCAAACTTGACAACCGTCGGCAAGGTAGAGGTTCAGCCCATAGTTTGCGCGGGCTTATGATCATCAAATTCTGTGCAAAGATATGGTGGGGGCGCCGTGCGCAACGACCGCTTACAGGAAAACTTGTCACCGTCCGCTTCTGTTAAGGGTTGTACGACATCTGCCCGCCAGCGCTGCGACATACTCATATGTCTACGATTCAGGGCAGGTATCCTACAACCCTTAACATTTTCGGTCACTCTGCGCTCGCTAAACGAACTGCTGCTTCAGCCGATAACCCGCCGCCCACTACCGATTATGACCAGAACCATTTGACATCAAAAGCGGCCATCGAGCCCGTCTTGGCTTGAAGGACAATTGCCGAAAGCGTTGCGTCCCAAGTTACTCCCGGCACTACTCAAACTGCGAGACTTTGGCGCACCATAGTGTGGCGAGCACGGAGCGCAGGCTGCATAATGCACAATCAATCGATTTTAGATAACGTTCCAAGATAAACGGTCGATTGGAGATTAGGTAATGTTGATTGTCTTTGGCGGTTTGCCCGGCACGGGGAAAAGTACGATTGCGCAACACCTGGCGCGCAAACTCTCGGCCGTTTACCTGCGCATCGATTCGATGGAGCAAGCCTTGATCCGATCCGGCATCAACTTGGCGGACATGGGGCCGGCTGGCTATGTCACAGGATATGCGGTTGCCACGGATAATCTCCGGTTGGGGCTAACTGTCGTCGCAGACTCTGTCAATCCCCTGGATATCACACGTCAGGCTTGGAGCAATGTCGCGCGTGAGGTCGGGGTGCGCTGTATGGAAATCGAATTGATCTGTTCCGACCAGGCTGAGCACCGTTTGAGAATCGAATCTCGATCCGCAGATATTCCGGGGCATCAATTACCCAATTGGCAAAACGTAATCGAACGGGAGTATGAGGCTTGGAACTCGGAGCATCTTATCGTCGATACCTCGACGACCTCGGTCGTTCATGCGGTCGAAGCGATTTTCCGGAATCTGGATATGCCATCCCAGGAAATTCAACCGCGCTGACGTACCCGCAATCTCCCCTCCACTACCGGCTGTGCTGACGCTGCTATCGGCATCAGCACAGCCGGTGACGTGTCCGTTGCTCGGCAAACTTAGGTGATGATGGTTTAAATCCGCTGGTTCAGATTCGGGGATTTAAATCCAAGACCCGCGCTAGACGTAATCCAACGCTTCGCCGTCTTTGACCACGCAGCGATAGGCGCGCTCGACAATCTCGCGAACCGCTTCTTTTTCGGTGGCCCACTCCGGTGCGATCGGGTCCGAGGCTACCCATTCTTGCGGGCGGGCGCCTTCAAAAACTTCGGCTTCCGCCGTCCAATAACCGCGATTGTTGAGTTGGGTCCGGATGCGGAACAAGTATTCCCCGTACGTGACGACATGCGTAGTCATGGGCTTCTCCAAGTGTTGACAAGGACACGGTGGATACCGGCAATCGCCGGGCCACCGCCGATATACCTAATAAAAGCAAAAATTGGGCCTGCTGCCAGTACGTAATGGGGCCAAAGGCCGTCAGCTCGTAACGCGCCAATTGCCCTCGGAGACAGGGCCGTTTTTACATGGTTTTGTAGTTTTCACGCAGTGCAACATGATGGTGCCGATGTGGCAATTCTGGGCGCAACGGGTGATTACCGCGGGCTGGGCCGGGTAAATAAAGAAGCGATCGCGACCATCGGCGGTACTTATAGGTGTACTTAGGCGTGGCTGTTTACCACAAACATGGATAACGCCATGTTTTCGGGTAACGCCAGACGGCGTGGCCGAACTGGGGTGCTAAGCGGGGGGTGTGGCAGCGGGAACAATAAACGGTAATGTGGTTTTACGCTCAACCGTTATTTACGCTCAGCCGGGCTGTCTAGAAAAAAGTCGATCGAAACGCCGGCATTTTGGGCACGCTTTAGCCAAGTCGGCATTTCGCCTTGCCCATCCCAACTGTTTCCCGTGGCGTCGCGGTAAATGGGAGTCAGGATTTTTACCTTATCGGCTTCAATCGATGCCTCAAGCTGTTCAATTCCAATATCAAATTCAGCCATACGGCTCTTGATCCAGAGGATCATCCGCTCGCGGGCTTCGCCGCCCAAATGTTGCTGTGCCATGCTTCTTTGAAGGTTAGTTTGGAACTATTTTTGATTGGTCGGATGAGGACTTAAGGTGGTTCGATACAGCAAACCGGCCATTAAGTTTTTATGCAGGGCAGCACCAAAAAACTGAGTGCGGCCCCCAATTGTAATGCAGAACGGCGCATCGGTGCGCTACCCATCTTGCCAAAGCCATTCGGCGGATTGTCCGGCGCCAGGTATGGCTTAGAAATCACCTTTGGATTGAGCTTCGGCGGGGGCGATTTCAGGAAGGCGCGGATTGGGGCTATGCGCCGGGTTCGGTTCGGAAAGAATGGCGACAATGGCATCGAAAACCAGCCGGATACGGGTCGGCACCGGGCCGCGTTGAGGTCTGTAGACGCAAATCGGCCAGGGTTCGGGCGCCAGATCATCGAGCACGCTGATAACCTTGCCCGAACTCAGCAAGGGCTGCGCCAGATAACTCACGATCTGGCCGTAACCGAGGCCGGCTGCGACCGCACGCCATTCACTCTCGGAGTCGTCGGTGCGAAAAGCCGGCAATACCGGCGTGAATTGTTGTCCGCGCGCAAATTGCCAGGGCCAAATCCGGCCTGTGTTGCGATCGATAAATGCGGTGGTCGGCAGGTCGGCCAGTGCTTCGATGCTGGCCGGCAACCCCACCCGATCGATTAAAGCCGGACTCGCCACCACGGAAAATCCGACTTGTGCCACCGGCCGCACCACAAAGCGGCTGTCGCGCATAAAACCGACGCGCACGCCGATGTCGATTTGCTCGGCCACCGCGTCGATGATGGCATCCGACAAACGCAGATCGACCATGATGCGCGGGTATTGAGCGGCCAACTGAATCAGTGCCGGCATCAAAAACAGCTCGCCGATCACTTTGGGCGCGGTGATACGCACCAGACCCGCCACCTCCGCATCATCGGGAACGTGGCGCGGCAGCAGCAATAGATCCATTTGCGTGACCAGTTCGCGGGCCTTGAGCGCAAAGGCCTCGCCCGCTTGAGTCGCCAGAACGCGCCGGGTGTTGCGGTGAAACAGAATTTCGCCGACCAGTACTTCGCACTCTTTGACGGCGCGGGTGACGGCTTGAGGCGAGATGCCGAGCCGTTTGGCGGCATCCTTGAAGCTATTGAGTTCGACCGCGGCGCAATAGATGCGCAGCATTTCCAGACGATTTTGCATGGTTAACTAGGACGAGTCTTAAGAAATTTTTTTGGGTTTTTGGTGAGTCGCATGATTCCATATTTTGGAATTCTGAAATCGTAACATTTCCATTGAATGACTGATTGATCCTTTCCATACTATGGCTTCGACACTTTACCAAGACGCGTCAGTGCATCCAGTTTTGAACGAAATGATTGACGTTGCAGCTACCGGCTTCTCGTTTTTGCCAGACGGCAACAAGACCATTTTGCTTCGCAAGCAGTTTTTTTCAGCACCCCACCCGCTGTCACATTGATTTCGTTTTTCGCCATGCTTCAGATCCGGCCAAGCGTGTTCGAACGATAACTCAGGAGTCTATTCATGTATAAAGCTTACGCGTACGCAGCAGAGTCATCCAAGTCCCCGCTCACCCCGTTTGAGTTCGAGCGTCGCGCCACCGGCCCCAACGATGTACGCATCGACATCCTGTATTGCGGCGTGTGCCATTCCGATTTGCATACCGCTCGTAATGAATGGCGCAATACGGTTTATCCGAACGTGCCGGGTCATGAAATTGTGGGCCGGGTCAGCGAAGTCGGCGCCGATGTCACGAAATTCAAGGTCGGCGAATTGGCCGGGGTCGGCTGCATGGTCGATTCATGCCGCACCTGCGCTTCCTGCAAAGAAGGCCTGGAGCAATATTGCGAAGGTCCCGACGGTTTTATCGGCACCTATAACGCACCGGACAAGCACACCCAGGGCGTGACCTTCGGTGGGTATTCGACCTCGATCGTGGTGGACGAAGCCTTTACCCTGCGCATCCCCGAAAACCTCGAACTCGCCGCCGTCGCGCCGCTCTTGTGCGCCGGTATCACAACGTATTCACCGCTGCGCCACTGGAATGTGCAGCCGGGGCAAAAGGTCGGTATCGTCGGCCTGGGCGGACTGGGTCATATGGGTGTCAAGCTGGCAGCCGCCTTCGGTGCCCATGTGGTGCTGTTCACCACCTCGAAGAGCAAGATCGAAGACGCCAAACGCCTGGGCGCCCATGAAGTCGTGATTTCGACGGACCCGGCGCAAATGGCGGCGCATGCAAACAGCTTCGACTACATCCTGAATACGGTCGCGGCTTCGCATGATCTGGATGGCTTCGTTTCCTTGCTGAAGCGCGACGGTACGCTGACACTGGTGGGTGTGCCTGAGCATCCGCACCCGTCGCCGTCGATCGCCAATTTCATCTTCAAGCGCCGCGCCTTGACCGGTTCGTTGATTGGAGGCATTGCCGAAACCCAGGAAATGCTGGATTTCTGCGGCAAGCACGGGATTACATCCGACATCGAGTTGATCAAGATGGAGGAAATCAATACCGCTTATGAACGCATGTTGAAAAGCGACGTGAAATACCGTTTTGTGATCGATATGACGTCGTTCAAGAAGTAAGCCATAGCGCACATAAACCCGATGCACGCTTGGACCTCTGCGGACCAACCCGGTCTGAATCAGGTCCAGGCATCGTATGGGCTTTGGTGCTTGGCGAGTCGCGGCCGGTAACCGATAAACGGTCCGGCCGCGCTGCTTATTGGGCTATTGCCTGGATTGCTGGTTGAACCGCTTAATAAGCTTCTAGTACGTGGATGGCGCGTGTTGCAATCAACGGCCCGGCGGTACGGCCATACTCGGCCATATGCGGCGCGGCCGCGTGAGCTCTCAGGGCTTCCGTGCTAGCCCAGCGCTCCACCACGGCAAAGGTGTCCGGCCCCAATGGGGTTTGTATCGGGCCCACATCGGGCACATCGATGACGGCTTCGTAACTGATGCAACCCTGCTCGGCGAGCACCGCGGGGACATTGTTCTTGAACAGTGCCAGCAAGGCGGCCCGCTGTCCGGGACGTGCGGTAATCACGGCAAAAACATGAATCATGTTAACCTTCCTTTAAAAATTTAATCGCTGGCGCGGCATTTGCACGGGTCGCATTCAAGCAAAAACAAGTGGTCGAACCGACCGCACCTCAAGCCGGTCACGCGGCAGCATCGCCCCATCACGCTTCCATCATATTCGATAATGCGCAGACGCACAGCGAGCGGAAATTCCGCGACGCGCCGGTAGTTAATCCTTATCTTTATCCTTTACCATTCGCGGCGCGGCTGCGTCCCATCCCAGTGCGTGGCCAACGCGATCAGTGCCGGCAGCCATAAAGCCCAACCGGCGCTGAGTGCCGCCAAGGCCATCGGCGGATCGGGGAATTGCACGGCGCCGAGCGCGGCCCCTGCTCTGAAAGACAGCGGGCCGGCCACCGCGCCGACCAGCGCCGCCAGCCAGTAGCGCCCGCGCAACCAACGAAATAACACGTTCAGTTGCATCGCAAACAAGGCCCATAGCGCCAGTATCCAATACGGCGCTGCGTCAGGGATCACGACGCCGTTGGGATAGACCAGCAGGCCGGTGGCAGTCAACAAACTTTCCCACAGCGCGGCGACGCCGATAACGGTGGCCAGCAAATAGAATTCAAGCCGGGCTTGCTGCGCGCTGCCCAAATGAAAAGCCACCGCGGCGGCGGTAAATAACACACCGATCCAGGGTTGACCGCCGGCTGCACTCATCACGCAGATAAACCAGCCGGCGTTGCAGACAATCAGGTAAGCCAGGGTATTGGCTAGCGAGGCGGGTTGGCGTGGAGGGTTCGGCGCAGGGTTGGAGTGTTGCGGCACAGCGTTGTGGTTCGACATCACATGGAGTGGAAAGGAAATGGGCAGCCCGAGACGCAGGCTGGTCGGTCCAACTGGAGAGCCGGCCGAGACTCGTTAAATTTTTTTCAAAATAAACTTAGATTAGCATATTGCATCATGCCATTTTCTCGCCGGCCCAGCCACGTCTCGCTGAGCGTCGCTTGCTCGACCTCGTCGAGGTTGCCTCCCCAGGCATACTCACACGAAATCTCGCGACGCTGTTTACCGCATGACCCATGCGCGAGAGTCAAAACCCCTGATTGGGTCTGACGCACCTTACTCGGCAACCGCCCATTTTCTTTGGATCTCGAGAATCTGCGGCAGAATGCCGACGAAGATATCGACCAGTTTCGGATCAAAGTGAGCTCCCGCTCCCGTCTGAAGATAGTTCATGATTCGCTCAATCGCCCAGGGCTCTTTGTAGGGGCGTTTCATGCTGAGCGCGTCGAATACGTCAGCCACCGCAACGATACGCGCCGACTCGGGTATTGCCTTGCCGCTGAGCCCGCCAGGGTAACCGCTACCATCCCATTTTTCATGGTGACGCAAGGCAATCTCCGCGGCCAACTGGAACACGGGTGCGTCGCTTTTGCTCAAGATGTCATGGCCAATTTGCGGATGGGTTTTCATGACATTCCATTCGCCTTCGTCCAGTGGTCCAGGTTTGCGTAATATGAGCTGGGGTACGCCTAGCTTGCCGGTATCGTGCATGGGGGCAGCCAATTCAAGCAAAGCGCTTCGTTCAGCACTCCACCCGCATGCCAGCGCGAGTGCACGCGAATAAGCGCCCATGCGCCAGATATGAGCGCCGGTATCCGTATCGTTGTAGTGCCCTGCCTCACCGAGCATCAAAATCGCATCACGGTAACTCTGTTCCAGCACACCCACCCTCACCAGCGACAGATGGGCTGCCACGCGGGCCCGTACCACGGGTGGAGAAACCGGCTTCACGATGTAATCGACGCCGCCCGCGTCAAAGCCGGCGGTCTCGTGCGCGATATCGGTATAGGCCGTGACGAAGATGATCTGAACCGCATGGGTTTCGTCAACTTGCTTGATTTTCCGGCACAAATCATATCCATCGATATCCGGCAAGCCGATATCGAGTAACACCATGGCCGGCCTATGCTTCACTATCGCGGCCAACGTTTCGCCGCCGTTGCGCGCGAATACCAGTTTGTAGCTGTCCGTCAGGATCTTCTCCATGACGGACAGATTGCCGGGCTCGTCATCGACAACCAAAATAGTTTGAGTACCCATCAGCTACTCCTTGAGAATAATGTCGTAGTCCTGGGCCAACTTGATGACATGTGTTTCGGCGCTACGGAAATCAAACTCGCGAACATATTCCTCGATATTCGCCAGATCAGGCAAAGACGAGCAGAGCGACAATTTTGTAAAAATCGCTTGAGTTAGACCGGGGTTGTCGCCATCGAGAGCAGTCAGTAGATCAAGTAGCAATACTTTGAGTTCGGCCCGAGCTTCGGCCGATGTGTCGACAACTGGCACAGGTGAACGCGCTGGGTGTGTTGCGGTCGGAGCCGGCACGAATCGTTCTATTGCCGCGATGGCTTGTTCCAACGCGCCGGATAAACTAACCAAGACGAAGGTGGCGTTGTTTTCGGAGGATAAAGTGCGTTCAGCCTCGAGCGCCAGCCGATGTGTTTCGGGCAAGGCAAAGTTACCGGCGACGCCTGCGAGTTTGTGTGCCAAAGCCGCGGCCGCAGGCCGGTCATTGGCGGCGAGACTTGCATTGATCGTGGCCACGGTGCCGCTGTAATTGTCGGCGAAGCGCCGTAAGTAGTTGCGGTAGGTCGACATATCTCCCCAGACTTTCAAACCGCGAGGGATATCGATGACGGAAAAATCCGACGGCGGTTCAGGGTTTGCGCGATCCGCTTGTCTCTCATCGGCCGGACCGTCTGCGTCACTGACATGGTTCGTTTGTTTGCGCCTGATCTGCTGGATCAACGCAATCGTCGAAGGCACGTCGAAGGGCTTACTGATGAAATGTGTCATACCTGCCGCGCGTGCGGCATCTTGCTGCATCTTGAAGGCCCCAGCCGTCAGGGCGACGATGGGAAGATCATCGAATTGCGGCAATTGGCGTAATTGGCGGGTGGTTTCGATGCCGTCCATCACCGGCATTTGCACGTCCATCAACACCAAGTCGACCTCATCAGGGTGTGCCAGCAGCCATCCCAATGCGGCGCGACCATCAACTGCCAGCGATACGAGCGCGCCTTGCTCGCTCAATATGCGTTGCGCCACGTCGCGATTGATTTCGCTGTCGTCGACAATCAACACTCGCACGCCACATAAACCTTGTTCTATAGGTTGCGGCAAACTCGGGGAGACACCCACCGAGGCCGCTCTTCGGTGTTGGGCTTCAATCGTTGCATTGTAGAGTGTCGATGCGGTCACGGGTTTGTTCAGAATGGCGTCTACCAGTTCGGCTCCTGGCTGGCTTGCAATAGTGGAGGCCGAATAGGCCGTCGCCATGACAACGATTGGGCATTCATCTTCCGCTAACGACGCGCGGATCGCCCGGACCGTTGCCAACCCGTCCATGCCGGGCATTTTCCATTCGAGTACCACCACGTTGGGCAGTTTGCCGTATTTCTTGTCCAGCAATTGTGCGAGCACCGCCTCGCCTGAGCGCACAGCGCTAACCTGCCAACCCATACCGTGAGCGATATCGGCTACGGCTTGCAGTGTGTGTTCATTAGCGTCGGCGATCAACGCGTCGATTTGCGCCATATCCGGAGAAGAGAATTCTGTGCTGACCGCAAGCTGCAGGGGGAGTGTGAACCAGAAGTTGCTGCCTTGCCCTTGAATGCTGTTCAAACCGATCTCGCCCCCCATCAAGCCGACGAGCTGGCGGCAAATTGTCAGACCCAGGCCGGTACCGCCAAAACGGCGCGTGGTGGAGCTGTCGGCTTGCGTGAATGGGGAAAACATTTCGCTATGTAGCTCGGGAGCGATACCGATACCCGTGTCCTGGATGTCGAAACGCAACACGATATTGTTGTCGACATGAGACAGCACCGTGACACGTAGTTCGACATGACCCTGTTGCGTGAATTTGATGGCGTTGTTGGTCAAATTACTTAATACCTGTTCCAGTCGCATCGAGTCGCCAATAACCGATGAAATGCCGATCGGTAGAGGTTGAATGATCAACTGGATATTCTTGTCGCCAACCGCGATTCCCATGGTATTTGCTACATTACTCATCACGTCGTCGAGACGAAACTGAGTCTGTTCAATTCCCAGGTGACCCGCTTCGATTTTTGACACGTCCAGGATATCGTT
>Ga0302182_10001035_pt1 | contig 15488 bp, 20 predicted proteins | sample I_Palsa_N3_1_FD_198781 | JGI IMG/M metagenome (GOLD analysis project Ga0302182, IMG submission 198781) | Peat permafrost microbial communities from Stordalen Mire near Abisko, Sweden - I_Palsa_N3_1 | ecosystem: Environmental > Terrestrial > Soil > Palsa > Peat permafrost | place: Sweden...
TCAAGTTGCTCGGCTGGGAGCGCATCCGAGTCGGAGTGCTCCCAGGCCGATACAAGTCACGACGACCTCCAGTCTATCGAGCTGTCTCTCCAGTTGCGGCGAGATCATCGACGCGACTATGGACTTGCCAAGGCAGATATCGGCCCCATGCATGAGCATGAGGCACTATTCCTTCGAGCTATAAGCGGTCATAAAAAAGTATCAAAACCATCTTGAGTTCGTTCGTAGCCTGAGGCAGAGGAGCGAACGACCTCATGATCCCTCGTGGGCAAAAGCAGAATAAGAAACCAAAATCGGGGGCTAATCACGATGTCGACTTCCAGCCATGAGACTCGATATCGGATTTGATGACGACGCGCGCTATGTGCGACGGGAACGGACGCCAGACCGCACTCTCGAGCGGGAGCCGCAGAAAAAGCCAGAGCCACTGGTCGACCAGAGCCCACTTGACAGACGGGTGCAGAAACTCAAAGAACAGGCCAGCCAGAACCGCTTTCCAGAAATTCCTCGCAGACAATATGAGCGAAAGCATGAAACGGATCTTCCGAACGAGCGCGAGGAGCGCCACGTGCGCAGCCGTCATCATCTCCAACCCGACATCGCCGGTCTCCGGCTTCATCGGGAGGAAAAAGCTCTTCTGGGGGAGGCCGGACGGTTTCGGGTGCTGTCCATAAAGGATGCGGCAGGTGCTCTCTATGCGGGAGACGAGAGAGCACTTCGCAGCGATCTACGCTTCCTCAAAGAACGCGGTCTGGTTTCAGTTGACATCGTGAATGCCCGCCGCGATGGACGTTCACGCTCCGTTGAACGTATCGAGGTCATTACCCTCACCGGCGCAGGAGAGAAGCTGGCTGGGGCGAGCAATTCCTTTTCTCCAGAGCAGAAACTCTATCACGGCCTGGTTAAGCCAAGAGAGGCCGAACATGATGCCCAGATCTATCGCGCCTATCGGAAGGAGTGGGAGAAGATCAAACAGTCAGGCGGTAGCAATCCTCGCGTACTGCTCGATTTCGAGTTGAAGTCCCAGGTTCAAAAAGCCATCTACGCTGCCCGAAAAGCGGAACCTGACCGCGACATGCAGGAGATCAAGCAGCAAGTGGCCGCCGAACATGAACTCCCCTTTATCGACGGCCAGATCCAGATTCCCGACGCTCGCATTGAGTATGAACTCGACCAGGGATCGCGCACCGGCTTCTCGGACATCGAAGTTGTGACCGCCGCCTACCGTGCTGGTCACCTTCGCGCCAAGGCCCAGGCGGGCTTTCAGACCTACGTCTCGGGCCGTGACGCCTCCAGCGTCTCTCGTCAGATCGAAGGGGAGCACCATCTGCTCGATCACATTCTCGATCTATGACCGCGGCCTACGATCCAATCCGTGAGCTGCGGAAGTTCGGCTACACCGAACGGGAGTCGGCGTTCCTTTATCTGATCGGGGTAAACTCCGGGTACTTCCTCCGGCGTCAGTTCCTCAGATTCATCAGGCGGGAAGACGGGGCGATGGCCCAGCGTTTTCTGCAGAGGTCCATCGACCTCCAGCATGTCCACTCCATTGAGTACGCAGCAGGACGGCATATCTACCATCTCAAATCGAAGCTGATCTACCGTATCCTCGGAGCGGAGGACTCGCAGAACCGTCGCATGAAGGGGGACCGCCAAATCAAAGCGCGGCTCATGCAGGTTGACTACCTTACAGATCGCTTCGGAGACCAGTTTCTGGAGACAACAAAGCAGAAGCTGACCTTCTTCCGGGAAGAGTTGAGGGTACCTGGGCATTCTTTGCCTAAGATGAAGTACGGCAACAATGGTACGCCCTGTTTCTTCCCCGACGGCTTCCCGATCACAGTGATGCAGCAGCCGGAGCGATCACATCCCCTGATTACATTCGCCTTCATCGACGACGGCCTGCGTTCTGTCTCGGCTTTCGTTCACTGGCTGGAGCAATACGCTCTGCTCCTTCGCTCCCTGCATCGCGCCGAAGTCATCTACGCCGCAGATAACTCCCGGAACTTTGATGAAGCCGAGCGAGAGTTCCTCCGCCGGTTTCCCGCTCGGGTGGAGACCAAAGAGCTGCCGCACGGAGTCGAGCACTTCCTCTCCTACCTGAAACTCCGGATGATATACGACCGGCAGAGCGGCGGGTTTGCCATGGATGAGATGCGTGTCCTCAACGACGGCATGAAACTGTATGTGAGCCTGGAGCATCGAGTATTACTGGAAGCATGGAAGATCGGCAGCACCACGGAAGATAAGATCCGTGCGCGATTTGAGCCACAGACCCGGCAAACTTCCATTCATGGCTATCTGCTCGAATACGACTACCCCATCTGGAGCATGAAGTATCGGCGCGCTGTGTTGTGAGATGCAGAGGCTTTCAGGTGAGCCTCATGCCTCGCAGGCAGTGTGTGGCTTCGCCTCTCCTTCCTTCAGAACAACCCCTTTAACTTCAATAAAGTACGCGAAAAGCCGGGGTCAATGATGAGATAAAGTCAGGGGCGGGAGCGACCCCACCCTCACGGGCTGCCGCTGACGCTGGTCGCTCCCGCCCCTGACATTTTCAGTACCGGCTTTGTACCTCTACAGGACCAAAGCAGGTACCAACTTAGGCCCAAGTCCGGTCCTAAGTCGGTACCAAACCAGATCGGTTTGTGATCAGTCTCGCATCCAGAACAGATCAGAGGTTGATCTCAAACTGGTCCAGCCCAGATCATTCCGGCATCTGATCGGCATCCATATTGGATCCGTTAAACATCCGCTATTGCTCATTGGACATTCGTTCGAGACTTGAAAGAGAGCAGTTCGGCACCGACGCCGAACAGCATCCCAATCTGATCGACGGCCTTCAATGAGAAGTAGTTCCATGCCTCTTCGTCGCTGGCAGCCACGAACTTGACCCATTTTCTGGTCGCGACCGGACCTATTTGTTGATGGAACCTCAACATCGGCATCGCGGCCTCAGCCCGTAGCGCCTCCACCCGTGCGATCAACCTGCGCCGGTATTCGTTGTTGTTCATGGTTGGCATCAGGACCTCCTCGCATCGTTCGACGTCCGGCCTTCGGCGGAGTCAGGTTCCGTATCCGTATCCGTATCCGTATCAGTCTCGGCCTCATCTTCGTCTTCGAATGAGCTGCTCAGGATATCCTCCGTGGTTACCCTCCTCGTTCCTCGCAGGATGCCAATCTTCGAAGGCTGGCCTTGCGCACGGAGTTCCTCCTCTCGATTCCTGACATCGAAGTAGCAGTCATCCGGATCACGGATCTTCTTCTCGGAAGCGACACGTTCTCTGTTTGCTTTGAGCATGGTCTCCTGCTCGGACTCCTCCAGTGCATCGAGTACGATCATGTTCGTATCGGCCAGGTACTCGCGGAAGTATGACTGGTAGATGATGAAGTCTTCGTTGTTCAACTCCGGATACTCGGCCAGCTTCTCCAGCAGGGTCAGCGCGCCTTCCACGTTTCGATTCAGATCCCTCAGATATCCCAACGCATTGCGATCCATCACAACCAAACCTTTCTGCAGCCCCACGGCAGCGGTGAGAGCCAATGGTCCATCAAGTGATTTGCGAAGATTCACTGTCGGATCAGGTTGGCTCGTTTGGTTTGTCCGTCTTGGCCGTCCTGTTCTTGATGGCCAGCTTTTCATCGAGAAACTCGATGCGTGGAGGGAGTCCCTCATTGATCCGCTCGACTTCGCGCTCTCGGACATGAAAATAGACATCATCCGGGTCATAGAGCTTCTTTTCTTCGACGTGGCGCTGGCTCTGAAAGAGCCACGCCTCCGTGTGCTCAATCTCCGACATGGAGTCCAGGAGTTCCCGGCTGGAAGCCGCACGGACGTACTGGATCAACGACTGGTGATAGAGAGAAGTCTCTCGGTTGAGAGCAAACCTGCTGCTCACTTCCTTCAGGAGATCGACCATCTTCTGGGCGCAGACGTTCAGGGAGTACAGATGCTCATAAACTGGGAACCGTAAGGGTGGCGTACCGGTTCCGGCATGGCGCACGGCGTCATGCCACGCGCGCGCTCGTTCCTCAGATACCTGACTGTTTTGGAAGAAGGTTTGAAAGAGTTCGTTTGTGTCCGAATCGGGACTACGAGTATTTTTAGAGACAGTCATATCGTCGCCTTTCTCAAGAAGGTGATGGGTGGTCAGGGGCGAGTCAGTGTTTGCGCACTGGCACGTCCCGCTATCAGCGGTCTGCCCACAGACCGTATGATTGGACTGATATTCCAATCTGACCGAATAGTAACACTAATTAGTTGAATAATTCAACCACAAATAGTCGAGAATTTGATAAGCCAGAGGATTGGATCTCTCAGGCTGAGGCTGCGCGCCTCAGAGGGGTGTCTCAGCAGGCCATAAAGAACTTGATTGTGCGAAACCGACTTCAAAGCCTAAAGATTGGCGGGAAGATTCTCGTAAGCAAGTTAGAGGTTGAGTTGTTTGTCGCACAACCGAAGCTTGGCCGTCCTCCCAAAAAGTCGAGCAATAAGAAGGAATCCAACGAGTAAAGCCCCGGAAATAGATCAGGCTGATAACGCAGCTTACGTATAGTGGATTTGTAAGCGCAAAGCAATAATGTCGTAGCTCTGCAATGCCAACGTGTCGCTGCCCCATGCAATCCTGCGCTGGGGGAATGTCACCGCCGAGGAGTTGGACGAACATGAGCAAAGCTTACGACGTTGGAACGTGTCGTCCGTCACGCTTCAACTGAAAATAAGACTTCATGCAAATACGCCAGCGGGCCAGCGTTGTCTGCACGTTAGCCACGTTGTGCTAGACTCGTCCACAATCACGTGAGGCTATGCCTTTATGATCGACCTAAGGGCGCTAATTTTGTTGGTCTTGAGCATATTTGGAGGCTCGACCATTTACATGTCTGCGCAGTTGAAAAGGGCCGCCGCCTCCAATCCCCCCTCATACTATTTTGGTCGTAGCAGACACAGAGTGTTCGTTGGTTATCGACGGCGACAAGACCTCACCTCTAGCGCTAACTCATAACGAACCTACAAAAATTTTTCTGAGCGATGGCCAGCACATCCTGGCCTGCGATGCGAGCAGTGTCTCAGCATCACAAGAAGTCGATATCGATCGCAACGATCCGTCGCAACGGATAGTTCACGTCAACCTTGCCGATAAACTGCAACGGACTGCCGCCGAAAAACAAAACCAGGCTGCTGCACAAGACGCGGCCCGACGCAACGCGGCTGAGGAAAAACGAACGCAGGAAGCAATGCTTCTGAACGCTTCTGCGCTAAATGGCTCCTTCGTATGCGTGAGAGACCCAGACCTGAGGGGTCTATCGGAAAGAGCCTCTATGGCGAAATACGGCGGGGGCTGAGCTACAATTGCGCGCACAGGGGTATTGAGAAATGCTCGATGCGCGCACTGAATCGCACCGAAAACTCCGGCTAGGCTCATGTGCTTTCGCATGGCCCTTTCACGCAGCGTCGATCCTGAGTCTTGTTTGTTATGGCTCATCAATGGCATCAGGGCAACAGGCGCCTCCCTCTCATCAAGAGACCGTTCCTCTCGTTTGCAACGTAAATCCTAAACAAATAAAAGCCGGCGACATCGTGACAATTTCTGCTGACCCCGCCCGCGCGGATCTCATGTATGCATTCGGTGCGTCGGCGGGCATATTGACCGTCATCGGAAATTCCGCGACGTTGAATACGGCGACTGTGCCGGCGGCAACCTCAGAAATCACGGTTCTTTGCAGCGCCGTCGACTCCTCCGGCAACACGGTGAAGGCAACGACCACCGTTACGGTACCTCCGCCTAAAGAAGCGCCGCCACCACCATGGGATCTTCCGCAGCCGAAAATCGATCTGGCTCCAATGACCTTGGAAAAGCTGACCGTGACGGGACCGCAGGCCACCGAAGGCTATAAATTCAGCGCCGCAGTCGCACCGACTCTTTCCTGGACGACGGGCACACAAACCCAGACCATCTCGGGTGGCAATATGGTTCTTTCCGCCGTCCATTCGTCGAGCTATTGCGACGCGGGGCTGCGCCAGTTTGGGCTGGCGGCAAGCGCCTCGGATACCGGGACGACAAAGCTCGGTGCCTCCACCATCAACGTCGACAATAACGACGTAAAGCTGAATTTCACAAGCGGCCTGCCGGGATACACAGATCCTAACGACGCCCAGGAAAAAACCAGGAGTTATGTCAGCGCTGTCGCGGACTTCATGGACAACAACTCACTTGGCGTAGGTCTGCAGCAGGTCTATGTCGCCGATTACCGTTTTTACCTGAACAAGTGCAGCGATGCTCAGGCCGCAGGCAAGACAAGAGTGTTTTCATCCGTTGGCATTGGCGCGGGCTACATGGATCAACGGCTCTACGCGACCACAAACACGCTGAAGGCAGCGGTATTACCGCTCTCAGCTCAGGTTTCATTTCTCGTGGGCCAGAAATCCGGTATCCCGCCAAAGCTTATCGTTTACGGGCTCGCAGGGTACATGCCGGTCCTCACCGACCTGCACGCCTATCAGGTCAGCGGAACCGCGGGGCTTCAGATTCCCACGAAAATACCTTGGCTTACGGTCAATCTCACCGAAACCGATCTCTACATGAACAATGCTCCCACCGGTTTCAAACGAAATTACCAGAATGGAAGTGTTGCACTGACTTTCACGTTCCCGGCGCCGCCGGCCAAACAATCGAATCCGGCGCTCCCACCAGGGGCCGGCGGAGCCTGTTATGCCGCCGACAAGATCGCACGGGTTTATTGTTACGACGAGGTGACGGCGGATGCCTGCGCGCCGCCGAACCTTTTCAGGGCCGGCGAGGTGTGCGCCACGGTTGGTGGCCAGAGTCCTGCCTTCATCGAAAAAATAAAGAAACAAAAGAAGAAGAACAAGAAATAGGCGGGGCGCATGCAAAAAGATGCTTGTGCAACTCGCCCTCCCCCACTAGCTTCCCTCTCACGAAAATCCGCCTTTCAAAGATGCGGCAACATCGGGGCCGAACGTAATTGCGGGTCTGACCTCAATGAGGAGGCCGCAGACAAAGGCTTCAGCGGCGATGTTGCCTTGTCTTCGACCTATCTATCCGCGGTGCGCAAAGAGTCCCATTGAGCCCTATTGTTTGGGGGCAATGTCGCAAGAACCATTGAGTTAACCACTGAATCGATAAACGCCAGCTAATTCAGCTCGTTGTGTCGTTATTGTGACAGAATGAGACCGCCACTCATGCACGTGGAGGTGGACGTTGAAAGCAAGTCGCCTGGCGATCTTATTGTTTCTGGCATCCGTGGGTTATAGTCAGGAAAACAGCGAAACCGTCCTTTCAGGGACGGCTGCTAACACGACGGCCCCGAGTAATCCAACAGCCGCTCCCATACGAATCGTGGTCCGTCACGGCGTATGCAAACTGACCGTATCGCTACCGCTCACCGGCTCCGGCAATTGCACGGTAAAGAGCTTTGACAAGCAATCAGGGCACATTGAGATCGTTTCACTTGGACCGCCGTTAATCGTCTGGACCGGTACGGTAAAGGGGAACTTTGCGAGCGGGACATACAAGATAAGCGTCGGAGCTCAGACGGGTTCGTTTTACCTCGCATTACTTAGCCAGACGCGACAAGAAGCACCCAGCCCACCTCCTCAACCTTCGACCCCGGCGGTCGTCCCTCATCGCGGTAGCTGCACGCCGGCGATCGAGTCCGCAATTAGTGGAGATGTAAACGGCTGGGAGGGCGAAACAATCTTCAAATTAGAGAACGGGCAGATCTGGCAGCAAGCGGAGTATGACTATAACTATTTTTACGACTACAACCCTGACGTGACTATCTACGAAACAAGTGCCGGGTGCCGGATGAAAGTAGACGGCGAAGACGAGACTATTCTGGTCAAACGCATAAAGTAGGCCGCACTCTTGACAGCGGAACGCTCAGCAAAACGCTTGCGGGGCGGATGGAATTAAGAATTATGAGGCGTGAAAGTGAGCTCTGCCGTGGATGCGAATAACCGGGCTGTCGCCAGCGACGACCAGGTCGATCTGTCATGGTTCCCCTGGAGGAAAGGTATTGTTGCCGGAGGAGCAATTCTCTCCTTATCGGCGTTGGGTTACCTCGTAGTCTACGCAATTCACTTCCACCCGAAGCCCAGCGATGTGGGGGGCCAACTCTGCTCTTCATTTGGCTTGGGACAGTGGCAGTCCTGGTAATCCCCTGGAAGGAACTTGGCTTTATTCCGACAGAGATCGCCGGGGTTAAATTCGAGCGTATAGCCAATGCGCAAAAGCAGGAGCAGATCGCGGCGATCGTGCCTCTGCAGGAAGAGTTGAAAGATCTTGCTGCCAAATACGAATCCATTGTGAATGCTTTGGCCGCCTCGAGTCCCGGGTTAGTGGAGGAGCATAAACAGTCCAACACAAAGGAGCTGGACACAGCTTCAATCGATCCCAACGTGACCACCGGTTTTGATAAAACTCTCGACCACTCAACCGAACTGAATGCTCTTCTCCTTCAGTTCTTCCGGAAATACAGGGGCTCTTTTTTCAGTCCCGTCCGGATTCAGCACTGGGGGTCCTCGCGTACCGGCTTCGCAGCGCTGGGGAATTTCAGCACCGATGAAATAAGGCAGGCATTGTTTAAGGGTGTGGATGACAAAGCCATCGATACGATGGTGAATGGCAAGGGCAATACCTTATATGGATTATCTAAACGCAGTGGACGTGGCTGATGATTCTTACCCGAAGTGCAGTTCTGCCAATGCCGGAAATGTGATGGCCGGCGGACAGCTTCAGCGGTGATGTTGCCCTTTCCTGGGCTTGTTCACCCGCATCGCCCAAAGTGTCTCATTGACCCCCGCTGCTCCGACCGAAGCTATGCGTATCATCTATGGGCTCTGGTAGGCTCCTTCACAAATTCCAGAATAAGGAGCGGCGAGAGCGCGCCTGAGCACATGCGAAACGCCCATCATGACGTTGCAATGATGGAATTCGCGATCAGTGCGCGTGGACTGATGATTGTCATCCGGGTTTTGCGGCCGCATGGGTATCTTCAGAATTCGCGTGGAAGTTTAGCGGCTCTCTGAGGAAGCGCAAGTATTAATTGAAAACTTGGCCGCTCAGGAGCAATACACGAGGCTGAGAAAAGAGCTAAATCGCGCTGAATCCCTAATAACTGAGCACTTACGCATGTTTTTTGTGACAGGTCACTATACACATAGACTGAGGGATCTGAAAATGGCTGGAAAAACGATACTGGAGAAGGCTGGTGAAGCAATTGGCTTTGGAATGGCGATGGCGGAAGATGTGGCTGGTACGGTAAAAGCGGCAGTCGGTGGGGCGGTGTCCACGGTTACAGATGGTCTGAAGAAGGCGCCTGAGATGAAATTGCCGGCCAGGAAGACTGCCTCGAAAGCACCTGCGAAGAAGGTGGCAAAGAAAGCTGTCGCAAAAAAAGCTGTAAAAAAGGTGCCTGCAAAAAAAGTAGTTAAAAAAGTCATGACCAAGAAAGCGGTCAAGAAGACGCCGGCCAAGAAAGCTACGAAAAAAGCGGTAAAGAAGACGGCGACGAAAGCCGCGAAGAAGGCTGTGAAGAAGTCAGGCCGCAGGTCGTAATCAGTCCGCGGCGTGATGCGGCGTGTCGCTTCCCCCCCCACGGTCTGTGTGAAATTCCAAACCCCAAGAGGAAATAGAAATGGCGAATGATAAGACGAAAAAGAAGGCCGCGAAGAAAGTCGAAAAAGCGGTGAGGAAAGCAGTCAAGAAGGGTCTGACAGAGGGCGCGGTTGAGAAAGCCGTCACGCTCGGTATGGCGAAGGGCGCTCCGAAGAAGCCCGCCGGTAAGGCTGCTGCAAAAGAAGACGAGCGCGAGGCAAAGACCGCCTGATTTACGGCTCCCGTAATGTAGACTGCCCTCGAAGGTTACGCTGGCCTGGAGCTGAACACTATGGGCACGGAAGAATCCAAAGGCACTTCTTTTTGGACAAGCATACCCGGGGTCTTAACCGGTCTCGCGGCAGTTATCGGTGCCATCGTTGCCGCGGTCGCGGCGTTTCACCATCCCGCTCCGACAGCCGATCTATTCGTCAATCCGGCTGCTATCCACAAGGGACAAACAAGCACGCTGACCTGGCAAACCTCCGACGCCAATATCGTCAATATCCAGGAGCTCGGACCCGTTCGGGCAAACGGCTCCCAGTCAGTCTCGCCGGAAAGCACAACGACCTATCACCTGACAGCAAGAGGTGCCGGCGGACTTCAGACGGCCACGGCCCTGCTTACCGTGGATACGAGCTCCAATGGCGGAGGGGGTTTCGTGCAGCCCGTGCCTTCGAATCCTAAACCGCTTGGTGCAGTGCGACCTGGTACAGGAGCGAGTCCTTTGTTTGGCATCTGGAGAGGAACGCTTCAGGTCCCCTCTCTTCCGGTCACCTTTCATATCGATCCCGCGCACGCATCAACATCGGATAGTCCGAGCCAGGGCGTCTTCGGAATGCCCGCGAACGCGGTTGTAAGCGGTAACACCGTGCAATTCAACGTACCTTCGGTTGGAGCAAGTTTCCAGGGAACTCTTTCAGGGTCCACGATCGCGGGGGGCTTTACGCAAGCTGGAAGGACTAACCCCTTGTCGGTTACGAGAGTAGGGGGCGCAGGTAATCCCGGGGATGCGACCGGGGATTGGCAAGGCACGCTTACGTATCCGAGCATTCCTCTGATCTTTCATATTGATCCTGATGGTGCGTCTTCTATCGACATTCCGTCGCAGGGCTTCAATGCGGTGCCAATGACTGTCACCGCGACGGGGAAAACCCTCCAGGCTGATATCGCGGCAGCGCAGGCAAGTTATTCCGGGACTCTTCAAGGGCAAGAAATTAAAGGCACCTTTCTGCAATTTGGGCGGGGGCTGCCGCTAACCCTGTCGAAGTAATGGCCGACATTGAGTTAGCCGCAGCGTAAGTGAAGCGGCGCTGCTTTTCTCGCAGCGCATGTTCGTGATTACGCTAATCAGGGACTACACTGTTGTTCGGTTTAGAAGAGAAACGATCCGAGGGGGTCGCAATGAACCGTCAGTCTCATGCAGGTTTGACCTATAGGTGGATCGTATTGTCCATCTGCTGCTTATCTTTCAGCTGCCCTACCTCTATCGCACAGACAGTCGAAGGCGGCTGGCAAGGAGTCCTGGGTGGCAACTTGCCACTGGTTTTCCATCTGGCTGCAGGAGGCGCCGGAACAGTGGACAGCCCCAGTCAAAATGCCTTCGGGATGCCAATGAAATATACCCTCAGCGCTTCCCACATCAATGCTTCCATTCCTTCGGTCGGCGCGACCTACGCAGGAACTGTAAACGGCAATCAAATGACCGGGACCTTCACGCAAAGAGGCCAGGACTTCCCGCTCGCGCTTTCGAAGGCAAGTGCGTCGCAAGGTTCGGCAGATTCCAAGAATTTTCAGGGAACCTGGACGGGGACCCTCGGCGGCAATCTGCCTTTGGTATTTCACATTGCAGCGGGAGGTGTCGGTACCGCGGACAGTTCAAGCCAGAACGCTACCAATATGCCATTGAAATACACCAACACTGATACGCAGATCACCATCTCGATCCCGTCTGTTGGGGCCACCTATGCAGGAACCCTCAGTGGCAGTCAAATGAGTGGGACCTTTTCGCAGCATGGTCAAAATATCCCTCTGACCCTCACCAAACAGTAAAGATCTCTTGATCACGCATTATCAACGGCCGCTCAAAAGCGGCGCGGGCTGTGTCTTATCCGTCGGTAGACGCCAAGAGTTCGAGTGGGAATGGACGGGCGCATCATTAAACGCGGCCGTTTGAAGCAAGCGTGTTCCCCACTGCCAGTACACGGGATATCGGCACAAGTACCAACACAAGCAAAAACGAAATTGCCATTTTCGGCCATCCGTCTAAAGAGCTGGGGATCAATGACGTAAACGGATCTGATGCCTTGATAACGCCGAGACTGGCGAAGAGCCATGCCGCAATAACGAGCGACGGAAAACCGTCATAAAGAACAGCCAGATCAAGCCCCAGGATCGACTTCGGGTTCCTGATCGAAACAATGAGAAGAAGCATACCGAGCGCGAGGCAGACGCCGGTCAAAGATGACCAGTCCGCAGGAGCAGGATGGTCGATGTCATTCCAGGCCTTAATCATGGCGGAGAGCTGTTCAGTAATCGATGCCTTGGTGTCAAACCATTGATCAGCATCCTGCTTCGAATCCACTAGTAAGTAGATATGGCCCGGGAGACCCGAGACTTTAGCATGCTGTTGAAGTTGATTCTGGATCTCGGAGAATAAAACCGCGTAGAAAACGCGTTTACTTAGGTGCCCGTTGCCAGTTGCAATAGCAGGAAATACTATTCCGTTCGCCTTTGGCTTTAGGGTGGCGACATCGTCAAAAACCTTGCCAATCGCCAACTTCAGAGACTTGAGACAGTCACTGTGCTCAGGATCAGACTCTCTGGAAAAGTCATAGCACAGCTTTACAGTTCCCTTTGCTGTATATGTCACAATCGCTAAATTCTCCATCTGGTAAAAACCGTCTTTTGAATATGGACCGCGGCATGGATGTAACTTGACGTCGCCTGGATTTAAGGGATCCTGCCACCCATGCACATCGCACCCGGGGTTGGCGCTGTGAGCCATCGCGGTTTCGGCAACATTAAAGGTATCTGTGTCTGTGCTCTGGTTCTGATCCACGGAGTTGACAAGAACTAAATTGCTTGCCAACTTGCTCCATCGCTTGGCAGGAGTAATTTCATTTGGGGTAAATTGTCCCTGAATCAGGGTAACGACAACCGAGTTTTCTGTCGGTGTATCAAAACGTGCGAGATCAGCATACGCATCCTCCGACGCTAGACCATCGGGGGTCGTGACTCCTTCCAGGGACTGCCTTATCCGGTTCTCGTCGGTGTTAGCCTGTCCCGCCGGCACTTTGGCTCCCAAAGAAACGGCGCAGTGGTTCGAGCATTCTTGAACAATCTTACTTATTCCACATCCGCCGACCATGAGGAGAATTAACGACCAGACCAGTATTTCGATACGCTTCCATTTCATTTGCGGCTAATCTCCCGGCAAATGCGGCGTGCCGCTTCATACGAGTTCCAAGTTAAACGTCTGCCGGCCCGTGCAGGAAGACGCTTAGCAGGCCTAAAGTGACGTCGAGCGCGATTAAGACCACCGTCACAAATGTCGATCGCCGAATCTGCCGCTTGGTGATGCGGGTCTCCAGATAGCCCAGCGGAAAAGCGTTCATCTTGAGAAAGCCCAGGCCAGCACAGGTTACGAGGACAAGAAGCAGGATCAGAAACAGGCCGTCATGTTGTTTCTTAAAACATATGGCTGCCGCCGATAGCATCGTACCCAGCATGGTGACGATGAACACAATGCGTTCATTCCCATCAAGCGCTTGCGTTGCGATCGTCTTTTTTTGTGGTTCACTAAGCGAATAACTGGAAGGAATGTCCCGGATCAGAGTGTTGGTGTAAAACTCGTCCGGGATGCTGGAAGCGAGCTTGATCACGATCGAAAAGATGAAGGGCAGGCCATCCATCCAGTCCCGGGTCATAGGTTCACCGGAATCAACATCGAAAACTTTGTATAAGTCGTGTTAAATGGGTCGTCGTAGCAATATTCCAGGTCTGCCTGAATGTCTTCGGACTTAGAGTGCACGGTGCCCACCGTGATTGCTGCTTCTTGCGAACTGATTGTCTGCCCGTAGGCGACAAAATCGACATCCCAGTCGCTACCAGTCACGCCCGCGCAGGTGAAAGTCATCTGCTTGCATAGCGACCTAGTCGTCACTTTGCCGCGGATTTTTACCCATTCATGTCTTTGATTTTCAGCCTTGATGCGGTGTTCATGTGGCTTCCCGTTGTTGATCGCGCAGCACTTTTTCCCGGAGGAAAGTGCCGACACACTTTTGACAATAAAGAGGCTGGCCGGTTGTCGTTTGTCTTCACACATTGCGTTCTCTTTGATCTCCGAACATGTAGTCGAGAATCTTAGCGACATCTTCCTGATCGAGCTTCGCGCCCGTCAGGCTTCTGAATAGAGCGGATATCAGTTCTCTATTTATGAATACTCGAAGTTCGAAAAACAAACCCGGATGAAGCAGGAAACCCGATCGTGGATTTGGAGTGCCTTCTATGTCCGCCCAATGTGTAACGCCGATCATGGGGATTGTGACCTTCAAGTAGGCAGGTTCATCTGGTACCAGCGTCCTAATGAAGCGATCGTACGAGCCAGAGTCGGCAAAGAACCGGGAAGGCCGGGCTCTCCCGTTCCATGGCGTATCGAGCGACCAGACACTCGTCTGTCCCTCGCTGTCGGAGCAAGTCAATGTCGCGCCGGAGAACGAAGACGCTCGCGCCAATTCGGGTGGAATCGATAGGCGCTGGCGGGTGTCGAAGGATGACACTTCTGTAGCAAACTGTATGTTTGTCAGGAATTCTTCTACGCTCAATGCTCTTGGGCCATAACATTGAAAGCCATTAACGGTGAGTTCCAGCATCAGGGCGGGCTCGGAATCGACATAAGCCACGTACCGCTCGTTGGGAGGAGGCACAAATTCGCGGCCTTCATCCGAGAACGCAGACCGGTATTGGGAGATTTCGACCATAGCGGAGTGGCGAAAGTGTAACACAGAGAAATTCACCTGGAATGTCGGTGCGATGAGCCCACGAGGCCCTTCGCCGGCGTGCGACCGCTAAGGAAAACAATTGATTGGGCTGGTACTTTCCTAAATCTCCGTGGGATGAACGTCGAGAATGACACGTCGATTTATCGATATTGGTTAGCGGTTCGTTAACCGGGCTCTGCCACTGTCAGATGGCGTGAAAGTCGTAATAAGGGGGGCTTGCGGTTGGGGAGTAGTTTTCGGGCGCTCAGCGTGACAGAGCAGTCGGCTGTGGCAAATTATGTTCGTGATCCCAAAGCTCCTAAGGTTGACCATGCAGGTCTGAAAACCAGCAGCGATAAGATTACGACGCTCCTTCATTAGGCGCAGGATGCGTTCGGAAAGGTTCATACCTATCTTGTCAGTTGAACGATCCCGTCTACAGCGTGCAAAGGTGTTTTCTTGACTGACTGCTGGCTCGACTCGTCGCTGTCCTTATCATCGAGCGCTAGTCTTCACAGGCCTGCCGATTTATGTGAAGTACTGCCGTCTCCCGGGCATTCCTTTCAGGTATGGCAGCATCGTCTCTATGCTCTAAAGTGGGCGAATCGACGCTGCGACTGCAGATCTGCCTGCGATTGGTCTAGCAACATTCGGCGCTGCGATCGGCGCAAGAAGCCACCAGAGGACAGTCCGATATTTCACGTAAAGTATTAGATTAGAGCGCGTCTGCAATTCCTCTTCATCACGCGAGCAAAGAAAGCACAAATGTCTATAGAAGAATCGATCATTGATTGGGGCGGCTTCGAGAGATTGATTGCGGAGCTCCATAAGACAGGCGAGGTTAAGGTCGAACATAACGTCATTCTGCCTGGACATTCGGGAGCGCCACGTC
>Ga0302182_10001037_pt1 | contig 15482 bp, 16 predicted proteins | sample I_Palsa_N3_1_FD_198781 | JGI IMG/M metagenome (GOLD analysis project Ga0302182, IMG submission 198781) | Peat permafrost microbial communities from Stordalen Mire near Abisko, Sweden - I_Palsa_N3_1 | ecosystem: Environmental > Terrestrial > Soil > Palsa > Peat permafrost | place: Sweden...
GGCGAGGCCGAGCAGTTCATCGGCAAGACCGCTCCATGGTTCATCTTGGGAATCATGCTGTTTTCTTACGCGGTGCGAGCGATTTACGTAGAGAGCTGCAGCATGTTCGTTCGGGGCGGCGTATATCGAGTGGTGAAAGAAGCGCTGGGCGGAACGCTGGCGAAGTTCTCGGTTTCGGCGCTGATGTTCGACTACGTCCTTACCGGGCCTATCAGCGGCGTGTCCGCGGGGCAATATTTCGTAGGCGTACTGAACGAATTATTCGTGTACGCCCACATTCCGATTCATCTCCACGTAAACGGCACAGCTGCGGCAGTAGCGATCGTGATCACGCTTTATTTCTGGTGGGAAAATATCAAGGGCGTACCGGAATCCAGCGGCAAGGCGCTCCGCATCATGCAGCTCACCACCATCATGGTGATCGTACTGATTGGCTGGTGCTTCTACACCTTATATGCGCGCAGCGGCTGGCACCTGCCTCCCGCGCCGCTGCCCCAGAACATGAAGCTCGACAAGGGGTCGCTTGGCTGGCTGGACCGCTATCAATGGGCGCACACGATCACGCTGATCGCGATTTTTGTCGGCTTAGGCCATTCCGTGCTGGCTATGAGCGGCGAGGAATCGCTTGCGCAGGTTTATCGAGAAATTGAACATCCCAAGCTGCCCAATCTGAAAAAAGCCGGGCTGATTATCTTCATCTACAGCTTGGTTTTCACCTCCCTAGTTTCCTTCTTCGCCGTAATGATCATTCCGGATAACGTGCGCGGAAAATTCACCGAGAACTTGATCGGTGGACTCTCGATGCATCTGGTCGGAACTTTTCCGGTGCGCCTTGGGTTTCATGTGTTCGTTGTGGTTGTCGGTGTTCTGATTCTTGCCGGAGCGGTGAACACGGCAATCGTGGGCTCGAATGGAGTGCTCAACCGTGTTTCGGAGGACGGAGTTTTGACCGATTGGTTCCGCCATCCGCATTCGCGATTCGGAACCACTCACCGCATCATCAACATGGTTGTCGCCTTCCAGATCATCACTATTCTGGCTAGTCGTGGCGACGTAACGTTTCTGGGCAACCTCTATGCGTTCGGCGTGATCTGGAGTTTTGCGATGAAAGGCATTGCGGTTCTGGTGCTGCGCTATACGCATCCCCAGGATCGCGAATACCGCGTGCCGCTGAATCCCGTTATTTTCGGAGTAGAAATCCCAATCGGCCTGGGATTAATCACCTTGGTTTTGTTCGCGATTGCGGTGATTAACCTGTTTACGAAACCCGATGCGACGATGGCGGGAATTACATTCACTTTGATCTTGTTCACTGTGTTTGAAATTTCCGAACATCGGATGCACAAGCGGCAAGCCGGCGCGGCGCACGTTGAACTCGATCAGTTCAATCTTGCGCAGGAAGCCGAGCTCACTCCCACGAGCGTGGGTGTTGCTCCAGGCTGCATCCTTGTTCCGGTAAGCACGTACTACGCGCTTTACCACCTGGAAGCTGCTTTGAAACGCGTAAAAGGACTTGACGCGGAGATAGTGGTATTGCATGTGCGCATGTTGCGCCGGGCAGCTTCCGGCGAATACGATCTGGATCCTGACCAGCTTTTTAGCACCATTGAGCAATTGCTGTTTACCAAGGTCCTCGCCATCGCGGAGAAAGAAGGTAAGCCGGTGCGCCTGGCTGTGGCTGCCGCCAACGATTTGTGGGAAGGCATTCTGCGTACCGCGATGAATCTTCAGTCGAGCACGATTGTGAGCGGGAGCTCGTCGAAAATGCCCGTCACGGAACAGGCGCGCGAGATTGGGTTAGCCTGGGAGCGCATGCCGGAACCTCGGCCTCGGTTGGCCTTGGAAATTTTCACACAGGTGGGCCAGGAATATATCTTTTACCTGGGCCCGCATGCGCCTCGCCTTACACCCAAGGAAATTGATGTACTGCACAAGATGTGGCTCAAGTTCAGCGAAAAGCTGCCAGGCGAGGAACTACACCATCACGACATCATTCACTTCGCGCTGACCGAACTAGAGCGGGAAATTGCGGAAGGGCAAGGCGATGACGTGCTCGAGCGACTGCGCCAGCATCTTCGCGAAATTCAGGCTCGCAGGCTGAATCCTCCGGTAGACCCACGGAACTTGCCGTCAAAACCGAATTGAAAAGGCTTTCGAACGGACTGCGCACTCTTCAGGAAATTTTCAGGCTCGAAGCTCCGAGGTGCAATTAGGGCAGCGCGTGGCTTTGATCGAGATTGCAGAAAAACAATACGGACAATCCTTGGTCGCCGGCGCCGCAACCGGAACGGGTTTTTTCCAACGATTCACTTGGCGTATCACAAGGAAAATTACAAAGGCCACGATCAGAAAATCGATTACGGTGTTCAGAAACAACCCGTAGTTGATGGTCACTACTCCCGCAGCTTTGGCAGCGGCCAGCGAATCGTAATGCGTATGCGACAGATTCAGAAATAAACTGGAGAAATCGACTCGCCCGAGAATGAGGCCAATCGGCGGCATGATGACGTCGCCCACCAGTGAGGTGATGATCTTTCCAAATGCGGCGCCGATGATGATGCCTATGGCCATGTCCAGCACGTTGCCTTTCATCGCGAATTCTTTGAATTCTTTCAGCATGCTCTTGTCCTCTTGAACCCTGAATCTATATTCTGCGGCCCGAGTTCGCCGATTCAACTAAACAGGCGAACCTGAACTTGCGAGTGAGATTATCGGGAAGCGGCGAGACTAGCAAGAGCGAAGCGGGCCTGCCGAAATTTTCGAAATATACAATCAGGAGAGTTCATTCACTGCGAGCGAAAAGGGCCGCGCCGAGGACTCCGCGCAAGACGAGCACTCCTCCGGCGAGCCCGAGAAGCAATGGGATGTGACGAGTGGGAACAAGCGGAATGCCTAGAATCAGTGCTCCGACGAGCGCAAGGGAAGCGGCGCGTATCTTCGAGGGCCAGCGGGCCGGAGTGGGCTCACGACGCAACCAGGCGCGCGCGCCCCAGTAAATAAAGACAATTCCAAGTGCAATTAAAGCCGCCGGCCGCGCCGGCAATCCCACGCGACCCGAAACGGCCAGCAGTATCAGAAGCGCTCCGAGGAGCAAAACGATGGATTCGTTCAGAAGTTGGAAAAGCTTTGCGGACGTCAACATGCGTTCCTCTCGCCAAACAGGCCAATCCCGCGATTTCATCCCGCGAATACATCGGACCACACGGCCAGGAATCATGCCACCGCGCAACGATGGCGTCGCGGACATGGAATGATACAATTAATCTTTTCGGGTGTCCCATCGGCGGCTGACAGCAATTCTAGAGGAGATTTCAGTGCACAAAGTGATCATCATTGGAAGCGGATGCGCCGGCTTGACTGCGGCGATTTATGCGGCACGAGCTGATCTGAAGCCGCTGGTTCTGGACGGTTACGAGCCTGGCGGGCAGCTCGCACTGACCACCATGGTCGAAAATTTTCCGGGGTTTCCGGAAGGTATCCTAGGTCCGGAATTGATCGAAAACACCCGCAAGCAGGCCCAGCGATTTGGAACTGAGTTTCGCTCCGGCGCAGTAACGTCCGTGGACCTGAGCAAGCGGCCATTTAAGATTGAAGCGGGAAAAGAAAGCTACGAATGTGAAGCGCTGATCGTTGCAGCGGGTGCGTCGGCGCGAATGCTCGGCATTGAATCGGAAATGCACTTGCTCGGGCACGGCGTTTCAACTTGTGCCACCTGTGACGGCTATTTTTTTCGCGACCGCGACATCCTGGTGGTCGGCGGTGGTGATACCGCGATGGAAGAGGCTACCTTTCTTACGAAATTTGCAAAGAGCGTGACCATCCTGCATCGGCGCAATGAATTTCGCGCAACGAAGATCATGCTGGATCGCGCGCACGCGAATGAAAAGATCAAATTCCTGACGCCCTACGTTATTGACGAAGTCCACGACGTGACTAAGAAGTCGGTGGAATTGGTGACCGTCCGCAACGTGGATACTAACGAGAAGAAGACGATCCCAACCGAAGGCGTTTTCATCGCCATCGGCCACGATCCAAACACAAAAGTCTTTCAGGGGAAGCTAAAGATGGACGACGCGGGTTATCTGCTCACTGACCACGGTTCGCAGACGAATGTGGAAGGCGTGTTTGCCGCCGGCGACGTACAAGATCATCGTTACAGACAGGCAGTTACCGCTGCCGGATCAGGTTGCATGGCGGCGATTGATGCTGAGAAATTTCTTACCGGGCTCAAGGCATAGTGCGCGCGCTTTGCTCGGTGCGTAATGCCGGCTTGATGCAAGTTCCAACGATCTTTGTTCGCCAATTTGTCGCAGCATCCTTCTGATGCGCTCATTTCTTCTGCATCTCTCAGAGAGCAAGCGGCTCGCGCCGCTGATCATGCACAATTCGCTGAGCCGGCGCGTGGCGCGGCGATTCGTTGCCGGTGAGACCCTGGACGATGCGGTCGAGGTCGCTCGCAATGTTAACGGCGCGATGCAATTGGCTAGTATGGATTTGCTGGGTGAAAATGTTTCGGATGAAGCCGGAGCGCGCCAGGCGGCCGAAAATTACCTCGCGATTTTTGAGCGCATTGAGCGCGAAAAACTGGACTCCAACGTTTCGCTCAAGCTCACACAGCTGGGCATCGATTTGAGCGAGAGTTTGTGCCAGGAACTCCTCGAGAAAATTGTGGCGCAAGCCGCGACCCGCGGAAATTTCGTGCGCATCGACATGGAAGGCTCTCCCTATACGGAGCGTACCGTCGAGATGGTCAAGCGCGTTCGCGCGAAATACGCCGCGGTGGGCACCGTAATGCAAGCTTATTTGTATCGCACGGAAAAAGATGTCCTGGATTTAATCTCGGCGGGTTGCCGGCTTCGCCTTTGCAAGGGCGCGTACAAAGAGCCGCCGGATATTGCATTTGCTAAAAAGTCAGACGTGGACGCCAATTACGTGACGCTAATGAAGCTATTATTGCCCAGCGGGATTTATCATGGCATCGCTACGCATGACCCCGCCATGATTGATGCAACGAAGGACTTCGCTCGCGAGAAAAATATCGGCCGCGAACAATTCGAGTTCCAGATGCTCTACGGGATTCGTACTGATCTGCAGAAGCAGCTTGTTCGAGATGGCTTTCGGCTTCGCATTTACATCCCCTACGGCACGGACTGGTTTCCTTACTTCATGCGCCGCCTGGCCGAGCGTCCCGCTAACCTCATCTTCTTTTTGCGCAACTTACTCTCCAAGTCTTAAGGCACTCAGCTTCCTGAATTTGAATGCCGAATCAGTGGGCTTGCGCGATCTGCGGAAATCAGAAGCAATTTTAGGATTTGCGGCAAACTGCAACACCGTCGCGCAGAGGAATGATCACGGGAAAGAGTTCACGCGAAGAATAAATCAGCTTGTTGAATTGTTGAATCGCGCGCGTCTTCGGGTCCTTCGCCTTAGCGGTAACGTGGCCGGACCACAGCACGTTGTCGGTGATCAATAATCCGCCCGAGCGCAGACGGGGAACCGCTTTGCGCAAAGCGTCCGGATATTGGTGTTTGTCAACGTCGATGAAGATCAGATCGAATTCGCCGGGAACTTGATCGATCAGGTTCACGGCATCTCCGGTCATGATCTGGATGCTCTGTTCAACTCCGGCACGTTTAAAATAACCACGAGCACGCGCGGCATTCGCCGGATCGCCGTCCGTGTAATAAACCTCAGCGCTTTCGCCTGCGGCGCGCGCCAGCCAGATGGTGGAATATCCGATCGCGGAACCCATCTCGAATATTCGCTTGGAGCCTGACATTTGCGCCAATAGGTAGATCGATCGCGCAACCACCGGGCCAATAATCGGAACGTCATGCTGCTTGGCGTAGCGCTCCATCTCTGAGATTACGGCGTCGCGCTTGGGCAACAACCCTGCGAGGTACTTTTCGACCTTTGCATTCAAAATACCTGGCATTTTATTCCTCTCTCATGAGCGTCCGGCTGAATGGCTAAGCAATCGAATCACCGGGCTTTAATGCGTGAATCTCAAGCCCCGAAATATTCTGCGTGATTTTACGAAGCTCCTCGGGCCGCCCGACCAGCGGCGGGAACGTGCCAAAGTGCATCGGGACCACGTCATGAACGCCGAGAAGCCTGATCGCCACTGCGGCTTCTCTTGGACCCATCGTGTAGTGATCGCCAATAGGCAGAAGAGCGAGATCGGGAGCGTACAGTTCGCCGATTAATTTCATGTCGCCAAAAACGGCGGTATCGCCGGCGTGGTAAATCGTGAGGCCACCGGGAAGGCGGATAATGTAACCACAGGCTTCTCCGCCGTAGATGATCTTGTCACCATCTTGAATTCCGCAAGAGTGAATCGCATTCACCATGGTGACTTGGATCTCGTCCACTCGCTGAGTGCCGCCTTTATTCATTCCATTCGTATTCGAAACGCCTTTCGATTCCAGCCACAGGCACGTCTCATGAATCGCAACGATCTGCGGTTTAAACTGTTTTCCGAGCGCAACGGCATCCGCAATATGGTCAAAATGACCGTGCGTAATAAGCATAGTGTCGAGACGCTCGAATTTCTTGAGCGGCTCAGGACACATGGGATTCGTCTGCACCCACGGATCAATGACGATCACCTTTCCGGATGGCGTAGTAATGCGAAATGTCGCGTGGCCGAGCCATGTCAGTTTATTTCCCCGCGTTTGAAGCATGAGCGATTCCCTCGTTGAATAAATTAACTATGTCCGGCTGAACTGCTTGAACCGAGATTCAAATCATTGTGGGCAGTGGGTTTTGTCAGAAGATCGCGAAAAGCTTGTTCGAAAACGGGACGCGGCCGCGTGCCCAGGAAAGACCCGCCGATGTGCCCATCGCGGGTGTAAAAAACAGTTTGTGGCATCGTGCCTTTCCATTCCGGATTTACACCTCGGTAGAACGCGTCAAGGTCGATTCCGGGTTTCTGGCGATAGTTCGGGAAGTGCGGCTGCGTGCGCGCGATGAACCGGCGAACGAGATTCATGTCCGAATCATCATCCATGTTTATCCCGATCACGATCACGCCCTGTGCTTTGAATTCGTTGGCCAATTCCACGATCAAGGGGTATTCGTCGCGGCACGGTTCGCACCAGGTAGCCCAAAAATTCACAACCAGGGGTTTACCGTGGTATTTCGCGAGAATTTGTTGGTAGCCTGCCAGGTCAATGACCTGCGGATCGGGCACTTTCGCAGCCTGGGCCGCACTGGGATCCGGCTTTTCTCCGGAATTCTCCGTTCGAGCCGGATGGACCGCCGTCAGCGACAAAAGTAAGGTCAAAGCGAAAACTACAAAGGGATACTTTCGTTTTCTTTCCAAGTGCATTTTGCCTCAGTCTGCCATTCTATCGGTTTCGCCGCTTGAGCGGCAACTGTGGCCAGATCGCAGAAAACAGGGGCAAGGCCTTGCGCTTGTACCTGGTATTATTTGATGGTATAAAAAATGCATAGGGTTGTTGGCAATACTCCGGGACCGTCCGGGAAACATGATTTTTTCGAGGAGAACGCGAGATGGCTTATGTCATAGCTGAACCCTGCATCGGTACGAAAGACACCGCCTGTGTGGACGTGTGTCCGGTGGACTGCATCCACCCGCGCAAAGACGAGGCGGATTTTGAAGCTGAAACAATGCTCTATATCAGCCCGGTCGAGTGCATTGATTGCGGAGCTTGCGTTCCGGTCTGTCCGGTGACGGCTATTTTCGCTCTTGAGGACTTGCCGGAAAAATGGGCAAGCTTCACGCCGATCAACGCGGACTGGTACACGAACAAGAAAGCCTAGGCTAGATCGCCGAGAGGTTTACGACGGCGAATCGAGAGATCCGCCGTTTTTTTGCAGAGCGGTTAGACTTCGAGGCCAAGTACTTTTCTGCCGCTTTCACTAATCATGCTCGGATTCCACGCCGGCTCCCATACGATTTCCACGGTCACGTCGCGCACCTCTTCGATGCTTGCGATCTTCGCTTTTACCTGCTCGGGAATGGCCAGAGCAGAAGGGCAACCTTGCGTGGTCAGCGTCATTTTCACCGCGACGTTCCCAGCGTCGTCGGACTGCGCATCGTAAATCAGGCCGAGATCCACAATATTGATGGGAATCTCCGGGTCATAACACTGTCGTAGCGCGTCCATGATGCGTTCCCGTTCGACCGGCATTTAGTATCTCCTCGCTTGAATCGGCTTTGAGATTGGATGCAGCTTTAAGTCAACCGTCGCAATCAAGCGTTGAGCCAGCGTTTCATAGCCGTCTGTGCGTGTCAATCATGGCCGCTGCTGCTTCCCGGTGGAAGCGCCTTGCTCCAGCGCAACTGCGGAATCTCCGCATGTTCGGGTTTATGGCCTTCGCCAATGCTCCGTGCCCACCTTTTTGCCGCTGTGCGCAAGTCCGCGATCGCCAGACCGCGATGATGCGCGGGGAAACGCGACAGTTTGACGATTCCGGCCGCGAGCAACGACTCCGCGCCATCAGTGTTTGCGCGGCTGTAATGATGAAACGCGGCCGCGATTTGAATGATGCCCTGCAGAAAGGTTTTCTCCGGCTCGGATTCCACCAGCCAGATCTCCTCCCACACTTCGTGGGCCTCGAAAAATTCCCGGGCGTTAAAATGCAAAACGCCCCGCTGGAATTTCTCGTCCCTTTCACTGGAATTCATCGCCTGGTAATCCTTTTCCCGTTAAACTCTCTAAATCGCGAGCCATCATAGCAGCCGCTCATCGAGGGAGCGAGGACACCGTGGAAATCAACATCAAGCTGCCGGCTGTGAAACTCGGCACGATCGAAGGCGACGCCGTGCGGGTCGGCCCTGCCGATCAAGCGCTCGCGCAATTGATGGACGAAGTCTGCGAACGCAAGCGCCGTGAGTTCACTCTGGAATCTTTGGCGGACTCGAAGCCAGTTCGGGACGTCCGCGCAATGTTCCGCGAGTGGGGCATGGACCCCTCGAAATATCGTCCTTCTTCGGAGGCTTTGCTGCGGCGTGTAGTGCAGGGCAAAGGTCTCTATCGCGTTTCAAATGTTGTGGACATCGGGAACCTCGGATCGATCGAAACAGGATGGCCATTCGGTTGTTACGACCGTTCGCGAATTCAGCAGCCCATCGAATTTCGTCATGGCGTCGCAGGCGAGAGCTATGAAGGCATCGGCAAACAGACATGGCATCTTCAGGGGCGTCCGTTGCTCGCCGATTTCCAGGGTCCTTTCGGCAGCCCAATAAGCGATTCCACACGTAGCATGATCACGGAGAGCGCCAAGGATATCCTAATCGTTCTCTACGTACCCGTCGGCGCTATCGACGCGTCCTTAGAAGTGGCAATAAAACGAGTCATCGAGCGCCTCACACTGTTCGCCGGAGCGTCGGTAACGCGTTCCGGAATCTGTCGGCTAGGCTGACGCGGAGCTGTGATTGGGCAATTTACACGCTCCCGATAAATATTTAGAAACACACGGGCGGCCCGTTTCCTGGGAAGTTCCCCGAATTCAGGTTATTCTGTGATATCGAAGAGGTACAGAAGTGGCGAAATTCCAGCTGGCGCTCCTAATTCACGCGCATCAACCCGTTGGAAATTTCGACGATGTGATGGAGCGCGCCTATCAACATTCCTATCTGCCTTTCGTGCAAGTCCTCGAACGCCATCCGGCGATTCGCATGGGCCTGCATTATTCTGGCGCGTTGCTCGAGTGGCTGGAACGCGCGCATCCGGAATATTTCGAGCAGCTTCGCGCGCTTGTGAAAAGCGGGCAGGTGGAAATCGTAGGCGGCGGCTTCTACGAGCCGATCCTGGCGGTAATCCCTCCCGAGGATCGCTTGGAACAGATCACCAGGCTCGCGGATTACATCGAGAAACATTTTGGCCGGCGTCCAAAGGGCGCATGGCTTGCAGAACGAGTCTGGGAGCCGCAGCTTCCCTCGTCGCTCGCAGCAGCGGGCGTTGAATACACTCTCGTTGACGACAACCATTTCCTCGGTGCCGGTTTTGACTTGGAGCAGCTCTTTGGCTACTACACGGCTGAAGATCAATGCCATTGGGTGAAACTTCTTCCCGGTTTGAAATCGTTGCGATACTTGATTCCATTCCGCGGCGTGGAAGAGACTACTCAATTTCTGCGCCGTGCTGCCGCCGATCATCCTGGTGGTTTTGCCTCCATGGGCGACGATATGGAAAAGTTCGGCGTGTGGCCCGGCACGTACGATCATTGCTACCGCGATCGCTGGCTCGAAAAGTTTTTCTCCGAGCTTGAACGCAATGCCGATTGGCTGGAAACGAGCACGCCCGCTGACAGCGTCTCTTCGCACGCGCCATTCGGCCGCGCCGACCTTCCAACCGCTTCCTATACCGAAATGATGGAGTGGTCGCTGCCCACGGCCGCGCGAAATCGCTACCACGCGCTAACGGCGGAATTCGCCAACCGTCCGGCAGACTTGCCTTTCCTGCGCGGCGGCATTTGGAGAAATTTCTTCTCGAAGTATTGCGAGTCGAATCTCTTGCACAAGAAAATGCTGCACGTGTCGAGGAAAGTTCGCGGCCTCGATCAAAGCCGCCGCCACGACAAGCCATTTCTCGCCGCGCGCGAGCAGGCAAAAACACTGGTGCTCCGAAGCCAATGTAACGATGCCTACTGGCACGGTATTTTCGGCGGCCTTTATTCTCCCCACCTTAGGACGGCGCTTTGGCAAGCCCTGGTGCAGGCGGAGGCTATTGCCGATGCGCTTACGCATCGGGGCCGGGAATTCGCCGACGTAGCGACAAGTGATTTCAATGCCGACGGCCGCGACGAAATTTATTTCTACTCCGATCGCTACGCCGCAGTTCTGGTGCCTCATGACGGCGCTACGATTTCCGCGATCGATTGCCGCCAGTCCTATGCCGCGTTGATTAATTCGCTTTGCCGGAAGCCCGAGGCGTATCACGCGGCTTTGAAAAATCTAACTGCGAAGAGCACGCAAGGCGTTCAGTCCATTCACGAACAGACGCGTATGAAGGAACCGGGCCTGGAGCGCTTTCTGAATTACGATCGCTGGCCGCAGAACGCTTTCCGGTTGAAGCTTTTCGGCCGGGGCAAGAAGTATGAAGATTGTGCAACCGTGCGGCTCGAAGAGGATGCCGGGCTGGCGGGCGGCGGATATCGTCTCGTAGACCTATCGCCTGCAAAGGCCACCTTTGCGTCGGAAGAGAGCGCGGATTGGCCGGCTGAGAAGACATTCTCATTCGTGCCGACGCCCCGAGGATTCGAAATTGCCTGTGATGTGAAATTACGGCGAACCGCGCCCGGCTCTGCTTCCGTATTCGTCGGAATCGAGACGGTCATAAATTTTCTGGCGCCTTCCGCACCGGATCGATATTTTGAAATCCACGGCCAGCGCTATCCTTTGCGTTGGGGCGCCGCAACTCCTGCTTCGGAATTGCGTGTGGTCGATGAGTGGCAGGGAGTCAGTGTGACGCTGGGCGCGCCAAGAGCGCAGGATTTTTGGGTGACGCCGATAGAAAGCGTCTCAGAATCAGAAGACGGATTCGAGCGCATCTACCAAGGCTCCCAAATCATTGCAGTGTGGCCCGTGGAGTTGGCGCCGGGCGCGGAATGGAAGGGAAGACTCGCGCTGAAAGTTGAACACTTGCCAGGCAAGCGCAATCAGTGACGTGCTCATTTGCTCTGAATCGCCGGGCTCTGCTACAGTGCGCTGGAAGAAAAAGTGGAGGAAGCGATGGCCGTCTCTAAGGAATTGCTCGACATTTTGGTTTGCCCGGTGGACAAGACTCCAGTCGTACTGACGGCCGATAAAAATGGACTGAAATGCTCGGCTTGCCGGCGCGTTTATCCGATCCGCGACGACATCCCGGTTATGCTAATAGACGAAGCGCGTATTGACGCTCAGTAATCCGCCTGGGAATCCGAAGCCCTCGCGCCTACTCGGCGAAATGTTGCGGTTATGGCGGGAAGCCCAGCGATTGATCCTTAAATTCCACCCAAATGCGAACTTCTTTCGTTTTACTTTGCTTTGCGGCGTCGTGATCGTCAGGAAACGGCTGGTAAGGGCTGAGTTCGATCGTGGTTACAACGCCGGAAGACGCGCCGCCCGAGGCGTTGGGCAAGCGTTCCAAGTTTTCAATGTGATAGCTCTTGATCGGGCCGTAATAGCCGTTCGGTCCCCAATCTTCGAGGAAATCTTTTAGGGAATACGTCGGCGTTGGTTTCCAAATTCGATACGCTTCTTCCATATCTTCCGCGACCAGGGTATCCATGAAATGGCGAATTGTTTTTTCTTCCTTGTGAAAGCGAAGCAAATACGCAGCCGCGCCTATAAGAAGCGCGATGAAGACCAGGCCGGTGATGACGTAACGCATCATCTTGGCGGGCGGATGTTCTTCGGTTGAATCAAAAAGTCCCACAAACGCTCCTTGGATTTACAGTTGGCGTTTGAACAGCGCCAAGCACCCGGCAATCATGACGGCTGAGATGCCCAACAAAACTAACACGTCCACGTAAATTCCTTCAATGCCCGTGCCTTTGAGCGTCAGATTCCGGAGCGCGTGTACGGTATAAGTGAACGGATCTATGATGGAGATCCAGCGAAGCCAGCGAGGGAAAGCTTGAATCGGATAGACCGCGCCGGAAGGGAAGAATAGCAGCGTATTGAGAACGCCGAATGTGGCGCGCGGCACCAGCGGATCATCCACGCGCACCATCAGCAGAAACATGAAACTCATCATCGCGATGGCCGCCGCAGTCACCACGATCGCGAGATAAAACAACCGCACCGGATCCCAGATTCGCGGAATTCCCGCGATCATTCCGCCGATAACGGTCAGCACCATTCCAGCCATTAATCCTTTGATCGTGCCCGCGCCAATCAGGCCCGCCACCAGTTCCGTTTTCTTGATGGGAGTTACAAGATATCCTTCGTGCAGGCCGCGCGCTTTGTCGTCGATAAAAGTGATTCCGCCGCCGATCATGGCCACCACGAAGATGGAAAGCGCGATCGAACCGGCCAGCAGATATTTGATGTAATCGATGTAGGGATAAATTTCCACGGTGTTCAACTGCACTTGGTTGGCGAGCCGCGGCGTCACGTCCGGAGCGTTGAGCTGCTCCACCATCTCCTGGACGCGCTCCAGAACTGCGCTGGAGATGAATTGGTCGGTATTGTCCTGCATGAAAGCGATACGCGGACGATCGCGATGGTAGAAACGCTGCGAGAAATCCTGCGGCACGTAAATCACGGCGCGGACGTAACCATTGCGAAGATCTTCGTCCGCCTTTTGGATGGAATTATAATCGATCACGTGGAAGGTTCGTGGTCCTGCGGCAATGCCATTAAACATCTCGCGAACCTTTTGCGATTCCGCCGAATGGTCCACATCCACGAAAGCTACAGAGACGCCGGTGACCTTGCCGCCAAAAGCGTAGCCCAGCACGATCAACTGCATCAGCGGGAAAATCATCGAGGTCATCATCAGCGCGGGGCTGCGGAAGAATTTGCGAAGATCGCGCTCGATCAGCGCCCATGTGCGGCCGAAATTCATCGCTGGTGGCCTTCAGCGGACTCCCGCGGCGCATTGCGGCTAACGATAGAGGTGGCCAACGTCATAGCGCGCTCCTCCTTTGGTCGCATCCCGCAAATCGTTTCCGGTGTAATGCACGAAAACGTCGTCGAGCGTCGTGCTTTGCACTGAAACTCTTCGTACCACCACGCCTCGAGAGCGGGTTAGATCCATCAATGCAGCGATGGTTGCCGGGCCGTCATTCGAGGCAATGTGCACCACGCCGTCGCGATCCGTTACGCTGGTCACGTGAGCCAATGTTTGCAACTGCGCGATCCAATCAGCCGGAGCTTTTTCAAATTCCGCTTCCACCGTGTCCGTGCCGGAAATGCTATCTTTCAGGCGCGCAGGCGTATCGAGAGCGGCAAGCACTCCGTGATCCACGATCGCGATGCGGTCGCAAAGCTTGTCGGCTTCGTCCATGTAATGCGTCGTGATTAATATCGTGAGCTCCGATTTCTCTCGCAGCGCGCGAATCATTTGCCACACATTCGTCCTTGAAACGGGATCCAGGCCCGTGGTCGGTTCGTCGAGGAATAAAATCCGCGGGGAATGGATCAAACCGCGCGCAATTTCAAGCCGCCGCCTCATGCCGCCGGAAAAAGTGCGAACCAGCGCGTCTTTGAACTTGAGCAAATCCACGTCCACCAGCAAATCGTGAATGATCTGCTCGCGTTTCTGCCGGGGAACGCTGTAGAGTTTTGCGTGGACCTCCATATTCTCGACTGCGGTAAGCTCCGGATCGGAAGTCAGAGCCTGGGGAATCACGCCCATGGCGAAGCGAACTCCATTTGCATCGGTGCGGATATCGTGTCCGGCGATGCGCGCGGTCCCGGACGTCGGAGGCGTGAGCGTCGTCATCATGCGAATCAGAGTGGTTTTTCCCGCGCCGTTGGGACCCAGCAAACCGAAAATCTCCTGCTGCGCGACATTGAAACTAATGTCGTTGACGGCTACTAGTTCACCGAACTTTTTCGTGAGATGTTCAACTTCGATCGAATTCATAATTTGCGCCGAACCCGGTGCTGGTTCATGACCGCGCGAACCAGCTTTTTCTGGCAGGCGGAGGAAGCAGCACAATCGCCGTCATTCCCGTAAACAGCCGCCGCCCGGGGTTTGGAATGGATACTTTGATTGCAAACGTCGTAATGTCGCGCTTCGTGCGGCTCACGTCACGCTGCGTCGCGAAATCATTCTCCGGACCTTTGAAAAACACCGGCCCTTCGGTGACGTTTCCGCTGGGAAGCTTCACGCTCAGTTTTTGTCCGAACTGGATCGAATCGATGTACGTTTCTTCCACGTCCGCGTGAACCCACAAATGGTCAATGTCCACGATCACTACGATGGGCGAGCCTAGCGCGACAACTTCTCCTTGTTTCGCCACTCGCACGGAAACGATCCCGTCAATCGGCGCGTAAATCTTTGTGTAACCAAGTTGCGCCGATACCTGCGCAGCCGCGGCGCGCGCCTGCTCGAGTTGCGCGAGGGTCGTGTTCACGGCGCTCTCGCGAGCGGCCACTTGCTTGCGGTTTTCCTGCGCTACGGTCTGGGACGCGGCTTGGGCCTTAACAGCTTCTTCCAGCGCCTCCACAGTGCCTTGCGAGATTCTTACCGCCGCCTCCGCGTGGTCGCGGTCTTGCGACGACACTTCTCCCTTGTCGAACAGCTGCTGCATGCGTTTCAAGTCGTCTTGATCGCGCGCCAGTTGCGCGCGTGCGGGACCGAGTTGCGCTTTCGCTGACGACACTCGTGCCACCGCTTCCGTCACCGACGCGTCGGTTTGGCCATTCATCCAGGAATAATTGTGGTTGGCTTCGTTGACCTGCTCTTCCAGACTGTCAACGTTGGCCTTCGCTGCGGAAAGAGTCGCTTGCAGTTCCGTCGCGTCCATCTCCGCGATCAAGTCGCCCTTCTTCACTGCGGATCCTTCGTCCACCGTCAGAT
>Ga0302182_10001066_pt1 | contig 15206 bp, 14 predicted proteins | sample I_Palsa_N3_1_FD_198781 | JGI IMG/M metagenome (GOLD analysis project Ga0302182, IMG submission 198781) | Peat permafrost microbial communities from Stordalen Mire near Abisko, Sweden - I_Palsa_N3_1 | ecosystem: Environmental > Terrestrial > Soil > Palsa > Peat permafrost | place: Sweden...
CGCCAACGGCCCAGCAACCCGCCTCCCGAACAGGAGAATACGAAAAGCGATGCAGCGGCGAAGGCCCGTGGCGCTGCAAAGCCTCTAGATGGTCCGGAGTACCGTAGCCTTTATTCTGCGCCAGCCCGTATTGGGGATAGAGTTGGTCGTATTCCTGCATGCATTGGTCGCGCTCCACCTTGGCCAGGATGGATGCGGCCGCAATCGATACCGAACGTGCATCGCCATGAATCAACGCTTTCTGTTCAATGGGCAAATCAATTTCAATGGCATCCAGCAGGAGATAATCCGGGAGAGGAAAAAGCTGCGAAACTGCCGCCATCATTGCCTGGCGGCTGGCTTGGTAGATATTCCAGGCGTCGATCCGGCTGGCTTCGATTTCCGCCACCGCCCATGCCAACGCGTACTCACGAATGCGCGGCGCTAATTCTTGGCGACGGTCTGGAGTGAGTTTCTTGGAATCATCCAGGCCTACAATGCGGCGGCGGGGGTTCAAAATGACGGCTGCGGCCACTACCGGACCAAAGAGAGACCCGCGTCCCGCTTCGTCCAGCCCGGCAATGCGCTGCCATCCGTGCTGGCGTGCGTCGCGCTCGTACCGCGTACAGCAAAGTCTGCCCATCGGCCACGGATTTTAGCACACGCCGAACCCGCAGTTTTCCACAAACGGTCAAAGTTGCGGCGGCGAGCAGTCCTAAAACAAAAAGCCCGCCCCTATTTCTCGGAGCGGGCGAAAATCAAAATAGTAAGGTTACTCTGCGGCCGCGGGAACAGGCGCTTTTTCAAACGTCTCCACGCGTTTGATGCGCGCAGCTTTGCCTTTGCGCTGGCGAAGATAATTTAGCTTGGCGCGGCGAACGCGGCCTTGCCGCACAACGTCGATCGAGCTAATCATCGGCGAATGCACGGGGAAAATGCGCTCCACGCCAATACCGAAGCTAACGCGACGCACGGTAAACGACTCGCCCAGAAGCTCACCGCGGCGGCTCATCACCACGCCTTCAAACGGCTGAATGCGTTCCTTGGCTTCCTCGCCTTCCTTCAAGCGGACATTCACCCGGACTGTGTCACCCGGACGAAACACGGGATGATCCTTGCGGAGTTGGGACTGCTGCACTTTAGAAATTATGGGTTTCATGACTCATTTTCCGGCAGACCCGCTCAGGTGGGGCCAGCACACTACGCACAATCACCCATTATAACGAAACCGCTGCCCCCTGCCTATACGAAAATCAAACCACTGGGGAGGTTCGGCCCTTTCATTTTGACTCGGACTCGGTCGCGACAGCGCCATTTTGGACGGCCCAGGACATAAATCCGTCAGGCGGATTTTTCACATCATATATATTTGCCATCTTGAGATTCACAATTTCACGCCAGCGAATATTGCTGAGGTTTGCGTGTCGCAGATCAGCGTTTGCAAAGTTCGCGCCGGAAAAGTTCGCTTCCGTTAGATCGGCACCCGATAGATCGGCATCGTTTGCCTGAGCGCCTTGAAACGAGGCCTTGTAGAAATCGCTTCCGCGAAAATTGGCGGAGCTCAGATCTGCATCGGCCAAGTCGGCGTAACGAAAATCGCCGTTGCGAGCATCCGCGGCACTGAAGTTGGACCGTACCAACTTGGCTCCCTTGAGACGAATTCCTTGCAGGAAAGCGCCGGATATATCCACCCCAACCAGAGGGATGTGGTCGGCATTGAGTTCTTGCAGAGCCTCGAGCCTCCCGCCGCTCCCTCCTTTGCCTTGCGCCGTGTTGATAACCTGCCAGGCTTGGTAGTGCTTCTGCTTCGTGCGATCGCCTGATTCAGAAAAATAGAAAAGAACCGCAACCAAAACGCTTAGGCTTCCCATGTATTCCAGCACTTCCAGGAATTTCCAATTGCTTAGGACATACGCTACCCATTCCCAGACCCAATCCATAGCCACGAAAGGAACCGTCCAGTTGTGGGTAATGCTTGATTTCTGATTCGTCCAAGGCTTTGGCCGCTCTCTGGGTAGGAATAATCTCATGGAGAAAATGCCGCTTGCCGAGATGAACGCGCGGATTGTATTTCCTGCGACGGAGAATGTCCACCGCGATTCAACTTGACAGGGACTGAACTCGCCGCTCTTGTCTGAGCAAATTTGGCGGGCACGACTTTGTTCCCGGCAAAAAGTTTAGCCTTTTTCGTTCAGTGCGGCGCCATCGAGCAGATCCGGGCGGTTGCGCCTGGTTTTCTCCAGCGCGCGGGCGCGGCGCCAGCGGAGAATTTCCGCGTGGTTTCCGCCGAGGAGCACCTCTGGGACGTCCCATCCTCGAAAGGAGGGTGGGCGCGTGTAGTGAGGGTAGTCGAGAATGCCGCGACCGCCGGTTCGCGCTCCGTGCTGTGCAACCCTCAAGTAGCCGGTCGCTACGAGGCTATCGGGCGCCTTCTCCCGCTCCTCGTCGGACGCACTGAAGGATTCATTCACTGTGGAATCTTCGTTGCCCAGGGCGCCCGGGATTAGCCGGGTAACCGCATCCAGAACCATTGCAGCGGGGAGCTCGCCGCCGGAGAGGACAAAATCGCCGACGGAAATTTCGTGAGTAGCGAGATGCTCTGCGACGCGCTCGTCCACCCCTTCGTATCGCCCGCAGATCAGCACAATTCGCTTGAGCTTCACAAAACTGCGCGCCATTTCCTGAGTAAAGAGTTTTCCGGCGGCGGAAAGCAATACAGTGGCGGTGCCGGCCTGCACCGCAGCAGCGCTATCTTGACCCAGCAGCGACTCGACCGCTTCGAACAGCGGCTCGGGTTTCATCACCATTCCTTCGCCGCCGCCGAACGGCCGGTCGTCCACCGTTCGATGACGGTCGTGCGTGAAATCGCGCAAGTCGTGAGTGCGCACGTCAATGAGTTTCGCCTCGCGCGCACGCCGCACGATTCCGTAATCGAGTGGTCCGCCGAAAAACTCGGGAAAAATCGTGATGATGTCAAAACGCATCGCTGCTTATCCTTCCCAAATGACGTGGCGAAGATAATTGTCGCTTATCGCTCCTGATTCCGGTCAATAATTTGCAGCTCTACTTAGTTCAAATCGCGGAGGCCTTCGGGGAGAACCACTTCGATGCGGCGGGCTTCGATGTTCACACTCCGACAAATTTCCTGTGCCAAAGGAATCAGGAGTTCGCCTCGAGCAGAATCGACCACAAGAATGGGATTCTTGGCAGCGCCTTCGCCTGTAAATTGCACGTCGCGAACCAGTCCGACTGTAGCGCCATTTTTCTCGCACACTTCGCAGCCAATTAAATCCGTCACGTAATAACTTGCATTCGGCAGCGGGATGCGCTCGGCTAGCGGAATTTGGACTTCCAGGCCGATCAGTTTTTCGGCGTCGGAGATCGAGTCGGAATTCTCGAAGAGGAAAATGGCTTGACCGCCGCGGCTGTGCGAAAGCCAACACTTGCGAATGGCTACCTGTTTCGCTGCCGCAGTTTTCTCGTTCCACAGCTCCGCAGATTTTAAGCGCGTAAGGCGCTCGGGGAAATCGGTGAGGATTTCGGCGGCTACTTCGCCGCGGCGACCGTGCGGTCGCAGAACGCGCGCTACCGTGACGCGATCGGACCGCGGAGATTGTTGCACAGTCACTACTCGAGGATTTCCAGGGTAAAGCGCTTTTTCAATTTCATTCCTGCCGCGCCGAGCAACGTGCGGATGGATTTGGCCGTGCGTCCCTGCCGCCCGATTACCTTCCCCAGATCGTCGGGATGGACGCGCAATTCCAGCACGGTGACTTGTTCACCTTCTACGGCGTTCACTGCAACATTTTCCGGATGATCGACAAGAGCTTTGGCAATCTCTTCAACAAGAGCCTTCATCGCTACCTCCACAGCATGTGAGCTCAGCGGAGAAATTCGCTGGAGCATGTACGAGCGTAGATTTACTGTGGGGTGAGACGCCTCAGGCAGGTTTCCGGTTTCTTAGAAAACTGCGTACCGTGTCGCTGGGCTGTGCGCCCTTGCTGAGCCAGTAGCTAACGCGGTCGTGGTCTAGCGTGACGGCGGCGGGCTTCTTGAGCGGGTCGTAGGTGCCTACGATTTCCACAAACCGGCCATTTCGCGGGCGGGTCTTTTCCGTCACGATCACACGATAAAACGGGCGCTTCTTCTTGCCAATTCGAGCCAGCCGAATCATTAACACAGCGAAAATCCTCCTATGCCGAACCGGACCATTATAGCGAAGGGGGCTGCTTTCACCAATCGCTATCTCAGGCGCGCGGGCATTAACGCAGGAGCCAGAGGGGCAAGGCCGCTTGCGCGCAGTGCTCGATCATTTGTTGGTCGCGGTCTGAAAATGCGTTGGCATGTTCGCTTTCAACGTCCACCGTTCCAATTACGCGATCGCCTCCGGGAGCCAGAACCGGAACGATGATTTCGGAAAGAGTGCCAGCAAAGGCGGTGAGATAGCGCGGGTCGGTTCGGACGTCGCCTGCAATGACCGTTTTCTTTTGTTGGATTGCGGAACCGGTGAGTCCCTTGCTCGCGGGAAACTCGGCGTATTCCGGAGCGCCGGGACCACTCCAGCCGATGATGGAGACCAGTTCCGGGCGCACATCGTAAATGCCGACCCAGCGATATTCGCCGAGTTTTCGGATCAGTTCGGCAAGGCGTTTGGCCTGCGCGGCACGATCGCCGCCGGTCATCGCGAGGGAGCGAATCTCGTTGAGCGTGTTGTTGACGACTATCGGCACGCTCGTTCCTATTTCAGGCCGGCGAATTTGCCGATGCCGCGCATTTTTGTTTTTGCATAGGTGCCGTACTGCCTCATCATTTTGCGCATGTCGGCGTATTGTTTTAGCACCTGATTTACTTCCTGGACGGAGGTGCCGCTGCCTAGAGCGATGCGTTTGCGGCGCTTGCCGTCAATCAGATTGGAATTTGCGCGCTCCTTGGCGGTCATGGAATTAATGATGGCCTCCACGGAACCGAGGCGCTTCTCATCAATCTCAGTGTTTTTCGGCAGATTGGCGAACGGGCCGACTTTTGGAAGCATGCCCATGATTGATTCAATGGAGCCCATCTTGCGAATCTGGCGCAACTGATCGCGGAAATCCTCGAGCGTGAAGTCGTCTTCGCGCAACTTGCGTTCGAGTTCGCGCGCTTTTTTCTCGTCAACGTTCTTTTCAACTTTTTCGATCAGGCCGAGAACGTCGCCCATGCCGAGAATGCGGGATACGACGCGGTCGGGGAGAAAAGGCTCGAGCGCATCATATTTTTCGCCGATGCCGACAAACTTTACGGGTGCGCCGGTAACTTTGCGGATGGAAAGCGCCGCGCCTCCGCGAGCGTCTCCGTCCATTTTCGTGAGTACAACGCCGGTGATGCCCAGCCGCTTGTGGAATTCACCCGCCGAACGTACTGCGTCCTGACCGATCATCGCGTCAGCGACGAAGAGTAATTCGGAAGGATTTAGCTCGCGCTTGAGATCGGAAAGCTCATTCATCAAGTCGTCGTCGATGTGCAGGCGGCCAGCGGTGTCAACCAGCACGACGTCGCAGGCAGATAGTTTTGCTTCGCGCAATGCGCCGCGCACAATTTCCAGTGGCTTGTCGGTTCCGGTTCCGGGCCACAGCGGGGTCCCGGTCGCTTTGGCAACCTGCGCGAGCTGTTCGCGGGCCGCGGGGCGATAGACGTCAGTGGAGACAACCAGCGGGCGATGTCCATGTTCCGCGAGCCACTTGCCCATTTTTCCGGTGGAAGTGGTCTTGCCAGAGCCCTGCAGGCCGACGATAAGCCAGACAGAAGGAGGCTTCGAACTGTATTGAGGTTTTGCTTCGCGGCCGAGCAGTTCGCCCAATTCGTCACGAACAATTTTTACTACTTGCTGGTCGGGCGAAAGTTGCAACAGGACTTCGGAGCCCAGCGCCTTTTCACGAACGTGCTTGATGAACTCGTCCGCTACGCCGACGTTGACGTCGCCTTCGAGCAGGGCTTCGCGAATTTCCGCCAAGCCCGCATCGAGATGTTCCTCGGTGAGTTTGCCCTGGCCGCGCAGATTCTTAAAGGCGCGCTGAAGCTTGTCTGTGAGTGTTTCAAACATCGAGGCTCTTAGGCACGAACATGGTTACTTGGTGGCACGATCCTCTTGGGCGATTGCATTGCGTGGAGGCTGCGCAAGAGCCGCTATTTAATCACAAAAAACACTAGCACACTGCCGTGCAAGAATCTAGGGATTGGAAGCTGTGGACGCAGGCGAGATTTCGGTGGGCTGAAGTCCCTATTAGCTGTTGCTGGCTGAGTGGGCTAGGGTGCGTCGGCTGAGGCGACGCGAGGGGCTTGGTAATGATCTGCGATTCCAATACATTCGATAGGCCTCCTTGGCCGGTTTGAACCAGGATTTCCATTTTGACTGTCTGCTGCGAGTCTCAAGCAGCGCCTCGCGGGGACAGAGAGGGGTATGCAGATGCGCGACTAATCCGTTACTGTGGGGTTGATTCTGTGGAAGGGGCGCCTTCCAATGGGGTAGAAATGGTCCCGAGGTGCTTACGTGGGCAAGGCCGGGGTCCGCGGACTTAAGGTATTTTTGGTGCGAAAATAAGGCACTTGCGACGGTCCATGGGTCAGCCAAGCGAGTACAATAGCGAGCGCAAGCATTCTCACGATGTTCCGCGCGAATCCCAGTTCGACTCGAGAGGGGTTTGGAATGTCGGATACGCGAAGTCATTTTGAAGATCTATTTGGCGCTCTGCCGCAGAGGCCGGATCGTCGAGCCTACGATCGGAGCAGCTCGGCTCTGCTGACATACGTGGAGCTGGGCGATGGAAATGGCGGCATCGCTTTGAACGTCAGCGAGGGCGGGCTGGCTATCACGGCGGCCGGATTGTTGACGTCTGATTACTTTCCGAGCGTACGGTTCCAATTGCCGAAGTCTGATGTATGGATTGAAACCAGCGGCCAAGTAGCGTGGACGAGCGATTCGAAGAAAGGCGCGGGGATCCAGTTCGTCGACGTCGCCGATAGCGACCGCGAAAAGATGCGCGAGTGGATCGCGACCCAATATCCCTCTAACGGTCCAATACAAGGAACGAGCGAACCCGTTCGTGGAAGAGATAGAGAGTTTCTGGGAATTCGAAGCGCCAGCAAGCTTCCCCTGAAGCTGGAGACTCTTAGCGAAGCTGACGAAGCTAAATTTGCGGGCATGTTTCCGTCAGAGAAAACTCTGCCCAACGCGCATCATGAGCCCGAGAGCTTGACGCAAGACACTGAGCTGCGGGTGGCGGAACAGAATTCGCGAAACGTTCTGAGATTTTCGGGGCGAAACTTAGAGCGTGACGAACGCTCGAGCGCCCCGGCGACAATTGAGCCTGCCGACGACGGTCGGACGCAACCTGAGACAGTTTCGGCCCTGCCAAATGATGGTTATTTAGTCGAGAATGAAACCTCTCGACCTTCCAATCTCCCTGAAGAAAACCCACTCATTGTTCCCGGCGCTGATGATTTTTGTGGAGAGCCAGAGCAACGTGCGGACGATAGCGCGCTGGCGCAACCAGAAAGTGCGATGTTCGAGCCGACGCACAATCATTCAGTCGAAAATACATCGATCACGTCTCCTCCGGATTTTCTCGAAGAAAATCAGATTCTCGCCGCCGAGGATGAACCTTCCGAGATTGAAGAGAAAACCGCGGGCGGTAAGGAGCAGGAACCGCCCGCTTATGTTTTTTCGCGAGAAGCTGATTTGATCCAACAACTTGAGTTGCACAGAAGGAATCAAGCGGCGAACCTCTTGATGGAACAGGGTCACGAGGTTTCGGTTGAACGTCGAAGCGGATGGCTTCTCGCGGCACTGGTACTTCTCACCGGGATAGCGTGCTTTGCGGTTGGCGTCGGGGTGGGCAACGGATTTTTCGACAAGTTGCTCGGTCACGATCAAGAGTTGGAACAACGTAGCGACGCGACGCCGGCGAATTTGCCCGCAGCTACTCCTGGGGAAAACGACTTCGCCGGTGGGAGTGCTGTTGCAAGCAATGCACAGAAATCAACAGAGGTTGCCTCCGGCAACTCCCCGGGTGCTCGACCCAGCAGTCCGGCGGACACAGCGGCTGGCAATGCCCCGGCCGCTTCCGAGGGCAAGCCGCCGGTGAAGACTGCTCCGGCAGGAGCGGCGGAGACAAACCGCGCAGACGGCGAGAAGCCATCGTCCGAGGATGCGCAGCAACGCGCCCCGGTCACGCCGGTAACAAAACCTCATCAGGCGGAAACGAGCGAAGCTTCTCCAGCAGCGGCGGCGACTGCGCAACCGTTCAGCGAGACCCAGGGGCCAATCCTTGTGACTGCGCCGGATGAAACGAGCGGTCCATTCAGGCTGGCACTCGCGGAACAGGCGGTGAGCGCATCGCCAACGCTGGCGATCAGTGCGCAACGTTTCATCGCCGTCCCGGCACAGCCGGGGCCTGCGTCGGGTCACCGCCCGGAAAGATTACAAGTGGGAATATTGATATTTCACGCAGACCCCCAGGTGCCACCAGGCGGAAACCTAAAGGAAATGGCCGGGACGGTGAAAGTGCGAGCTACGATCGGAAAGAGCGGAGACGTTGTTGATGTAAAACCGATCAGCGGACCGGCGGCTTTGATTCCGGCAGTGATGCAAGCTGTTCGCGAGTGGCGCTATACGGTGACGCTCTTGGACGGACAGCCCCTCGGAGCTGAGGAAGACGTGGTGATCGAATTTCGGCCGAGAACTTAAGAAAGGTCTTACGAACTGTTGGATTGATTGTGCCAGCATTTACGGGGGCTGTTTGAGGGGCCGCTTTGGGGTACTTCATTCGCGACTAAGGTTCTTGTTGCCAAGTTTTACAGGGTTTAGCCTATAGGCCCTCCTACGGAATACCAATATAAGTAGACTTCTAATCTTGCGCTCTGTCCGTAGTGCCTATTTAACCAAAGTCTAACGAGGTGATGCTCATGCAGACGCTCCGTTCAATCCGCTCCACACGTTGGCTACTGCTCGCGGTGCTGATGCTTTTCTTACCGGCTGGAACCCACGGTCAAGGCGTTGGAATATCGATAACCGTCGCGCCGCCGGCGCTGCCGGTGTATGTGCAGCCGATTTGTCCCGCTGACAATTATATTTGGACGCCCGGCTATTGGGCCTACAGCGACGACGACGCTGATTATTATTTCGTGCCGGGTACGTGGGCGGAGGCGCCGACTCCTGGCTTTCTGTGGACCCCGGGCTATTGGGGCTGGAACAACGGCGCGTATGCGTGGAATGGCGGTTACTGGGGGTCGCAGATTGGTTTCTATGGCGGCGTAAATTACGGGTTCGGTTACGGGGGCGTGGGCTACGAGGGCGGTTACTGGCAAGGCGGGAGCTTCTTTTACAACCGCTCGGTGAGCAATGTAAATGTGACCGTGATTCACAACGTTTACAGCAAGACGGTGATCAACAACTACTCATCGACCGGACGTGCGAGTTTCAATGGTCCGGGTGGAGTATCGGCGAAACCAACTGCGGCCCAAGAAACCTATGCGCACGCACAACACACACCGCCGACAGCGGCGCAAACCGAGCACCAGCACGCTGCAGCATCCGATCGAAGCCAATTTGCTTCCGTGAACCACGGGAAGCCGGCGGTAGCTGCGACGGCAAAGCCGGGCGAATTCAAGGGCGCGGGAGTAGTGCCGGCAAAGGCAGCGGCTCCATACAAGGGCGCAACGGGTAAAACGGCGCCAAAGACAGAAGGCGCGGCAACAGAACATAAGGGCGCGACCCCCGCAGCGAAATCGTCCGCGTCATCGCGCGAGAAACCGACAAATACAGAGAGTACGCCGAACAAGGCTACTCCGCGTTCTAGTGCATCACGCGCGGAAAGCACTCCTAAGACAGCGACCGAGCCCAAGGCTGAACCGCAAGCGCAGCCTGAACGCGAAGCTGCGCCAAAAGCCAAAGCGGCACCAAAAGCCCAACCCGAGCATGAGGCCGCACCGAAGGCACAGCCAAAGCATGAGGCTGCACCGAAGGCAGAGCCCGAGCGCGAAGCAGCACCAAAGGCGGAGCCCAAGGCGACACCGAAGGCACAGCCAAAGCGTGAGGCCGCACCGAAGGCAGAGCCTGAACATGAAGCGGCACCAAAGGCCGAGCCCAAGGCGGCACCGAAGGCGCAGCCGCCGCAGCATGAAGCTGCACCAAAGCCTCAGCCTCAACATGAAGCCGCGCCAAAGGCTGCGTCCAAACCCGCGCCAAAGCCGGAACCGAAACCGAAACCAGAGAGCAAGCCCGAAGAGAAACCGAAGCGCTAAAATAGTGTCAAAGACAGATTGCATCTTGCAGGTCCGGTTTTGCGTCCGGACCTGCAACTGTCTCTTCGCAGCCCTATTGTCCCCTTGAAACTAAGTTCTAAGTTTCGTTCTCCAGGCATTCGCGCGAATTCTTGACCGCACAGCGCGGGTCTAATACACTAATCGTTTCGCCAGGGTGAGGGATTTGATTAAGACGCGCTGCGCCAGCGCGGGATTGTGCGTGCGGGAAAAGCGGGGACTGCGGCAAGACTGCGGCGCCCAACCGGCTCACAAATAGAACAATTGCTCAGGCAGAGGAGAACCATCGTTGCCGAAACGCACGTTTCAACCGCATGTGCGCCGCCGCCACAAGAAACACGGCTTCCGCAAGCGCATGAAGAGTCAGGGTGGAAGGAAAGTCCTTGCGCAACGCCGCAAGAAGGGGCGCCACAGTCTCACGCGCGTCTGACACGCCGCGACTGAATCTTCCGCGGAACTGCCGACTGGTGCGCCGCTCGGAATACGATGTGGTGTATCGCGAAGGGCGCCGCCGGACGAGCCGCGAGTTCACGATATTTCTACGTCCCAATGGCCTCGAAATCAGCCGGTTTGGCTGGAGCATAAAAAAGGCGCTGGGTAATGCGGTCCGGCGCAACCGAATCCGGCGGCGCCTACGCGAAATTCTAAGATTGCATCGACAGGAGATTGCCACGGGATGGGATATTGTGATTCATCCGCGCACGACAGCCGCGACGGCGGAATTCTTGCCGCTGGCGGCCGAACTGGTGAAATTGATTCCGCGCACACCGTAGCGGTTCGTTCTGATTCCATCGGGGAAAGCCGGTCGGCAGGCGCATGGGTTCTGCTCGCGCTAGTTCAGCTTTATAGAGTTTTTCTTTCGCATTTTTTCGGAGGCGCTTGCAAGTTTGATCCTTCGTGCTCGAAGTACGCGCAGGAGGCAATTGCGCGTCACGGGGCGCGGCACGGTGTGGCACTTGCGCTGAGAAGGTTGGGGCGCTGCCGTCCTTTCACGAAGGGCGGGTTCGATCCTGTGCCGGATAGGGAAGAAGGCAAGACTTCTGGAATGCAGATTCCCCACGCTACGCACTCTTCCGCGGTAAATTCGTTCGAAACTTTAAAAGCGCGTTTCACGGAGAACGCTCCGCGCAAGCAAGACAAGGAGCTGCTTCTGTGAACGAGATGTCCGATCAGATACGCGCGGTAGTGTTTGTGGTTATCGCGCTGGTGATTCTTTTCGCCTGGGGGCATTTCTACAAGCCTCCCGCGGCGCCGCAACCTCAACCCGCGCAGACGGCAGTGCAGGAAACAACGCCGCAAGCTCCTGGAAACACCTCGGCTAGTGCCGGCACAACGATGCGGCAAACGAATACGGTGGCCGCCGCCAGCGCCACCAGGATTCAAGCGGCGGAAGAAAAATCAGTCGTCGTGGAGAGTCCGCTCTATCTGGTGGAACTTTCGAATCGCGGTGGCGTGGTGCGAAGTTGGAAGCTGAAGAAATATTCGGACGATCAAAAGCCGGCGCATTTGCTCGATCTGGTAAACAATTCCGCGGCGCAGCAATTGGGCTGGCCATTCTCTTTGGTGCTTTCGGATTCGCAGCTGGAAGCAAAGGCCAACTCGGCGCTCTACGAACTGACGCCTGGGCTGGGTAATTTAACTGCGCCCACGGAAATCACATTCCACTGGAGCGACGGCCATCTCGATGTAACCAAGAAGCTAAATTTCGGCTTGGACTACGTGATGTCTGCCGAAGTCTCCGTTTTGCTGGACGGCAAAGCAATTCCCGCAGGGATCGCCTGGCGCGGCGGGTTTGGGGACAGGCAGGTGTACAAGGCCGCCTCACTCGTCACCGTTTATTACAAGCTCAACGACAAACTGAATCTGCTGCAATATAAAAAGCTGGGTGTGTCCGGAAATCAGAGCCAGCCCGCATTGCAAAACGGGCCGATGGAATATTTGGGAGTCGAGGATCAGTTCTTCACGGCGGCGTTTTTGCCCGATGGCACGGAACTCTCGCTGTGGCACTGGACGCAGGACCACGGCATCGTGGACGACGGCAAGCCAGCGAGCGAACCCATCGCGGAGATGGCGGCGGGGACTACGATTGCGGCGCCGTTAGTCGTGCGCGTTTTTGTGGGCCCGAAAGACCTAAAGATTCTGGAAAAAACCAAGCCGCCGCTCGCCGAGCTGATCAATTTCGGATGGACCGGAGTCATCGCCAAGCCGCTTCTGTGGATTCTGCAGACCATCCACACGAAAGTTCCAAACTACGGATGGTGCATCATTCTGCTGACGCTGGTGATCAACGTCGCCATGTTCCCGCTAAAGATGAAGAGCTGGCGTTCGATGCAGAAAATGCAGAAAGTGGGGCCGGAAGTCCGGCAGATCCAGGATCGCTACAAGAAATATTCCATGAGCGATCCGCGCAAGAAGAAAATGAACGAAGAAGTGATGGCCATCTACAGCCGCGAGGGCATCAACCCGATGGGAAGCTGTCTGCCGATGCTCTTCCAGATGCCGATATGGTGGGCGTTGTGGCGCGTGCTGAATGGCGCGATCGAACTGCGGCATGCGCCGTGGATGTTCTGGATTCACGATCTTTCGGCCAAAGACCCGTACTACATTTTGCCGATCGGAATGGCCATCATGATGTATTTGATGACCAAAATGACGCCGCAAACGACCACTGATCCAGCGCAACAGAAAATGATGGCGTTGATGCCGTTGATGTTCGGGTTTTTCTTTTTCAACCTTTCCAGCGGACTGAATCTGTACATGTTCACGAGCAACCTCGTCGGCATCGGCCAGCAAGTATATTTGAACCGGACCGAGCCGCTCCCTTCCAAGAGTAAATTCAAGAAGAAAGCGCTCAATGAGTGACGAACGACCTGCGGCCGCGAAGAGGCCTTTCATGAAGGAACATGCACAGGGTGAAGCACGGCTGGATCGCGAACGCGCGGCGACGGAGCTGAAACGCTTTCTCGATCTCGCCGTCCGCGAAATGGGGCTGGCGATTGAATACGAAATCGCCAATCCTGATTCGGTGGCCGGCGGCGCCGGAGAAAAAGATGTGGTCGTCGCGTTTCACGGAGCAGATCAGGATTTTCTGCTCGAAGGCGATGCGGAGCTTCTATTGGCGCTCGAACATGTGGCGCATCGATGGCTGCGGTTGGATCCCCGCCTGCACGATCGCGTACGCTTCGATTGCGGAGACTACCGGACGGCGCGGCTTGCAGAATTGAAACTTTCGGCGCGGGTGGCCGCGCAACGCGTGCGCGAAACGGGAGAGACGTTTCGTTTTAATCCGATGTCGCCGCGCGAGCGCCGGCTGATTCACCTGGAATTAAATGGCGCGCCGGGTGTGCGTACTGCAAGCGAAGGTGCGGGCGACCGCCGGCAGCTTGTCGTTTATCCTGCCAATAAGAAGTAACTGGAAGTCGTCGAAATGCGTTATTGATTTTGGAACGGCCGTGCCGGCTTTGTCCGAGCTCTCCGATATTTTCAATTTCTTAAACTTCCAGTGTGTATCCCTGCTTGCCCACATTGAAGCATTGGGTTTGGCCAATGCGATCGGAGCGGCCGGCGGTCTCGTGGATGTGGCCGCAGAAAAGACAGGCTGGCTGGGCGCGAGTCACCCATTCGCGCAACGTCGAGCTCCCGCCATGCTTGCCGGGCGCGAATTCGTCGAGCCTGGTATTGAGCGGAGGAAAATGCACGACGAGATGGAGAGATTTCATTCCATCGAATGCCGCGAGGGCCTTGCCTATTTCTTCTTCGGAATATTCCCCGGGCGTATCGAACGGAGTGATGTTGCTGTAGCCAAGCCCGGCCCATTGCGTGATGCCAGATGCGGATTCAAGCGAGCGCACCTGGCGGTGAAAGTCCAGGAAGCCATAATGCTCGCAAAACGAGTGATTCTCGCTCTGCGTTTCGTGATTTCCCGGCAACGCCCAGACGCGCTGGCCCAGCGGTTTTAGTATTTCTCCGCAGCGTTCCAGGCCCTTGCCGAAATTCGACAGGTCCCCGGCAGAAATATACACGTCCGCCTGCTGGGAAGCGATCCGTTCGAGAGCGCGCAAATCTCCGTGAATATCGCTGAAGATCAGAACCTTCATGGCGTTTCTCCCGTTTGCTGCGGCGAAAGTTTTTGCATGCGACGCAGTAGCATGCCGTCAGATTGCCAGCCTTCCTCGATTATATTTCCAGCTTTGTCGAAAACGACGCGATAGGTGAACGGCTGCGGACTTTTGTGACGGGTGTTGACGAAACGATTCTCGCCGAAATCGACAACGTGATATTCGCCTTCCATCGAGGTGCGAATCACTGGAAAACGCGAGAACTGCCAGAACAGTTGGACTTCGGGAAGCAACAATGCGCGAGCAACAAATTCATCCGGCGGAGAATCCGCGATGAAGTGAAATTCCGGAGCCACGGGACTTCGCAAATCGAAGCGAGCCTGATAAACGCCCTCGATCGAGCGGATTACGCCACCCCAATCGAGGAACGATGGCGGCAGCGGCAGAGCGCCAATACGATCGATTGAAATGTTATTCGCCGAAGCAAAAGTTTTTACACGCTGCAACGCAGCGTGATGCGCGAGACTGCAGACGAAAAGATACGCGACCATAGCGTACGTTCCCGCCTGACACCATGTGGCGCGGCTCACGCGGAATCCCCGGTCGTCGATCGCCGGCAAGAAAAATAACGCAGCGATGACGCAACTTGTAAGCGCCACAATCCAGAGATGAAATGGAAACCCGGCTGCATCCGCGGCCATCCATGCCGCGACGGCGCCCAGAGTGAAAAGCACCCACATCCAGGTGGCGCGCATCCGGCTCTTCGCGCGATCGCGATAAATCCACGCCGCGATCTGGGGCAATAGAATAATCGCCGTGAAGCTGAAGTCGATGATGAATAGCAAATCCCAGGACACGCGTCGCTGTGAGATC
>Ga0302182_10001080_pt1 | contig 15105 bp, 17 predicted proteins | sample I_Palsa_N3_1_FD_198781 | JGI IMG/M metagenome (GOLD analysis project Ga0302182, IMG submission 198781) | Peat permafrost microbial communities from Stordalen Mire near Abisko, Sweden - I_Palsa_N3_1 | ecosystem: Environmental > Terrestrial > Soil > Palsa > Peat permafrost | place: Sweden...
CAAACAGCGAGCTTGATTCATTTGAAAGGTAGGCCGACGCTGGATAACCTGAGGGTTGAAACATTTGCACTTTTCGGGTTCTGCTAATTCTTTTTCGATACCTCGGTACCTCGGTAGGACACAGCGTTATGTTGATGTTGTCACTGGCCGACATCGTGACGGTCTTTTGCCAAACGCCGTAGCCATATCAGTCAGAGTCAAACTTAGCCGCCAGCCGCGAAGCTCCAAGTTGAGCAGTGACTCATAGTCTCGCCTACCTTGTTTTGCCTCTAAATTCGAGTTGCGCTTATCATCCGGCGCCGACGCGTGCCAAGAACCTGCAACACGACCCGATACGGGCTTGGCAACTCCGCCTTGCTGACTTCGGAAAATACTTCAGCAGCGACCGTTCCCGTGTACGACACGTCGTCAGCGAGAGCGCTTACTTCGAACGTCCGAGTTCTCAGGTTAAGCCCTACCAAATTTACATCGAGCGTCTGGAACATCGGATCGCTTGGCTCATTTGAAACACGCATAAGTCGGACAGCCTTCCGAACTTTCTTCAAAGACAACTGAGCGCTTGTAGGTGTCTCTTCGCTAAACGACGCGGTTTCCACTGACAAGTCAGACTTCGCGGCCGCAAGACGATTGAGAAATTTCCGCATCGCTTGAGTTTCAGGCTCCTCAGTGATCTTCAAGGTTTTCGAGGTCTAGGACGGAAGCCAAATCCTCTACAGCGGAGCGCAGTGCTTCCATCACCGTGCCTTCATTTCCGCGAACAGCAAACTCGATGCCGAGAGAGCTCGCGAACGCTCCTACGACATTCACTTCCGGAACGAGCGATGCATTTACCTGACCGCCAAGTGCGTCTGCACGTTGGTAAGCAACCCGCAACTTTTCTTTGAGAAATTCACCGAACGACGTTAAAAGACCGCCAACAGACTCGGCGGGTGCTTCGTGCTGTGAGGTCTTCGGGAACAGTCTCAATAGCACGACGCTAGCCTTCAGGCTACGCGCCAAGAAGGGTGCGCCCACATGAGCCGCTATCTGCTCAGAGCTTGGCAACAGTGCTCCGGCAAGGGGCAGCATATCACCAGTCAATTTTGACGACGGCATTTCCTCACTGTGAGACAGTTGCCCGGCGGGGGAGGCCGTTACCTTAAAAACCCTGTCGAGCTCGGGGGCCACAAATGCGGTGCGTAAATCAAGTTCCCCGTCTTTGAGGGCCGCCAATCTTCGCTCTGACACAGCAGTCAGCAGCCAAGTCTCTTCCTTTTCCTCGATGTCTAGACAGTTAACTACGTACCTCTGACCGACCGCATTCACAACAGTGAAAAGGCGTGGTCCATCGAAGTACAGAAAAGTTTCTTCGATGTTTAGTCGTCCGAATTGGGCATTCTCATGCAGAAAAATCATACTGACACGACCAGTTCGAAGAGTTCGCCGGGAGTTTTTCCTTTCGGGACCCACCATGTGTGATGGCTGTTGCCGTTCTTCGGTGTGGGAGCGATCAATCCCCACTGAGCATCGACGACGGCTTTCACAACCACGGACTTTCTCGCAAGAGGATTTATGCGAGCTGCATCTTCAATTGCTTTGCGCGCGTCCTGCTCTGAAACATAGACAGAAAGACCTGATGCCTTGCAGTGATCTTCGATCGGGAATTGGTCGGCACCCTTTTTCACCAACTAGGGCACAAATTCGCTGTCTGCGATTGGAATTTTCCTCGCCATGCGAAACAGAACTCCGTTAGTAGGCTTTGCGGATTTGGGAGGGCAATCTAGCGGGACGTACTCAGCAAGTTCCATGGTTAAGACCAATCTATCTGTTGCGGCCGCGTTAGTCGATAGAATCTTCGGTCTACTGACTGCGCGATTTGACTTAGTTGAGTAGCTGACCAACGGTCACCACCCTCTTAAGGTCTTGAAGACCATCGTTCACGAAAATTCAACGTCAGAAGCCTGCAAAGCTTGAGTCACAGGTCTAAACGTCAACCTTGCGTTTTCTGCGCTGAAATCTAAAATAAAGCTGCTTTCTCTTATCGGGAAGAAGCCTTTTCGCTCCTTATGGCGAATGCATGGGAGTTGCTTGTCAAGCCAAGTGGATAGAGGACAAAGGTGGGGCCATGGAGCACTAAGCTGCAAATCTTATTTTTTCTACTGAACTATCAGGCCGCGGTGATGGTGTCATACAAAAAATCTGGCTTCGAAAACCCACCCAAGACAATTTACTGGCGTTGGTCGAGATCCGAAACAAAGTCGCCCACCTTATCAAGCCGAGTCCTTCTCAATATCGGTCTTTATGCATCGGCCAGATGCTGATAGAGATACTTCTGAAAGCCGACAAAGATGCGCCCAATATCCTCTGCTGATCCCAAATCGGTAAGAGCGTCAGAGATCGAGTTGTGGTACTTGAGCCTTAACAGGGGTGTGAGCTTTTCCTGGTCCAACTCCTCAACTCCGACGCTGACGTAGTGAGCAAGCACGAAATCCAAAAATGCCTCTTGCTTGTTGTTGAAACGGTTATTGATGACGACCTTAGCCCTGCCGGCACGCTCTTCGCAGTTGAGTGGCGGCAGAGCATAAGCAACGTATGCGAGCACGTCGAAGAGATCGCTTTTCTCAGCATTGATTATCTTCTGCATCTCTCCTAGTTGTTCGGGGCCGAAGCCTTTTTCCGCGAGCCCTTGGAGAAGCTTTTTTCTCGTATCAGGCGCGCTCCACAGGAAACGCAGCTCGTCCTCGTCTTTGAAAAACTCCGGCAATTTGCCAAACAAAATCTCCATGAACTGCTGCGCCGATATGGGAGTTCCGTCCGGATGCCAGAAAGTCGTGCAGACCATATGCTGAATGGTGCGAGCTCCTACTCGAGGCGGTGGAATTGAGCCGCGCTTCCGGCGGTAAAGAGCAGACCTTCAGGTGGCAGCGTCTCACATTCAATGCAGCAACAACTATTCCTGACAACGGCGATATTTCTAAACAGACGGTGCGTCAGAAGCAGTTGTGGCACGAACTCAACCTGCGGATGGGCCGTTATAAGCTTTTTCCACGCTACTGGTGTACATTAGGAGACTTTCCGATTCTGGGCTGGTCGTCTGGAAACGAACGACCGCGAGATCCTGATGAACCGGATGAGGAAATGTGGTTCACTGAGGGCGATGCGATCGTCCAGATAATTGAACTCGCTCGAGCGGGAGACTTCGGGCGAATTCGCCGGTGCACGTGTGGATACTTTTTCTATTACAAATTTGTCCATCAGAAGTTTTGTTGTACCGGCTGCCAACAAGAGTTCTACCGATCCAGCCCAGAATATAAAGCAATGCGGCGTGCCTATATGAAAAACCTGAGAGCTGTGCGCAAAAAGACTTTTCCTAAAGCTGCGAAGCGGCGAAAGTAGAACGCAACTATGTCAATCTTCAAGCGCGGTAATGTCTACTGGTATCACTTCCTGTTCAATGGTGAACATTTCCAGAAGAGCACAAAGCAGGACAATCCACGAACCGCTCGTCAGATCGAGGCGGCTCATCGCACGGCCCTGGCAAGGGGCGAGGTGGGATTCAACGATCACAAACCCGTCCCTACATTGGGAGAATTCATCGAAAATCGGTTTACCCCTTGGGCACGGGCCACTTTCGAGCAAGCGTCTCCTAAAACGTGGACAGGCTGGTATCGCACACAACTCGCAAACATCAGTGCTTATCCCGCGCTGGTGAATCGCAAGCTGGACGCGATCACGAGCGAACACGCGGCTGATTATGCCGGTCATCTGCAGGCCAAAGGTTGGAAGCCAAGTTCGGTGAATAGTTCTTTGCAGGTGCTTCGCCGCGCATTGCGGCTGGCGGTGGAATGGGGCATCACTCCAAGTGCACCGAAGATCAAATTGCTACGGGATGCTCACCAAAGGGAGCGGGTAGTGAGCCACGACGAAGAGGCGCGTTATCTCGGCGCCGCTGGCGAACTTATGGCTGAGATCGCGGTTGTTCTAATCGATACGGGCATGCGACCGGAGGAGAACTCCCGGCTACGCTGGGAATGTATCGGATGGAGCAGCGGACAGCAGGGCACCTTGCAGGTGACCCACGGAAAGACAGCAGCTGCGAAGCGCATGATCCCTATGAGTCCACGTGTCCGCGCTGTCATTGAACGCCGTTGGGTGGCCGCTCAAAAGCCTCGCGAAGGATGGGTATGGGCTGCCGATACGTTGAGCGGACACATTGAGCCGTCGACAACCAAAAAACAGCATCAGAGGGCGCTACGCCTCAGCGGAGTGCGCCCGTTCGTCATCTACTCTCTTCGCCATACGTTTCTGACACGATTAGGAGAGGCCGGTTGCGATGCATGGACACTGGCGCGGATAGCGGGGCACTCGTCGATTTCAATGTCAGCTCGATACGTCCACCCAAGCGAAAATGCGGTGATGAATGCATTCGACCGACTACAAACGCCAAAACAGCTGCCAAAGGGTGTGCAATAAAGAGGGGTTTCCAGCTACCAAGATCGCGCGAATGACAGTCACCCGCTACACTTTCCGCTACAGTCATTTCTCCGGGAAGGTCAATGCGTTCATAGGTTGTTGATTTATTGGTCGGGGCGGAGGGATTCGAACCCCCGACCCTCTGGTCCCAAACCAGATGCGCTACCAGACTGCGCTACGCCCCGACTCTTTTAGTTTATCGCATCAACGCGGTTACAGGGATCAAAGAGTGTGAAAGAGGCCGTGACTGCTTGTACCGAAGAGGGCATGGAACAGGCCATCAAAGACCCACGTGAATAGCAGAAGCGGCAGAATGACCAACCCTGCCAACACTGTGCAGAGGAGTCCGAGAAAGAGCCAACTCCGCAATGTGTGTTTGCGCGGCTCATCGACACTGCCTACCAACAGCGCGTAGTTGCGTCGGTTGGCGCGCCATGCAATGTCGAACATATCGCCAAGAACCGGAATTGAGCCTACCACTACCTCAATCGCAACATTAGCTACCATCCGAGCCACGGTGGCGTAGGAGACGCCACGCACCCAAGCTGCAACAATGATGATGCATGAGGCGATGCCACCAATCAGGTCACCAACACCAGGGATGAAGCCGACGATACCGTCCAGACCGAAACGGATGGAGGTACCGGGAATCCTGATGAAATCGTCCAGCACGTGAGAAAGCAGGTCAAGGTTCTCATCGTCAAAGGCTTTTCCGCCACGTTTCAACCGAGGCGACAGTACCTCGGGCTTCGCGGTAAACGGCATCGGACCCCTCCCCGTCTCGCCGGGATTGCCCCAGGGACGGCCAGTGCTATAATTACAGTATACGGCGGCTATAGTTCAGTGGCAGAACGCCGCTCTGTGGCAGCGGATGTCGTGGGTTCGAAACCCACTAGCCGCCCCAATCTTCTCAAATCTTTGAACCTGCGGATCAACTTTGTCCCGCGTACCCAAAGCTTCCCTTATGCCCGTCCCGGTCGCTGTCCCTAAATCCTTGGCGCGCCTGTACGCAGGAACATCAGGATGGGCCTATCCGACCTGGAAGCCTGAGTTTTACCCAGCCGGCACACCCGCTAAAAAATTCCTGGAGTTCTACGCCTCTCAACTCACCTCCGTCGAGGTCAACTACACCTTTCGAACTCTGCCGACGGCTAAGATCCTTGAGGACTGGCTCGCGGCAACCCCGTCAAATTTTCGTTTCAGCTTCAAGGCACCACAACGCATCACCCACCTCAAGCGACTGCGGAACTGCGATGAACTTGTAGCGCAGTTTGTGGCGGCACTTGAGCCAGTCCGTCAGGCGGAGAAGTTGGGCTTGCTGCTCTTCCAGCTCCCTCCTAACTTCAAAGCTGACGCCGAACTTCTCAGCTCCTTCCTCTTCCTTCCCACACTTCACGTACAAAGCGCTCCACAGATCGCATTCGAGTTTCGTCATGAGTCATGGTTCAGCGAGAACATCTATGCGATTTTGCGCGAGCACAACGCGGCACTATGCATTGCTGAGAGCGACGATCTACTAACGCCGGAAGTGCATACCGCAGAGAGCCACGTTTGCTACAGGCTGAGACGTCAAAGCGGCTACTCGGCAATCGAGCTCGACGCCTTTGCGCAACGTTTCGCAATCCTCGCCCAGCAGCGTGACGTTTACGTCTACTTCAAACACGAGGACGAACCGACTGGCGCCCTCAACGCAGTACAATTTCTCGGTCGCATCCCGGCGAATGTGGAGAAAGGCTGATGCCGACAGCGGAGATCGAAAGCATCGCAAGCCACGCTGCCGAGTTTCAACCACGCCGATTTCTCATCAACGGCCATCTGCAGACGATCATGGGCAACTACCTGCCACGAATCAGTAATCTGCCGACGCCGGGGGCGCAATTAGTTGAAGTCTCTCCCGCCACATCGAACCAGATCTCCAGCCAGGTCCTCTGCCACTGTCACTGGCAGCCGGAGAACGTCCGCTCCTCGCGGCCAACAGCCATCATCGTGCATGGACTGGAAGGCTCTTCGAACTCGCAGTATGTTGTCGGCAACTCGAACAAGCTGTGGCGGGCCGGATGCAACATCATCCGCATGAATATGCGAAACTGCGGCGGCACAGAAGCTCTTTCACCAACGCTCTATCACTCGGGCTTTTCAAACGACGTACTCGCTGTGATGAATTTCTTCATTGCGCAACAAAGGCTGCGGTCGATGTCACTCATCGGCTATTCGATGGGAGGAAATCTCGTCCTGAAACTAGCGGGCGAACTTGGAACTACAGCCCCATCTGAGCTACATTCTGTCGTCGGTGTATCGCCTGCACTGGACCTGGGGCCGTCCGCAGACGCTCTCCATCGTCCATATAACCGGATCTACGAACTGAAATTCCTGCGTGCTCTTTTAAACCGCTACCGCCGTAAGGTAGCTCTCTTTCCGCATGTCTACGATCCCAATCTGGCCGCTGGCATTCGATCTCTGCGCGAGTTGGACGACCGCATCACTGCCCGCTACTCAGGCTTCACCGGCGCAGACGATTACTACTATCGCGCCGCAGCCGCCCGAGTCATCGACCGCATCGCCGTCCCGACACTCATTCTCCATGCTCTTGACGATCCCTTTGTCCGAATCACCGACGAAAGTTGCAGCATGATTGAGGCGAACCCGAACATTCGTTTGGTCACTACTCATCACGGTGGCCACTGCGCTTTTCTCGCCCAACCGGACGCCGATGCCGGCTACGATGGTTACTGGGCCGAGCACACTCTGCTGCGCTTCCTGCTCGCCAACGCATAAGATAGTTCCTAATGCTCTCTGACTGGTCCGCCGAATGTTCTTCTGACGACCCTGTGCTCGTCGTTCCCTGGTCTGACCCATCCGATCCCTCTGGCAATCGCCGCTTTATCGATCTTCGCGAAAACCCTTACGACCTCGACCATCTCTCCGAGGCCGAGCAGCATCCTCCGCTGATGCATGCTCTCCGAGCACTCAATGCCCCTCGGTCACCCATCTTCACGGCAAAATGCGATGCGTGGCCACTCGACTCAACGGAGCTCGACGACCTTCGCGCAAATCTCGACGTCACCGCCGACGATGCCCCATCAGGCTTCGTCAGCTACATCGATATCCTCTGGCGCGAGCGATCTCTCTTCGCCTCCTACCACCAGATGGAGCAGATGATGCATCGGCTCACGCGCCACTCGTCCCCGCTGAATCACCCGTATGCCATGCTTGACTGCATCATCCGTCCAGCTTTGGTTGATCTCACTGGCCCACAGGAGGGATTCGCCGTTAGCCTTTACATAAAGGCACTCGGTCACGATCCCCTGGCGGCGGAGGAGCACTGGTCCTCCGCGTTGGACGCGGTCGTCTCTCTGTTGCGAAGCAAGGATCTTGCTCTCGGCTAAGAGTTCAATTTTGCAAACCCGAAGGCTTCCCTTCCCGCTACAATCAATACAGACACGCGCGGGCGAGTAGCTCAATTGGATAGAGCACGAGCCTTCTAAGCTCGGGGTTGTGGGTTCGATCCCCGCCTCGCCCACCACCCGCACCATGCGTCTACTGCTTCCTAAGCCTCCAACAAAAGATCTTCTCCAGCGGCCCGGTGATGATCTACTCCGGCATCCCGATTGCCAGTCGCGTGCCGCAGCCCCGCCAATGCAATGAAGCCGATTGCAAGGCAGCAAACTCCATTCCACTGCCAATGCACCCATGCAATTGTTGCCAGGGCCGACCCGACCGCAGCCCCACTAATGTAGACCGTGTTAAGCCTGCTTCGTGCCGAGGGGACGAGTCCAAAGATTCTCGTCTGATTGGCTACCTGTGTCATCTGCGCTCCTACATCGAGCACGAGCACACCAACCACCAAAGCAATAATGTGAACGGTCATCGAGATCTTCAGTGATTCTTCGATCCAAAGCAAGACGTAAGACGATGTCAGCAGCCCCATGCCAAGCGTGATCACCCACCGCGACCCATTTTTATCTGCCAGTCTCCCCGCAAGTGGTGCGACCAATGCTCCAGCCGCCCCAACCACACCAAAGGTACCGGCTACGCCCGCCCCCAGGCCGTAGTGACTATGCAGTACAAAAGCCAGCGTCGTCCAAAAGCAGCTGAAGGAAGCAAAGACAAGCGCTCCGACAATGGACGACTCCCGCAGCAGAGGTTGCGTCCGAAAGAGCGTCCAGAGCGACTTCATCGCGTCGGAGTACTGAAGTTGCTGTTTCGGAGGCAGTTTGGGCATGACCTTGCCCATCAGCGGCACAAAAGCTGCGTTCATTACGGCAGCTACCACGAACACCCACCGCCAGCCATGAATTCCACTCACCCAGCCGGCAAAGGTTCGTGCCAACAGAATCCCTAATAGCAACCCCGTCATGACAGTGCCGATTGCCCGGCCACGCTTTTCGTGCGAAACCAGATCCGGCGCAATGGGAAGCGCAACATGAGTCACCGAAGCGAAGAGGCCAAGCAATACACTCGCTGCGATGAGCCAACTCAACCCAGGAGCCAGCGCAACCAACAACAGAGCAACTGCCTCCGCGCCATACATGCGCATCATCAACGCACGGCGCTCCAGCACGTCGCCAAGCGGAACGAAGGAGAGTAAACCGACCGCATACCCAACTTGCGTCGCAACTGCGACGAAGCCGACGTGCCCGGCTGTTACCCCGTAGGTTCGGCTCATCTCCAGTAAAAGCGGCTGGTTGTAATAGATCGTAGAAACGCCCACCGCACAGGCCAATCCCAGAAAAGATAGCGGCGCGCGTTGTTCCGATTTCAATAAAGTGGTCATACCAAAGCTCTATATCAGTGTAGAGCTTCAGAGTAGATAAGACCAGAGGCTGACCCTTGCTACGAACTGTTAAACCTTACCGAGGACCAACTTAGCGATCGTTCCCAACTGCATAAAAGATGTTCCTTCGTAGATCTTTCCAATCTTGGCATCACGATACAGCTTCTCAACGGGGTAATCCTTCACAAATCCCGAGCCGCCGTAGACCTCGACCGCGAGACTCGCAACCCGCTCAGCTACCTGCGACGTGAAGTACTTACACATTGCAGCTTCCTTCAGAAAATCCAGTCCCGCATCCTTCAGTCGCGCTGCGTTATAGACCATCAACCTTGCCGCCTCTATCTCTGTCGCCATCTCGGCCAGTTGAAACTGCATCGCCTGAAACTCGACCAGCGTCTTACCAAACTGCTTCCGCTCCTTCGCCCACTTCGCGGCGTGGCCCCACGCGCCTTGCGCCAGCCCGAGCATCTGCGAGCCAATACCTATCCGTCCTTCATTCAAGGTCTCGATCGCAATCTTGTATCCCTTACCGGGCTCCCCCAACACCTGCGAAGCCGGTACAACGCAGTCATTAAAGATCAGCTCGCACGTGCTCGAAGCGCGAATGCCAAGCTTGTCTTCCTTCTTCCCGAGCGTAAATCCAGATGCACCTTTTTCAACCAAAAATGCAGTAATCCCCTTATAGCCCGCAGCCGGATCGATCGTCGCAAAGACAATAAACAGCCCAGCCTCTTTCGCATTCGTAATCCAGAGCTTCTGACCATTGAGAACATAGTCCTCACCGCGTTTCACCGCCCGCGTCTGCAATGCAAAGGCATCGGATCCGGACGAGGCCTCGCTCAGCGCGTAGGAACCGATGGTGTCGGCGGCAAGCCGCGTCAGGTATTTCTTCTTCTGATCTTCGTTGGCCCAGCGTACCAGCGCGTTGATACACAGCGTATTCTGCACATCCACCATCACCCCAACCGACGGATCAACCGCAGAGATCTCCTCAACCGCGAGGATCGCATTGAAGAAACTTCCGCCTGCTCCACCGTACTCCTCAGGGATCTCGATCCCCATTAACCCAAGCTCGAAGAGCTTGCGGATAAGCCCCGCATCCATCTGTTGCGACTCATCCATGCCGCGCACCAGCGGACCGATCTGTTCCACCGCAAAACGCCGAATCGTATCGCGAAATAGCTGTTCGTCATCACCCAACTGCGTCAACGCCATCGGTCCAACCTGCTGCGACATTCACTCACCTCAACCCGTATTCAGGAAAAGGTGAGTCTAGCATTTTCGACGAACTGCTGAATAGTCATTCACTCAGCCTCGCTCAGCAACGCCAGCATATCTATTTGCTATCGGAGAAGCGGAGAACCGCTATCCAGCGACCTTCACCAGCCGCCCACGCCGACTGACGATCGAGAGCTTTTCCGTATTCAAAATCTTTCGGGCCTGCTCTTTCGCATGGTTTGCCCACGGGCCAATCGGGTCAAGCCGCACGTACGCCAGCCAGTGGCGCAGAGCGCGCCGACGCTGTCCCTGACGCTCATACGCGAGCGCCAGGTTGTAATGTGCATCCGCATACTGCGGAACCAGGGCAACTGCCTTCTGATAAGCAGCCGTCGCCTCGGCCAGTCGTTGCATCTCGTCCAGCACATTGCCAAGATCGAAGAACGCGAGCGCGTACTCCGGATCGGCCAGAGTAGCCTGACGATAGAGCCCTTCCGCCTCTTCAAAACGCCTTAGGTTGTAATGAATCGTCCCAAGGTTGATCAATGCGGGCGCGTGCTGCGGCCGCATCGCCAGAATCGCTTCGTAAACATCAGCAGCCTCCCGGATGGTACTGGGATTTTCCTCAAGCTGAACCGCCCGGAGAAACATCTCCTGCACTTCTGCCGACTGTCGCAGAGTTGCATCCCCCGCGCCCACAACGCGAAGCTGGCGAGCGGGCGCCAGCTCGAAGTCGAAGGCAAGCTGCTGCGTCAAAGGATCCATCAGCGCACCGCCATGACGAAAGCTCAGTCGCGATCCGCGACGTACAAAACTCGCTTCGACAAGCGGGTTCCGCACTCCTCCCAGTCGCTGCATCGCCTCCACTGAAGCCCGGATATTCTTCGCGGAGATCCGGGTCGTAGCCTGCAGATCGCGCAGTCTGCGCAACTGGCCGAGTGAGTCAAAGGAGTAATTTTCATGGGGAGAGATCAATCCCGCTCGCTCCCACGCCGTTAGCTGGCGCGCATGCAAGTGAAGGATCCGAATTACATCTTGACGGCTATATCGATTCACAGTGGTGTCTCAGTTGGCACCGCTTACAAGTTCATCCAGCGAACTCTCTCTGGAGTATGCCTTCGAAACCTGCGCCAATCAAGACCTAAGTCTTCTAACCCCATCAAATAGCAGTGGATAACTTGTACCAAAATGGGTTCACCACACTTCAACGCAAATTCACGCTCGAAGATCACATCAGCTCAAACGAGGTTGGCGGCTCTTGAGATCTTCAAGAAGACGCTCGATCTGATCCTCTTTCTCCAGGCTACTCAGTTGATCTTCGAGAGACTGACTCTCAAGAATCATGTGATTAGCCGCATTGTCGGCTTCATTGCGTTGGATGGTCGAGCGCAGCCTCTCCAAAATATTCGCCCTCTGACTCGAAGCCACAACAGTGCGTGCGGCGTTCGCTTTGCCCACGGTACGCGCCCGACGGCGCTGGGCAATCAACATCTCGCAGGTCGACCTCGTTTCGCTTAACTTCTGCTGCAAACGACTAAAAGCGTTGCGAAGAGTTTCAGCCTCTGCTCGTTGATCTTCAAGTTGTTGAGTGAACGCTGCGCTAAGCTGCCCATTGCTCAAACTGCGCTCAAGCGCTGCGCGAGCCAGTCCATCCTGCTGTTTCTGAACCGCAAGTTCAGCCTTTCGATTCCACTGGTTCATGGCATCCTCATGCTCCTTCAGCTTTTTTTCGAGCAGATGTTGATCAGCGATGGCGATGGCAACCTGTGTCTTAATCTGGAGAAGCTGATTTTCCATATCAAGCACAAGCTGCTTCGCAAGCTTCTCCGGATCTTCAGCTTTCTCGATCAGGTCATTAATGTTGGCTCGCAAGAGCGTTCCTACGCGTTCGAGTAGTGCCATGACGTTCCTCCTCTGTTACGTGCAGTGCACCTGACGCGGAGGTTTCTCTCCACGCCAGGTTATGAATCACGCCTGACTGCTGTTGCCGTCTTCCCGTGGCTTCATCGCTTTTACATTGGCCATCAAATCGTGCAGGTTCATGCCCGAGAGAGCCTCGAAGAGCGCTGGAACTTGTGCCGCGATCTTGGTCATCTCACCTGTGATCTTGTTGGCTCCAACAGCTCCGTCGTTCCCAGTAGAGACGATCGTGATCTTGTCGACCTTACCAAGAGGCTCCGCCATAGCACGCACGACATCAGCCATATTAGTGATCAGCTTGTCGACGACGGCTGCCTGTGTCCATTCCTGGTAAGCTGCGGCCTTCACGTTCATCGCCTTCGCTTCCGCCTCACCCTTCTGGAAGATGATGTTGGCTTCAGCTTCGCCCTGCAACTTGATAGCTGCGGCACGACCTTCGGCTTCCATCGTGATGCGTGCCTTATCAGCCTGAGCGATGTTTTCGATACGCTGACGCTCAATCTCCGAACCCTTGAGCACCGTCGCAATAAGCTCCTTCTCATGACGCAGGATCTCGGCCTCCTGCACCTTAACCTGTTCCTGCTTCTCAACCTGTTGCACCCTTACCTGTTCCGCAATCACCTTCTGCTGCATCACGTTGGTCTGGAGCTCATAGGCTTTATCCGCCTGCGCTTCCTGACGACGACTCTGCTCCGTGAACTGCGCCTTCTGAATATCGAGATCACGTTGAGCCTCAGCTTGTTTCGCAAGCGATGCCGTTTCAGCGATCACGCGATCCTGATCGGCAGAAGCTTTGGCGACTGCGGCCTCGCGCAACGCAATAGCACGGCGGATAGCTGTGTCACGCTCTGCCTCTGCTGCAGCTATCTCCGCATCACGCCGGATGCGAGCCACATCCGGACGGCCCATATTCGTGATGTACTCGTTCTTGTCGCGCACCTCGCGAATAGTAAAAGAGATCACTTCGAGGCCCATCTTGCTCATATCGTCCAGGCAGGTAGAACGCATCCGTTCGGCCACCATCTCCGGCTCTTTGACGATCTGCTCAACGGTAAGTTGACCGATGATGCCGCGCAGATGGCCTTCCATCACAAGACGAATGAGGCCTTCACGCTGATCAGGAGACTTCGTCAAAAACTGCTCGGCCGCAGTCAGGATCGATTCCTTGTCAGACCGCACCTTGATCTGGGCTACGGCCTCTACCGTTACAGCAACACCCTGCTTCGTGTAGAGATCCTGCTGGGGCGCAACGTCAAAGCTCATGAGTTCCAGTGAAAGCTGCTTGGAGTTTTCAACGACAGGAAAGATAACGGCACCGCCGCCCTTGATCACACGTGGGCCTCGAAAACCGTAGACGATGATCGCTTCGTTTGGACCTGCCTTGCGAAACATCTTGGCCATCAGAAGGGCCAGAGCGAGAGTGGCGAGTACAACCAGACCAACAATAATAATGACCGAATTCGGCATAGCGTTCCTTTGTCCGAGACGGACGAGAGGGCGTGTGATGTGCTTGCCTCAATGGATGGGTGGCGTGGGTTCCTCGGCAAGTGAGGCCGCCTATATCGAAACCGATCTCAGAGCTTTATGGCAGTCCGCTTGTGAGTTCGTCCCAGCGGCGGACGTAAGCCACTCCGCGGTCGTAACGAATCACAATAACCTCCGCCCCTCGTTCGATCGCGCTGCCGTCTTCGCTCCGCGCAGCAGTGGCACGGCGAGCACCGGCTTGTGAAAAGATGATTTCGCCAATACCGTTGCCGTCACGAATGGAGTCGCTAACCTGAGCGAGTACCCCAGACATCTCCGTCTCCTCCGGCGTGAGAACGCGCTCGCGGGGAAGAAGCAATTTGAAGAGAATCGCCCATATGAGCGCAGCTCCAGCAGCACCGCTCACCAAAGCAAGAAGCAAAACCAATGCTCCCCCAAAGAGGCTCGAGTGATGCAGCAGATAACCCGCGCCTCCGAACCAGCAGAGAAACACCGTAAGCGTGAAGCCATTTACTGCAGAGACCCCTGAACTGTGGTGCGACCCGCCACCATGCGTCACGTGACCGATGTGGAAGCGGCCAATGTGCAGGTGCGCGAACCCTCCAACCACGGAGATCAGGCTGAGGATGAGACCGACGCAGAAGCAGATGAGATAGAAGGAGTCCATATTATTTGGTGCTCCGTTTCGCAGCTCTTTTCGGAGCTGGTTGAGTTGGCGCAGAAATCACAGATGCATCGGGCCGAAGAACCTGGAAGAGACGGTCCAACAGAGTCGGCGTCTCAAGAATGCTTTCGATCAGAAGAAAACACCGTCGTGAATCACTGTGGTTTGCAAGCGACAGCAAAGCCTTAGAAAGCGCTGGATCACGACGGAATCGCTCCGCCCCACTAATCAACCAGAGATCGAGCTTATCCTCGGCGGTGCGTAGGTCGGAGATCAACTCGGAGTGATAGCCCTCCGGATCATCGACGAGATAGCCGGGGTGAACCTTGAAGAACTTCGCTAACAACAGCCGTGTTGTGTTTGTCAGGTGAGGACGATTGCCGCTCTCGATCTGTGACAGGTACGACTGGCTGATCGTCGCCTTCCCTGCTTTTTTGCCGACACCATTTTCCTGTTGAATCGCACGCACCAGCTCCTGCTGAGTCATAGCTCGATTGAAGCCGCGCAGATTGCCCTCAACTTCACGAAGATAGCGAATTTTGTCGCTGAGTTTCATATGAATTACAAATCGCAATATTTATATCGCAATTCG
>Ga0302182_10001083_pt1 | contig 15070 bp, 11 predicted proteins | sample I_Palsa_N3_1_FD_198781 | JGI IMG/M metagenome (GOLD analysis project Ga0302182, IMG submission 198781) | Peat permafrost microbial communities from Stordalen Mire near Abisko, Sweden - I_Palsa_N3_1 | ecosystem: Environmental > Terrestrial > Soil > Palsa > Peat permafrost | place: Sweden...
GGAGTCGAACCCACCTTCGAAGCCCGCGAAGGGCTCGAACGGCAGCTTTGAAGGCTGCGAGGACCACCGGGCCCCATGCGCCTCCTCTGGAGTGAGCGAGCCTGGCGCGAAGCGGTCGCCTAATCCCGAACGATTATAGGGGCGCGGCAGCGCAGGTTCAACTTTTTGGGGAAACGGAAGCGAACTTCTTGCGGGCGAGCTCGAGCAGCTTGGGATCGGTGCAGACTTCATAGTACGGACGCGCGCCCTGCGCGCCGATTTTCGCGCCGGGCAGTAACTGGCGGACGAAACCCTTGCGCACGATGATGGGCTCCAGTGATTCGCCGAGCGGAACTTCGCCGAAATAAAGCTGTACGCGTTCCTTGCCCCAGGGCAGCGGAAAATTCCCCGCCATGGGAGCAAGAGAAATCTCCGCGCTCAGCTTGTTGAATCCTTCCTCGTTGAGCTCGATGCCGTTCAAGTTATAGCGGACCAGGAGCTCCTCTCCTTCGTCCGCCACGGCGTCCTCCATCAGCGTTTGCAGGACGTACACGTTGAAGGGCGCGGCGTTCGATTGAAACAGGCGCTTGGCGATTTTCGAACAGCTCGAGAGGCGGTCGGACAGGTTCAGCGCGCGCGAAATCATGATCTTGGAGTCGCCGTCCATCCAGAGCGATGGGGCGGAATCCTGGAAGGCAATCCCCACGCCGAGTTCCAGCGCGGGCAGGCCCGAGGATTTGGCGCGCTGGTTATAAGATTGCGTCACCGCAAGTATTTCCCGCGAGAGCACGCAGGCGCGAGCCACAGCGCGCGTGGTGGCGCGGGTCGCTTCCGTTTCATAGATGGCGAGAATGATGGCGTCGCCTTCGATGAATACGGTAGCGGCGCCGTAGCGCTCCAGCATGCGCTTGACCGGCTCGTGCAGATTCATGCTGATGTGCGAGGCCGGATTCATGCCGCGGGCGAGCAAATCCTTGGTGATGCCGGTCGAGCCGCGCACGTCCGCCTTGATCACCGTGTGGTTGATGACCGGATCTTCGGCGGGCCGCCCTTCATCCGGGTGCAGGAATTCGTAGAGGCTTTTATTGGCGCGGGAAAGTTCGCGCGCGCGCTCCGAGCGCACCAGGTTGATGCGCTCCATCCAGGCGGCCACCTGCTGGTAATTCCGGCGGTCGCGCCGGAGACGCATCAGGTCTTCCGCGAATTGCAGGCCTACGGAGGATTGCTCCTCGGGCGTGCGGCGGCGAATGGCGCGCGAGGCGTCCTCCAGGCGCTTCATGGAAATCTTGCGCGCCGGGAACTGCTCCAGGATGGCTTCCACGCGCTTGGCCTCGTCGCGATTGACCAGCGCTTTTTTCAGGGCCTGCAGGTGAACCGGCGGGCAATAGTCGGTGTAAATCTTGCGAAGCTCGTAGCCGGCCAAGACGTGGAAAAGCAGGTCGCGCTCTTCCAGCCGATGCAGCCACTCTTGCAGGAGCTGCGCGCGAGTCTCCGGCGAGGCCTCCGCTTTTTCCGGCGGAGCTTCGGCATCGAAAAGCCGGCGCGCGTTTTCCGGCTGGTTTAGGTATTCGCCCAGGCGGTTGCGGTATTCTTCGGTAAGGAAATCCATGCGCTGCTTGGCCGCGTCAATTTGCGAACCAAGCTCGCCCAGCTTTTGTTCGAGCGACGAGAATTTCAGGCGGAGTTCTTCGACCTCCGCGCGAGCCGGAGCCGGAGCGCCGCTCTTGCGCTTGAAAAGCCAAGGAAAGTGGTCGCCACTCTCGCTCGAACGGTTGGCCGCTTCCTCCTGTTCCTCTTCCACGTGCGCCATTTCCGAGCGCACCAGGCGCGCCTGTTCGAGCAAGCGCTCGTGAGTCTTCCGCGCTTTGGTGAAGTCTTCGGCGTCATCCCCGGTGAGAATGAAATCGCGAACGAAATCCAGGAGCAGCGCGTCGAAAACCTCGAAACGGTCGGGGTCGTTTACGAAATTGCCGAGCAATACGTAGTGTTCGAGGAAGAGATGGTCGTCGTTGCCGGCGTCCACAAAGAGAAAGCGATTCTGGAACAATTCGTAGGTTTCGCGAAAGTCCTCGCCAAAAAGCGCGCGGCGCGATTTCGAAAGCGTGCCTTCCTCCACCTCGCGCCAGATACGGCAGAGCGTTTCGCCGACCATGCGGTAGATGTTCTTTTTGTCCGCCTGAATTTCGGAGATTTTCGAGCGCATTACGTGCGCCTGCTCGCTGTGCTCGAAAAGCTCGCCGCGCGCGCGAATCCAGTCTTTGCACTCCACCAGGATACTGGAGAACTGGTTGCCCAGCTCCGACATGATGTGTTTCAGCAGCGCCAGCTGATGCAGGATGTCCGTTTCAATGGATTGCTGGAATTTGGCGCGCGTCAGGGAAATCTGCAGCACCTCGGTCAGCAGCCGCCGAAACGCGGCATGTTCCGGCGACCCGGATTGCGTGCGATCGCTGCCATAGACCAGGCTGATGTTCACCGTCTGGCGCACCATGTCGAGCAGATACTTCCGCGTGAATTCCACGAAGCGCGGGCTCAAAAAAACGTCATAATGAATGTTGTCCACGCCGACGGTCAGGCTGGGCAAACGAATCTCGGCGTTATAAGGCTCGAGCTTCATCCGAGCCGGATGGGCGGGAGAAGGCGCAATATGAGCGTCGGGCATTCGGGTTCCGGTTATCCTGAGCCGCGCACTTCGCCGCAGCGTGGGAAAATCAGCATCCACTCTATCTGAGAAAAAATGCGGGACGCAATGGAACGAGTCGTAACCGTTAATGCTTCACGCGCGAACCCTGATCCCGGCTGGGACATTCGCCCGAAGAATGCTGGCAATGCTGACGTTCCCTCCGGGGAAGAATTCGGCATCGAGACGGCGGGCTCGTTTTCTGGCGCTCTAGCCGGCGGAAACCAAGGTCCCTGCCTCTATCTCGGGCCTGGCGGCGAACGATGTGCCCGTCCGGCGCTCACCGGGGGATTCTGCGCGCGGCATCAGCCTGGAGGAATGCTGCAGCCGGGCAAACCGCGCGTCAAGCTGGTCGCCGCGGTTCTCGGCATTCTGGGTCTGCTGTGGCCGCTTCTCGGCGATATTGTGCGAGAAGTGATTCGCTGGATCCACACGCATTGAGCCTCGGCGGCTCAGGATCCGGGCCCATCCGCCGCAGTAGAAGATGTCTTCTGAAATCCACGATTCCGGGTAAAATGGCGAGCCATGCCAAAACTACTGGAAGGCAAGACCGCGATCGTTCTCGGCGTATGGAACAAGTGGAGCATCGCCTACGCAATTTCGCAGGCGTTCGTGCGCGAAGGCGCGACGCTCCTACTCACTTACCAGAACGAACGAGCCAAGCCCACGGTCGAGGAACTCGGGAAGGAACTCGGCGTTGCCAACTTCTACCCATGCGATGTGCAGCAGCAGTCGGACATCGACGGGCTCGCCGAGTCGCTCAAGGCGCAGGGGCAGAAGATCGACGTCGTCGTGCATTGTCTCGCGTTTGCCAATCATGAAGACTTGAACCAGCCCTTCATGAACACTTCGCGTGCCGGATTCAATCTCGCACTCGACGTCAGCGCGTTTTCGCTCGTGGCCGTGGCCAAAGCGCTTTCGCCGCTGATGACCGACGGCGGCGCGATCATGACTCTTACCTACCTGGGCTCCACGCGGGTGGTGACGAATTACAACGTGATGGGCGTGGCCAAAGCGGCGCTCGAGGCTTCCATGCGCTATCTCGCGAGCGAGCTTGGCGCGCGCAAGATCCGCGTCAACGCGATTTCCGCCGGCCCCATCAAGACCATCTCCGCGCGGGGCATCAAGGACTTTTCCAAGGTCCTCGAATTCGTGCAGCAACACGCGCCCCTGCGCCGGAATACGGACATCGCCGAAGTAGGAGACACGGCCGTCTTTCTCGCCAGCAATCTGGGCCGCGGTGTTACCGGAAACGTGATTTACGTGGACGCCGGATTCCAGATTATGGCCTTGGACGCACCTTGATCCGGAAGTTGGGACCTTTTGACAATTAAGAACAAAGCGCGTGCCCTGCCGTTTTTGCTGATGATGTTCGCGTACGTTGCATTTGCGCCGGTGCTGCTGGCGATCTCCGGCGGAGGGCGCGGCCGCCTGAGCATCGAAAAAGCCGCCGCCGCTGAACCAGCCCAGAAGGATCAGCCTCTGCGTTGGGACCCGCCCGATACCGACGTTCCTATCCCTTCCCTTTCGCCGGAACCACCCTGCTCGCTTCCCGATGCTCTGGCACAAGCCGCGGCGCGCGCCCAAATGCTTATCTCCAGCCTGCAGAACTTCAACGCGCAGGAAAAGATCCAGTACGAAGAGCTGGACGACTTCAACAATCCGGTGGATAGCCGAATCGCCCATTTCGACTATCTCGTCGATCTGGATCAGCGCAAGGATGGCGTCGTGGTGCGCGAAACTCGCACCAGCGGCCGCGCCGTCGTCTCGCTCCCCGATCTAATGCAGGATGCAGGTCTGCCGGCGCTCGCGCTGATCTTTCATCCCATCTATCAGGGAGATTATGAAATGCGCTGCGAGGGCGCGGATCATCGAGATGGGCAACCCGCGTGGGTCATTCATTTCCAACAGCGCAAGGACAAGCGCGCGCGCACGCGCAACTTTCGCGCTCCGAACGCGCACTATCCCGCCAAACTCAAGGGGCGCGCGTGGATTTCCGCGGAATCGGGAGACGTGCTGCGCATTGAAACGAACCTGGTTGAACCGATCGCGATGATTCACTTGCGTAGCAACGCCGTCGCGCTGGACTACGCCCCGGTGAAGTTTCCGTCGCGCAACGTGACGCTCTGGCTGCCGCAGTCCGCAGAGACCTTTTCTGATTTCGGGGGCAGCCGGTACATCGTGCAGCACTCCTTCACCGATTTCCAGCTCTTCAGCGTCGAAACGAAGTAGGCACGCGCACGCGGGATGGCTCCCGGCAAGTCAGGGGGCGGATTGTTGCAAAACGTTTGCGGCATCCGCGATGGAGATTTTGCGCGTATCTTCGCTTACGTGTTCCAGCTGGATTCGCACAATGGGCCAATCCGTGCGCAGCGTAAGTTTCTCCGGCCATTCCACGATCACCACGGCGTTTTCGGAAAACACATCTTCGAGGCCGAGAGTCTCCAGGTCGTGAAAATCGGCGACGCGATACAGATCCACGTGGTATACGCGCGCTCCGTGATCGTAGCGGTGCACCAGCGTGAACGTGGGGCTGGTCACTTCCTCTTCCGGCGCGGCGCCCAGGCCGCTCACGATTCCCTTGGTCAGCGTGGTTTTTCCCGCGCCTAAATCTCCGGAAAGCAAAATCAAGACGGGCGGCTTCACGCTCGCGCCAATTTCGCGGCCGCGCAATATCGTTTCCTCAGCCGAGTGCGTGAGCACTTCCCTGCTAGGCACGGCCGCACTCGGAATAAAACTGTTGATAAGCGCGCGGGATGGCGCGAATTAAATCGGAGGCCATGAGCGGAGCCTCGGCGAAATCGGCATAAGCGATGTCTCCGGCGAGTCCGTGCAGATAGACGCCGAATGCGAGAGCCCTGGCCCAATCATCCGCGCCGAACTGCGCGGTCAATCCCGCCAGCATCCCGGTGAGGACGTCGCCCGTTCCGCCGGTGCCCATGCCGGGATTTCCCGTGGAATTGATGAAGGCTTGGTCGCTGGGCGCGGCGACGATGGTGTGGTGGCCTTTCAGGATTACGTACGCGTTCCACTCCGCCGCGGATTTCAGCGCGAGGTCGAGGCGCCGCGCTTGGACGTCCTGCGCCGTGCCGCCTACGAGCCTCGCCATTTCGCCCGGATGTGGAGTCAGCGCGAGCGGAGCGTGCAGCGGGCTGGGGTTCTTCCGCATTTCGCCCGCTCGCCCCGCAAATGCATTCAAGCCGTCGGCATCGAGTATGAGCGGAACCGAGCTTCGCTGATTCACGACCGTGCGAACAAATTTCTGCGTTTCGTCCTGCGTCGAAAGGCCCGGACCCATCGCCAGCGCGCGTTTGCCTTTCAGCAGCGCGTCGAAGCGCCCCTGCTCGAGGCCGCGCAGCGAAATGGTGCCCGCGCTGGTGGACGCGAGCGGCTCCGTCATTATTTCCGGCGTGTGCGCCGCGATAATCGGCAGCACGTCCGCGGGCGTGGCCACGGTAACCAGGCCCGCACCCGCTCGCAAGGCAGCCCACGAAGCCAAAACCGCCGCGCCGCTTTTGCCCACCGAGCCCGCCACGATCAACGCGTGGCCGTAGTTGCCCTTGTTGGCGTCCGCTTTCCGGGGCAGCGCAAATTGCGCAAATTCCCGAGACTCGGACCAGCGCAGATTGCCTTTGCCAATCTCCTCGACCAATGCAGGCGGCGAGCCAATATCAGAAACGGAGAGATCGCCCACGAAGTTACTCGCCTGGCCCAGAAACATCCCGGCCTTTGGCGCGGTGAACGTGACCGTGCAATTCGCTTGCACCGCCGGCCCCGGAATTTCCCCCGTGTCCGCCGGGAGGCCCGAAGGAATATCCACCGCCACCACGCTCTGGCCGGGGCGTCGTGCGTTCACTTCGCGAATCACTTCTGCCAGCAGGCCCTCCACCGGGCCTCGCACTCCGGTGCCCAGGAGCGCATCAACAATGATTTCAGCATTGACTACCAGAGAGCTCGCGGACTTCCAATCGGCGGAATTCCGAATTACGCGCAACGCGCCGGAGGCGTCCTGCCAGCGTTTGCGATTCGTTGCCGCATCTCCCTGGAGGTCTTCCGCGGCCGCGAAAAGCAAGACCACCGGCTTGGCCCCCATTTCCTGCAAGAGCCGCGCGACGACGAATCCATCTCCGCCGTTATTCCCTTTGCCGCACAGCACCACGATGCGCCGCTGCGCGAAATTCGGGAACCGCTTGACGATAAAGCCGGCCACGCTCTGGCCTGCGCGTTCCATCAGGGTGAGGCTCGGAACGCCGTGGCGCTCAGTGGTGAGCAGGTCCACCTGTTTCATTTCCGCGGCTGTGAGGATTTTCATCGCTGGAATCTCGTTGGCATTCTCGGCTGTGAGAAATACACAGATCTAAAGCATCCAACCGCCGCTTACGTTGAGTACCTGGCCGGTAATGAAGTCGGCGCCTTCGGAGGCAAAGAATTTCACCGCGGTAGCCACGTCTTCCGACGAGGGCGGCCGCCCAATCGGCGAACGCGAATCACGCATGCGGCGCGCCTCGTCCGCGGTGAGTTCCCTTTCGTCGATGTTCGAGGGATTAATAACGTTGACGGTGATGCCGTGCTTGGCTTCCTCGATGGCAAGCGAGCGCGAAAATGAAACCACCGCCGCTTTGGCCGCGGCGTACGCCGAAATTGTTCCCTGGCCGAAGCTGCGCTCCGCTCCGGCAGCTCCCAGGTTTATGATGCGCCCAAAATGGCCGCGCCGCATGGCTGGCAGAACGGCCTTGCTGGCATAAAACACGCTGAAAAGGTTCGAGGCCACGATTTCCTTCCATTCCTCCGCGGAGGTCTCCGCCACCGGCTTCCAGTTGAATTCGCCGACGTTATTCACCAGAATGTCCAGCCGCCCGAAGCGCTCGATCACCTTTTCCACCAGAAATTGCACTTTCTGCGAATCAGACGAATCCGCTTCGACCGCGAAGCATTCCGCGCCTTCGGCCTGCAATTGCCGCAGCGCGCTCTGCGCCGCGGCCTTGTTCGAGCGGTAAGAAATCGCGATGCGCACGCCTTCGCGCGCGAGCCCTTGCGCGATGCCTTTGCCGATGCCGCGCGTGCCGCCGGTGATGAGAGCCGTTCGCTCGTTCAAGGACATGCCGGAAACCGCCTCCCGATGAGCCGTTAGTATAATGAAATCGCCGCCACGGCCCTAGGCTGCCGCGCTCGCATCCGCACGCTACTCCATATGGGCCACGACCACGGTGATGTCGTCCGCTTGCTCGGCCGTGCCGGCCCATTGTTCGGCGGCGGCGATCAAATTCTCGGCCAGCCGCTGTGGCGGAAGGTTGGTCTGGCGAAGAATTTCCGCGCGCAAGCGCTGCCGCCCGTATTCCTCGCCGTAAACATTCTCCGGCTCGGTGAGTCCGTCGCTGAAGGCCACCAGCAAGCTGCCGGGTTCCACTTTGATCGTGCCCTGGGTGAACGGAAATTCCTCGAATAGCCCGACCACCGTCCCGCCCTCTTCGAGCTCCTGCACTTTTCCGTCGCACACAAAGAAAGGCGCCAGATGCCCGGCGTTGGTGTAGGTCAGCGTGTGGGCTTCCTCGTCATACACCGCGTAAAAAAACGTGGCGTAGCGGTCGTCCGAGGTATTGCGGAAGAGATGCCGGTTCAATTTTTCGACCAGCTCGGCCGTACCGCCCTTGCCATCAAGCATGGCCGTGCTGCGCAGGGCCGCTTGCAGGCTGGCCATAAGCAACGCGGCAAAAATTCCCTTTCCGCTGATGTCGGCCAGCGCGATGCCTAGCCGGTTCGGCCCCAGGCGAATGAAGTCATAATAATCGCCGCTGACCACGCGCGCGGGACGGCAGATGGCGGCCAGCTGAAGGCCCGGAAGTTGCGGCAGCGAATGCGGGAAGAGCTGCGTCTGCACTTCGCGCGCGATGACAATTTCATTTTCCAGGCGCTGCCGCTTGCGCTGCTCTTCGATCAATTCCGAAATCGAAGTTGTCATTTCGTTGAACGACTCGCCGAGCGCCCCCAGTTGATCGCGTTGATGCACGCGCACGCGTTTCGCAAAATCGCCTCGGCGCACGTGCAGGGTGGCCTCGTAAAGGTCGCCGATCGCGCGCGTAATCGTGCGCGTCAGCACCACACCCGTGGCAAGCGCGGCAATCTCCAGCAACAAGAACACGGCGCCGACGATCAAAAGAACCGTGACGAGAAGCGGACCTACCGCGCCCACGGTATTAAACAAGCGGCTGTTGAGCGCGGAGGGACGCAGTGAGAATGACGCCAGCACCGGAACCTTATCCGCCCCTTTTCCAGGCTCCATGTAAGTGGCTTCAAAAACGGAGAGCCCGGTAACTCTCATGTCGATGATACTGGCCGCAGCCGCAAGCGACCTTTTGGCACTGGAAATCTGCTGCCCCGGAACGTAGGTATGTTCGGAGTCCTGATAGGTCAAGGTGGCGCTCGTTTTTGGCCCGGTCGCCGGCTTCCACAGAATCACTTGTATCGGTCCGAGGTCCGAGGTCAGAGCATCCAGGGTTGCAGGGGTCAAAGGCGCGGCCACCACCAGCGTAAACGCCTGCGCGTTCTCGTCCCGGTTTTCAGCCGCCGCGAACCACAGCTTCCCCTCGTACTCCACGAGTCCCGCAAAGTGGTGCCCGCCTCCCGCGGCCAAAAGGTGCTGGCCGCGATTCAAATGCACGCGCAGCCCCGGCCATTTATCTTCGTCCCCCGCAATCAAATTCGCGACGTTGGGATGTTTCAAAATTGACTCATCCACCGCGGCGCTTCCCGCGCTGGTCTCGCGTTCAATTTCGCTCGAAATGGCCTCCGTTTCGGCAGACACCAGGCTGATGCGGTCCTGCAGGTCATCGTGCAGAAGGTGCGCGCCGAGTTCTAGGTAAAGCAAATAGGACGCCACGCCGACCATGGTCAAAAGCAGAATCACCGGAACCACGGCAATGAAAACGTAGGCCACGATCAAACGGTTGCGCAGTGGCCACATCACCTTGGTGCGGAACCAGGGCACCATGCGGATGATCAGGTAAATCACGGCGAGGAAGGCGAAAAAGCCAAACAGCGCGGAGAAAGGCACCAAAGTTCCCAGCGTCGCCAGCAGGCGGACGCCCGCATACATCAGCAAAAGCGCGATGGCGATGCGATCCAGCGGCGAAGTTCGCCGGAGCGAGACGAGCAAGCGGCGCGGAGAAAGTGGAGGCAAATTTCCGGATCCCGAGGTTCAGTATATCGTGGCGGACGAAAGATGTAGGCCGGAAAACTGCAGCCGCGGCATCGGTCGCCGATTGCGCTGCCAATTTCTGCTAAACGCCAAATCCTAGAGCGCGCTGCGGTCGTTTCTTTGCACCCGGCTGTGATGGCGGCTATACGTGAAATAAACCACCAGACCGATAATCAGCCAGATAATCAGACGCGCCCAGTTAACCCAGCCCAGCTTGTACATCATGTAGCCGTTGAAGAGGATGCCCAGCACCGGAACAAGCGGAACCCACGGCGTGCGGAACGGACGCGCTTGCTCGGGATTCGTCCTGCGCAATACCATGATGGAAATGCACACGATGATGAAAGCGAAGATGGTGCCGATGTTGACCATCTCCCCGATGATGTTAATCGGAGTGATGCTGCCGATGATCGCGGCGATGAGTCCGACCAAAATCGTATTCTTGTAGGGTGTGCGATATTTGGGATGAATCGCCGCGAAGAATTTGCGGGGCAGCAGGCCGTCGTTGGCCATGGAATACAGCACGCGCGTCTGTCCCAATAGCATGACCAGCATCACGCTGGTGAGCCCGGCGAGCGCGCCCGCCGTAATAAGGTAGGACGCTTTCACCAAGCCGCGATCGAGGAAGGCGACCGACAGCGGCGCTTCGATGTTGATCTCCTTCCACGGCACCATGCCGGTGAGGACTGCAGCTACTAAAATATAAAGAATGGTGCACAAAATGAGCGAGGCGATGATGCCGATGGGCAAATCGCGCTGCGGGTTCTTCGCTTCCTGCGCGGTGGTGGATACCGCGTCGAAACCGATATAGGCGAAAAATATGTAGGCGGCCCCCCTGCCGATTCCGCTGAATCCCATGGGGGCGAAAGTGCCCCAGTCGTGTCCCCAGTTCGAGGAACTCACGTAATGCATTCCCAGAAGAATCACGAAGAGCACCACGCCGACCTTGATGATTACGATCGTGGCGTTGAAATTGGCGCTCTCCTTAATCCCGATTACCAGGACCGCCGTGATGATCAGCGCGATCAGAAATGCCGGAAGGTTAAATCCGATTTCGACGCCAAACAGCGTGGGCGCGGCCACCAGATCGTGCGCGCGCTGGAGCAGCTCCGGAGGCTGCGCCGCGATGATGTCGCCCACTCGCGCCAGGAAGGATTGGCTGCCCAGGACCAGAGACGGGTCCGAGGCGTGCGCCATTTGCCGCGCGATAACGTTTTCCGCGGTTACCAGCGCGGTCCAGTGGTCGTAGGCTAGCCACAGGGGCATCTTCAGATGAAAAATCTGGAGAAACTCGATGAAATGATTGGACCAGCCGGACGAAACCGTGCTCGCGCCCATGGCGTATTCGAGCGTCAAGTCCCATCCGATGATCCACGCGATTAATTCTCCCAGCGCCGCATAAGCGTAGGTGTAGGCGCTGCCCGCAAGAGGGATCAAGGCCGCGAATTCGGCGTAGCACAAACCCGCGAACGCGCAACCCAGCCCGGATATGACGAAGGAAAGCATCAGGCCCGGGCCGGCATAATGCGCGCCGAGGCCGGATAGCACGAAGATGCCCGCGCCGATGACTGCGCCCACTCCCAGCGCCGTCAACGAGACGGGACCGAGTGTGCGCTTCAGCGTATGCTCGCCCGTGTCTTTCGCTTCGTTCAGCAGCCAATCCATCGGCTTCTTCTTGAACAGCGGATTGCCCATTCGCAATCTCCTCCTCAAAAATCGGCGTGCTCTTGCGGCGTACTTTTGCTGCGGCCGGCGCTTGCTCTATTCCGGCTGCGGCTTCCCTCGCCCGGCCTGCTTCCATAGCCAATACACTGGAACGCCCAGCAAAACAATAATCAGCCCGGGCCAAGTGTACTGCGGCTTGTAGCGCAGCAACTGTATTTCGATAAAAACCGCCATCACCAGATACAGCGCCGGCAGAACCGGATAGCCGAACGCGCGATAGGGGCGTTCCATGTCCGGCCGCTTCCAGCGAAGAATAAATAGCCCGCTCAGCGTAAGGATATAGAAAATCAACACCGCAAAAATCAAAAAATCGAGCAATTGGCCGTACGTTCCGGAGAGACAAAGAAACGAGGCCCAGATGCACTGCACGAAGAGCGCCGCGCCGGGTGCGTGGAAGCGGTTTACTTTTCCGGCGGACTCGAAGAACAGGCGGTCTTTGGCCATGGCGTAATAAATCCGCGCGCCGGAGAGAATCAAACCGTTGTTGCAGCCGAAGCCTGAAATCAAAATGGCCACGGCCATCACGATGGCCCCCGTAGGCCCAAAGATCACTTCCGCCACCGCCGTCGCCACGCGCCCGCCGGACGCAAATTCGATTCCGCGCGCCAGCGCCGTGGCCCCATGCGGATCGCCCGAAATCGGCAGCACGCGCAAGTAGGCCACATTCGCGAGCGTGTAGAGCGCAATCACCAGGCCCGCGCCCAGCGCAAGAGACAGCGGCAGATTGCGGCTGGGATTCTTCACTTCCGCCGCCGTGAAGGTGATGTTGTTCCAGGCGTCGGCGGAGAATAGAGAGCCGACCATGGCCACGCCGATGAGCGTCAGCGTTCCAATGGTCCACACCGGCTGATCGGGCGGATACGGATGCATCACCCACAGCCCGGCATTGCGCCAGAAACCGGTGAAATTCGCCGCGCGCGCCACTTCGGTCGAAAACCAGAAACCAAGCAGCACCAGCGCCGCAAGCGAACTCACCTTGGCCACGGTAAAAACATTCTGCACGATTTTGCCCACGCGCAATCCGCGCGTATTGATCCAGGTGAGAAGAACGATGGAAGCGATAGCCAGCAGGTTCTGCCGATTAATCCCCACGTTGTAGGGACCGAGCGATCCGAACCACATTTGCCAGGGGCCAAAGGTCCCGATTTTCCAGATCCAATCGGAGGCGGAAAACCACGGCACCATCACCGCCGTGAATTTCGCAAACGCAATGGCCACGGCCGCGATCGTGGCGGTCTGAATCACGAGCAGCATGGTCCAGCCGTAGAGAAAGCCCCACAGCGGCCCGAGCGACTCGCGCAGATAAACGTACTGCCCTCCGGCGTGCGGCATGGCCGCGGCAAGTTCGCCGTAACTCAGCGCGCCGATGAGCGTCATCACGCCGGTCACCAGCCACACCGTAATCAGCAGGCCGGGGCTCTTCACCTGGTGCGCGATGTCCGCGGATACGATAAAAATGCCGGAGCCGATCATCGAGCCGGCCACGATCATGGTCGAATCGAACAAGCCGAGCCCCTTTACCAACTCCTTGGGCTTGCCTGCTTCCGCCGCTCCGATTGACTGCGCCTGCTCTGCCATCCGTGTGCCTTTAGCTGCCGCCGCGCTGCGCATTTCGCACGCGCTCTGCAATCGCCAGATACTCGCGCGCTCGCGCCGCCGGATCGCGCGCCGACATCAAATCGCCGATGACGGCAACCGAGTCCGCTCCGGCCGCGTAAACTTCACCCGCGGACTCTACTGTGATGCCGCCTATGGCTACAAGCGGTTTTCCGGTGATTTTGCGGGCCGCGCGCAGGAACTCGATTCCGACCACGGGGTCGGGGTTTTCTTTTGTGCTGGTCGGAAAGATGGGACCCACGGCTATATAATCCGCCGAAGTGCGCCCGGCAGCGCGCAATTGCTCCAGGTTGTGTGTCGAAACCCCTACCCACAACGACTTCCCGCATACGCGCCGCGCATCTTCCACCGGCAGGTCTTCCTGCCCCACGTGCACGCCGCCCGCGCCCGCCATCGCCGCGATATCGGCGCGATCATTCACAATCACACGCACCCCGCGCGGACCCAGGCGAGCGACGAGGCTCGCAGAAACATCGAATATTTTCCGCGCGGTGCCGCGTTTATCGCGATATTGAACGAGCTGGACGCCCGCGTCGGCCAGTCGTTCGGCAAGCGACATGACGGACTCGGTTGAAAGGTTTGGCCCGGCGTCGAGGATGGCGTAAAGAGCTGGGAACAACGGAAGTCTCCGTGCTAGCCGCTCCTACTTCGTCTCGGCCGCAGCCATGCGCTCGAGGAAATGCGTGTCGAACTTCCCGGCCACGAACTCGGGGTTCGCCAGAATCTTCTTGTGCAACGGAATGGTTGTCTTCACGCCTTCGACCACAAAGCCGTCGAGCCCGCGCTGCATTCGAGCGATGGCCTCCGCGCGATCCTGGCCGTGCGCGATGATTTTGGCGATCAGGGAGTCGTAGTACGGCGGAATCACCGCGTCTGAATAGCAGGCGGTGTCCACCCGAATTCCCGGGCCGCCCGGAACGCGAAAGGCGGTCACTCGCCCCGCCGAAGGCGTGAACGTGTCCGGATCTTCGGCATTGATGCGGCACTCAATCGCGTGGCCTCGAAACTCGACAGCTGCCGGCAGCACGTCCGTAAGCTTCTCGCCCGCCGCCACGCGAATCTGCGATTTCACCAAATCCACGCTGGTGACCATCTCCGTCACCGGATGCTCCACCTGGATGCGCGCGTTCATCTCGATGAAATATAGTTTTCCGGAAGCTTCGCGCAGGAATTCCACCGTGCCCGCGCTCGAATATCCGATTTTGGCGAGCGCGTCCACCACCTGCTTGCCCAGGTTCTGCCGCGTGGCGGCGTCCATCACCACCGAAGGCGATTCCTCCAGCACTTTCTGATGCCGCCGCTGCAGCGAGCATTCGCGTTCGCCGAGATGCACCACATTCCCATGCTTATCGCCCAGCACTTGAAATTCAATGTGCCGCGGCCGCTCGATCAGCTTCTCCATGTAAACGTTGGGGCTGCCGAAAGCCTGCTCCGCTTCCGAGCGCGCGGTGCGGAATGCCGGAATCAGCTCGCGCGCGTGGCGCACCACGCGCATGCCGCGCCCGCCTCCGCCTTCGGCCGCCTTGATCATCACCGGATAGCCGATATCGCGTGCGATTTTCTTCGCCGCCTCTTCGTCCGGAATCGCTCCGGCGCTGCCCGGAATAATCGGCAAGCCCGCGGCCGCCATGGCTTCCTTGGCTTTGTCTTTTTCTCCCATCAGCCGGATGACTTCGGGCGTGGGCCCGATGAAGGTGATGTGAGAGGCTTCGCATACCTCGGCGAAGTTTGCGTTCTCCGAAAGAAATCCGTATCCCGGATGAATCGCGTCCACGTTCGCGATTTCCGCGGCGCTGATTACCTGCGGGATGTTGAGGTAGCTTTCCGTGCTGCGCGGCGGCCCGATGCAAATGGCCTCGTCCGCGAAGCGAACG
>Ga0302182_10001095_pt1 | contig 14908 bp, 11 predicted proteins | sample I_Palsa_N3_1_FD_198781 | JGI IMG/M metagenome (GOLD analysis project Ga0302182, IMG submission 198781) | Peat permafrost microbial communities from Stordalen Mire near Abisko, Sweden - I_Palsa_N3_1 | ecosystem: Environmental > Terrestrial > Soil > Palsa > Peat permafrost | place: Sweden...
AAGATCTAATCCCTCCTGTCCAGAGGTCGTATCCCGTGTGTAGTTGAGATCGATCAAGACACCATCGAAGCTCTCGTGAGCCAAAGCATCGAGCACAAGCGCCGGCGTTCGCACCATCTCCAACTGATAGCCCTCCGGCTTCAGCAGTAATCGCAACGCTTCTAAAATATGCGGCTGGTCATCCGCAATCAGGAGTCTGCACGACGCCTCTGCATCTTCTGCACCCAACTCATTCTTGCCAATCCGCTCCGCCAACATAATGTCCTGCTCCTGCGCACTACTGCCCACTCGGGGCAATGCCCGTCTTCGCCGATTCTATAGAAATATCATTCGCTTCCAGAGTAGAGCCGACCGCGCGATCCACTTCAATCTTAGCCTTTTGATATGCCGTCATCGCCGCAACCAGCGTGGACTCCGCCGCAGCAAGATCTCGTCGCGCTGTCAACGTTTGATAGTTCGACCCCGCACCCAGCTCCTGTTCCTTCGCGGTAATATCGAAGGTCTTCTGCGCCAGGTCGCGTCCTTTGCGTGCTGAAACCACTCTCGCCTCGCTCTGTTCCAGCGCGTATTGAGCGTTCCGAACCTCAATGCGAATCTGCTTCTTCAACTGCTGCAACCGAAGCTCCGACTGCCTTGTCTCCAACTCCGCTCGATACTGGTCCGACTTCGCCACTCGATTTCGCAACGGGATATTGACGGTCAGCCCAACATAGTAATCGGGAGCGGTATTGTTGAAAGCAGTCTTCAGTGCTCCACCAAAGTCCGTCGGAGAGGTTGAGATCGTACCCGATTCAGGATTCTGCAAACCCGCCAGCCCCGAACCTCCGTAGTACGCAGTGAGCGCCACCGTCGGAAGCAGAGCATTGCGAGCTGCATCCCGGCTCAACCGCCGGTTCTCGAGATCGATATCAGACTCCCCTAACTCCAACCGGTCCTTCAATGCACGCGCTGTCAAATCCTCAGTCGGAGCCTGCACCGTCGTATCCGTCATCGCACTGTGATCGGTCGGCCGTACCGGCATCGCCTCCAGAATCGGATCATCCAGATTTTTCGTCAACGCATTTTTGATCAACAACTCCTGAAACTGGAGAGTCGTCTTGGCAATCGTCAGATCCTGTTCACGGCTCGCCTCTTCTGCTTCGTCCTTCATAACATCCATCGCCGGAATCGCTTGCAGTGCCAGCTGCTTTTGCCCGCTCTCCAGCGCCTGACGAGCAAAGTCGAGTGATCTGCTCTTGACACCCTCATCTTCGTAAGCAGCAACTAGATCCCAATACATATTGGCAATCTGCGTCACCGTAGTCACCACCTGCAGCTTGAAAGCTTCATCCGAAATCCGTTGATTATTCTTGGCGATTCGCAAAAACCTGAGATTCGGCCCAAGGCCAAATCCCGCGAGCAGTTGCTGCTGTAGAGCAAAGTGGTAATAAGAATTCAGCGTCGGATTCAGAAAACTCTCCGGGCTATTTGTCGTTCCGCGATTGTTGTCGAAGACTGCCGAAATCGAGGTGCCTGTAGGAAATGCCTGTGCGTAGCTAATATTTCCCGTCGTCGTATTCTGCTGCAACTGCGGAACTCCATAAACGATCGTGTTAGATAGCGGCTCGGCGTAGTGTTCAATGCTGAACGTTCCAGTGAGAGCCGGATCATAGGATGAAACTGTCGTACCCGTACCTAATGTCGAAGAAACCAGACCCGACGCACCAGAGCCTGCGCCACCAGCACCTCCCGACGTACCTCCGGCGCCTGCCCCACTCGACCCGGAACCAAATCCGCCCACACCCCCGCCAGGCGTATTCTGCACCACGCCTGTATTGACGCCGCGAAACGAGCCGCCAGCCTGCGTACGCAACACGTCGGCTGCCGCGATCGGAATGTTGTATCGTGCAATTGCGATATCGAGATTGTTCTCCAAGGCCAGCGAAATCGCATCTTTCAAACTGAGCTCAAGCACGCCATCCTTAACCAGTGCGTCTATTCGCGCTGAATTTGCAAGATTAGGTTTCGGCACCAGCGTGGCTCGATAAGTATTCACCGGATTGTCAGAGTGAGGAATATCCAGGCGCAACGCAGGTGCTGACGGAGTTGGCACCGTCTGTGTAACAGTAGCTTGCTGCACCTGAGCCATCAAAGGCATCTCCAATAACACCAACACGCCGAAGCAACGAAGCAGTGAAGTATTTCCTTTCACGCGCGCACCCCCACTCCTTCAGCCGTTACAAGACCTGCAGTATCTCGAGAGAGCCACCCGTCTCTTAATTCAATCGTCCGTGACCCATACTCTGCGTTCGTCTCCGAGTGCGTCACCTGAACCACTGTCGTACCCTCTTCATTCAACTTACGAAACAACTGCATGATCTCCTTTGCCTGCTCCGAATGCAGATTTCCCGTTGGCTCATCAGCCAGCAGAAGATCCGGCTTATGAATAACGGCCCGCGCAATTCCCACCAACTGCTGCTGCCCACCAGATAGCTGGTTTGGAAACAGATCTTTCTTTCCGACGATATTGAAACGATCCAGTGTATCTGCGACCAAAGCTTGCCGCTCCAACTTCGGAATGTCTTTGTAAGACAGAGGAAGATCGATATTTTCCGCAACCGTCAGATCATCCAGCAGGTGATAGCTCTGAAACACCATCCCAATTCGCCGTCGCGCCAGTTCAGCTCTCTGCTTGCGATTCATCGCATGAACGGCTTCGCCCGCGAAGTAAAAATCTCCCTTCCATTGATCGTCCAGCATCGCCAGCACATTCAACAGTGAAGATTTCCCGGCGCCAGAAGGACCCATTACAGTTACAAATTCGCCTTCACGAATTGTGAGATTGATGCGCCGCAACACCCAGGTCTCCGTATGACCCGTCTTGTAACTTCGCTCTAGCTGTTTCAACTCAATCATTCTTTGCTCCATCTTTTAGAACTTCATCGGATCAATCCGAAGTGCCGATCTATCTAGCCGCCACTCGCATCGGCGCAGTTGTATGCGTTACTCAGTCCGCAGTGCCTTGACTGGGTCAGTCGAGGCCGCACGTCGCGCAGGAATCAATCCGGCAACGCACGCAGAAACGATCAACACCATAACAGCCCCCACAAGAACCATCGGATCCTGGCCGCCTGTTCCATACAGCTGCTTCTTAAGGAGGCGCACGCACAGCAAAGCAATCGGCAAACCGATAGCAAGTCCAACCCCAGCCTGCAACAAAGCCTCGCGCAATACCATCCTCACGACGCTGCCTCGTCCCGCACCGAGTGCCATTCGTATGCCGATCTCCGGTGTCCTTCGTGCGACGGTATAAGCCGTCACGCCATACAGGCCAACCGAAGCCAACACCAGCGCCAATACGCCGAACAGCAACGTCAACCGTGCAATCAACCTTTCCTGGCCAAACTGCCCCTCAATCTGGCCGCCAAAAGTCTTGAAATCAATTACCGTGAGGTTTGGATTGATATTCGCAAGTGTTCGCCGCACCAGCGCCTCCAAACTCTCAGAAGGCCCACGCATCTGCAACATGATCGCACCAGCGAATAGCGATCTTACCTCCAAGTTGTCCGACAGCGGCGCATGCTGCAGGAAGGGCCGAAAGAACATCGGGCGAACCGCCTCGCGTGGATCGACGTACTTCACATCCGAAACGACGCCAACAATCTCAATCTCGCCAGCACTCTTCACTCCATCTAAACCGAAGTGGGCACCAATCGGATCTTCACCCTTCGCAAAGAACCGTTTCATGAAAGCCTGATTTACAACGGCCACTAGCGGCGAAGTGCCCGTATCCTGCTCGGCAATTCCGCGGCCACGCAAAACCTGTTGGCCAATAACCTGGAAGAAATCAGGTGTCACGCGGTCCCATTGAGCACCAATATGATCGCTCGGCCCTGGCTCAGGGTGCCCCTGAATCGTAACGGCCTCACCATAACTTGCCCCTTCAAGCGGAGTGTAAAGTGATAATCCGACCCGCTCGACTCCTGGCAATGCCCTAAAGTGTTCGAGGATCTCGCCATACAGAGCTTGCAGCTGATCCGGCTTATAGCCGGCACTATCAGGACTGATATGGATCACCAAACGATTGTCAGTCTGTAATCCAAAATCCTGATGCTCAAGCTTATTTAGACTTCTCGCCAGCAGCCCCGCTCCAACGAGCAACACCAGCGACAGCGCCGCCTGCGTCACAACCAAAGATCGCTGCAACAAAGATGCACTGTCCCGTGTCGCCCGATTCGTGCCGCGAAGCGACTCTGCAGGCTCCGAGTGAGACGTGATCCACGCCGGCGCGATCCCAAAGATCAGCCCGGTCAACAGCGACAAACCAAATGCGAATCCCAGCACCGGAAGCGAAGGAGTCGCATGAATCGGTAGACCGGGAGAATCGGGAAACGCCAGTGCCAACAGCATCCTCGTTCCCGCATATGCCACCACAAGTCCAGCGATACCGCCAAGACACGCCAGCACTACGCTCTCGGTCAGCATCTGACGAATAATTCTTTTTCGTGCCGCACCCAGCGCCATTCGAATCGAGGTCTCAGCTCGTCGCGCCATGCCACGCACTAAAACGAGATTCGCAATATTTGCACACGCGATCAACAGCACCAGCGCGGAGATCCCCATCAGCAGATTCAGCCCGCTTCGGTACTGGATCTGCATATTGGCAATCCCAACACCGCCCGGCGTCAAGGTCACATGAGTCTTCGGCAGTGCCTTCTTTCCCTCGGGACTCTGATAGGACTTTATCGGCACGAGCCAAGCACGCAACAACCCACTCATCTTCTCTTGAAGCGGACCAATCTGTGTACCGGGCTTCACGCGGCCCATCACATCAAGCCAACTCAAGTCCGGACGCTTTAGCAAAGCTCCCGGATTGAGAACTGGCTCAATTGCAAGTGGAAGAAAGAAATCCGTCGGCGAATCCGTCATCCGGTCTCCATAAAACGAAGGAGGCGTGATGCCAACCACCGTCACCGAATGGGTATTCAACTGAAACGTGCTTCCCACAACAGAAGGGTCCATGGCATAGTCACGCTGCCACGCCCTGTAGCTCAACACCGCCGCCATCGGTGCTCCAGCCACGTCATCAGACGGCACCAAAAGCCGTCCGACATAAGGCTGCAACTCAAACATTTGAAAATAGTTCCCCGAAACGAACTCACCGGCCGAAGCCTTCGACAAACTATTATCCGATTCCCGCCGTACCGTCAGATCCCCTGAGGAAACACTCGCGTCCATCGCTGCCAGTTGTTCAAACTCAGGAGCGTTGTCGCGCAGATGCTTATACAGATCATAAGAAAACAGAGAGTAATTATCGTTTTCCGGTCGTCCGCCCAACACGCAGCAATCATCTTTGTCGCCCAAACGCACCAGAGACTTCGGATCACTCACTGGCAGATTTTGCAGCAGCACCGCATGCACCAGCGTAAAGATCGCAGCGTTCGCGCCAATTCCCAGCGCAAGCGTCAGAACCGCCGTCAACGTAAAGCCCGGCGCCTTCCGCAGCTGTCGCAGTGCATACTTCACATCCTGCATCAACCTGTTCATCCCTTTGCTCCATTCAATCCGGTTCGGCCATATCAAACCGGCAGCGCAGAAAGCGGTTCGTTTAAGCCTTCTTGACCATAACAATGCGGCACCTGCTCTTTTGCACGAAGTTTTGAAAGACCTTCGTCGAGCCAGAGCACCCATGGGTTGATGGAGCCGAGCGCAACACGATCGCTTCATCGGTTGCATTCGCGGACTCTCGCTGCAATCCGGAAACCCACTCGCGGGCGATGCATAAGCCCTGCTGTCCCATACCAATCGTCTTCATCGTCGAAACAACAACGCTTCGCATTACCTTCAACTCAGTCTGCGCAGCGTCGCTAAACGTTGCCTCTTCGCGAGCCGATCGCTTTTCAGATCGCATGTTGGCCACCAGGCTGAGAGCAACAACGTTGAACACAACACCAAGCACAACCACTGGCACAACATTTGCCGCCGTTCCCGACATCCCAATCGCTCCACAGATTTGCCGTAGAAACAGCCTCATCTCTTCGATCAGTGTCATCATCCCTCTACCTCCGCCAACAGTCTGTTTAGCTCGCCCTCCGCTACTACCTTGCCGTCAAACAGATGCACCTGCCGCTCCGCATGGGCTGCAAAACGCGGATCGTGCGTCACCATGCAGATCGTCGCACCCTCTGCATGCAGCTCCTGCAGAAGCTTCATCACAGCCTCGCCGTTCTTCGAATCCAAATTTCCAGTTGGCTCGTCAGCCAGCAGAATCGAGGGCGAACCCGCCAACGCTCGAGCCACGGCTACTCTCTGCTGCTGACCACCCGAGAGTTGCGCAGGATAGTGCCGCATCCGGTGCGCCATATTCACACGCTCAAGTGACTCCTGCACTCTCTTCTTGCGCTCCGTCGAAGGCATGCCAGCGCGGTAGGTCAATGGCAACTCCACATTCTCAGCAACCGTCAGATCTCCGATCAGATTGAAGCTCTGAAAGATAAACCCGATCTCCTGGTTCCGAATCCGCGAGCGGTCGGCAAAGTTCAGATTCGCCACTTCCTTGCCGTTCAACGTGTACCGTCCGCCGGTAGGCGTATCCAGCAACCCGATGATCGACAGCAGCGTGGACTTCCCACATCCAGAGGGGCCGGACATCGCCACATACTCACCACGGTTGATGTTCAAGTGCACGCCAGACAGCGCATGCGTCTCAATCTCGTCCGTATAAAAAATCTTCTTCAAGTCTTCAATCTGAATCATCGTGTCCGTCGCCATTCCTGCTCTCCTTTTGTCCCGGCCGTCGCCTGGGCTTATCTAGTTCAAGCGAATCCGATCCGTGTTATCCCACCGGCTCATATCCGACAGAATCACCGTATCGCCTTCCTGTAGTCCTTCCAGTACCTGAATGCTGTTTACAGAAGCCCGTCCTACCTTCACCGGAACCCTTACCGCGGTCTTGCCCTCAGGCCCAACCTTGAAGAGGCTGATCGTGCTGTTCTCATTGCCAAACGCCGGCCGTCCTACATACAGAACATCCGCCATCCGGTCCAAATCGATCGTTCCGTCAACACTCAGGTCTGGTCGAGCCCCCTGCGGCAGCGCTCCAGCCAGTTCTACGTCAACCGTGACCGTTCCGTTCAATACCGCAGGATCAATTCGCATCACCTTGCCATTGATTACGCCGTTGTGGGTATCAATTTCAGCCGGCTGCCCGATCTGAATATCCCGTGCCTGCGTCTCCGCAATCTTCAAACTCGCTTTCAGCTGGTCCAGCTGCACCACCTTCGCCAACGTCGTTCCCGGAGCCACATGCTCTCCCACCTGGTGCGGCAACTCCGCCAACACGCCGCTGATTCCCGCTCGAACACTCAACGCATCCAACTGCTTCTGCTTCAGCGCCAGCAGCGCCTTCGCCTGATCGACCTTCGTCTGCTGCACAGCGAGCTGCGTCTCGATCGCCTTTTCATTCAACGTAAGCCGTTCTTTCTCGAGGTCGTTTCGTGTCGTCAGCTCATCTGCCTTGCCCTTCGACGCGCTGTACGTCAACCCGCTGATCACACCGAGATCGTACAAAGACTTGTCCGTCTGCGCCTGTAGCTTCGCCTGGTTATGATCTGCGCCCACTGTCGCCGCAACAGCTTTCTGATCCATCAGATCGCTCTGCACCTTCGCACGCGTGTTGATGTAATCCGCCTGCGCACCCTTTAGCTGCAGCTGTGCGTCCAGCAGCTCCTGCTGCAGTTGAGGATCGACGAGGTCCATCAAAACCGTGTCCGGCTCAACTTTCGCGCCCGGCAGCACGCGAATCCGCACCACCGTGGCCTCGGTTTCGGAAGGAATCAATCGAATCTTGTCTTCCCGCGGAACCAGCGAACCCGGCCCCCGCACCTGACGCAACAGTGGCCCACGCTTCACTACGTCGGTCCACACAGTAGCCCGATCAACTTCAGGAGCCGCAGGCTTTAGCCGAGTCACAAAAAACGCAATCGCCGCAAGTACTACGAGAGCGCAGCCACCTGCGATCCACTGCCGACGCATCTTCTTCTGCTTTATATCTGGTCTGGAGATATCCATTGCGTCGTACGTAATTGCACGTGCAAGGCCAACCTCACACATATGCTTTCAATAACTTAGACGGTGCTATCCGCCCTAGCCCGTCCGCAATCGAAACAAACTGTCCATTTACGAACACACTGATTGCAGCTAAGCCGAAGGAGATATCTTCAGGAATTCCAACATCTTCGGAGTAATTACCTGCCGCAACTTCAAAAACTGCTTCCACGGATCGCTTCTCAGTCTGACCTTCCAGTCTTCAAAGTCTGTTACCCTCACAACGGTCCGCTTCGCCGCATTCAGATCACTCCAGTCCAGAGGAAGCGAAACTGCAGCCCCCGCCCGCGCTCGTGGAGAAAACGCCGCCACCGCAGTTGCACCACGTTCATTCCTCAAATAATCCAGAAAGATCCTGTCCTTCCGCGCCGCTTTACTCATCTTCGTCAGATACGCGCCCGGCTGATCCTTCTCCATCTTCAATACAAACGCATGCGCAAACTGCTTGATCACTCCCCAGTCATACTCCGGCACCACCGGAATCACCACATGCAGCCCCTTCCCACCAGTGCTCTTCAAGAAGCTCTCCAGCCCAAGCTGCTTAAGCTCCTTCCGAACCTCCGCTGCACTCTCCGCCAACCTCGGCCACGCAATCGCAGCATCCGGATCAAGATCGATGATGATGCGATCTGGATGCTCGAGATCGTCGTTGCGCGATCCCCACGGATGCACCTCGAGCACTCCCATCTGCGCAAGCCCTGCCAATGCCTCAGCGGATGAAAGCGTAATGTAAGGCTCAATCTTCCCCGTCTTCTTATCGGGAACATCCACTGAGGTAATCCCCGGAGGCAGCATCGCGTTCACATGCTTCTGATAGAAACACGGCTTCTCGCTTCCGTCAGGGCACCGCACCAGCGACACCGGACGACCCTCGATATATGGCAACATATGCGACGCAACCGCCCAGTAGTAGTCTGCCAACTGCTGCTTGGTAAGCTGCGTCTCCGCATCCAAAACCTTCTCAGGATGCGTCAACCGTACAAGCGCATGCTCCAATTCAGACTTCTTTGGGGCATCCTTCGCAGCACCAGTCTCCACGGAAGATTCCTTCGAGGAAGTTGTCTTTACCCCACCAGCTTTCGCCGCGAGACCAGCGGACGCCGCATGGGAAGCACTCTTAGTCGCACGAACCCGGGCAGCAACCGTCAACTCTTCACGCCGAACCTCTTTAGCAGGCTTATCCTCTCGCAGTCCTTTGAACGAAGTCTGCCTGACCAGGTTATCCGCAGTCCACGTCGCAAAGTTAACCTGCGCGACCAGCTCGGGCTTCACCCATATCGCTCCCCTTCGCGCCTCCGCCGGTGGATTCTCAAACGGATTCACCTTCTCGCGCAACTCCTCCAGCTGATTCCGCAAAACGCGGTGCGTCTTCTCCGTAAAGCCAGTGCCAGTCCGCCCCACATAGATCAGCTTCTTATCGTCGTAGTACCCCAGTAGCAGCGCACCCACTCCGTGCTTCCCGTTCGAAGGCAGAGTAAATCCGCCGATCACAAACTCCTGCTCATGGACGCACTTCGCCTTCAACCAGCTTCCACCTCTCCCACTCGAATACTTACTGCCCGCACGTTTCGAGATGATCCCTTCAGCATGCAGTTCGCAAGCCTTATGAAAGATGGCCAAGCCGTCCCCTTCAAGGTGTTCGCAATAACGCAGAAACTCACCGTCACCCGCAAGAAGCGTAGCGAGCAGACTCTTTCTTTCAACCAACGGCAAACCCCGCAGATTATGGCCATTCAGATGAAGCAGATCAAACGCAAAATAACTCAGCGGCTTCTTCACACCCTCCTGAAACGCCGCCTGCAGATCGGCAAAGCTTGTAGTTCCGTTCTCCGCCAGCACCACAACCTCTCCATCAACGATGGCCTGCTCTGCCGGCAACTCCCCCACAAGAACAGCAATCGTCTTCATCCGGTACGTCCAATCAAGTCCGGTTCGCGTCAACAGTTGAACCATCCCGCCATCCTTGCGAGCCTGTATCCGATACCCATCGAGCTTCAACTCATGCAACCATCCAGCACCACTTGGTGGACTCTCCGCCTGCAACGCCAGCTCCGGCGTAATAAAGTTAGGCAGCTTTTCCTTCGGCGCCCCGGCTGGAACCTTCAGCTCTTTCGCCACGCTCTTCGACCTGACACGCTTAGTACCTTGATCGACCGAAACCTTCTCTGCAACAACCTCTTTCGCCGCCACAGTCCCCGCATCTTTGCGATACCACGCATTCCCTTTCGCGGTCTCCTTCGAGTTCCACACATGATCTTCGTTGCGTGCAATCTCTTCGAGACTCCTCCCCGTCACAACACTATTCGGCTTATCATCCGTAACAGCCGGGTCGTCCTTCTTCCGCTCAAAATCATCATGTTCTTTGATCAGCAGCCAGTTCGGCTTATTCTCATTCGCCGCCTTTCCACCCATACGAATTAGCGCCCACTTACCCTTCATCTTCGTACCATGCATGATGAACTTCAAAGAGCCCGTGCGAAGCCCCTCATTCACGTCGGTATGTCCAGCCTGCGGCTCCCAAGTCCCCTGGTCCCACACCATCACCGTCCCGCCGCCATACTGGCCCTTCGGAATAATCCCTTCAAAGCCACCATAGTCGATCGGGTGGTCCTCCACCTGCACTGCGAGCCTTTTATCCCCCGTCAAGTAGCTCGGCCCCTTCGCAACCGCCCAGCTCTTCAACACTCCATTCCACCCAAGTCGAAAATCGTAATGCAACCGAGTAGCAGCATGCTTCTGAATCACAAAAGGAAGTGGCTGGTGATTAAAAAAATTCTTCTTAGCCGATCCGCTTGGCTCCCCTGTAACCTCGAAGTCCCGCATCAAGCGATAAAGTCCAAGCTGCTCGTCCACTGCATCTGCCGCTGACTTCGACTTGGCTCTCTTCTTCGTAGCCATAGCGCACTCTACGCCGATTTACGCGACTTGTGCGCCTTCGCAGGTTTTACCAACTCGATCCCCTTTTGCGCAGCCTCCGCCGTCGCCCTAGCTGGAGCCTTCTTCTTACCAGCAGGGGCCTCATCACTCTGCACACTCTTCCGAAGAGCATCCATCAGATTGATAACCTTGCCCGAGCTCTGAGCTGGCTCATCCTTCGGAAGCGGAACATGCTTCATCTTCGCTTCGATCATCTCGCGCAGCGCCGCTTCATACTGATCCTTGAACTTCTCCGGATCGAACTTCGACGCCTTGCGCTTGATCAACTCCTTCGCCAGCGAAAGCTGATCCTCATCCACAGCTACCTTCTTAATGTCTTCAAAGAACTCCTTAGGATCACGGAGCTCTTCCGCATAGCGCATCGTGTAAGCCATCATGCCCGGCAGCTTATCGTCTGTGCCAGCCGAAACCGCAACCAGATGCTCGCGTCCGCTGAATGCAATCTTCCCCAACGCAATCTTCTTCGTAGTCTGCAGAGCCTTGCGAACAACTGCGAACGCCTCTGCCTGCACATCATTTTCCGGCACTACAAAGTAAGGCTTCTCGTAGAACTCCGGATCAAGCTCACCTTCATCCACGAACTGCGTCACCTCAATCGTGTGCTTCGAAGGAATTCGAATCTGTTCGATCTCCTCCGGCTCAATCATGATGTACTCGCCCTTGCGATACTCGTAGCCCTTCACAATGTCGGAGCTCTCGACTTTGCCGTCTTCGCCAGAAACCTTCTGGTGCTTGATCCGCTCACCCGTCTTTCGACTCAGTTGATGAAAACGAATCTCGCTCTTCGACTCGGTCGCCGTAAACAGCTTGACTCCGAATGAAACCAGCGAAATTTGTATCTGACCTGACCAGTAAGGACGCGGCATAAAGTGGTTCTCCAGTTCAGTTGGAAGCAAACAAAGGCCCGGAAGATGCTTTTATCACCACAAACCCCGCAAATACAACCCCTAAGAGGTTGCAGCCGACTCAAACCAGCCATTACTCATACATAAAACACCTCTTCGATCCCTATACTGAAGCCCAACAAATGTTCACTCTGCCCAACGTCTTCGCGGCTCTCGTCACCCTCATTCCCTTTCTCTCCGCAGCCTTCTTCGGCGACACGCTTCGCAAAAAAATCCAAACCCTGCCGATCGCAATCAGACTTCTTCTGCCCTCCACACTCTGCCTCCCCTACCTCCTCGTCACCCTTGCTGCATCGAGCTTTCATTGGGATTGGTTCGCGCTCTACGCGCTCCTCCCCGCTGCGATCGCGCTACTCCTCCAACAGGCCCGTCAAATCGACACAAAACAAACAGGTAACTGGCGAGATTATCTCGCACTTCTTACCCTTGGCTTGGCCGTCGATCTGCGCTGGTTCGAACCAGCATGGCCTCCATATCTCGCCGTCTTCAACAAGATGATCCTGCTCAACGCCGGCATCTACGGCTTCCAATTCATCCGCGAGTTAAACGATGTCGGTTTCGATCTCCGTCTACGCCTAGGCGACCTCCGCATCGGCCTGCGCGAATGGGCTTACTACACCCCCATCGCGATAGCCCTGGGCCTCGGTCTCGGCTTTCTGCACTTCCACGCCCATTGGCCGCGGCTCATGCAACTCGCAGGAGCCTATCTCTTCACCTACTTCTTCATTGCAGTCCCGGAAGAGCTTTTCTTTCGTGGATGGCTGCAGAACCTTCTTGAACGCCGCTTCAGCCGCACTCCATCTCTTCTGCTAGCCAGCGCACTCTTTGGCCTGTCCCACTTCAACAAGCGCGCCATCCACTTCAACTGGCGCTACGTCCTGCTAGCCGCCATCGCCGGCATCTTCTACGGCAGAGCCTGGCGTCACGGCCGTCGCGTCGGAGCCTCGGCCATCACCCACACCACCGTCGACACCCTATGGTCCATCTGGTTCAGATGATGATGCATCCCATGCGGCCTGTATCTCAAATAACCCAACCCGACCCGCATATTGTGCTGCACCGAAGCCGGTAAAGTAACCGCAACGCAGATCCCAAGCACCGCATGCGCCATCCCCAGCGTAAACAAATTGCGATAGCGCAAAAAAATAAGGCACGCCAGCAAACCCCACACTAACGTCAGCACCGTCAGCACCGGGTTCGGCAGATGCGCCAGGGCAAACAATCCCGCCGCCCCCACCACCGCGACGCGCCGGTCATTCGTCAGCTTCAACAGGCGCCTCAGCACAAAATCATTCAACAAAAACTGCTGAAAGAAAGACCACACCGCGTAGCCCCAAAAGCCCTGCGCCAGCCGCCATACGCTATGAGGCCCATGCAGCGTCTGCTCCCGCATTGCAAACAGAACAGCACACACCGCAAGACAAACCGCGACTCCCACCACCCACATAGAACGAAAAAAACCCGCGATCCGCACACCCATCGCGTCCCAGCCGCTAAACGACCTCCACGTCGCGTATCCGATCCACCCCAACGTAACGAAATAAAGCACGGTCCGCAGCGGTGCAGGCGTCCAGATCACTACTAGGATCAATCCATAACCCACGATCAAATCAAGCAGCGTCCGTCGTCTCCACCCGGCAGTCCCCGGCCGCTCTGACCCGGAGAAATCCAACGCACTGGCTGCACTCGCACTCATAGAACCCGATCCGACAAATTCATCGAATCTTTATAGTAGTACCTGGTCAGCTCGACGTCAGCTAATTACTCTTCTGCATCATCATGAGCCGGCTGCTTGGCGCTCGCCAGAATTTTCTGCGCCAGCAATGCGGGCACCACCTCGTAGTGATCCATCTCCATCCGAAAACTGCCCCTCCCCTGCGTGATCGAGGTCAGCGTCGGCCCATAGCTCAACATCTCCGCCATCGGAACCTCAGCCCGCACAGTAGTCCCAGCGCCGCCGCTCTCCATTCCCTGCACCCGTCCCCGTCGTCCATTAAGATCGCCCAGCAAGGCCCCAGCAAAATCATCCGGCGCTTCAATCTCCACCCGCATCACTGGCTCCAGCAACACCGGCTTCGCCTGCTCCATGCATTTACGAAACGCCAGCCGCGCCGCCATCTTGAACGACATCTCGCTCGAGTCCACGTCATGGTAGCTGCCATCAAACACGGTCACCTTCAAATCCACCACAGGATACCCTGCCAAATATCCGCGCGCTGCCGACTCCCGAACGCCCTTCTCCACTGCAGGAACATACTGCCGCGGAATCGCTCCTCCAAATATCTCGTTCCCAAAAACTACTCCACTGCCTCGCGGCATCGCCTCCATACGAACTTTGCAATCGCCATATTGCCCATGCCCGCCTGTCTGTTTCTTGTATCGCCCCTGCGCCTCAGCACGGCCCATCACGGTCTCGCGGTAAGGTATCTTCGGCGCTTTCAAGGTCACATCAGTGTGATATCGCCGCTTGAGCTTCGAAACAACAGCCTCAATGTGCTGTTGCCCCGCACCCGCGACAAGAAACTCATTCGTCTGCGGATCGCGGAAAAACTTCACCATCGGATCCTCTTCCATCACCTTATGCAGCGCAGGCCCAAGCTTGTCCTCATCTGCGCGCGACTTCGGCTCAATCGCATACGTCATCGCCGGCTCTGGCATTGGGACCGGCTCCAGATAAACCTCATGAGCCTTATCGCCCAATGTGTCACCCGTCAAGGTCACGCGCAGCTTCGCCACCGCTCCAATATCCCCCGCATGCAGCTCCGTAACCTCAACCGCCTTCCGCCCCTGCATGATCGACAGATGCGCCAACCTCTCCGGCTCATGTCGTGTAAAGTTCTGCACCGTCTTATCAGTCGTCATCATGCCACTTACAACTTTGAAGAACGAGATCCTCCCTGCAAACGGATCTGTCATCGTCTTGTACACATAGAGCGCCAGCGGTTCCTTATCATCCACCTTACGCATCACAATCTCATCCT
>Ga0302182_10001098_pt1 | contig 14890 bp, 15 predicted proteins | sample I_Palsa_N3_1_FD_198781 | JGI IMG/M metagenome (GOLD analysis project Ga0302182, IMG submission 198781) | Peat permafrost microbial communities from Stordalen Mire near Abisko, Sweden - I_Palsa_N3_1 | ecosystem: Environmental > Terrestrial > Soil > Palsa > Peat permafrost | place: Sweden...
TTTGAATGGTGACGGAAGTAAGGATGCTATCAGTCAACGATGCGAGCAAATCCGAGGCGTCATGACTGATCCTACAACCTCCGACTACGAGAAGGAGAAGCTCCAAGAGCGTCTTGCTAAGCTTTCCGGCGGTGTCGCAGTCATCAAGGTTGGTGGTTCTTCAGAAGTCGAGGTTGGTGAGAAGAAGGATAGATTCGTCGATGCTCTCAACGCTACGCGTGCTGCAGTTGAAGAGGGTATTCTTCCAGGTGGTGGAACTGCTCTCCTCAAGGCAGCCAGCCAAGCTCTTGCCGGCGTCAAGCCAGCCAACTTCGACCAACAGCTCGGTGTTAGCATCATCAAGAGTGCCATTACCAAGCCTGCACGCATGATTGTCGAGAATGCTGGCATGGAGGGTTCAGTCGTTGTCGGAAAGCTTATGGATGAGTTCGGATCAGACTTCAACAAGGGTTATGATAGCGCCAAGGGAGAGTACGTTGACATGATCGCCGCCGGTATCGTTGATCCATTCAAGGTTGTCCGAACTGCATTAGTAGATGCTAGCGGTGTTGCCTCATTACTTGGCACGACCGAGGTTGCTATTGTTGAGGCACCAGAGGAGAAGGGCCCACCAGGTGGTGGCATGGGAGGCATGGGTGGTTAGTAAATCTCTCCCCCTTTATTTCGCGGCTTACTGACGTCTTCCAGGAATGGGCGGTATGGGAGGAATGATGTAAAAATGATAATGGCGAATTAGTAAATACCCATCACGGCCACGCACTTTCCGGATGCCTGGGGTTCTGGAATGATAGTTTGTAATGTTGTATAACACCCACCCCCCTCAATCCTCTTCGTAAATTGTCTTATATTTGGCATTGCGGAGCGTTTTGGTGTTTTTAGAAGGGAAGGAAGATCATGTATAATAATCCCCAAAAAACAATTCAAACTATCAAAATACTTTCATTGCGTGTCACTTCCCACTGTGCTTAGCGACTTTCTGCTTCGAGCGTCTATATCGGGATCAGATCAAGGCAACCGTTTGAAATCCCAGAAATAATTAAAAACATCTTTTCCATAAATGTTCTGCCTAATGAAAGCTTACCTAGATAGTGGCTGATGTCTGTCCGCGTTTAGAGCTAGTGTTGCACGTGATATCCACCCCACCATCCATGTCGAGGTGTTCGCAAAGCAACCATCTTTGTTGACAGTTGACAATACATAAATCCACCGCTGTTCCACTCTCCCCAAATTCCCGAACTAAGAGCTCATTTCTTACATACGCTTTTAGCTCAAGTCTCTGTACGTTCTTTTCCCTCTGCCTCCAATAATTCGACAACGCTTCATTTATCTCTTGTGCCTGATCAAGCTGACGATATTGTTGGCAGACACATTTAATCAGCACCGATTGTCGCACAAAGATCAACGGCATCATGGTGAGTCTCCCAAGATACCCGAGTCGCATTTAATCAAATTCTAATGTGTATTGCCTATCTAGTCTCAATCAGGGTCAGTTCCACTATTCCACCCTCCATCTTACAATCCTCGAGAAGCCGAAAGCTTCTGCGGCTGCCCTCATTCCCAGTCCCTCGAGTTTGCGAAGTACCCGTCTACAACTGTGCAGGATATGGAAATCTACACATAAGGCTTACAGGTTCTTGCAACAGTGTGTCGGTTGCGCCAGACTGCATCACCAAATTCAACGAACTGAAGCTCAACAAGAAGCTCAAGTTCATTATCTACAAACTCTCAGACGACTACAAGGAGATCGTTATCGAGGAGACGAGCGAGAATGGTGACTGGGACTTCTTCCGTGAAAAGCTACTGAAAGCCGAGTCCAAGAACAAGATGGTACGCCTCCAGGATCCAATGTTCCAGGTGGTAATTGACACATGAAACAGGGAAAGGTTGGCAAGGGTCCAAGATACGCTATCTACGACTTCAACTATGATTTGGCCAGTGGCGAAGGTTCAAGGTAATTCTTATCTGGAATGCGAATGATATTTGGAGCTGATGAGGTCTGCAGAAGCAAGATTACCTTCATTGCGTGGTCTCCAGATGATGCTGGTATCCAGGTATGTATCTGAACAGCCATCTCGTCGTTCTTGGCTAACGATTCCGCAGCCCAAAATGGTGTACGCCTCCTCGAAAGATGCTCTCAAGCGTGCTCTGAACGGAATCGCTACCGAGTTCCAAGCCAACGACGATGATGACATCGAGTATCAATCCGTCCTCAAAAAGGTTAGCAAAGGAGGGGCATAAACACTATACTCATTTGCGCACAGAGATTCTCGATATAAAGGTGCGGGGAAGGTTGCGAAGGGAAGGCGATTGGAGGAGGGCGATGTTTCATTGGTGCGGTTGCGTTCATTTGCCTGCGATGATACGCATAGTAGGGCGATTGATCATGTTCAGTCGGGCTTTCTCTTTTGGGGTAGGAGGAGAAAGAAGAATACTCTAGTCAAGTTCATAGCCGTACGGGACAACAGATATGGAGACATCGGAAGCATGTTCTTGACCTTCTGCTCTTCTGACACACACAGCTCATTCTCTAAATGCGCGTCGCATGTGGTATATCATGTATCAACTGGGTGCCCCTCCCAAAACGCCGTGCTCAATGCCACAAGCCTTTTTCCCTATCTTAACCAGTAATCTCAACAACTCATTTATCCGCATCAACCGCCTTCTTGAATACGCCCCATATCCGTTCTCCTTCAGCCTCGTCCTTCAGTCTCGCAACAAGGAATCCCTTCAAATCGCCCCAGAACTCCTCCGTCCTCAAAACCTCCCTCCCGTTCCCCACAACAACAGGTTCGATCTCCTCCTCCTTCTTCACCGGCCCCGCCCCTCCAATGATCATCAAACTGAACTCCACCTTCCCTGCCGCTTTCCCTTCACCAAGCACATCCTTCAACGTCTTACTATCACCCACCGGCTTCTTCTCCCACAACACCCTTATCTTCTTAACCTCAATCCCCTTCTGCCGTTCGACCTCCTCCTTCAACCACAGAACGCTTGCTGATAGAGGGACAGAGGGAATTGTGATTTCTAATGGTGGATTGCGGAGGGATTTTAGCGTGACGGTTAGACTGCGCTCGGCGCCAGGGGCGAGCTTGATCTTTTTCGTGAGGGGGAGGGATGCTTTGGGGAGGATGTACTGAGAAAACAAGAGAATTAGCTGGGCTGGGGAACAGAGATGGAAGCAGGGAGGAGGAGGGGCCAGGAGGAGAGGCAAGACGTACAGCTCCGCGAGCAGGGTATGTTTTGGGATCTTCGACATGCTCGGCTGATATCTTGTTCGGTTTACTGTCGAGGGTTGTGAGGAAGGATTTTGCGAAGGAGATTTCTGTCATCTTGGCGGATTGTTTCTCGAGGGTATGAGGTGAAGAGGTGGGGTGGAGTAAGTTCGTTGTGAGACAGAGCGGGACATGTCGAGCTTGGAATTGTGGGTTGCCGCTTTAGCGAGGAGACAGGCCAAGTTGAGGCAACATCAGATGCTCTCGTCGAGTTTCATAACAACCTAATAGAAATGGGCAGGTGTTCAAGATCGACAGCAGGAACTCTCTTCATTATTTAGTATTGGCAAGCTTGAAGACAAAGTAAGTGCTGGAAACGAGTTCAATTATCTCCCCGTTACGAGGCCACAAGTAGCATCAAAAGCACATAAAAATTTGTATTCAGTGATAAATGAGTATATCGAAACCTGGATCATACTTTCTCAAAATTGGCATCCCTTTCCCGAATCGAAACAAAAAGGGGAACAAACTCATAACATCGTACATGAAGGGGCCATCATTGCTCTCCTGCATGCCTATCACTGTTCCCTGGTTGTGGAATATAGAAGGAAAATAAATGAAGTAACGATTGTGTCCTTGATCTAACACTGTACTGCCATGACAAAGCAGCAGCGTCGAATCGAATCAATATCTAGTTGGAAGATATCGACAACGTATGAAATCCTTCAAATGAGGTGAAATAACTCATCTCGAAGATTCGGGTCGGTGACAGCCTGTCCATCCATGAGCCCATGGATATAGCATTCCCCCACCAGCTTATAATGCATCCTGTTCTCCACAGGCCGCAGAATAACAGGCACGCTACAGCCATACAATACGGCTACGGCATCCCCGTTTTGCAATCCATCTGGGCCCAGCCCAAACAAATTCCTACCACTCGTGGTGAAGAATTTACGATTCCATACCACGCTTTGCACTCTCTCCAGGAACTCCACCATGATAGAAGGACCCCCGGACCTGATCAAAGCGGAGGTATCGAGCACCCCTGTTGAAGAAGTTTGGGCAAGGGTGTAGAGACACGCTCGCTGATACCAAATCTTAGGTGGAGATCCATCCGGTGATCTGTCTGCAACTAAGGTCCGCCAAAGTTTCTCAGGTGCTGAGTCAAGTTTGTCGGATTTTTCATCCCAACCTGCCATATGAAGAGCCTCTCTCCAGACTATTCCACCACTCGCTCGAGGTAGGCATGCGCCTATAACGTCCACTTTTAGACCAACTAGTTGTAAACCCTCACTGAATTGGTAATCCTGGAGGGTTCGTCCAGCGGAAGCATTATAAGTTTTGCGGTTGGGTGAGCCAACGAAACTGTTACCATTTTTGCGCCCAAAGGAACCATCATCACGCACACCGAAAGCAGAACTCGCTATTGTTCCAATCCAACTCGGGAGAGGCTTGGAAACCGTCGGTGCCCAAGGCCTACAAATGATGTCTAGTGACTTGCTTAGATTGACACAATGCATCACGCAACGCTGAAGGACGTCTGTGATATCTGCTTCGTACTCCAGGGAGGAGATCGCTGAGTCAAAGTCCACGTTGTTGTATTCAAGGGGAGGGACATCTCTTGCCAAAGCGAGCAATGAGTACACGCGATCCCGTGGGTCGGTGCAGTCAAAATCCTTGAATGTCCATATAAGCGTTTCCAAGTCGAAGGTCGGCTCAAACTTTCCACCGTTCTCGGCTTCCTGAATAAGGCTCTGACTGAATTCCACAATTCTCGTCGCAAACCTTGGCCATCCAATTGCTGGACGTAGGCGGCTGCTATTATGACCGTGAAAGTCTTTAATTCTGTCCATGCGTGAGATGAACAAACCAACAGCGCCTGCAAAGTCAGCCCAGTGAACGACATCATCACCACAATGAATGGTTGAACTCTTGGCGAAAGCAATCTCTTGGATAATCCAACGGCGGCTGAACCATTTCCGGGCCATGAGATCTCTCAATGCCTTCCAAGATTTAGAATTCGATTCATCCTCAAGTTCATTATCAAGTGACGACAAATTTAGTATTTTCGGAATGAATTCCAATGCCAACTTGCTCGACTCGTCGTTTTCCCCCAGCCAAACGCACACATTGTTGGCTTTCCGATAGATCTGCGCCATTTTCGAGACTTGATGTGCCCGCTCCCGACTGTCATTCATGTTGATGCAAAGGTTGTCCACCCAAAGGTTGATCGGGTACGAAGAATCTCGTAAGTGGAGTAGTGCGGAATGCAGGTTTGCAGGGATGAAACGCTTCGCTCGCACGAAATCTCTGAGAGAACGTTTCTGGCCTCGTCTCTTTATGCAGTGGATGCGAATCTCCTTCGACGCTCTGGTATCCCCCCAATAATATGACAAAGCTTCATAAGACACCGCGGGGGCTTGGACAGACAACGGCAATAGTCGGCACTGAATAGCTTCGTCCCTTTCTCCAGGTAAGAGAACAAGTATTCTAGTCTCGTCTTGTGAAAGAGGTTTATACTCATAATCGCTTCGAGCAATGATCCTTGCCACCGTCTGAGGAAAGCTGGTCAATCTGTTGTTAGATTCAGCCTCTAACGGATCGGGCTTGACGCCTGTAGGCTGGGGTCGTTTGGGAACGTGAGCGTTGTTCGAGCTTACGTTCTTGTGAATAGGAACATGATGCGAACTCCCACCCTTGTTTGTCTTGGGACCCACGGCCGGTCGGATCGGCGTCTGTACAGTTGTGAAAGTAGCCACATTCTCTTTCTTCTTGATATCAGGAAAGTAGACTTTGGCAGGTTGAGACTCTGGATTGTCTTTTTGTAAAGCTGAAGTGATCATCGGAAATGTGGCAGGATCTGGGGAAAATTCCCCCTTGTGAACTAACTTCTCGAAATCTTCATCTGAAGGAATTATATGACCGTGCACGCGCTTCAAATGACTTCGAAAGTTGTCACCTCTAGGCCAGACTTTCTCGCTAGATTTACAGCCCGCGACAAGACAGCGATATAATTTAGCTGGTGTTGTAGCTAGGGCACCAGATTGATGCTTTGATCTCATGTGCCGGTCGAGATCATTCGTTGTACTGAATCCCTCTGTACGGACACATCCAGGGAACTGACAGATGAACGGTTTTCTATGACGAAGGTCATGCTTTCTAAACGAGGTGAGCTTGAACTAGTTCGAAAACGACCACGACTCACTTCAACTCGGACTGCGTTTTGACAGGTTTGTGGCATTCTGGGCATACCAGTTCTGAACGGTTGATTCCATCGGTTGATGGCCTTATGAAAGATTTGTGAGATGAATCCTGACGCACAAGTGGTCCGACATCGGGACTTGATTTCATAGAACTGTTTTCGGCTGACTGAGAGACTAAACTTGCGGAGGAGGGATGGGTAAGCAAATCTGACTTTCCAGGAGCGTCCTGGCTATTGGCTGAGGTTGAGGGGGTTGGATATCGTTTTTGAACTCCAGGGAGACGGTCAACCGAAGCAACATGGTGCAGAGCCTCAGACGTATCGCCATCTAGGCTACCGTCGTCACTTGGGGTGCTCTGGCGACTGCTAATCCCACGTGATCTATCTTTAGTTCCATCCTGTTTACTAGACTTGCTCTGCGGCTGTGAACAAGGCAAGCCCTTCTCTGTGCAAAAGTCACATTTTGTACCTGGCCAATGTCTTTTCGACGGTAGACACTTGAATAGTCAGCAATCGTAAAATTCAACAGGAGTTGCTATACATTTTGCTTTTCTGCGTTGCAGTATGAACAGCTCTGCTTGTTTAATTTCCGCTTCTTGAGATCTTTCTTCTGCTGCTCGGTGCGCTCAGGAGACGGAGATTTGTTCTGTCGCCTCTTATCTCCGGTATAATAAATTGATGACGGGCTGCTGCTTGGAAGAACGGCTCGACCTTTAGCTCTTGGGTTGGCAGGATCGTCAGCCACGTGCGACACCCCAGTAACTCTCTCCTTCACAGGCGCCCCATTTCGTCTAGGGGTAGAACTGTCAAGGGAGGTAGTCCAGGGCATCTCCCTACTTAGGTGGCGATGATAATGTTGTGGTCGGAGTCAGGCCCTAGATGGAGGCTGAGAAGAGGACATAGAGATGGATCGATGAGGCAGAAATACACGTCGGGTGTCGAGAGGATGAGCAGCCACCCCGATCTGATTGGCGGGCGAAGACGCTAACAACACTCAAAACAGAACCATCAGCCTCCTTTTTTTTGGATGCAATTTCAAAAACACCGCGGAAAATTTCATATCAACCTTCCTTCATCAAACAACTTGAATTAAATTGGGCTACGTTTCTATCCCTTTATTCAGCAACGAACATGCCACAAGATAGCTCAAAATGGAGGTTTCAGGCATTGCGCAGCACGAACTGAAAAGTTGAGGGGCAGGCGCACCGCAATACAGGCCGTGGAACCACATTACGTGGTAGCTGCAGGAATCACACATGTGTTGCAACCCCTTCAAAATCTGTGAATGTACCTGTCAAAAGACTTCCTGAGCGGCTTGCTCTGGAGACATACGGCTCTTCGGCAGCAATTTAAGGTTACTTGATCTGAAACGGCCGCGCAACAACGACAGGAAAGAGAGCCGCAAGACGTAAGCAGGTTCATTTTGTGCAATTTACTGCAACCACATAGTCCTAGTGCAGATAAAGTCTCATAGGCCAAATGTTACTTTTCTCAAACGGTTCTGAACATTCGTTAAACTTCAGCAAACCAGAGCTTCACACTTTCAGGAGACATTCAGCACCAGAATTTTTTTTACATGTAGCATACATAAGCTTCATTTTCTCCAAACCCCTTTAAAGTGATCCGACTAATGTTCAAGGGAGTGTGGCGATCAGGCTAACCGCCGAGCAGAGGAAGTCGACCTTCGCGCTGACCTAGACGATAATACAAATGATAAATACTGTGAACGATGGACGAAAATCCTTGTTCAGCCACAAGCCTGTCGAGTTGGCTGAAAGCTATTAGCAGAAACGTGTATTTTCGTTGGATAGACTGTAACTAGCCCAGAGCATGGCTGGAAGTCTGAGATCGCGAACATGGGAGTGCCTATTATTCTTCGTTATCCCGGGACAGCATCTTGGGACTGACAGTGTTCTTGAGGCGTCTTCATTGATGGATATTATAGGTATGCTGGCTATTACTAGGTATTCTCCACTGAGTATTTCCACCGAATAGAGCGAGATTAATGTCTAGAAATGGTCTCAAAACGATTGTATGATCTTCTCTCTTCTAGGCGTCATTTAGAGAGAGACGCAAGGCCATGAGTCAAGGGCTTCCAATGTTTGAATCGCCATTTACTTGAACAGTATTGTCCACGAAAGCCGTGCACTTTTGTGAATTTGGTATCATACATTATGACATTAAATTATGCTTTACTGTAAAGTAAGTATCATCTCGGAGAGACTGATCTATGTGTTGAAGTGGAAAAAAAGTTTTGTCGACGTTTAGTAGAATCGGTGGTCGCTGTTAACAAGACATTTTCATCCAATTTTGAGGAAGAGGCTAATCGTTTTATATTGAAATACAACTCTTTCGCTCTCGATAAAGAATTGCAGCCGTGGTAGTGAAGAACCTGAGTAAGCTTGCTGAAAAGTGGAAACTACCCATACTAGGAACGCGTGATTGATATGCTCGCCCACAGATAACCAGGCCGCAAGATTACGTTCCTGGTCCGAAAATTTGCTTTTGCATTTGCCATTTCAATTTCATTTCTTGCCTTGTTTTTAGCTGAACTTCTTATTTCAACACTGTTGAGCTTCGCGAAAGGGGAGAGAAGCGGGCTGCGGGGCAATTTACAGTTATGGTGGAGAAGCGGCCGCTTGATGGCGCTAAAGCCGCACTAAATCTTATCAGCAATTTTTTGAGGAAAAAGTTTCGGGAGCTTCACCAGCATCGATTCGAAAGTCCTCCAAATACTTTCTCGACCCAGAATCCGCAATTAATCGCCAAGATGGGTGTTGGACGTCGTATGAAGAAGCAGGGTCCTCCCGAGCCCCTCGATGAAGCTCACTTCACAAATCTAAAGCGCAAAGCTGGGATGTCAGTTGCGGAGTCGAGAGCAGAGAGCCAGCAGTACACCAATTCGAAGAAAAGGCGCACAAATGGCGGGGCAGAAGGCAAGGGGAAGAAGAATTCTGCTGGGACCACGAGCACGAAAGGAAAATTTACCAACTCGTTACCTGCGCAAAAGTCTGGCCCTAAGAAGTCGAAAAAGCCTGAATCGATCCCACTCAATGTTCGACGAAGAGATGGAGGACGAAGATTCTGACGCGGCGGATTTGATGGGTGATGAATTCGACGATTTATCTGGAGAGGAAGAGGATGGGGGACTGGGAAACGACTTTTTAGAGAGCGGCAGTGAGGTATATGATTCTGATGAAGATCAACGGACAAAGCCTATGTTCTCGGAAGATGAAGACGAATCGGATGCGGAGGAGAAGTTGACTGCCGCGAATATTGCGGGATTGACGAGGAAGTTGGACGAGCAGATGGCAGAGGAGGCTGCGGATGCACAAGCAGAATTGGAAGAGGCTGCTTTACAAACGAACATTGCTGGGGACCGACCGCACATTCTCGATAACGATAGTGAGGACGACGATGGCATCAAGTCAAAAGCGTTGCTAGCCCCCGATCTACAACTGCTACGAAATAGGATCAACGACACTGTGCGAGTATTAGATGATTTCTCAAATCTGGCGGAGGAAGGACGATCTAGGGCGGAATACACAGCACAACTGATCAAGGACATATGTGCTTACTACGGCTACTCAGAATATTTGGCAGAAAAGCTTTTTAACCTCTTCCCACCAAAAGAAGCATTCGCATTCTTCGAAGCAAACGAGACTCCACGACCAGTTGTCATCCGGACGAACACTCTACGAACACACAGACGAGACCTCGCACAGGCGCTCATTAACCGAGGCGTTACCCTCGAACCTGTAGGGAAATGGTCCAAGATTGGCCTCCAAGTCTTTGAGAGTGCTGTTCCTCTAGGAGCCACACCCGAATACCTCGCAGGCCACTACATCCTGCAAGCCGCATCCTCTTTCCTCCCCGTTATGGCCCTTGCACCCCAGGAACACGAGCGAGTCCTCGATATGGCCGCCGCTCCTGGTGGAAAAACTACCCATATTGCAGCACTGATGAAGAATACCGGTTGCATCTTCGCGAACGATAGCAACAAATCCCGTGCCAAGGGTCTGATCGGTAATATCCATCGTCTTGGAGCAAAGAACACAATCGTGTGTAATTACGATGCTCGAGAATTCCCAAAAGTCATTGGAGGCTTTGACCGTGTATTGCTCGATGCTCCTTGCTCCGGCACAGGGGTCATTGCGAAGGATCCCAGTGTCAAAACCAACAAAACCGAGAAAGATTTTCTTATGCTTCCACATCTACAGAAACAACTCCTTCTTGCGGCGATTGATTCCGTAGATCACACAAGCAAGACTGGTGGATATATCGTGTACTCCACCTGTTCAGTGACGGTCGAGGAGAACGAGCAGGTCGTACAATACGCACTCAGCAAACGGCCCAACGTCAAATTGGTAGAAACGGGCCTGGTATTCGGAAAAGAAGGTTTCACAGCCTACATGGGCAAAACATTCGATAAGTCTCTCAAGATGACAAGGAGATACTACCCGCACGCATACAACGTTGACGGTTTCTTCGTTTCGAAGTTTAAGAAGTTCGGCCCATCACCCAAGGGCAGTGCGGCGAGTAACGGCGTCAGCAAAGAAGCTGATGATGAGCTGGATGTTGATAAAAGACCGGTCCCAGAGACGGAGGAAGAGGAGAAGGCAGATGCATTTGGTGGGTGGGATGAAGAAGAGGATGCAGAGTATATGGAGAGGGCGAGGAGAGCAATGTTGAAGAAGAAAGGAATCAATCCTAAGGCGAATGTTGGCGATATGAGTAAAAAGATAAATGGGAAGGATAGGAAGAAAAGTAAGGATACGTGAAGTTATCTCACAGCTAGTAATTGAAGAATCTTTGATGGAGTTCGTATTTGTGGATTTGTAATGTGTGATTAGGACCATCTTCATGGCTGTGACTATGAAGACAGGTGTGAATCATTCGTTAGTTATCACTCCATTGCACCCTCTGTATAAATCCCTCGAAATTTGATATCGAATGTGCGCGTCCAAGTTTATAAGTATCCGAACACTGCACATGCCTCAGAATGAAATCGGCCATATACTTGAAACTCCTGTCCTGTAAGAAGTACCAACTACTAGAATCCATGCTGCTGAAAGCTGCCGAAGAATAGCCAAATAGACAGCGACTAGAATTTACTGCCCAGTCGAAACGCCTAGAAGTGATGCCATGAAACTCCCCCTTTCTTGCAAGTTGAAATTGGTCAACGGGAATGCGTGCGGGTGCTTGGGGAAATGTTTCGCCGTGCCTTGATTTTATTCTATATCGCAAGCTTAACATAAGGGAACACAAATATCATGTCTTTCACAACAAGCCAAGTGCGCCAAGTGCGGGAGATCCTCGGTCCTTTCGGGAGTTCGAAGAGTGTTTGTGCTCGCTTCGATTACCAGATTCGACAGTCTCGTGCTCGCTTCTAACCGAGCCCCTGAATAACCTTTCGAACGTCCATCGCTGATTCGAACGTAATTGTTGATGGAATAACGCGCGTGTCGAGCCCAGAGAAGGTTTTCCGGTGGATATGTTCTGAAGGGCCTTGTTGTTGTCTTATTTTTGTGATTTACAGTTGATATTGTGAAGTATTCGCTGAAAGAAAGCTTTTGACTTCACGAATCATTGCTCTCCCCCTAGAAGTTGAAATAAGCATCATAGACTGTTCCTAAGCTTTGCACAGATCATAATGACCAGTAATTTGAGTTGGAAAATGATGTATGAACCTTGATCATGCCTTGACCAGTGACCCCAAACCCGAACTTGGTATCCTAGGGACGAAGTGCGCGGCAAGTCCTACTATCTTGTCTTGCTTTCTGTAGGTCAAGTTGATGCAAACCAGCCTTCTGAATGTCATAGCATGTAGCTAGAGCATTACTTAAGCGTATATTTGATATATTTAAAGAACTTTTGGTTGCTGAGGATCAATCAAACCTTGAATTGAGTCTGAATCCTGCTCAATGCTCTGCGGAAAATGGAGGGCAGCTTTCTTTCGAACATTTTCCATTAAGCTGCGTTGCATTGACAACTTTAAGCACACTCAACTGAATTAAATTACTGGCACGTGAGGGCCGCTTAGCAGAGGCGGCTAGCTGGTAAACAATCAGATCGAGGAACATCGCGGCCACGAAACCTTGACAACCCTTCCCATCATACACTCATCCCCAACTTTGCATCTACACAAACACTTCCTGCCTGCTGAAGAACTGGCTCTGTTTCTTGTCACCCCCAGTCCACGGTCGCATCCAATTGCCGGTCGGCTTGCGCTGCTACAGACCCGAATACTCCACCGACCCCAACCTCACAATTTACTTGCTCAAGCTGCTCTACTCTGCTCTCCTCTTGCTAAGGCCTGCAGACCGCAACTACACCCTTCAGAACACCTCTACCGGAGTCATGAATAACCACAAGTCCTCGCCTCTTCCTCGGTCTTCAAGTCGAATTGGTATGTATGATTCTTCATGCTCTGTTTCCTACGCTGATAGACCTCACACAGCCTCACGGAAGAAGGATCGTCACGGACAGCCTCTGACGGATACAAGGCCTTCTTTAATTGTTCGATTACCTATGGCTGGTAGTACGAAGAGCGTGCCTACTCCCCCCAGCAATCCGTCACAAAAAGAAGTCTTACTCTCTAGCCCAAGAGATATGATTGCACCAACTGCTGCTCCTAACAACACGTACCATAGAGTACGCCAACCTTTGACCTCAGGAGGGGGTATTGCGCCGAGTGTGGCGTCAAGCGCTATACCATTCGCTCTTCACGTCAACGCATCTGGGCAAGCAGTCCTTCTGAGCTCAGGATCTCGTATTGCACCAACAACCACCCCACGGGTTCGCATAATTTCCGATGCCAGAGAAGCTATAGAACAACTTATTCGAGCAAGATCTAGCGCTCGTATCTCAACACAGGAGTCAATGTACGATCAAGAACTGGAACAATCAGCATTCCCAATGTACGATCAACAACTGGAACAATCAGCTTTCCCAATGTACGATCGACAACCAGTACAATCAGCTTTCAGTCAACGACCAGCTCCCTATCAACGTCGTAGGCTCCCAGAGGGGCTACGTCGCGGTTATCAACAAAGAGTCTATCAGCACCGCGAGCGCCCGCAGACGCAGCCGTTCGTTCAGCCATCAGCCTTCCAGCAACAACGACATGCCAACCCTGAAGAATTAAAATGGCAACAGTCGCTCTGGAAAAATGATGGGATGATGTAAAGCTCAGCAGCACAACACGTATGAGCTCTTCGGTTTAGCGAACATGGCAGGAGAGTTAGATCTGAGGATTGGCGGACAACGAGCAGAAATTGTAGGATAGATACAGTGTATGGAAGTTATTAGGCACTAGCGAGCGTGCCAGAAGGATATCCAAATTTCCTTCGAACAACGAATGTAGATAGAACAGGTGCGATATCAATGGAAATGACATGATCACGGACGATGGCACGTGCCTGTACCAGCTGTGGAGAGCGACGTGAGCAAGTCTTGAAAATAATATTGAGCGATGAGACTCGGAGACACTGATTGAGATGAAAGAATGTGTAGAACGATTTTAATTTCTTTTTAGTAGCCAAACAGGACGATATCATAACCTCATAACTTTCATGCAGAGTATCGTTCGATACTATCAAATCTATTCCAAGGACTAGTGCCCCCGTTGCGCCTCCCATGGATGCTACCGACTCCTTCTTCAAGCCAAGTCCAAAAGAGGCGTGTCTATCGCCAATTAGTGCACTATAACGTGCTTCAAACCCGCCCTATGTAAAATCAAACCGGCTTTTGATGAGCACGCTAGTGGTTAACCACCTCCCGAATGCTCCACCTCCATTCATCACCACCTCTGTCAAGACTTGCTCCAACCCACTTCTCGCACTTTCTGCGCCATCGCTCTTCCTCTTCTCGCTGTCGTCTCACGAACTCAGGACCAACATCAAACTCCTCTCCAACTAGCCAGTCATCTTTCAAGCCGCTTGCACCGTCACTCTTCCGGCCGCCAACTTCATCAGCTTCCTTGGCAGGAGTATCTTCAAGATCTGGGACATCTTTGAAGACATCCTCTTCGTCGTCAAAGGCATCGAAGCCATCCATGGTATCACCTGCTTCACTCTTGTGTTGCTGAGAAGGCGGAGGTAGTTTGAGCCAACACATGCGTTGAGGGTCAAAGACCATACCGCCAACCACTTGAACGTTTTGAGAAGAATTGACGTTCTGAATGAGGGCAGGACGGGGTGTTGTATTCTCCTTTTCACGGAACATGTGGGATGGCACTGATGCAGTCGATGGAGAGGAAGCGGGTGCATCGAAGGGTGTCAGATCGTTCTCATTACCTTCCCATCGGTAAGTGTACGGGTTGTAGTACATTCCCTTGACGGCTGCGATAAATTAGCATAGAATCTGGGAAAGATGGGTAACGTGAACTTACACTTCGGGTTATTGAGATTCCCCAGGGGCTTGATGAGTTGTGGCTTCTGAGGCGGTCCTTTGCTTCTCTTTGGCCTCACAGGTT
>Ga0302182_10001099_pt1 | contig 14889 bp, 21 predicted proteins | sample I_Palsa_N3_1_FD_198781 | JGI IMG/M metagenome (GOLD analysis project Ga0302182, IMG submission 198781) | Peat permafrost microbial communities from Stordalen Mire near Abisko, Sweden - I_Palsa_N3_1 | ecosystem: Environmental > Terrestrial > Soil > Palsa > Peat permafrost | place: Sweden...
TTGCAAAACGGACTTTGGAACCTACAAAACGTGGATTGTGGATTCGCAAAACACAATTAGCTGTTTAGGGGATCAATTGAATTGTATTCACTTATTACATCGTTCCTCGTGGTAAACTGTTCTAGTGAAGAAGCAAGACACGATTTGCCGCTATTCATAGGCAGAATGATACATTTTTTTGTATCATTCTGCCTATGAATAGTCACACTAAAGTCAAGATAGGTCTTTGTTGATCTTTGCGGGGGGCTTGTTTGTGTTGTGCAACAATTTTTCTAGATCCAGTTGTTGTCCGCTCTTTTCACCGCTCTCCTCTGCGCCCCTTCTTCGTTTTCTCTCTTTCCCCTCCGCGCCCTCCTTGTTCCTCCTCCCTCTCTTACATCCTATCCTCATCGACACGTCTACTGTCTCTCTGCTCACTGTCCTTAATATGACATACTCTGAGGATCTGCGCACGCGCACTGTTATACTGTACAGTTCTATGGCTTTGCCCTTGGATGTGGTGGCGGGACTTATGGGTGTGGGACAAGTCTCAGTTCGCAGATGGACACGTAAGAGAAAGGGCCATGATTGCGCAAACGTGACACTCACGCACGCCTCTAATCATAGCACGCACTACAGATTACTTCAACAGAACTGGAACTGTTTTTACCGCTAAACGAGTCAATGGTGATTGCCCAAAGACTAGGTGGCCACAAGAAGTCATAGATCATGTGCGCCGGTACATTGAGGGTCACCCATGTTTTTACCTGGAGGAACTACAGACCGAACTCTTGGAAAGCTTTCCTAACTTGGAAAATGTCTCGATCTCAACTGTCTGTCGAGCTTTGCGGCACGATATCAAGATGACGCGCAAAACAATTGAGAAACGCGCTCGACAGGCTAGACCTGAAGAAATGGAGTCACTCCAGTGTCGACTCAAACCATTCTACCACTTCCCACAACAGCTCGTTTTTATTGATGAAACGAGCAAGGATGGGCGAGCCGCAGTCCGCAGATATGGCTACAGCACTGTTGGCACACCTCTCGTTGTCCGGCTAGCTTTTGACAGAGGTCAACGCATCTCCACGCTGGCTGCCTTTAACAGCAAGGGGTTCTTTGGGTGGACACATACATCAGGGACCTATTCACGAAAGAAGTTCCACAACGCGTTTTTGCAGAATATCCTCCCTCATCTAAATCCTTGGCCGATGCACAACTCAAATGTCATCCTTGACAACGCGAAGATCCACATGTACGAAAAACTTGAAGAGGCTATACACAATCGTGGAGCATTACTTTTTTATTTGCCTCCTTATTCGCCACATGTAAACCCCATTGAATATGGGTTCTCCCTTGTAAAAAAATACATACAAAAGCATGGAAACTTGGCATTCAACCACCAACCCGAGCTAGCTCTGAATGTAGCCTTGGGAATGTGTGCAAGTGAAGGAAACAAAGCCTTGAATCAGGTGGAGGTGGAGCATTGCGGGTATGGCAACCAGACGCTTATTATGAAGCATTAAAATTCGTGGTTACTCATCATCATCCTCGTCCTCATCGTCATCATCCTCCAACTCGTTGTTTTCCTCCACTCCATGGTCGTGATCACTCATGTCTTCATCGGACCCCATCTCCAACGCCGCGGCATAGGCCCCACCTGTATTATTCCTCTCCGAACGGAGGCCATTAAGATCAATGTCTCCTGGTATCCCAATCGCCTCTCGGAGCTCAGCAATGTTGAACTCCATTTTCAACCCTTCTCCTCCTCCAACTTTGACTGTTATCGTCTTGTACTCTGCCTCTCTTGGAAGTCCCTGATCCAGTATTTGTTGCTGTCGATCCATGTTCCCAAGTTGTCTGAAAGCTGGATTGTTTGTTGGAACAGTTATAGGGCCAGCAGCATCCACGCTCAGTTTTCGTGCTTGACTAACTGCTAGGTAATTCTTCTCTGCAAATCCTAGATTCCTCAACAATGGATCCTGTTCGATACGTCCGGCCTGCTCGCTCACTCTTTTTTTCCCTGCTCGACGTCTGGTTGCTGTACCCTTCTTTGCTGCGCCTTCTTTCAGTGTGAAGAATGAAAACACGCTCAAAATTGGCTCTGGCTCCCGGTCATCCTGATTTGGACGCACCAGCTCTCTTTTCTGCCTCCTCATCTCTAGCAGCCACGCCGCAGCCATCCTTGCATTGCAATTAGCACTGCTTAGTTCCTGCAGCGTTGCTGATGTTCCGGTATGGCGTGGCTGGATGTATGGGGTTTTATCCAGAGTGTAACTGACAGCGGCAGCCGCCCGGGCCTTGATCTTGGCCCTAAGGACAGAGTATCCATCTTCGCCAAACGTGTAATCAATCACCTCTTCATCGGGAAGGTCACTGCGCTTTCTTGTCCGTTCTTTTGGCTTCCTGCACGAAAGTGAAGTCGCAGTTGGATCCAAGGAGGTGTTGGCGGATTGTAAGGCGGTTCCCGAGTTGAAGCGCGTTTTTTTCGCGTGTCAAATTGCTCTGTTTCTTCCCCCTCTTCGTCTGGCTCCTCGGCAGTGTCGTAGACATCATCCTCTACTTGCGCATCCATTTCTTCGTCATCATCCTCACTCTCTGTCTCAATGAACGCAAGGTTGTGCTGATTGTAGCCATAGTCCCGCAACTCCTCTTCATCGGGGAGATCAATATTTGGGTTGCCGTCATAATCATCAACAACCGTGTCGCTCTCTGCATGATAAAGGGATCCACCCACGGACTGCACAACTGCAGAAAAAAATCCAAGAACAATAATCAGTCAAATCAGAAATATTTTGAAAGACAGAAACCGCAAAAAAATCGAAGTGCCTACCACGTAGAACAGGACTTGGAGATGGTGTCCTTTCTTTTCTGCTTTTGCCCTGTTTCTGGCAGAAGACTGTAGCAGCTGTTGTCGATACCTGTTGTTATTGTCTGCATCGTCTGTGACGACAACAACTTCCTGATCTACTTGTCTCCTCTGCTCGTTGCCGATCCTCTTTTTGGTAGGCACATCTTTCATTTTCGTGTTTGTTTTTGAACCATCTTTGTTACTGGAGCTTCCGTTCAGTTTCTGCAAGGCTGGCGTAGAGGCGATTAAGAAGTTGAGTGGTAGAGCAGCTGTAGAAGCAGTTGGAAGCTGAGCTGTGGCCACTAAAGCCGTTGATGTTATATTGGTGGCCTGTGCAGGGGTGTGTTGTGTTGTTTTGTTTCTGTCTTTGTTTTTTGACGAGGGGTTGTTTTTTGTTGATTTTGAGAGAGAAACAGGTGGTTGTCTGTTGATCACAGACACAGCACGGACATTCATGGTAGTAGCCATGGGTATGTTGGTGGTTACAGTATCCTGTGGGAGTGAAGGGGCTAGGGCAGGGGTCATCGTTGTGGTCTCGTTAGGCCTTTTACTTTTCGTAGGTCGAGCCCTGGTTTTGGTAGATGCAGGTAGAGATCGAAGTGGTGAAAGTGGACGCTTTTGACTGCGAGTCGACAGACCAACAGGGGTAGGCGGACTCCTTAATCCTGGCCTAGAACGAGTGCGCGGAGCAACCATGAAGAGAAGAGAAGAAGTGGGGGAAGGTGGAAGAGCGAATACAGCTGAAAGTTTTTCAGTGTTTGTGCCTTGAAAAAATGAATATAGTGACGGTTGAAAGTGTTGATTGCAAAACGTGGCTTGACAGCAATCCTTGATTTAATTGTTCAAATCTCGTACCAAAATTTTTGCAAGGCACAATATTTTCTTATGAACGTAATAGAGTTGTCTATTTTCAAGAGGAGGTGTATCGCGGCATAAAGTCTAAAAAGACTCGACAGGTTATGAAGAGTTTACTACCTCTCGCCTACAGTATTACTTGGTAATCTTGAGATCAGCGCAAGAGGAGTACCATTGGCCCTGGTTCAACATCCAGCGCCACTGCAACATGTAAGTACCGGCAGCACGGCGAGGAACCTTGAAGCATCCACCACAAGCCTTAAGATCGATGTTCGCTCCTGGCATGCAGTTGGCAAAGTCCAATTTGGCAACCGTGTTCTTGAGCAACTCGAGCTGGGTGATATCCTTGCCGTTACGGACGGGAGACAAGTTGATCTGGACATATCGGTCAATTAAATACTTGGAAATGGCGTGGTTCTTGGCAGGCCAACGGACGCAGAGGGTATCGCCAACCTTGGCGACAGTCATCTTTCCAAACTTGCCACCATAAGCTTCACTCACAGGATTGGCACGGGTCTCGTTGGATCCATAGCCGTCACCACGGTTGGAGCAAGGAATCGCAACTCTGGGGTCAGCATCTTGCTGGAAGTAATGATAAACCGGCGGCTTATCCTGAGTACCAAAGGGCAATTGAAGGCTAACAGGGTAGCGACGCGCATACCCGTTGCAGTGGCCGCCATTGTCGTTCCAGTTGGGCTTTTTGGGGTCCTTGAACTTCCAATCAATACAGTCGGCCCAGGAGTGAGCCTCGGCCTGAGGGGCACTGGAGAAGAAAGCCAAAGTGGCAACAGCGACAAATGCGAAGGTAGACTTGAGAACCATACTGAATTGAAGGGATCAAGAGGCTTTAGATATTTTTTGTGAGATGGTAGAAAGATGTGTTGATGTTTAAAAAATAACATCGGCGAGAACCTTCGATATTTATCTGAAAAGAACAATGGTTACAAGGTAACAAACAACACGAGAGAACGCGCATCAAAACAGCGACGCCACAACCATAATCGAATTGCAATATACACCGTACAAATAAACCATATTGTTTTCTAAGTCTTTGTGCAAATTCCGTCGAGATACACTAGGGCATGTACATTGCCAGCTTCTTGGGAAACGGCGTTTCTCTTGAAATCCCATAGAACGATTCAAGTATTGAGACGTAATTGCAAAGACTGTTGGAAACATTTACTGCGGTGAATGTGTAACATGATGTCGTACTCAACGAAAACCGAGGCTCAGGTTATAGTTTGAGTTCGGAACTTTAATATACTTTTCGATGAATCTGAGCCCTCATTTGGCGAAAAGTTATCCTGTGGATTGTTCGCCTTCCACGAGAGAAAATGAGCCGGATTTTGGCAATAGGGCACGCATAAGCGAAAGATTCTATAACCTCTGTAGAAGTCTCTCAATTTTCCCCCCTTTTTTTTTGCTCATCGAGGGCTTAATTGATTATTAGATTTTGCGCGACTAAATTCGATGTTGAAACAAACGCATGTCCTATGCGGGGGCAAATGGATTAGGTTCTAGACTTGAGGCAGGTGGTGTTGGCGCAAGTTGTAATGGGCAATTAGAGTAACGACGATGGAGGCCTATGTTAATTCCTGCTGCTACAGAGACAGGCAGTGTCGTCAAAGTCACAAGCATAGTGGATGTGCCACAGGCCTACTGCCCCTTAACTTTTTAGTTGACGAAGATATATTATAATACACCTTCCCGCTTTAAAACAAAAGAAAAAGAAACATCATTCCAACAGAACCTGACTCGCTACTCAACATACTTTTAATGGACAGCACTCCCACCATGCAACCGGTACTGGTACAACACATCCGCAATGCCACCGCCAAGATCAAGTACGCCGAATCGACCTTCCTTGTCGATCCCATGCTTGCCGAGAAGGGTGCCTATCCAGGCTTTTCAGGCTTTCAAGACACACCCCACAGCCATCTGCCTAATCCGTTGATCGATCTTCCCTTGCCAGTTGAAGACATCATGAAAGATGTGGATGCCGTGATTGTTAGCCATACCCACCTCGACCATTGGGACCAGGTGGCTCAGGATCTGCTCCCCAAAGGCATACCTCTGTTTGCGCAGGATGAAGCCGACGCCCAAACAATATGCGCACAGGGCTTCACCAATGTTCATTTTGGATGAGGACACGGTTTTCAGAGGCGTCCGCTTGTCAAAAACAGGAGGGCTGCACGGTAACGAGAGTCTTGGCAAGATCATGGGCATTGTATTCCAGGCTCCTGGCTCAAAAACTATCTACGTCGCTGGTGATACCGTGTGGGTCAGCGAAGTCGATCAGACCTTAGCGAAATTCCAGCCCGATGTGATTATCCTGAACACCGGCGATGCCCGTTTAACTGGCTTTGACGACGGCATCATCATGGGCAACGACGACACACTCCATGCCTATCGAGCTGCACCAAACGCAACTATTATAGCCGTGCACATGGATGCACTCAACCACTGTGGATTGTGCCGCGAGGCATTGAGGGGGTATATCAATCAGAACAAAATTCAGGATCGTGTCTTGGTCCCTGAGGATGGCGAAAGTCTCGAGTTGTAATCATAGTGAACCAGAAAATAAAGAACACGATTGTTGCCACCATGTCCGTCGCCACCAACGATTGAAAAGTCTGCAGAGAAGTGAAACAAAAATCAATCCTCATCGATCCTTGAACTTCTCCACTAGTTCCAAGCTTGAACTGGATGGAGATCGTGGAGGGAAATCGAGCTCTCTTTATGTCCTAGCAAGCATCACCACTCTTGAAACAGAGCGGAGCCTTAAGAATAAGTGTTGATCAAGTCCTTTATTTGTGTCGCTGAAGCACAACAGGCAAAACGGGCTGAATGGTGAGCCATTCCGGGGAGGATGGACCTTAACCGCTGCGCCATATCGAGGTCACGTGTATACATTAGTCACGTGCCTGTCTCTTTGCCTTCAGGACTATTTGAATCCCGTGTGGATTCTGAGCACATCTCAGAATTGGGAATCAGCAATCACGTGACTAATTCCGAAGGCACTTCTTTTTTCTCGAGGCTGCCGCGCCACGATTGGCTGAAGGACGGAATCACAGTAGGAATCAGAGTAGGAATCAGAGTAGGAATCAGAGTAGGAATCAGAGTAGGAATCGCTCAAGCAGGACGAAAAAAATTTACCCAAATCAAGTCAATTGAATTGAATTGATTCATGCATGCAAACATTATAAAATGAGCATGCTCATTTCTCAATTCCCGTCTTTGAAATAGCCCTCCTTCACAAACCAACAAGAAATACAACATCCTGCCTCTTTCAGCGGCCATGCTACATAACCACCGGAGTTCACTTAAAACCACTGCGGACCCGGTGCCAAAACCCCGAGGAGAAATAAGACACTTTCGCGAACAGGAGCATGAGCTTCCTGCTGCCACTACTACCCGAAGCAGACGCCGGTTGCGTAGCCAAACCGAGGATCAGTCCACCTTCTGCGCGTTACCTGACTCCCGCCCTCGAAGACGCAAGGCAGAACATCCTTTGACTCGTGGCAGCAAATGTCAGTCACGCGCACCCACACCTGGTCCTGAAGGAGCCCGCGCTGATCCTCACATGCAATTGGAGCAAGGACTTGCCATTGACACGTCGGCCTTGTCAACCGATAAACAGCTTGATATTCAAGAGCTGGCTGAAGCAGCAGCTACAGTCGTTGGACCAACGGTATCAGGGTCTACTGATCATCCGCTCGAAGGAGAGCATGCGGTGCCAAAAAGCTATGAGGAGTTTTGGGCTGAGGCATTGGCAAAAGCATCGGAGGGAGCATCGCCAGGAACAGCCTCAGCTTTAGCCAGCCTTGCTGCTGCGGCAGCTGAGGTAGAGCGAGTGAGCGAAGCAGTTCAAACAGATGGTCAGTCATACATAAGAACATCAGCAGCAACCACAGCGACAGAGGCAGCAGCAAACGTGGAAACAGTGGCAACGGCCACAACGGCGACTACTAACGCACCCTCTAACTCGACAAAGGTTGCAGCAGCTTCGCTGGCTCGCCAACAGAGGCGCCAAGGTTTCCCTGTTGGGACTGCAAGGCGTGGTCGACCATCTAAAGTTCGACCTGGTAAGTGCGCGAGCCTTTTTATTACATACTTTTTTATGATTGTCATTGACCTCTATTTAATTCCATAGAGGATCGCTATGTGAACATCATGTCGTTAGCAACTACGACTCAAACATCGGCGACGACGACACAGGCGGCGGCAATGCCAGGACCCACAAGAATCCCGTCACCAACAGCAGCAACACTTTCGCCAACGGAAGCAGCAGCATCATACCCAAAGCAAGCTGTTAACAGAGGAAAAGGGAGGCGGGTTGAAGAGGACGATCTTGAAAGAATTGGTACGGTTGATGTTAACACGGCGGATTATATTCTTTGGGTCAGGCGCTCACCTCCCACCACCATTTCTTCTTTTCATAGAGGAGGAATTGTATGACAGTGACTCTGACGATGAAGATGAGCTAGATCCGGTAGAAGGTGAAGACACTGTGGGAGCCAGAGCTCAAGGAGACAAGATTTACGAGGTTATATCAGTGAGCAACAGTGAGAGTAAGTTGTTACATCAATACATCAATACAGAGGAGTTAATTAAATAGCGGTATTGCGGTATTATAATATATTGGCAAAAAATAACTAATAGTTTTTTTCTTTCACAGCTCTTTCGTTTGCAAACCTAATGCTTGAGCTGGTCGCGACCCCAGCTTCTGGATCCAGTGTATCTGGTGCAAATGCTGTTGATGATGAACTCAAAGCTTTTGCACAGGAATACAGCTCACAGCAGCGAGAACGAGATGCTTACATCGAGACCATGGTGAAGAGTCCCCCGAAAGCAGAGAGTACTCAACGCTCCTACAAATCATGGTTGTCAAAGTGGAAAGTAAGTCAATACGTTTTGTAGTATAATAGTTACCAAGCTAAGAAGCGTGAACGGAGGACCATGTCTAATTGCTATTTGCCTTTCAGATGCATTGCTTGAAAAACTACAGAGACTCAGACTTACCCTTTGAAGTCGAGGAAAATAAGGCCCACGTTTTCTTCAAGGACGTGGTGTTCAATAGGACAACAACCAAAACATTTCACGACATGTCCTGCAAGACGAAGAAGATACTGGTTGACCGCCTGAAAGATCCTTCGCAGCAGCTCCACTTTCGCCAGCCGGCGTCGGACCAAAACTGGCGTAACAGGAGGGGAGCAACTGGAGGAGATCGGACTACAGACAGCCTTCCTCCTCAGCGTGTTGTTGACATGGACAGACGTAAGATCGATGATGCCTGATCGAAATTTCAATATTGTACCGTCTAATCTCACCTCTGCGGTTTATTTCTTTATATCTGTTGTGTTCTTTTAGTCTTGGCTAATGTCGCGGAGGATAAGGATGGGAAGAAGAAGATCATATGTCCTCTAGCGTATCAGACAGTAGTGATGGCTCGAAAGGCAGTCACTTACTTACATCTTCGGCAGCAAGGACGACAGGAGACAGGATCATTGAGGAGAAATCCTTTTCCTCTCATCACAGGAAGTACGGTGATAAAGACTCTGTTTGAAACCTACAAGCAGAGCCTTGTTTACGGCCAATTTGGTACGGGACGCGACCCAACTGCAAACTGCATCCTACGCAACTCTTACGACCGAAATCAACACCTCCGCATGCTGGCAGATACATGGCAATCAATTGATAACCCAGCGTTACTTTTAGCAATGCGAGAGCACTTTGCTATTGCCGCTCGGCATGCTATGCTGCTTAGGGATGAAGACCTCCGCAACCTGAACCAATCCGACTGTTTTTTTCAAGAACTCACAGATGCGCAGCACCTTGGTATCCAGAAGATCAACGCATTGGTCTTCTGCCTCCATAAAGGAAAAACGAACCAGAGCGGAGACGCCTACGCGGTAGCTGTACGGCATGCTGATGTTCGTCGGTGCGCAGTTGGGGCTATGGCCTTTTATCTTCTTGAAAGATGGACTGTAAGTCATGGTATAAGTGAAGAGGTGCAAGCGTGTGCAAGTTTCCTGTGCTAACTTCTATTAACTTCTAGGTTTTTGGGGACGATACTAGTATACCTGGCTCAGCACCTGTGTTTAACGATGCATGGTTGGAGCACAAGGTGTTGCATGGCGCAGGAAAGGAGTCACATGAACCAATCTCTTACTCAGCGACCCGTGACTCCACTTTCAAAGTTTTAAAGCGACAATGCATCCGATGTGCACATATCACTCATTCTGGGCGCCACAGTGGTGCCCTAGAAGGGCAAAGGTTGGGGATTCTTCTGGAGGACATCCGTAACGGGGGTCGCTGGACACAAGGCGCACAGAAAGTTCAAGAGTTTTACTTGAATGGCTTCCCGTCTCCGTTTGCATTGGGGATTGCAGGATTTCAAAAGGACACCTTTCACTTGGCGAGAAACGAGGAATGGCCATCGCTGGATCTCCAACGACAAATATTTCCGTTTGTCGAGACTGCTCTGTATAACAACGACTCTGAGAAGCGTCAGCAGTGGATCGAAGAGTGCAACAGGGTCATGATGAACCGCGACCCAACCAAGATTAAGGCAACGAACGATTATGTAAAGCCCTATAGCAGCAGTCAACAGTCCAGAGGAGGAAAGGACAACGGATTCATGACGACCCCTCAGCATCACTTTTTACTTTTGTTAGTTCGGATGAGGAGCATCGTCTTGCAAGATGCAGCGGCTTATATTGCGGCGTTCAACGATGCCAAAGGAAAAGGGAAAATATCGTCTGAGGTGATCTACAAAAGTGAGAACCCAGCCTTAGATCGAGACATTTTCAAGTCAGAGGCATTTATTGCTTTCCAAGGCCGCGTAGAGGCAGCAATTACAAGACTGGAGGTTCCTGTACCCAAGATGTTGGCGCCTGGAGTGACCGAGTACTTCCAAAACATGAACCATTCGATGGCTTCTCTAGGAAAAAGTGTGCAAGATATGCAGGAACAACTATTGCGCCATCAACCGCAGGATGTAACTGCTTTTTTGACAAAATGGACCGAGTGGAATCAAGGGTGGACCTCCAGGGAACTATCACGCGTAATGCACACTTTTTATCCACATATACAACAGTCTATGGCCCCTCCGCAATCACACCCACATGCGGTGTGGCAACAACCACAACCACAACCTCAACAGCCACAACCTCAGCAACCATACTCACAACAGCCACAGCCACAGTCGCAACCGCAACAACCTTTCCCGCAGCAGCCGCAACCACAACCGCAACAACCATATCCACAGCCATCACTGCAACAACCGTACCTACAACAACCACAACCGTACCCACAACAGCCACAACATATATACCTTCAGCAACCACAGCCACAGCAGCCATACTCACAACAACAGCAACAACCACAACAGCCACTCATACATCATCAGTCATATATACAACAACAGCAGCAACCTAGTCAGCTTCAACAATTTCAACACCAACCATCAATTCTCTACGGCCTGCCAACTCTTAAAGGAACCTCCCCTCAGGCGCCACGACCTGTATTACCGATTTTACCTCCAGCTTGACAATCAACGGCGGAACCAGAGAACTCTTTCACAGAGTTTCTTCAAGGTCAGGTCAAAGTACAGATACAGCAACAGCCCGCACGGGCGCTTCCACAGAAACACACAGCAGACAGACCCCAGTTTGTTTTACTAACAGAGAAACAGCATGGGAACAATTGCCTATCAATTGAGCAGATCATTGATGAACACAATCGGTTTAAGGAATTTAAAACGAGATACCCTCACAATCGCCAGGATGGCAAAGTCATGAAAACACTCAACAGCAGGGCGCGAATAGTAGAGGAGGTGAACTTTATCATGAGTGAAGTGCCAGGAAAGACGCAAGCAGAGGCGATAGAAGTGCTCTCCAATGTTCTAGTTCCAAATACCTCGGGTGAAATGGAGCACTGGACATCAATCAATCGACTTTTTAAATATTGCCAAGCAAAGAAAAAGGATAGAGGTGTTACAATAACTTCATAGTAACGTAGACGTAGAAACAGACCGATCTTTTTCGAAGCATTACAAACTGAACGAAAGGCAATTGCAACATGAAACGTCAGGATGAAAGTGAAGGTACGTCTGTACACATCAACTCAGAAAGGTACGAGGCAATGGCAACGGAGAACGGGCGGCAGTTGTCTTTGGAAAACAAATATTTGCCGCCAGTTCACTTTTGCTCAGAAAAAAAAAACAAGGCGCTTCGCGCACAGAAATAATTATTTGGCCCCTCGGGGCCAATTCCTGATTCGGGTTTATTATTCTGATTTTCGGCTCTTTGGGAGGTCTCAGAGCCAAACAGAACGCAAGGAAATAATTTTTTGGCTGGATTTCACACATGATACCAATACTGTACCTATTGCAAAGAGGTTGGGCCAAAAACATATTTCGCCCTCTTCTTCTGCCTTCCGATCGTCTGATCTCTTGCCCACTAGGAGGGTACCTTCTTCTCGAGTGTGCGCATGTAACACAATTGAGAGGAAGTAGATCCGATTAGTATCCACCGAGATATGATCGTATTTGCAATTCTCTCATATCTTTTTTTTTTGCTTTGTTCTTTTTCTCCGTGGTCATGTGACAAGGAGATTGGGCCAAAAACATATTTCGCCCTCGCCCTCTTCCTCTGCCTTCCGATCGTCTGATCTCTTGCCCACTTCGAGTACCTTCTTCTCAAGTGTGCGCATGTAACACAATTGAGAGGAAGTAGATCCGATCAGTATCCACCAATATATGATCGTGTTTGCAATACTCTCATATCTTTTTTTTTTTGCTTTGTTCTTTTCTCCGCGGTCATTTGACAAGGAGGTTGGGCCAAAAACATATTTCGCCCTCTTCCTCCGCCTTCTGATCGTCTGATCTCGTACCCACTTGGAGGTACATTCTTTTCGAGTGTGCGCATGTAACCCAATTGAAAGGATGTGTATCTGATCTGATCAGCATCCACCAAAACTTGATCTTGTTTTCGTTTTTTTTATACCAATATTTGTTACTTGATGACGATGCGTGTCAAAAAAAACAGATTTGCGAATATCTTCTACCTTTCGATTCTCGAATATCTCCTCCTTGAAGGAAGGAAGGAGAATGTAAATGTAAAAACAACTGGAGATCGACAAAGGAGTTGGGATGAGCATATCTCATTGTATATTTCGGTCCGTGGCCAGGTTAACACTCTGTTCAACCATTTGAATATCAACCTGCAGTTCAAATTTCATATGAATACTAACACTGCTCCTCTTTTTTTTTTTGAATAGTTCCCTTTTTCTGCAATAATCTCCCGTCTTCGCCGATCTGGTGGTACTCGATGATTTGGTGGTCCTCGTCGATTTGATCGATTTCGGACGATGCTGCCGGCTTTTATAGCAGAGACGGTGCATGGCATCCGTTTATTTGATGCATGGTCGGATCCAGAAAGTTGGAAAACTTTTGCCACAATAACAATTATGGAAATGAAATGTTGCAAATAGGACAATGACGACGTTGTCCTTTTTTATTTAAGTGTTGTTAATTCGTCCCACCAATTTCGGAACTTCATGTTCTCAAGCCTAGGGCATGGACGATGCAAGCAAGTTCTCTTTCCAGGTCTTAATCGTTCTATACTCTGTATAAGGAAGTGCGAGTGAATGCATGTTCGAAAAAGAGCTTAAAGCAAAAAAATTCTCAATGAATGAGGGGGGATATCCAAGCTTTCGTCGCGGCGGTACGATTCTTGGATACTCTTTTTTCTTCATTTCTCTTTCGAAGATTTCGAAGGCCTTGTCCTCTGCTCTGTCGATGTCGATCGCGTGAATACCTTTGTTACGGGGGCGCCAGTATTCCTGGTCCCTCCATTGACCAAAAAGGATTGTATTGAGTTTCGGATGTTCATTTATCAGAGCGAGAGCCATCCTTGATGCCGTTGAGAGTGGTACTTTCTCCGGGATTGGCACTTCTTTGATCTCCATATGAATACACAAGTACTCAAGATGGGAACAGTGTAAAAATGCGTCCAGAAAGATGTCCGGGAAGTCCATGATCAGATCTGTGCTGAGCTCCATATGTCTCAAATGGTGTTGTCGACCCATAGCTCCCAACAAAGACTTCAGGTAGCAGTTGCGCTCTTGGGATGCCTGGTCTCTATTGTCATCTTCTTCATCATCGGAGGCGAGATCGGAGTGGTTGCCATCCTCATCATCAGAGTGATTGTCATCCTCATTGTCGGAGTGGTTGTCATTCTCATTATCGGGGGCGTGAACGGAGTGGTTTTCATCCTCGTCAACTTCATCTTCGGGGGCGTGAATGGAGTGGCTGTCATCCTCATCTTCAGGGGTGTGAACAGAGTGGTTGTCATCCTCATCATCGGAGGCGAGATCGGAGTCGCTGTCATCTTCAACATTATGGGAGAGGACGGCAAGATCGTACAAGTTCACACATTGATCAAAAAGTTCAAAGTGTTTTCTGGATGTGGGGTCTTCAAATACAAGATACGCAAGGGCTTCAAAGTGTCCTTCCGGGGCGGATTCTTGTACATGTATCTCAAGTCAGATCCGTGGCAAATGATGCTGAACCAAAGATAAGGGTGATAAACTTCCTGAAGTCCCTTGCTGACCAAACAGAGACAACCCAAGTCCTTTTTTTTCAGGTATTTGGAAATAAGCCCATCAAGTTCCGGAATGCTGAGAGCGTAAGAGGGTTTGCCATCATCTGTCCTTCGCATCTATGGCGAAGTTGATAGACTTCGATAAGTATTCAGGAATGTGTATCCAGAGAACAAGATACAGTGTTCGAGCTTACCATCAGGGATGTAATCAGAATTCTTAATTAAGGTGATGTCGGCTGACTTATGATAAAGACGTAGAAAACGGAGAGGTTGGGAAGAGATGCTCAAGAGAAGGAAGGAAGCAGAACAAGGGGAGAGAAGGAGAATTGAGAAGGAAAGTGGACAAAGATAGGACGGTGAGAAGATGGAAGGACGGCAGATTGAAGTGTAGGCAAAAGGAAAACTAAAGAAGTAGGTATTTATATAGCCTGTCCAAAGCGCTAGCGCACGCTTGTCCTTGTGCCTAAAGTACAGTACACAAGGCACAGCTCTGAAGACCAGTCTGCTTCTTGGTCACATATCTGCTGTGCCATTGTCTCTTGTTCTCTTTCTTTTGTGATCACAACTCTTATGAGCCCCCTTTTTTTTTTTTTTTTTGCC
>Ga0302182_10001103_pt1 | contig 14821 bp, 18 predicted proteins | sample I_Palsa_N3_1_FD_198781 | JGI IMG/M metagenome (GOLD analysis project Ga0302182, IMG submission 198781) | Peat permafrost microbial communities from Stordalen Mire near Abisko, Sweden - I_Palsa_N3_1 | ecosystem: Environmental > Terrestrial > Soil > Palsa > Peat permafrost | place: Sweden...
TCGCTCCCACAAAAAATGCTGGCTTACGGCATCGCGCCGCTAAATTTCACCGGCGTGGCGCCTTTGACCGGGCCGATCTGTGCGCTGTCGCTGACCTTCAGCACCACGTCGCGACGAAACTCCAGCGTGCCAAGCACCACCGCATGCGGGCCGATCACGATCACCGGCGCGCGGCTGCTGTTCCAGTTGAACCAGCCGCTGGGCTTGTCGACCAGGATGCCGCCCTCGACACGCGAGTTGGCGCCGACCGTGATGTCGCCGCTCACCGTGTCGATGCCGCCGCCGACATGGGCCGCGTCCAGTACGATCGCGCCGTTGACGTTGCCAAGCTTGCCGCTGACGTCAGAGCCTGGCGCCAGGTGCAGGGCGCCGTTGACGGCCGTCACTTCGCCGCTGACATGGCTGGTGCCGCCCAGCGTGATCGAGCCGTTGACCGAGCTGAGTTCGCTGGCCTGTGTCTTGCTGCCCAGCTCCACCGAACCGTTGACGGTGCTGGCTTTGTGCACGCTGGCACCATCGGCAATCCGCACCGCGCCGTTCACCGTGCTGACATCGCCGACTTTCTGGCCGGCCTCGACCTGCACTGAGCCGTTGATCTTGTCGATATCACCATCCTGCGCGGCCGCCAGCAGGGGCAGGGCAAGTCCGAGGGCGGCGAGGATGAGAACCGTCGAAAGTCGACGCATGGCAATCTCCGTAAGTGAATAGTGAGACTAAGATGCTCCGTTGATGGCCGCGGTTTACATGACCTTCGGCACAGCTCCATTTGACGGCTGCGGGACCGGCCTGCACCATTCCCGGTCTATCTCATGATTGATGACTTCGGCGACCGCACCCATGCACAAACTCGTACTGATCCGTCACGGCCAATCCCAGTGGAATCTGGACAACCGTTTCAGCGGCTGGGCCGACATTGACCTGACCGAGCTTGGCGTCGCCGAGGCCGCTGCGGCCGGCAGCCTGCTGAAGGAGTCCGGCTACGCGTTTGACGTGGCGCATACCTCGCTGCTCAAGCGCGCCGTGCGGACGCTGTGGGGCGTGCAGGACGCGATGGACCAGATGTGGATCCCGGTGCTGACCGACTGGCGCCTCAACGAACGCCATTACGGCGCGCTGACCGGCCTGAACAAGGCCGAGGTCGCCGCGAAGTATGGCGACGATCAGGTAAAGATCTGGCGTCGCAGCTACGACATCCCGCCGCCGCCGCTGGAGCGCGGCGCGAACGAGTCGGTGCACGATCCGCGCTATGCCACGATGTCGCCCGGCGACATCCCCGACACCGAATGCCTGAAAGACACCGTGGCCCGCGTGCTGCTTTATTGGGACCAGGTGCTGGCGCCGGCAATCAGGGCCGGCCAGCGGGTGGTGGTGGTCGCTCACGGCAATTCGCTGCGCGCGCTGGTGAAATATCTCGACGACATTTCCGATGAGGCGATCGTCGAGATGAATATCCCCAACGGCATACCGCTGGTCTACGAGTTCGACGAACAGCTCAAGCCGTTGCGCAGCTACTACCTCGGCGATGCCGCGGAGATCGAGGCCAAGATGGCCGCGGTAGCGAACCAGGGCAAGGCGAAGTAGGCTGCCGAAATGGCCAACGTGAGCTCACCCAAAGCGATTGCTGCTGCACTCACCGACTACTGGTCGCCACGAGTCGTCGGCGAGGTCGATGACAGTTATATCAAGGTCGCCAAGGTTTGCGGCTCGCTGTGCTGGCATAGCCACGACGATGAGGACGAGTTGTTTCTTGTCCTCCAGGGCCACCTGCGCATCGAGCTGGAACACGCCGCCGCCGTCGAGCTGGACGAAGGCGAGATGTTCGTGGTGCCCAAAGGTGTGCGGCACAATCCGGTCGCCGAGCAGGAATGCCTGCTGATGCTGATCGAGCGCAAGTCGACCCTGCACACCGGCAACCTCGTGACGGAACAGACGCGGTCCTTGGCGGAGCAGCTGGGTCAAGGCTGAGTCCGTTCGTGCTGGCTGGCGACAGGTGACAAACGTCAGTCGTCAGCCGCCGGTGGCTCGACTAAGCTGGGCGCAATCCACCCGACGGTGACACCCATGCTTCCGCATATAACCAATTACCTGATCATGCTGCCGCTACTGGCCTGGATCGTGTGGCGGCGTGTCGGCCGTCAGTTCGGGCGCCAGCCGATCCGGCGCAAGCAGATGATCGGTCGCGTCGTGGTTTTCGCGATCTTCGGCGGTGTGCTTGCCCTCGCGGGTTTCCACAACATCCTGTTGGCCGAAGGACTGCTCGGCGGTGTGCTGATCGGTGGAGCGATCGGCCTGCTCGGACTGCGCCTGACCCGCTTCGAAGTCGACCCGGTGCGTGGCGATTGCTATGTGCCGAACCCGTGGATCGGCGCCCTGCTCACCGTGTTGCTGCTGGGCCGATTGGCTTGGCGCTTTATGGTGCTGTTGCCGCAGATGCAGCAAGCGTCTGCTGGGGTGACTCCGGGCGCGGGTATCCAGGCACAACAGTACAGCCCACTGACCATGCTGCTGTTCGGTCTGCTGATCGGCTACTACATCGCCTATTTCATCGGGCTGCTGATCCATCACCGCCGCTTTCAGCAGTCGCAGTTGCATACGACTGTGGTGTAAGCCGGCGAGACGGCCCGCGCCGTCTCCGCCACCGCCTCACGGCGTGATGCTTACGTCGATCTCGATCGGGTAGATGGCAGCATGCGCCAGCGGCGGCGGTGCCGGTAGCAGGGTCGAGGTGAACCAGTTGGCGAGGCAGTTGGCCACGGGTGTGGCCGGTTGCACCGCTACGTGGCTTGGCTGGCCATCGGGCCGTACATCAGCGACGAGGGTAAACGGCGTGGTGTCCGCCGGCGCGTTGTGGGCGAGACATCCCTTCAAGGCGACGGTCATGGGGTCGGTGAGCTTTCCCCACAGTGCCTTTTGATAAGCGGGCCCGGTGGGGCCGGTCTCTATCGACTTGCCAAGCGTCACGCGCGCCGCGAAGGCGTCGTCGGCATTGGCGTACGGCACAGCGACCAGCTGCAGCGCGATGGCGAGGAAGATGGACATGTGCGGCTCCGGTCGTGATTCGCAGCGGGCAACATAGCAAATGTTTGTACGGACTCACTCTGGCTGATGTGGCAGCGCCAGATATTCCTCACTCTGCATCTCGATCAGGCGCGATTCGGTGCGGCCGAATTCGGCACGCAGGCGTTCGCCGTCATAGAGCTCCATGATCGACGCGGCGGCCGAGAGCACCAGCTTTACGTGGCGATCGTAGAACTCATCCACCAATTGCACGAAGCGCTTCGCAGCGTCCTCGCTGTACACCGTGAACTGCGGCACGTTGGAGATGATGACGGCTGGTCCGGCCTTGGCCAACGCAATGTAGTCGGCGACCGCGCGCGGGCCTTCGCACAATGCGGCGAAATCGAACCACAGGATGCCCTCGGCGCGCTTGCGATACGGGATATCGCGGCCGTTGATCTGCAAGGTGCCGTCCAGTTCCACCGGGCCGCTGGCCTGGCTGGCGAAGATGCGCTCCAGCGCCCGATGCGCCTCGGCGCCGGGTGGCGTGAGATAGACCCGCGCCTGTGCCAGCGCACGCAATCGCCAGTCATGCGTCGAGGCCATCTCGACCACATGGCAGTGCCGTTCGATCAACGCGATCGCCGGCAGGAAGCGGGCGCGCTGCAGACCATCACGATAAAGGTTCGCCGGTGCCGTGTTGGACGTGGTGACCAGTGCCACGCCGCGCGCGAACAGCGCATCGAGCAGGCCCGCGAGGATCATCGCATCACCAATGTCGTTCACCATGAACTCGTCCAGGCACAGCACCCGGCAGCGTTCGGCGAGGCCGGCAGCGACGTCGATCAGTGGATTCTGACGGTCACCCAGGGCGCGCAGACTGTCGTGCACTTCGCCCATGAAGCGGTGGTAATGGCGGCGCAGCGCGATGCCGTGCGGCAGGCTGGAGACGAACAGGTCCATCAGAAACGTCTTGCCGCGACCGACGCTTCCCCACAGATAAAGCCCCGGTACCGGCGCGGCCGGCTCGTTGCCGAGCAGCGACTTCAGTCGTCCGAACAGACCGTTGCTGGCGGCCGGTTCGGCGCACAGCGCGGCCTGCATGCGGTCGAACTCGGGCAGCATCGCCAGCTGGGCCGGATCGGATTCCCAGCGATGCGCGGCGATGCCTTCCTGGTAGCGCGCACTGGGCGTGAGCAACGGAATTTCACTCATGGAACGGTAGTCTTTGGGGTGTGGGATGGCCGACGAAACTCAGGCAACGCAAATCAGCTACAGCCAGGCCGTAACCTTCAAGCTTGACGCATGGGTGGCAACCAGCCGAGTACGGCATGCTTGATCGCGCCGCGCAGATCCATCAATCGACGGTGGAAGAAATGGCTGGTGTCGGGCATCCGAACCAACTCCGGTTCGTGCTCCAGGGTGTCCACCCAATCGAACACCGCCTGCGGCTCGACGATTTCGTCAGCTTCGCCCTGCACGATCAGCCAGGGGCAGGTGGGCAGGGCAACTCCTTCGAACTTCCAGCGCCCCACCGGCGGCGCGATGCTGATCAGCGCGTCGGCACGCAGCCGCACCGCATTGCGGATGCTCACATAGCTGCCGAAGGAAAAACCGGCCAGCCACAACGCATCGTCCGGACGCACCTGGCGCACCCAGGCAACCACAGCAGCCAGGTCGTCGCCCTCACCATGGCCATCGTCGTACTCGCCTTGCGAGGCGCCGGTGCCACGGAAATTGAAACGCACCGTGTCCAGCCCGGACTCGCGCAACGCGCGCTCGGCCATCGTCACCACCTTGTTGTGCATGGTGCCGCCCTGCAACGGATGCGGATGGCACACCACCGCCACGCCGCGCCGCGCATCGGCCGGAATGGCGATGTCACTGAGCGCTTCGAGCTTGCCGGCGGGGCCATCCAGCATGAAACTGGCAGCCTCGTCGGGAAAGTGGGTCGGGTCGGCGGGGAGCTCGATGGGGTTCATGTATACGATGATAACCGCCCCCGGCTCCGCGCTGCCGATTGGCCCGCTTTTTACCGGGCGGGCGCATCCCATTCCTCCGCCTAACTGACCTGTGCGCAATCCATGACCAAGGCCTCCGATCTGCCCCGTTGCCCCTGGGCTATCAGCGACGAACTGCTGCGCGACTACCACGACACCGAATGGGGCGTGCCGCTGCACGATGATCACGGGCTATTCGAGTTCCTGTGCCTGGAAGGTGCGCAGGCCGGGCTGTCGTGGCGCACCGTGCTGGCCAAACGCGAACACTATCGCAAGGTGTTTCACGCATTCGACATCGCCCGCGTCGCGGCGATGAAGGATCGCGAGCTGGAAAAGCTGCTGCTCGATCCCGGCATCATCCGCAATCGTTTGAAAGTATCAGCGACCCGCGACAACGCGATCGCTGCATTACGCATCATCGAGGAGTTCGGCAGCCTGGACGCCTATCTATGGTCCTTCGTCGACGGCAAACCACTGATCAATCGCTGGCGCGACACGAGCGAAGTGCCCGCCAGCACGCCACTATCCGACCGCATGAGCAAGGAACTGAAGAAACGCGGCTTCCGCTTCGTCGGAACAACGATCTGCTACTCGCTGCTGCAGGCGACAGGGATGGTCAATGACCATCTGGTGGGGTGCTTTCGGCACAAGGCGTGTGGCGGGAAGCAATGATGGGGCGTTATGGCGGCTGTCTGCTTTCGACCCGAACCAGACGTACCCAGTAGCGAAGTGAAGGGGAACTTCTTCGAGAGTTCTTGGTTGCAGCCACAAGTCCTGGAGCAGGTTGGGATGAACATTCGCCTAAGTCAGAAATCTACCCCAAAAGCTGGCGTTCTAGTCCTGGCAATGGTGTGTGTTCCGTTGATTCTAGGTGTCGCTGGGATGTACATGTGGTTCATTCCGAATCGTGATTTGAAACTCCCGGCTGCCGTCATAGGCGGAAGCTACGTGCTATTCGTCCTTCTTCTGAATTCGCTCGTAGGGCGCGTTAACTATGCTGAAAGGTGGCGCCAAATCGGTGGAGGAGCGAAGCAGGCGCTTGGCGTGCTTGGCGGCCTCCTTATGATCGGGTTCTTCTCTTTCTTGGTAGCCTTCAGAACCGCTCCAGCCGAATTCACTAAGCTGTTTGGGCATCCCGCCGACAAAGCCTTCAGCGTCACAGACATTTTCAAACATAGATGGCGAGCAAGCCCGTTGTGTCCATACACCTTAACGGTGCAAAGCCTGCAGGGTGGCTCCGAAGCAGACTTTTGCATCGACGGGGAGTCAGCGAATAGGCTTCATGTCGGTGACCAGTTGCATTTACGCGGTAATGAAACGCGCTTGGGCTTCAAGTTCGATAGCTTTATCAACTGAGTGCAATCGCAATAGTGGGGTTTATTCCGCTTCCGCCGCAACAAACGAAAGTTGCGCGAAGACCGGGCGAATGGCAGGCTGCTAAGGTCGGCTTGCGACCCATTTGAACCGGTCGCGAAGGTCCGCTTTGCGGAAGCCCATTTCCCGAGACTGGCTGCGGGCACTTGGCGATGCGAGGGGTGCAATGCGTGAGGTGCGTCCTTCCGGAATACCACCGTATGCATCTCGTCGCGCGCGTGGATCTTGAGCCCTGGCACAAGATGAACCGCTCGTCCATCCAATGTGGATCTGCTCGGAGCGAAAACTCCCATATTGACGCGTAATTGCCCGCGAATTTCGTCGAATAGGTGAGCAACGAGTGCGGCCGGGAGGACCCGTATATCCCCGCGGATTGTGCTGGATAAAACATAGCGCCCCAGATAAAAAGGTTCGCGTGGGAGCAAAGCGTCGATGCCGACTCCGGGAACATCGGGTAAGGAGTTGATTTCGTGTAGGATCGTGGCGAAGAAAGGGGCGCCGGGAAGCTGAACATCCCGTGCATATTGCGGAATCAAGGCACTACTGAAGCGTTAGCCAAGGAAGGGCCATGAATCAAGCGATTTTGCAGGTAGCCAATGCTCAGAACGGCATCAACCGTCTTACAAACGTGCATCAATCTTTTCTGACGCATCTTGGTCAAGGTGGAGGCTCGACTCATTTCGCCGGCGCGCTCAGCGTAGCCGATGGGGTTCTATCCGTTGACGCGTGCGGCCATTCGTTAATGGCTGTACCTCGTGTCGTTCATCACGGCGGACACGATTTCGCCGTTGAATACACCTTCGCATACATGACAAAAGACGTAACCACGCCTATCTGGCGGTTCTACCTTACAGAGAACGGTCTTCTCGTTTCTTCCCTCGCAGACGACACTTCGCGCTTGTGCGATTTCAACAATCAGTACGTGGTCGAGCGCCTCCTCACAGAAGTCAGTACAGCAGTTCTAAAGTCATTTCTCTTCGCTCCCTCGCCGGCCATCGACGGCTAACAGTTCGTTCAAGGCGGACGTCTTCGCCGCCGCTTAACTCCAGCGTTAGCTATCTCATGACAAAACTTCGCAATCTCTTGCCACTACCCCTAGCGCTCATCGCGATCGCCTACTCTGCCGCGACCTTGTTCGGGTTCGGACTCGGTGGATTTATGCAAGTGCACATGTTTATCCGTAATGCTCCACTTATCATGTCGCGCGACGCCTATATCGTTGTTAATAGAGTTCTGTACGTTGTCCTCTGCGTTTCACTGTGGTCATCCGCTATTTTCATTCGAAAATTTCCAAAGCCGAGCGCTTTGCTCTTGCTGGTGGCAATTCCACTCATGTACTTGGACGGAAGCGGATCCTATTTCGACCTGTCAGCCAACATGCTTCATATAGCGGAAAAGAATCCCTCTTTCGACCACTTCTACAATGACCTGAAGGTCACAGAGCATCTTTGGCAATTTTCGTTGCTGGTAGTCATTGCCGGTTTTATTGTCGGCCTTAGATCGAGAGGGGCGACTAAGGCAGCTAACAATTCGTTCAAGGCGGACGCCTCCGGCGCCGCTTAACTCAGGCGTTAGGTACTAGGAACGAGCTAATGCACACTCGTGTTCCACACGACAGCGACTATGTACATCTCGTCGGTACCGTTGTGTACGTCTTCGCTTACTACGAGTGGGCGGTCATCTATCTTATCCAGCAATACACGGATGGGTTCGTGTCCAGATATTCGCGCGGAGCCCCGATGACATCTCGGGCCGTGTGCAAAGAGCTTGACTCAATACTCGCAGAGAATCGAACGCTATACGACGTTGTTGCTAAGGGAGAGCTTCAGGCGTGCCGCGACGAGTTCGACTCACTGGTGCACAAGCGTAACGCCCTCATTCATGCGCATCCCATCACGGATCAAGATGGCTCTCAAATTCTTAGCTATCAAGGGCGCGCGGACCGCCCTCTGCCGGACATGAAGTGGCCTGTTGCGGAGGTTCAGGCGGCTATTCGAGAGTTCGACGCAGCGGCCTGTAAAGCCAACGAACTTTTGCACAGGTTGCTCAAGTGAGACGCGGCATGGCTAACTACTCGTTCAAGGCGGACGGCTTCGCCGCCGCTTAACTCAAGCGTTATACATCCCAGCCATTTGAATGGCCGCTTTGCGGCACGCACATGAGATAGCCGACCGGCCGTTGTTGGCCGCGAGCGGTCCTTGCACAGCGGACGGGCAAGCGGCAATCTCAGGATGTCTGCATGCGACCCGCAGCGGAGATCCCAGAGCCGCGTCAAGTCGTCTGGCAATGTCCTGCAAAGAGGGTTCGCCATGGGTGACGTCGTTATCGTTGGATATAGGCCGAAGCCGGGCAAGGAGAGTGAGCTGCTTGGTCTGGTTAGAGAGCACGTGCCGTATCTGCGAAGCCTTGGGCTGGCCACTGATCGGCCGCCCATCGCACTAAAGAGCAGAGATGGGATCGTCGTGGATATATTCGAGTGGTGCGAAGGCGCCATCGAGAAGGCGCACAGTCACCCGGCGGTTCAGAAGCTATGGGATAAATATGCCAAGGTGTGTGACTACGTTCCGCTGATGGGTCTTTCGGAATTCAACGACATGTTTGCTCAGTTTGCCCCGATAGATTAGGCGCGTCTTCCACAAGGTTGCGAGGCAGGTCAACAAAATTGATAGCGTCCGCAACTCAAGGCCGAGATTGCCGAGCGGAGTTTTACGCTTGTACGCAAGGAATCAGAGTCGTGGTTGATATATCGAAGTGACTCTTTGCCCTTATTTGCGCGACGTGCCATTTGTTTCCGTGGCCGATGGCGACGTCGCGCTGGCTTGCCCGACCGAAGCGAACTTGTCGAGCGTTGCCAAGGGCAATGTTGCAGCAACGGCGGCATAGCCCGCGTCATTCGGGTGCAGGTGATCGCCGCTGTCGTAAGCGGGGAGCAATCGTGCGGGGTGGGTGGGGTCGCGCAATATTTGATCGAAGTCGAGCACGGCGTCGAATTCACCGCCATGACGTATCCACGCGTTGATGTTCTGGCGCACGACATCCTTCGCGGGCGTGGAATAACCTGGAACGTCGACGTTTTCGAACGGAGGTAGGGTGGTGCCGATGATGCGCAGGCCATGTTGGTGGGCCAGCGCGATCAGCCGCCGATAGCCGGCGATGAGATCGTTGGCATCCACGGTTTCGTTCGGCGGTGCCAAGCCATGGAGGAAGCCGAGATCGTTGCTGCCGATGCGCACGATGACGACTTTGGCCCCAGGCTGATCGAGCGCGTCGCGCTGGAAGCGCCTGAGCCCTGCCTCACCGAGCGCCGCGCCGAACTGACTTTCACGGGGGCTGTCATGCAACAGGCGGTTGCCGATGAGGCCTTCATTGACCACGGCTACGTTCTTGCCGGCTTGCTGCAGGCGGGCGGCCAACGCATCTGGCCAACGCCGGTTGGCGTCGGCGGTGGAACCGTCGCCATCCACCATGGAGTCGCCGAAAGCGACCACGGCGTATGCAGGTGGTGACGCCATGACGTCCAAGCCGGTGAGGAAAGGCCACATATCGATGCGCTTCGCTACGGGAAAGTGCATGGCGGCAACGGCATCGCCTGGCTGCGAGACGTAGCTGGTTTGCTGAGCGAGGATATGGATCGATGTTGCCGAGGTGGTTTTCGGTAGATAAAGGCTCACTGCCAGGTCCGACAATGGGGCTATCGCCAAGCGAGTAGGATCGCTCAGCACGGTGGCGTGTGCCGGCACCACGACGGATGCCCGTCCGCCGAAGGTCAGCGCGCGATCACTGGCCGGATCGATATCCGCTCCGTTCGTGCGATGGGCGATATGCGCCGCACCGATCGTCAGCGGCGCATCGCCGTAGCGGTTCGACAAGCGGATGCGTACCTGCGAGCCGCCCGCGCTGACGTGCGCGATCAGGCGCAAGCTTTGGGCACGGTAGTGATCCGGTGTGCCTGGCATCGGTGGTTGCGAGGCAGCGGACCAGGTGCTCACCCATGTTGTCTCGGGATGAGCCGTATCGGCGCGGGCAACGTCCACCGTCAGGCCGGCGAACAGCAACGCCAGCACCAGCCGCTCAAGCGAGCGCCGAGCCCGGCGATAAAAGACGGTTCCAAATCGGTTCACCTGTTGCAGCTCGTCGAATCGGGTCATGAGTTTGTTTTCCGATATGTCGTGCAGACTATGCGGTCCATTGCATGATCCGTTGGGTTATCGCTAGCCATAGCGGCGGAGTAGCGAGCATCAGGTATTGCGCAACCGCCTGGCTAGCCATCATGCAGGGCAGTCCATGGCGATAGACCGCATGAACGCGTCCGATGACCACCAGGTCACGCCATACGCCGAGCAGGACCAGCAGGTCGACACAGGCGTAAAAGGCATTGGGAGGAACCATGCTTTCGGGAAAACGAGCAAACGCCGCACCGGTCAGGCAGCAAGTGGCGATTAGCATCAGACGCCGGTGAAACTCCGGTCGACGGCGCCAGTAGATGGCCAGGCCGAAAGCGATCGAGAACGTCATCATGTCGTTGAAGGGAAGGCTCAACCCCGCGTCATTCGCAACTTCCCGCTGGTCATGCCAATGCCGCATGACCAGGGCCGTCGCCACGCCGAGAAAAGGCAGGATGCCGCCGAGTGCTGCGCCGAACATGCCCAGGCGCCGATGCAAGGCGATCTTCGATGCCCTCACCAGGCCGGACTGCGCGATGAACAGGGCAACCCAACTTGAAAAGACGATCGCATGGATGGGCAGGATCGACGGCCGAGGCGTGTCAGGGTGAAGCAGATTCCCTCCAATCGTGTGGCTAAAGCCAAAGATCACCACGGCGGCGACGAGCAACGCCGTACCCAAATAAAAGAACCGGTCCAGGAGCTTTCGAAGGCGGCTGGTTAGAACGTTGTTCTTGCGCAACGTACGGGGCTGCATCGTTGCAGTCGCACTTTCCCGATCGTTGCTACGGCGCTCGCTACCTGAAACATTGCCCAAGCCGCTTTCGCGCATGTTGTAATCTCCAGCAGAGAAAGCCGTTGCCGTGGCCGACGATGCAGGCCATGAGTTGCGGAAGTCCTGAAGCCGTTCTGATTTCTTGCTGAAAAACTCTGAAAACCACACTCAGTCACCGCAGACGGGCCGCATGGATCAGCCTCGAAACACCCCTTTCCGTGTTGGTACGTGGTCGGTCGATCCGGCGTCCAACCAGATCAGCCGCGATGGCGAACTGATCCGTCTGGACACGCGCGCGATGCGACTACTGCAATGCCTGGCCAGACGTGCCGGCGGCGTGGTGAGCATTGATGAGCTGCTCGATCAGGTATGGGCCGGCGTCATCGTCACGCCGGACTCGGTGTATCAGGCGGTGGCGTCGTTGCGTCGTTCGCTGGGGGACGATCCCAAACAGCCGATCTATATCGCCACCGTGCCGCGGCTCGGTTACCGCATGGTGGCTGCCGTCGACGAGAGCTGGCCTGACAACGGCGGCGTTCTGGCCGTGTCGGCGTTACCAGTTTCTGCCCAAGTTGTAGACGGGGCGCCCACGGTGGCTGACATAAAAGAAAGCGCCGCGTCGATCCACCCGGTCGTGCGCAAACGGCGTCGAATCCTGTGGGTGGCTGGCGGCGTATCTGCGCTGGTTCTGGTACTGGCTCTCTATCTGGTGGCGAATCCGTTCGGAGCCAGTCCGTTCGCGCCTGCTGTCGACAAGTGCGTCGGCGTGCTGCCCTTTCGCGATATGACCGACGCGATGGACGAGGAGCCGTTTGCCGATGGCATGACGGAGCAACTGATCGATGCGTTGAGCAAGATCCCGGGCACCCATGTGCCATCACTGACTTCTTCGCTTTATTTCAAAGGTAAGCAGACGACGATCGCTGCCGTCTCCAAGACGCTGGGCGTTGCCTACGTGCTGGAAGGCAGCGTGCGCAAATCCGGTAACACGCTGCGCATCACCGCACAATTGATACGCGCCGACGACGGCTATGTCGTGTGGTCGAATTCGTACGACCGTCCCACCACCGACATCCTGCTGGTCCAGAGCGATATAGCAACCCAGGTGAAGCACGCCCTCGAAGCGTCATTGAAGCATCCCTACAAAGTCGGCGACGACTGAGCGCGCGCCAGACACTCCGAGCCCAGCGCCTAAAGCCATGCAAGCTGATGGACGGGGCAGCTTTGCAGCCGAAGTCAGCTTGCGAAGCGCTGCGGAGCAATCGACGAGATATCGAGCCCAAGCTCCAGCATGTCATCGGCCACCGGCTGGTGTCGTAGCAGAAGGGCGGCTAGCCGGCCGACAGCCGGCGCTGTCTGGATGCCGTAGCCGCCCAGCGCGGCGATCCAGAAGAAGTCCTCCACCTTCGGGTCGTAGCCGACGACGGGGCTGCGATCTTCGACAAAGCTGCGCAGTCCGGCCCATTTCTGCTGCACATGGGTGATCGAAAGTGTGGTGGCTTGCTCGATGCGATCCACCGCGATCGCGATATCCATATCCTCGGGCCACGCATCGCATGGCGTGCTCGGTGTCTCATCGGCGGGCGACAGCAGCAAGCGCCCGGCATCCGGTTTGAAGTAGAACTGCTCGTCGATATCTATCGTCATCGGCCAGCGATCGGCATCACTGTTCGTCGGCGCATCGACCATGAACGCAGTGCGCCGCAGCGGTTGGATACCTATGGGCGCGGCGCCGGCGAGCACGGCGATCTCGTCGACCCATGCGCCAGCCGCGTTGATGATGGTTCTCGCGCTGAAGGTGCCGGCGTCCGTGGTGATGATCCATGCGCCATCCCGGCGCCGCAGCGCGGTGACACCCGCATTGTTCACCACCTTTCCGCCACGGTCGCGCAGTCGTCGGAGGTAACCCTGATGCAGCGCATGCACGTCGAGGTCGCATGCGTCCGGCTCGTATAGCGCGGCGGCGACGTAGTCACCGCGCAGGCACGGCGATAACGCGTGAGCGGCGGAAGCTTCAAGTTGTCGGGTACCGGCAGCAACGTCCGGCAGCGATGCAAACTCATTCAATGCGCCGAGCTGCTGAGCGTTGGCGACATAGAGCGTGCCGCGCGGCGACACCAGCGGCACATCGGTGAAGCGCTGTGGTGGCGTGGCTAAAAACGTGCGGCTGGCACGGGTGAGTGCGCGGATCGGTGCGTTGCCGTAGATCTCCGAGAACAGCGCCGCCGAACGCCCGGTGGCGTGGTAGCCGGGTTGGCTTTCGCGCTCCAGCATCAGCACACGCGAATGCAGCGCAAGGTTGGCCGCCGCGGCGGAACCGGCCATGCCACCGCCGATCACGGCGATATCAAAAAACGTTTCCCGCATTGAACTAACTCTCCCGAGGTGATGTGAGGCGCACGACGCGCCAACCGCGCCAGAATGAAACCATCGCCAGCAGGCATGCGGGCAACGCAACCAAGGTCATCGACGTGCCGATGGCCAGCGGATTGCGAAACAGGTGATCGTTGATCCACGCCGTCAAGGTGGTCCCCCCACCGAGGCCGAACATCATGTTGCCGAACGAGGCCAGCGCAATGGCTATGCCGCGCATATGGTTCGGCACCACGTCTTGAATCGCCGTAATCGCCACCGCCGCACCTGCCGACGACATCAGCGTCCACCAGGCAAAGCCAGCAATAACCACGTGTGCGTTGTCGATGGCGCCGGCAAATGCTCCAGGCAACGCCAGTACCGCCACCGCGAAGGCAACCACGAAGCGCGCCGCTGGGCCGGCGCGCATTACCAGTCTGTCAGCCACAAAACCGCCGCCGAATACGCCGATCGCCGCTCCGACGATCATTGAGCCGCCAAACAGTTCGCCAATCTGCGCGGCGTCCATCGCATAGCGCCGTGACAGCAGAGCAGGTATCCAGTTCGACATGCCGTAGTCACCGATCGATAACATGGCCATACCCAGGTATAGCGGCATCAGCGAATGGCGGAAGCGCCCGAAATCACGTAGCACTTCGATCAGCGGAAATGTTTGAGAACTCTCCTGGCCCGCATGCAGCCGGCGCTCTGGCTCGCGTACGGTCAGTAACAGCAGCACCAACAGCACGCCGGGCAGCGCCATCAGCACCAGCACCGCACGCCAGGCAGATAGCGCGTGCAGCAACGGGATGCCGGCGACCAGTCCGTGCTGTACCGCTTGCAGTACCGAGCCGCCGATCATCAGCGCGACACCCCCGCCGACAACCATGCCAAGCAGAAAGGTGCCGATCGCCGTGCCGCGGTGTTGAGGTGCGAAGTAGTCACCGATCATCGACATCGCCGCGGGCGCAAGGCAAGCCTCCCCGATACCAACGAACATGCGCGCGACGAACAACCCGGGGAACGAGTGCGCGTAGCCGCACGCCAGTGTGGCGATGCTCCACAGCAGCACGCCGGCGATGATCACCAGGCGCCGCGGAAATACATCCGCCGCGCGACCCAATGGCAAGCCGGCGACGGAATAGATCAGCGCAAACGCA
>Ga0302182_10001120_pt1 | contig 14662 bp, 11 predicted proteins | sample I_Palsa_N3_1_FD_198781 | JGI IMG/M metagenome (GOLD analysis project Ga0302182, IMG submission 198781) | Peat permafrost microbial communities from Stordalen Mire near Abisko, Sweden - I_Palsa_N3_1 | ecosystem: Environmental > Terrestrial > Soil > Palsa > Peat permafrost | place: Sweden...
CCGATACTCCGAGCCGCCGTTCCATCGTAGTAACGACACGCCGACTCTGCACCATAGATACCAGGGCCCCATTCAACCACGTTGAGATAGATCTCAAGAATGCGCCGCTTGCCGAGGACGAATTCGGCTACCGGTACGAGTGTGAACTCCGCACCCTTCCGTAGAACCGAGCGGCCCGTTCCGAAAAATAGGTTCTTTACAAGTTGCTGCGAAATGGTGGAAGCTCCGCGAGTGCGACCGCCTTCCAAATCGTCTTCGGCCGCGATTTGGACCTCGTGCCAATCGAATCCGTGGTGCTGGTAGAAGCGCGCGTCCTCCGCGGCGATTACAGCGTGCTGGAAATCGGGCGAGATTTGGCTGAGCGGAATGAACTTGTAGCGCTCGTGATACGGAGTGTGGTGAATCCAGGCCTGCAAGCGGCGCTGGATGTGCACTGCGGTTGTCGGTGGGTCGATCCACCGGGCGGCCACAAGGATCAGGGCGGCAAGCGACCAAACAAGCGCCACGCCGATGACAAGCCATCGAATAAAGGACCGGAGAAAGCCCTTGCGAAGCGGCGTCTTGGAGTGTGGGTCTGGCTTTTCAGTCACATTTCAGAATAATAGCCTGGGCTGGGTTGCCGCTTATGGTTGATCTTACGCGCGAACACGGAGGCGGGCGTTGGGCTCAGGCCGCTCGGGCCAAAGCTGCTCGGTCCCCGATGACCGACCCCGCTACAAATACAAAGCGGGATTATTCTCGAGAGGTCGGCTTGGGAAAAGCGTGTTACTGCTGAATTCCGCTCCCGCCTGATCTCCTCCAAGCGCGTTTCTGGACCGCGAGAGGAAGCGCTGAAGGGGGCCCGAATTACTTACGCAGTGGCGACAATTCGCCAAGTGACCGGGGCAATTTGCCGTCAACGACAGCGAGCGCTTTCCTCTGACCGATTCCTGGTTCGCAGGCCCGCCTTACTTTGCTCGATACACCGTCTTTCCAGCCACCATCGTCCACAAAACCTTCGCGTCCCGCATCTCCTCCGGAGAAATCGTCAAAACGTCGCGGTCCAACAGAACCAAATCAGCGCGCTTGCCGGCGGCGACCGTTCCAACGGAATCGAGATTCATGGCGCGAGCCGAGTTCCGCGTGTAGGCATAGAACATTGCTTCGCGTGGCATTGCCTGCGATGGGTCGAGCACTCCTTCCGGTCCTTTACGCGTTTCCGCCTGATAAATCGCCCAGAACACGTTCGCGCTCGAAACCGGCCAGTCGCTGGCGCCGGAAATGATCCCGCCATTGTCGAGGATCGACCGCGCCGGATATTGCCACTTGTAAATATCAGGATCCAGGTACGGCTTCACAATTTCAATCGTGTCCTGACTCGCATCCGCCCATAAAAGCTGCAACGCGCTCAACACGCCTAGTTCCCGGAACCGCGGAAAATCCTCCGGCTGCACGAACTGTTCATGCGTAAGCGTATGCGGCAGCCCGGAATCGCCATTGGACTTTCGCGCCGCCGCAATCCCGTCCAGCGCCGCCTTCACTGCACCGTCGCCGATGGCATGTACGTGAATGATCAACCCTTGTTTGTCGGCCGTTACGCACAGCTCGGCAAATTTCTTCGAATCAAACAGCAAATCGCCGTTGCGCCCCGTGTTCTTATACGGCTTACTGAGATGTGCCGTTTGTGACGGGTACTCCACCACTCCATCCGCGAAGACCTTGATCCCGCTCACCTGCAGATTGGGCACATTCTTGTAAACCTCGCGCGTCTTCCGCACCGCCGCGAGTTCCGCCGCGGGATCCTTCGCGAACACCTGTGGAAACGCCACCACTTGCGAAATGAGCTCTCCCCGGTCGGCCAGCAACTTGTAGGCTTGCAACACATCGTCAGTGGCCAGCGGATCAAGCCACGCCGTGATGCCGAGGCTGTAGTTATATTGCAGAGCGGCACGCCCGGCCGCCAGCAACCGGTCGGTGGTGGGCTGAGGCAACAGCGGTTCGACTTTCTCCATGCCGGCGTCGACCAGAAAGCCGTTCGGCTGCAGCTCTTTATCCACGCCGTAGTAACTCCGCTCCCCGGGGGATAGTTTCGTCAGAAAATTCGCCGTTATGCCCGCGCGCTGCAACAGCGCGCGATTCGCCCACGCCGTGTGCCCATCCATTCCGCGCAGAAGAACGCTTTGCTTCTCGTAAGCCCCGGTGCTGAACTCGGTATTGAGGACGTCGCAGTGCGACCAGAACTCAAGCGGCAGGCCAAGAATCTCAAGAATGTCGCCGCGCATGCCCTTACCCGTCTTCTTCGCCTCTTCGGCAAATGGCGGAAGATCATTGAGCGATTGCACTCTCTCGCTCGCGTCAGCAGAAATCAGAGCTAGCCCTCCGTCGATCGAGTGGCTGTGCGAATCGATGAATCCTGGGAAAAGGCTCTTGCCCTCTAGATCGATGCGTTCGGCGTTCTCGGATAAAGACTTCGCCACCTCGGGCAAGTTGCCCACCGCGATGATCTTGTCTCCACGAATCGCAACCGCCTCTGCATAAGGGTTCTGTGAGTCGCCGGTAAAGACTTTGGCATGATAGAAGATCCGCTCACCGGAGTTTCCCTGTGCCCAAAGCAAGAAATCGGTCTGAACCAGAAAGAAGGTCGTAACAAACAGAAGAACCAGAGAATACCGCGGAGAACGTCTCACTCGGTCACCCTTTCCAAGGTCGGCATTGCGCAGAATTCACGAGATAGGCCACAACTATACACAAGTTTCAGAGCAAGAACGGGACGATTGAGAAGGACTTGTGCTTTGCTAGAGCGCAGCCCAGATGGGCTTGGCGTCAATGAAAACGGACGTTTGCATTTTACGATGTGTCGGCACTGGGGTGACCACCACACCGGATGGTCGGCGTATATCCATCAACGTCGAAGTCCTTGGCGGTAGCCCCATGGTTCAGCATTACGTCGAGCAGATTACAGCGGAGGTAGCGGCACAATGGTCGTCCTGTATTCGCGGCCATGAATGAGTTTACCGAGGCGCGGCGGCGCGATGCCGCAGGCCTGCGAAAAAACAAAAGCATCGAATGCCAACCGTAGTTTGTCAGCTGTCGAGATCCTTTCCGTCGACGCCAGGCGGATCGGCACGTAGGTGCGCCGGCCTTTAGTTCTCCGTGATTGAACTAGTTCCAAACCGTGGACCTGTGCGTTTAGATCGTATGCTGAGATCATGCAGTCGAGGATCACGCGATACCGCTGCTGTTGTATGGCATCTACGGTAGCTGTGCCCACGTACAACTGACCATCGAGAGCATCCGCACGCAACCTAGATAACCCATTGCGCTGGTAAATCTGTTCCCAGTGCTGGCGCGCTCGGCCGGCCGCGTCCTCGGATACGGCGGCGGAGTGTGAGGACAGGTATGACTTCGTCCTGCACTGCGTAAAGACTGCGAATATCTCCTGCGTAATCGTCATGTGCTCATCTTGAAGGATTCGTCCGAGGTCGCCATAGGGCCGCCGTTGAGATCGATCCGCGCACCACTGCGGGGTTGTGAAGGGGCCCTTGTATATATGGAGGAAGGCTCTATAATTGCATAGATGTTGCCCCGCCGTCTCAGTGCCCGCCTGAATCGCCTGCTTCGCCACTCTCCGGCCGTAGTCCTGCTGGGGCCGCGCCAAGCCGGAAAGACCACGCTAGCTTTGGAGATAGGCGAGCAACAGGCTTCCGTATATCTGGATCTTGAGGACGAGGATGAACGCGCCAAGCTCTCCAGCCCCGCTCGGTACCTCGCGGATCACGAAAGCGAGTTGGTCATCCTGGATGAGGTTCACCGTGCGCCGGAACTGTTTCAGCGGCTGAGGGGAATCATCGATCGTGGACGGCGGCATGGAAAAGCAAATGGGCGATTCCTTCTCCTCGGATCAGCTGCCATGGACTTGCTTAAGCAAACCGGCGAAAGCTTGGCCGGTCGCGTATCGTATCTGGAGCTCGGCCCTTTCGACGCTCTGGAGGTTGATCCCGCAACGACTGAGACGCTATGGGTTCGTGGTGGATTTCCGCGCAGTTTTTTGGCTGAGACCGACGACCTGAGTCTGCAATGGAGGCGTGATTTTGTCCGAACTTATCTGGAGCGTGACGTTCCGCAGTTCGGCTCACGGATAGCAGCGGAGACGCTTCGCCGCTTTTGGACAATGCTGGCACACAACCAGACTCAAGTCCTTAATGCTGCCAATATCGCGCGCGGCCTAGGTGTCGATGGCAAGACAGTCGCCGGTTATCTTGACCTGCTGGTTGACCTTTTGCTTGTTCGGCGATTGCCGGCCTGGCACCGCAATATCGGCAAGAGGCTGGTAAAATCGCCCAAGGTATATGTGCGCGATAGCGGCATCGCGCATGCGCTGCTCGGAATTCGAGACAAGGAAGCGTTACTAAGTCATCCAGTCGTCGGACAAACCTGGGAAAGCTTCATCATCGAAACCCTGATCTCCACGGCACCTGACGGGACCGAGGCCCACTACTATCGAACGTCCAATGGGACCGAGATTGATCTGATTCTTACACTTCCCGGCGGAGCCCTGTGGGCCATCGAGGTCAAACGCAGTTCTGCACCCAGCGTCGAACGCGGATTTTATTCGGCGTGCGCCGATCTCGATCCGCAAGAGCGTTTTATCGTGTATCCGGGTACCGAGAGATTTCCGCTCGATAACAGTACCGATGCTATAGGTGTCGTCGCATTGGCGAAGGCGCTTCAATCTGTCAAGTAGAACCCTTTGATCGCATGGCTCTCACGCTAGACGGCTTCCGGCAGCTTTTCGCACAAGACCTTGGAACAGATGAAATAGAGCTTTTGTACTGCCTTCAGGGTCCTTATGCTTCTGCAGCGAACGACGAAAAGATCTCTAAAGCGGCTTGGAAAGGTAAACCAAGTTGGTTTATCTATGGCGAGAATGACCAGATGCTGCTCAAAGAACTAGAGCGGGATTCGGCGACCAAGACGGGAGCAAAGACTCTCGTTCTCCCTTCAAGTCACGTCCCGATGCTCTCGCATCCGGCAGAGGTTGCAAACTTCATTGAAACCGCCGCGCGCGAGATGGGCGAAGCATCGAGCTAGAAAGCAGGACACAATACTGGCGAGCGCGGCTCGCCAGCTCACTAAAGGAGTTATAGGTGTCATCTATCTTTATTTCAGGATCTTCTACAGGCTTGGGCATGATGGCGGCTGAATTGTTGGTGTCTCGTGGCCATGAAGTAGTCCTTCATGCACGTGATGTCAATCGCGCCGACGACGCGAGGCGTCGACTTCCTGGAGCGAAAGCGATCGTTGTCGGAGACCTCGGGACGATTGCTGAAACAAAGGAAGTAGCCGAACAGGTAAACAGCATTGGTCATTTCGATGCTGTCATACATAACGCTGCGGTCGGCTATCGGGAAGAGCGCCGCACTACGGCGGACGGGCTTCCGCACGTATTCGCGATCAACACACTCTCTGCCTTCCTGCTAACAGCACTCATCAAACGGCCGAAGCGGCTTGTTTACCTAAGTTCTGGCATGCATCATCACGCCAAAGCAAACCTCGACGACATTCTTTGGAGAGAACGTTCATGGGACGGATCGACAGCTTATGCGGAAAGCAAACTTCATGACGCGATGCTGGCTTTCGCAGTGGCGGGCAGGTGGCCTGACGTCTTCTCGAACGCACTTGAGCCAGGTTGGGTCCAAACGAAAATGGGCGGGCCTGGAGCGCCGGACGACATGTGTCAGGCTCACCTCACGCAGGTGTGGCTCGCCTCGGGTGACGATCCTAAGGCCAATGTGACGGGTGAATATTTTTATCACCTGAAGCAGATGGCGCCAAACCCCCAAACAAAGGACCTAAGGCTACAGGATCACCTCATCGCGTTCTGTTCTGAAATTTCAGGTGTATCTTTTCCCTCGTAACCCGTGCCCGCGTAGGTTCCAGCGCGACCCGTGCCACGAAGTCAGTCATCTTGCTTGAAGAATGGCGCAGCAGCTCCTGCACCACCTTCACATCCTACCCGTTGTCTTGAAGAATGCTTGAGTGCGAACAACACTTTTTCCTGGGTGCCGCTGAGCAAGCGTTCGCAGTATCAAGAGATCCGAGATGCCCTGGGGAAGATCGATTCGGTCCAGCATTGATCGTTCAAAAAGCCGCTGCGCTTCTGGAGCCAGCTGCGATGCCTAGCTCACCAGATCTCTAGTTGTAGTTTGTGATAGCTCGCGATCAATTCGAAATCCTCCCGATTTGAGGTAACTAGGCGCGCTCCTACGGACCTGGCAGTCAGTGCGATCAACAGGTCAAAGTGCAAATCGCGAAGCTTCTCGGGACCAAAGCCTTTATCGACATGGATTTTGCTAAGCAGGCGTCCTGATTCGAGCCAATTGTTTTCGGTTGGTGTCAACATGGGATGGTTGCGAGCAAGGCGTTCGACAAACTGTCGCTCGGCCGGCTTGGTTGCTCCCCGGCTCAGCTCTGCCAGCGCCACGGCTGAGTTTCGCACCAAACCTGTTGTTGCTGCGATTCGCTGCTGGTGACGGCCGGTACGGAGATGGTCGATGAAGATCGAGGTGTCGAAGACAACAAAATTACTCATCGTGTCCCGAGAATTCGAGCCTCCCGCCGTATTTCGACATCAGCCTCTGGAAGCGCTTCAGGGCAACGATTTCGCGCAGCGCTGCGTGTACCGCCTCGGTTCGCGATTTCACGCCTAACACTTCGGCTGCTTCGTCCGCCAGGCGCTTGTCTAGTCTTATCGATGTGATGGCTACCGCCATAGGTTCCACCTTCCGTTCAACGATATATATATTTTATTAATAACGTATATACAGGTCAAGCCGGACCGACGGATCTGGGGTATTGGTGACCGACCGCTGCCATGGTGACGATGGACCGGAGACCCCGGTTGAATGGGGACACATCGGGGACACAATAATGTGTTTCTTGCTGTTCCTATTACTAGAACGCCATCCAGTGCGTCCGTGTTCCCGTTGTTTGTTAGAGTTACGTCTAGCCATCCCGCCTTCACGGCGGTGACACGGGTTCAAATCCCGTCGGGGACGCCTGGTCGACCCTTCGGGAGCGAATCGCCGGCCAGCCGTGCTGCTTGCGTCAGTAGGTAATTCCTTTCCGGCATACTCGTCGTCCGCGACGCCGCAATTCGGTAGTGTTGGATGGCCGCTTCGTGATCGCCCATCTTTTCAAAAAAATGGGCGCGAACGGCGTCGGCAAGCGATATTGCGCCTACCTTTTGTCGGGAACAATGTCAGACGGGGGCCAGTGGGAGGGCTGCGCATTGACATTGGCTACGATTGCGACTGGACCGTCGACGGGATTGACACCCACATTGTATCCATCGACTTCGACGAGCGGCAGGTCTCCTTGCAGATCGTTCGTTGCCGCTTCGATTGAGATGGTTGAGGATTCGCCGGGCACTAGCGAAATGTAGTTGTCGGAGTAGAAAACGGGCAGGACGCGGCGGCCGCTCCTCCTTTGATGAAGCTGCAAGTGCGAGAGCAGAGCGATATGATTCGTATGGTTGTGCAACGTAACGTTCAGGATAGTTTTAACGCCTTCGGTGCGGGCGATGGCTTCGGCGTCGAGCGTGACGGTGGGAAGATTCATAAGACCGTCGAACTGATCCTGCGCAACATGTTGCCAGTAAAAATTACTGGAGAGCAAGTGGTCGTCCGCATCGAAGAGATTGAGCTTGATGAAGTAGAGCGGGCTGATGCGGGCGCTCACCTGGATCTGCGCGACCTTGATCGTGCTGCTGCCGGGCACCTGTGCTACCGGATAAGTTTTCTGTGAACCAAGGGTGCCGTCAGAACGGTCAAGAGTACCGTCAAAACGGTAGATGAGTACTTTGACGTTCAGCTGCTTGAGCGCTTCCGGACGATTGTTGACAATCTCGATGCCGCGGTTCTCTTCATTAAACTGCACGTGCACGGGCTCAGAGGCCTTCTTCACTGCGTACAAGGCGGCGTTGGGCTCGAGATCGTAGTGGTAGAGCTGCCAAACGAAGCTGGGCTGGGCGGGGTGACTCATCCAGGTGATGACGCCCGTGGTTGTCTTGAACATTTCTGCATTTCGGCCTTCATACATGGCGCGGAAGGCTTCATATGTGGTGAGCTGGCCTTTCTGGACGAAGTCGGCAAGATTGCGAATGTGCCCGTAGCGCTCCGCCAGCGAAGTGGGGAACTCGTCGCCTCGTTGAGCGCCGGCCGCCATGTCGTGTTGCGCCCAGTCGTCGTCGATGATCTCCCAATCTTTCTGGGGCATCATGCCCTGGATGGATTCGATGGTGGGAATGGAGATTGAGCCGGTCTCGGTTTTAAAGCTTTCGTTGAATGCGTAGAAGAAGCGCGGCGAACGCCAGTAGTAGGGCCCATGCGAGGAGACGCCCCGGCCATCGGCGGAGTTCGATTGATAGAGCCGCGTCGGATCCAGGCGACTCATGAGCACCTTCAATGTGTCGTCGAGTTCCTTAGGCGGGTAGCCCTCGTTGCGGGCACACCAGACTGCGATGGAGGGATGGTTGCGATAGCGAACCACTTTGTCGGTGACATTGGCGAGGTAGGTGGGAATGTCGGTGACATCAGGACCGTCATTTGGATTCGGTTGGAAGAATTCATCCCATAGCAAGATTCCGTACTTGTCTGCCATGTCATAGAAATCGGGACTGGTGCTTTGTCCCACCCAGTTGCGGATGATGTTCAGATTGGCCAGGGCGTGCATGTGAAACTGAGCGTCGAGCCTTTCTCGCGAAATGCGCTTCATGGCCTCATCCAGCCCCCAGTTACCGCCGCGCGCCATGACTCGAACTCCGTTGACGGAGAGTGTCAGGTTTTCCGAGTCGGGGACCTGGTACTCGATCTTGCGAATGCCAAACTGCCGCGTCGCGACATCTGAAGATTTCGCTTTTACATCGAAGCGCAGCGTCAGAGTGTACAGGTTCTGCGGACCATAACCATTGGGCCACCACAGCTTGGGATCAGAAAGGTGCAGTTCCGGGGTGGATTCGGGGTCGAGCGCGATGGCTTCCGTCCCGTTCGCCGCGATGGTCACGGATTTGTGAAAAGTAATTTCATGATCGCGTAAGGTCTGGTCCTGCGCATTCTGTAACTGAATGATGCCGACAAGCGTGCCGGTGACGGGCTTCGGCGACTTGTTCTCCAGGGTAGCGGAAACGTGGAGATCCGCAGTTTCGTACCTTGGGGACAAATCCGTAGTGACGAATGGATCCTTCACCAGGACCGGCCCGGTTGCATCCATCGTGACCGGAAGCCAGATCCCGGTGTCACGATCGCGAACGGCAGGGAGCCAGTCCCAGCCGATGGTGGAAAGAAAAGTGGGACCATCGATGGCAGTCTCGCCACCATTCTTGCCAACGCCAAGAGCAGCGGTATGCTCGTGCGGAACGCCGGGGTGAGGCTGCGGCGCAACCAGCACGGCCAGGACGGCTCGCCGTCCGGGCTTCACCAACTCAGAGATATCGAAGGCGCCGCGTATGAAGGCGCCGCGTATGGTCCCCGCCGTTCGACCGTTCACCCAGATTTGTGCCGTGTAGTTGATGCCGCCGAAATGAAGCCACGTATGACGGCCTTTGTAGGGCGCGGGCACGGTGAAGGTTGTGCGGTACCAATAGCTGGTTTTGTTCAGGCTCTCCGGGATAGCGCGCATGTTCTCGCCGTACAACGGTTCCGGGTAGACGCCGTCATCGACCAGTGTGGTAAGCACGGTACCAGGCACGGTCGCGGCATACCAACCCAGGGGATTAAAGCTGGTGGTCGAAACGATGGAACCTCCGACCTCGACTTTTGCGGAGTCTTGCATCTGCCAGCCGACAATGGTTTGAGGGGAGAACTGCGCAAGCAAAGATGCAGGAACGAGAACGGCAAATAGAGCGCAGAGACGGCAGAGACGAAAAAACATTGCGAGAGATTCCTCTCCAGGCGGATTCATGATTCGGAAGCGGCTGGTCAAATCCGTATCGCGGACAAGAAGACAGTATTCGCCGCTCAAATACTGCCGGGCGATTGAGAATTTCTGGAACAGTCTACACTTTCAGAAGCACTGTGTCCCGACTAATAGAATGGCTAGTCTCGCAACTGCACGTGGTTGCAATCGCGCATCACAGTTGCGGCCCGATTCTGGATGGCTGATCGGCCACTCGGAAGTAATTTGATACGCGCTGATTGCGATTAGTAATGGGAAGTTGGTCTGTAGGGGGTGATAGCGGTTGCTTTTCTCCTTGCGCGTAAGCGCCGTCGCCGGAGCTATCGATATTACGGCGCGTCCGCCAAACAGGAGCATCTGCTTGCACATTCACGCCAGTCTGAAAAGGCTGGCGCCGGCGATTCAACTCCGTCCCTGGCCACAATCATTCCAAAGGACTTGGGCGTTTTCGCCCGCTTTCTCCAGCCCAGGATTCAGCCCAAGATACGTCACTTGGATCGTCTCCGTGAGCAGGTGGGCCTTGTCTGTGGGCAGCAGTGCCAAGAACTTGCCCTGAGCTCCGAGCCTCGATTCTTGGTCGGACTGCGCGTAGAGTTGCATTGTCGTCCTGACGTCTTCGTGACGCAGAATACCCTGTACCGTCTTCGGATCACACTTCAGCTCCACTAGCGAGGAAGCCAGAGCATGCCGAAAGTTGTGAAAGCCGAACCGAACTTGCTGGTCTTCTTTGATGACGCCGGCCTTAACGGCAGCAGGGCGCAGCGATGAAGATGGGACCGGCAGCCCGATGTTGGTCGCTCGGTCAAATCCAGAATCACCGTGTCATTTGATTCGTCAAGAATGTAAGAACATGACTGTAACCTTGCGAAACTACCGCGGCGCGGAAGACATTCACCTGCAAAGCGTTTTCTGGATGCAGGCCACGCGAGGACTGCCCTGGTGCTGGAAGCCAACGATTTCTCCGCTCTTGTACTCGCAGGGGGCCCAATTCGATCCGCGAAGCCGATGCTTTGCATTCGACGGAGACCGACTGGTTGGATATATGAGTTTCACGGGGCAGGGGAAGTTTGTTTCGCTCGGCTACCCGTGGGTACTCCCGGGGCATGAGGGCGAGCTGCAAGAAGAACTCTATGATACGGTCTATGGTTTTGCCGCCAGTCCGGAATATGGCGGCAGGATGTTCGCGCAGCGTTTCAGGGAACCGTGGACCGATCAGATTTCTTTCTTCGAGAGACACGAATTCGTTGTACAGCGCAGGGACCCCCTCTATGTCTTGGATCTTCGTGCCATCACGATTTCCCAGATTCGGGTGACTTGTCAGGTAGAGTGTGCGGCCCGATTTTGCTGGGATGATTTCCACGAACTCAGCGCAGGTCATCTGCCAGCGGAGCAGTTGAGTATGTGGAAGCAGTATTTCCAGACCGTGGATTTCGACTTCGCAGTAAGAGCACAACGGAACGGCATGGCCGTCGCCTGTATGGGCATCGCGATTCGGCCTGACACCGGCTTCGCGGAGATGATTGCGGTAGCCGTGGAACCTGCTGCACTGGACGTACTCGCTTCGTGTTTGGGCGCGGCCGCCGCACAATCTCGCTCCCGAAAAGCAAGGTACCTCGGAACAAAAGCGATACGTCTGAATGGCAGCGACGAGGTCTTGGCGCAATTGGGATTTAAGAAGGCAAGCGAAGAATTGCTTTTGTCAAAGAGCATCTGAGAGCATCGAGGGGGACCGACCGGAAACTGGAAATCTCACCGGTAACTTCTGCGTACCTCGTAATCCACCGTCGTCCTCTGCTGCCCGAATTGCAAGTGCTCTGCCAAGTCACCCGGCCCCTGCCTGGAGCAAGGCCTGTTCCACGATGTGCACAAGCTTCCGAACGCTGCCGGGATACGAATACTGGTGCAAAACTTAATCGTCCTTACTCGCTCGTCGGTGAGGCGCGGGCTAAGAATACGTCGGACAAAAGCGCCCTGTTTCGGCAAAGGCTTCGCCGGCCGAGTAACTTCTTGCGTTTCCAACACTTTCTATTGCGAGCAGGGCTTTTCAACTGAAATATCTTTGTCGACTTTGCCGCTCACTCCTATAGGCCCCGACGATCTGCCCTTGATCGTGCTGGCACAGACTTCTCCCGTACTTGAACCATAAATGAGAATCGAATCATCGGGTGACAATGGACTAAACAAATTTCCCCACCCGTTATACTTCGACTCGTTTGAATTTGTTACCGTGTTTGATTCCACAGCGAGATATCGGGTCGAGGTGAACGCGATGGCAGCACCGGTGACATCTGAAATACGATTACCGCTTAAAACAAGTTTTTGAAATAGGGGGCTTTCAATGATGTTTGAATTCGAATCAAGTCCTAGGATTGTGATAGCCCCCAGAACACTGTTGTAAGGTGAACTTGGAGACAGTGAGATTTCGTTCTTTGAAATCGTAATATTGTCTGCCCCAGGCCCTGGAATTCCGTTCGTAACGTCTGCAAATATCATGGCCCCACTGGTGTTGTATCTAAAGGTGTTGCCTTCAATCAAACCGTAGGATGAATCTTCTAAAATACCGTGTTGCCGATTATATTCAAAAGCATTTCCCTTTATAAAATAGCGGGCACTATCTGAATCGGTCAGATCAATAAGAGCCACAGCCGCCGATATTGAGTTTTGAAGGTTTAGAGTTGCCGATATGGTTCCATTCGTGTTGCAGTTATTGGTTTCCGAGATCACTCGGGCCGATCCTAAATAAATAAAGTTTGGGTCATAAAATGCAAGATGATCGCCTACAACAGGGTCATTGTTGATAGAAGGTTGGCAACTCCCCGGAAATGTAACCACGGTGCTACCATTGCTCCCAGGTACAATGGAATTGATACCCCACCGAGTTGGTGAAATATTGAGAAGGTCATCACCACCAAATCCTATAACCGAATGTTCTAATTGGAAATCGTCTTGATCAATTCCCAGGGCCCCGGAGGGGACTGTAATAAGTCGCCCGGGACCTCGAACAATATTAGCCTTATTAATTCTAAGTCCCCGTAACCCGCCGTTTGCAAGCGTGTCCACGCCATCCGTTGGCCCGGTCAAAATTGTAAAGTTCTCAAGGTCAATATCTTCCGTAAATACTAATTCGATAGCCGCGCCGTTGAGGTAGCTATAATGGCGAATTAGAACTCTTTCTCCCACAGAAAACGGATCAAAATTGGCGCAACCATCAAAGAATGAGCACGGCTGACCTTGGTTTATTACATTTGTAAAATTACAAGACTTGCAAGAATAGGTCTGAGCTCCTGCCGAAGTTTGTCCCACGTATGTGGGCTGGGCAACTTGACTTAGAGATGGAAATGTAAAGTACTCTTCAACGGAGAGATCAGCGGAATAAACCCCTGGTGGCGGAACTGAGTTTGATTCATTCCAGGGGTCTACAGCTTGAATTTGGATGTTCGCTCCTGGGTAATAAGGACTTGTTACAGGGTATCGAGAGTCAATGACTAAAGCGTTGTGCCCAGGGTTCTCAGGATCCGCGACAATGGTGCCCAGCGAGGCAATGGGAAGATTAGGCCAGTCTATTGTGAAGTTTTTTAGTCGCACACGCGAGGCGTTCAATATTTCAATCCCCAAGCCTGGGGAATTAAAATCGAGGGTTGAACCGCTTAGATCAATATCTAAATCTACGATACCACTTGGAACCGTGAAAGATGCAGTTGGGTAAGGTCCAATCGTCCAATGAGGCGGGCAATTAAAGGGATTGGCATTATTGAAATAACATTGGGCCCAGCTTTGGCCCGTTGCAGGGTTGAGCGCGTTTGGTGGTTGAAATGTATAAGTCGCCTTTGGAATCACAACCCTGTGGGCCCCGGCCGCAATAGCTTCTGAAACAATGGCAGGAAAATATGCATCTGCAGTTTCTCCACTGTTTATGGCTCGAGTGTAAGTACCACCTCCCTCTGGCCCTTTAACAAGAACTTTGACAGTCCGGCCATTGGGGGCCACAAAAGTTTCGAGATTATCATAGGTAGGGTTATAAGCGAACCCAGATGAGATAGGGATCACTTCAGAATAAATGGGAGCGAGGAAAGGGGGTACTAGCGGATTTCGAGAAGGTACTGCCACATCTGGACTATTCGCAGAGGATGCGTTCTGAGTTTGAGAAACGTTCTGAAGAGTGAGAATGAGTACAGTAGCAACAAATCCAAATTTTATGATGTGACTGCCGATTCGCGATATGTTTTCCCTAAGATTTCCCCTCAGTCTTTCTACCATTTCTGACACCACTCTGAAGTCCCGTTTATGACTCACAATTTTGTTCCAACAGTAGTATTTTCAAATGCGTGGTTCAATCTGGACCAACGCTAAAGCGCATAAACGATAAAGTATATACAGCTGGACTTAGCCTGCAAAGGTGTCCGGTCGACTGTTACAAAAACGATTGTTACTTTTATTAATTGAGGTCTCGCTCAAGTTTGGTGCACGCATTGGCCAGTTATACGCGACTCGGGGAGCGGGGGCGCGGAGCAGTTCGACGCCCGTTCGTCCGTACATTTGGCGCTGAAGCATGTTAAGACACTCTCAAGACCATTAAAGGACTTTGCAGCCCCCCGAGACCTCCAGGCGCTGGCGATGCTCGCGCGGCTGTTTCGACACGGGCGGCTTTCCTACCACGGAGGGTTTGTGAATCTGCGAACCGGCCGTACAACTTCGTCTCAGTGCGCATACTTAACGGAACACCCGTACG
>Ga0302182_10001123_pt1 | contig 14632 bp, 10 predicted proteins | sample I_Palsa_N3_1_FD_198781 | JGI IMG/M metagenome (GOLD analysis project Ga0302182, IMG submission 198781) | Peat permafrost microbial communities from Stordalen Mire near Abisko, Sweden - I_Palsa_N3_1 | ecosystem: Environmental > Terrestrial > Soil > Palsa > Peat permafrost | place: Sweden...
CTCTGATGAGTGACGGAAATGGCAAACAAGGAGACATCGGCGAGAAGCAGGGAGTGCAGAGTTTCGTTGAACGAATGCTGGTTGTTGTGCGTATTGCTGCCGTCCGTAATAAGGAAAATTATTTTCCGGCGATCGCGCCCGCGCCCTTTCAGCATTTGGCCCGCGGCGTAAACGGCGTCGTCCAAGGAATTGTGGATGGCAGCTTTTCCAAAGCCGCGAACCTGCGCGCCGCCTTGGCCCGTGGTCCCCGTGCCGTCCGGTTGCGTCTGTCCATTGATAATCGGGCCGGCCGTCGTAGGGTCGTTAATAATAGTTGAACTATGCGAGCTCAAGTCCAGGCGCTTGAGCGCGGTAAAGAGCGCATCGTTGTTGAAGGAAAAATCGGAGACCGTCTCGGGAAATTCCGCATAGGTGACCAGGGCCACTTCGTCATTTGCTCCGAATCCCCCGGCGATCGCGTCCAGACTTTTCTTAACTTGTTCGGCTTCTTTCTCCGCAAGATCGTTGTCGAGCAGGACCACAGCGGAAAGAGGATAAGGTTGCGAATCGAATAACACGATCTGCTGCTCTACCCCGTCCGAGAAAATACGAAACTCATCGCGTTGAAGATCACCTAAAAGCTGTCCATCCCGGTTCTTCACGGTGACCGGCACGATCACGAGTTCGGTTCTGATCTTGATGCGATTGCGAGTATCTGCCTGCTGCGCGGGCGCTGTGGACGGTGAAGGTTTCGCCGGAGGGTTTTGCGGCGGCTTGCTGGGTGGTGCGGTCTGCCCCGGCTGGACCGGCGTAGCAGGAGCGGCCTGCGGCGTGCCAGGTTGGACAGGCTGCTGCGCATGCGCGGAAACGCAAAGAAGTAATACAATGGCAGTCGACAGAATGATTCGCGTCATCGGCGTATCTCGTTTCGCGCCGTCCGGCGCGTTTTGAACTAGTTGCTCGTCCATAACCGGTTCTGCATCGACGAAAAGTTCATGTCCGGAAACACCGGCCGAACATCCGGCCGCGCCCTAACTGCATCGTAAGTAGCGCGACTAATCTGGGGAGATTATACAATGCGGCTGACCCGCCTCGTGGCAGGCTTTTTCACACTGGCTCTTGCAGGGTATTGTGTTGCAGGCGGAGCCTCGCCCGCGAACGGGACGTCATGGCGCATCTTATCGGCAGTTGCACCGCAGTCGCCCGCACCCGCGCAGCCGCAACAGGATCAGCAACAATCCGCGCAGTCGCCGCAAACTTTGAAGAGAGAGACCAACCTGGTCAATGTTTTTGTGACGGCGCGTGACAAGAAAAACGGCATCGTCTCCGATCTGACGCAGACCGATTTCAAAATCTCTGAAGACGGCCAGGACCAAAAGGTTGCCTTCTTTGAAAAAGACGTGAACATGCCGATCACGCTCGGCCTGCTAATCGACACGAGCGGCAGCATGTACAACGTGATCGGAGCGGAACAGGACACGGCTTCGCGTTTTCTGAGGGAAGTGATGCGCAAGAAGGACGAAGCCATGGTCATCAGCTTCGATTTTGACGTGGACTTGCTCGCTGACTTTACGGAAGACACCAACGTTCTCGAACGCGCCATTCGCCGGACGAGTATTAGTTCCGTCGCAGGCGGAGGAGTAGTGACCCCGGGCACGATCCCGCAAGGAAACAATGCCGGCGGAACGGACCTTTACGACGCAATTTACTTGGCGTGTCACGACGAACTGGCGACGGAAGCGGGTCGCAAGGCCGTGATCGTGATGAGCGATATGGAGGACACCGGCAGCAAGTTAAGACTGCAGGATGCTGTTGAGGCTTGTCAGCGAGCTGACGGTGTGATCCACGTGCTTCTGATTTCGGACTCCGGTTTCTTTCAGGGGGGTGGCGGCGCGGGAGTAGCTCGAAAAATGTCAGACGACACGGGTGGCCGCGTAATCAACGTTCACAGCGAGAAGTCACTGGAAAAAGCATTTGACGTAATTTCAGAAGAACTGCGCTCGCAATATAGGATCGCCTACTATCCTACCAACGACAAGCACGACGGAACCTTCCGGAAAATCAAGGTCGATATCGCCCGGCCCGACGTCAAGGTTCTTGCCCGCAGAGGTTATTACGCTCCATTTAAGTAAACCCCGACCTGGCTCGGCGCTATTTCCCTGCGGGCGGCGGAGCGACTGAGTAATAGCCTTTCCGTGTTCGAACGGTAAGACCTTTGCGATCGGTTTCGACGTCAATCTTGCGGTATTTACCCACCGATTCGGTATCCTTCGGCGAATACGCGATGAAATACTGGCTGCGCAATTCTGTTCCGATGTCCACAAACGATTGCGCCAAATCTTCGACTTTGTAAGGATAGAACACGCGCCCGCCAGTTTGCTCCGCAAATTCCTCGAGCACTTTGTCTCCGCCTTCCACATGAATCTTGTGTGGTTTGTCGCCGCTGATGGAAAGCCAGTCGGTATTCGTGCTGATCGCGTAGATAGCGGCCTCTGCGCGAATAGCAGATTCAATGGCGTCACTGAGAGCGTGGTCGCTCAGATTGTCGTCGCCGTCGCTGATCACGACAATCACGCGCCGCACCTCTGGATTGGGACCGTGCGGCGCCGGCGGGTTCAAGAGTTTTTCGGAGGCGCGGTAAATCGCATCGTTCAGCGCAGTCCCTCCGCCTGCGCGCTGTTTGCGGATCGCAGCTGTGAGTAGGCCGAGATCGCCGGTGTAATCCTGGATTACATCCGGCTCGTTATCAAAGGTCATCAGAAAAGCCATGTCTTTATTCCTGCGAATCACTCCATCGAGGAAATCAATCGCGGCGTCCTGTTCGAATGCGAGGCGGGGGCGAATGCTATTGGAAGTATCGAGCAGCACCGCAATGCGCAGCGGCAAATCGGTTTCGCGTCCAAAGAAGCGGATTTCCTGCGGCGTGCTGTTCTCGAGAATTTTGAAGTCGCTTTGTTCGAGATCGGTGACGAAATTATGGCGGCGGTCAGTGACGGTCGCGACTAGATGAACCAGGCCGGTAGTGGAAACGATGGGCGGCACTTTGTTCTGCGACGCCTGAGCCGCGTCTGAGGGATTCTGCGCCGGTGGGGCCTTTTGCCCGGGTTCGGTAGGTTGCGACGCAGGAGCGCTCCAGTCCGGGCGCGGAGGACTGGGAGGTGGAGCAGGCTGTTGTGCGTGCACGCAGATTCCCGAAATACAAATCAGCGCTGCCAGAACGATAAGACTGCGCAATGGTTTCAAGGTGAGCAATTATAGGAACTCCCGCAATCCTGCGTCAATCTCACTAGGCTCCATTTTTACGGCTCTCCCCAAATCTTGAAAGTACGCCGTCAACTCAGGCGGCAGCGGAGCACGGCACTCGATTCGTTTGCCGGACCGCGGATGAACAAACGCGATTCGCACAGCGTGGAGGAAATTTCTTTCCAGCGCAGGCAAGAGTTCATTGCCGACGCGTTCCTGGCGCGGCGCGCCGTAAACCGTGTCTCCCACCACAGGACATCCGACCGCGGAGAAATGCACTCGGATCTGGTGCGTTCTGCCGGTATGCAATCCAGCTTCGATAAAGGAAAAGTTACCCAACCGCAGGCGCAATCGCCAGTCGGTACGCGCCTCGCGTCCTTCCCGGCGCCGCGCCGTCATGCGCGAACGGCGGCGAAGATCGCGCGCAATTGGCAACTCAACAATCCCGGATTCACCTTTTAGCTTCCCGTGCAGCAAAGCGAGATATGTTTTCTCGATGCGGCGTTCGCGAAAATCTTCGACGAGTTTCAAGTGGGCCATATCAGTCCGTGCAATCAACAAGACTCCGGAAGTCCCTTTGTCGATTCGATGCACGATGCCCGGCCGGAGAGGCCCGCCTACTGTGGACAAACCTTGGCCGCCACCAAAGCGGTGCAGCAGCGCGGCGACGAGAGTGCCTGCGTCAGCGCCCGCGCCTGGATGCACGATCATTCCCGCCGGTTTATTCACGACTGCGATGTCGGCGTCTTCGTAAATGATTTCAAGCGGAATATTTTCTGCTTCCACGCCCGGAAGCGGAGGAGGAGGAATATTTACGGTGACCGTTTCGCCGGCTTCGAGACGATGCGAGGACTTCCTAGCAGAGCCGTCCACCAGGACGCGTCCTTCGTCGATCAGACCCTGTACGTGCGTCCGGCTTATATCGCTGAGATGCGTGGCGAGAAAACGGTCGAGACGCTGGCCCGCGCTCTCTGCGTTGACAGCGAAGGCATCATGCCCGGAAGAGTCTTCATCAGATTCAAAATGGTCGTGCATATCAGGTTTTGCCTGCATGCAGGTTCTGAAAATGGGAGGCGAGCAACACCTAGCGCGCAACCGTGGTGCGTGCAACGGAAACGGAAGGCCTGGGCGGACCCTTCAGCCCGCGCCACCAAAGGAAAGTCCCCGTAACGATCAACGCGAGGCTAACAAGCTGCATCAGCGAGACTGTATCGTGGAACAGCATCGTGCGTCCCGGATCGCCTCGGAAGAATTCGATAGTGCCGCGTTCGATCCCATAGAGAAGAAAATAGGTGCCGAGGATTTGTCCGGTGAAGCGCTGGCGTTTGCCGACCCAAATGAGAATCAGGAAATTAATAAATTCCGCGGCGGCTTCGTAAAGCTGCGTGGGATGCAAATGAACGCCGAGCGGAGTTCCGGCTAGCTGCGCCGCTGCCGGATTGGTGAATGTAACGCCCCAGGCGACGGTTGTCCGTTTGCCGTAGCAGCATCCCGCGGCAAAACAACCCAAGCGGCCAATAGCGTGACCGAGCGGCAATCCTGCCGCCAGCGTGTCCATCACCGGGAGCAGCGGCATTTTCTGAAAATACGAATATAAGCCAATCATCAGGATAGCGCCGACGATACCGCCGTAAAAAGTTCCGCCGGATTGAAACGTGTTCAGGCTGAAAATGTCGCGCGGATTGGCCTGGTAATAACTCCAGTCGCTCAGAATAAGCCAAACTTTGGCCACGAGCAGTGCAACCAGAACTGTGTAGATCCCCATGTTCCAGACTTTGTCGGGATCGAGACCTGCGCGGGGAGCCCATTTGCGCGAGTACCAGAGTCCAGCGAGGACGCCCGAAGCCACGAGCACGCCGTACGAGTAGATATTGATTCCGCCGACTTGAAAGAGGATGGGATGCATCGCTAGGCTCGCTCGTGATTAGGATGCCGCCAATCGCGGAAGAGTTCTAGAATCACAAGACCCGCGCCGACAACAATCGCTGAATCAGCAATGTTGAATGTATACCAATGATGGGTGCCGATATAAAAATCGATGAAATCAGTTACGCTCCGCCGCATGACCCGGTCGAGAACGTTCCCGGCCGCGCCCCCCAAAATCAACGCGAGCCCGCATTGCGCCAGCTTGCCTCCCGCGCGCCCGCTCACCAACAGCCAGACGAGCATCGCGATAACGGCAACAGAAAACGCAATCAGCATCGGGGCAAGCCAAGGAGTGCTGGAATCGGCCAACAACCCGAAAGCCACGCCCGGATTGCTGGTATGCACCAGACTCAGCACGCCAGGAACGAGGACGCGAATTGACCCCACGGGCATGAACCGCTCCACCATGTGTTTGCTAACCTGATCCGCCAATAGCGCGGCGAGCGTCAGAAGTACCAGGGTGTACCAGTGGGAACGCGACGCGGAAGATGTCAAACCTTGGCACTCCCGCCGGCGGCGCCGCTGTCTCGATCGATCTCAGCAAGTGCGGCGAGGCAGCGCTCGCACAGCGTGGGGTAATCCGCGCTCTCGCCTACGTGCGTGGAATAATTCCAGCAGCGCTCGCACTTAGCGCCTTTAGCGCGCTCGATGAGGACTTGAAGTCCTTCGAGACCCGCGACGGGCACCGCGCCCTCCAAGTGGCCTTCCGCGATTTCGACCTGCGAGACGATGAAAAGCCCCGGCAGGTACGTGGAATACTTGCGCACCAAATCTAGAAGTTCGCCGGTTGCCACGAGCGTAACGCGGGCTTCGAGACCACCGGAAATTGTTTTTGCCGCGCGTGCGGGCTCGAGCGCTCGCAAAACTTCCTCACGAACGGTAAGAAGTCGGTCCCAACCTGCGGAGCGCGAGCTATCGAGGGCTCTTTCGAAATCCTCGGCGGCGGGAAACATAGACATGTGCACGCTTTCGGTCTTCGAACTGGCATGCGGCACGTGCCTCCAGACTTCTTCAGAGGTAAAGGCCAGAGTAGGAGCAATCAGGCGAACAACAGCGCTCGCAATCCGGTACACAGCGGTTTGCGCCGAGCGACGGCCGCGATTCTTCGGCGCGAAGGTGTAAAGGCGATCCTTGAGCACGTCGAAATAAAACGCGCTTAAGTCCACGGTGCAAAAATCATGCAGCGCGTGGTACACGCGATGGAATTCGAAATTGGCGTACCACTCATGACACTGCCGCACCAGCACGCCCGTACGCCGCAACATCCACGCGTCCATTTCCCAAAGATCGGCATCGGGGACGACGTCGCGCTCCGGATCAAAATCGTACAGATTCGATAGCGCGAATCGGAACGTGTTGCGGATTTTGCGATAGGCTTCAGCAAGCTGGGTCATCGTTGCGTCGGACAGGCGAACGTCCGCTGTGTAGTCCTGCGATGAAACCCATACGCGCAGCAGATCGGCGCCCCACTTCTCGCAAATCTCTCGGGGCTCCATGGAATTCCCGAGCGACTTCGACATCGGACGGCCCTTTTCGTCGAGCGTCCAACCATGCGTGACCACCTGATCGTAAGGGCGCATGCCATCGACGCCGATTGCGACCATCAGCGAACTCTGGAACCATCCGCGGAACTGGTCCGGTCCTTCGAGATAAACGTCCGCGCGAGGCTTCCCTTCCCTCTTCTGCAGCACGGCCAAATTGCTTGATCCGGACTCGAACCACACATCCAGAATGTCGGACTCTTTGCGCCAATTCGCTTTGCCGCAAGAAGCGCATTTAGTTCCCAGCGGTAATAGCTCTTCGGCGGAATGCGTGTACCAGGCGTCGGCGCCTTCGCGCTCAAAAAACGGGATAACATTGCGTAGCGCCTTGAAATCGTCGAGCCTCTTGCCACAAGCGTCACAATAAAAAATAATCAGCGGTATTCCCCAGAAGCGCTGGCGCGAAATGCACCAATCCGGCCGATCCACGATCATGTTATGGATGCGCTCTTCGCCCCACGTCGGTAGCCACTTTACTTTTTTGATTTCTTCCAGCGCGCGGCTGCGCAGCGCGGGCGCCTTGGGAGCGGGTACCGTTGCGCTGCCGCCATCGAGTTGTATGAACCACTGCTCGGTAGCGCGGAAGATCACTGGTTTATGGCAGCGCCAGCAGTGCGGATAGCTATGCGAAAATTTCTTCTCGCCGACAAGCATTCCTCGCTCCGTTAGCAGCGAGATGATCGCCGGATTCGCTTCAAACACCGTCTTGCCTTTGTATTCCGGCAAGCCTTCAACGAAGCGGCCATCGTTATCGAGCGGAGCGTAGGCTTCGAGGCCATACTTCTGGCCGGTTGCAAAATCTTCGGCGCCGTGGCCGGGGGCGGTATGAACAATTCCGCTGCCCTGATCCAGCGTGACGTAATCCGCGAGCACAGCCGGCACGCGCAACTCTTTAAGGAACGGATGCTGAAACTGTATGCCTTCGAGCTCGCGGCCCTTTCCGACCTTGACGAATCGCCCGCCCGATTCCAGCGCGAGGAGCACTTTCAATTCAGGGTCGTTGAGTCTCTCTTCCGCCAGCAGCAGTTTGCCGGCGGAAGTCTCAACAACGACATATTCATAATCCGGGTGAAACGCGAGCGCGCGGTTTGCCGGCAACGTCCAAGGAGTGGTGGTCCAAATTAGCGCGCTGACATCGGCGTCCAACCCGAGCTTGTTGGATTTCTCGTCAGCAACCACGGGAAATTTCACCCAAATCGACGGGCTAGTGTGATCCTCGTACTCCACTTCCGCTTCGGCTAGAGCGGTATGGTCATAAATGCACCAGTACACCGGTTTCAACCCGCGGTAGATGTAGCCTTTTTCGAGAAATGTGAGAAAGGCGCTGGCGACACAAGCTTCGTAACTCGGGTCCATGGTGAGGTAGGGCTTTTCCCATTGGCCGAACACGCCCAGGCGCTTGAATTCCCGCCGGTGCGCGTCAATGTAGCCGAGAGCAAATTCCCGGCACATCCGTCGAAACTCCGCTGCAGACACTTTGTCTGTCTTGCCGCCCAGTTCCTTCTCAACTTTTGTCTCGATCGGCAAGCCGTGGCAATCCCATCCGGGAACGTAGGGCGTTCGGAACCCTGCCATGGTCTTCGACTTAACGATCATGTCTTTCAGGATTTTGTTCAGGCCTGTGCCGAGATGAATTTCACCGGTCGGATAAGGGGGGCCGTCGTGAAAGACGAATAACGGCGCAGCCGCCCGCGATTCCATGATGCGGTGGTATAGCGCCATCTTCTCCCAAGCCGCCAACTGCTCCGGTTCACGCTCGGGCAGCTTCGCCTTCATGGGAAAATCTGTCTTGGGAAGATTCAGCGTACTCTTCAGGTCGCGCTTGTCTGCCATTTAATAGGGAGTAAAAGCCCTTTCCACTGATGCAGGCCGGGAAACTGGAAGCCTCAGTTGAGAACCGTATGTTACAATGAATCTCGAACGGTGTCAGCCGCCCGGCTCCGTACATCCTTTTTCACGATAGAGCGTCTAATTACTGGTAGAGCCGTGACGGGGGACCCTAGGTAAGCCCTATGCCAGACTTTACTTCCAGACTCGACGACGCCGGCCGATCAACCACTGAGCCAACACTGAGGATTGGGCGCCTGCCCTCTCCAGTACGGACTTCTGCATTTAAAGACTTCTTCTCCAATATAAAGGATTTCCTCTCCGAACGGCCCGCCAACATCAAGGGCGCGAAATCTGACGTATTCAAGAACCCTGAGTTTGGCGAAAGCCTTGGGGACAATTTTAAGGAATTTTTTCATTCAGCGCCACGCGGACCGGTCAATTCCGATCTGCTGGTTAACTGGAATGCTGGATTTGGCGGATTCTGGCAGAACGTTCGCGACGTAATTTCACCGCGGAAGATGGCGCCGCTGAAAACCACTAGCGCGCCCGTAGCGGTCCCAGAGATTTGGTCCAAGAATACGCAGTTCACGCGCGTGCAAGCGCTTTCATTGGCATTCCACGTAGTAGTGATCGTGTTGATTATTGTCCCCTTTTGGTCGGAACTGATGTCGCCTGGAACCACGCAGGCGAAGACAATGGTTGTAACTCCCCTCGATATCACATCGCCGTATCTTCCAAAACTGCCGCCCGGAGCTAAGAAGGCGGGCGGTGGCGGAGGCGGTGGAGCGCACGAATTGTTGCCCGCCAGCAAAGGCAAATTGCCCAAGTTTAGTTTGACGCAAATTGTGCCGCCCAAAGTGAAACCGCCGGACAATCCTAAGTTCGCGGCGACTCCAACTGTTCTCGGAATGCCGGACATGAAATTAGCGAGCCCCAATATGTCGAACTGGGGCGACCCCATGTCCAAAGTGACGAACGATTCCAACGGTCCTGGCAGCGGCAATGGAATCGGATCTGGCAATGGCACTGGAATTGGAAGCGGAAGCGGCGGAGGAGTTGGACCGGGCGAAGGCGGCGGGACTGGGGGAGGAATCTTTAGCGCTGGTACGGGTGGATACGGCGTACCCGTCTGCGTTTATTGTCCAAACGCACAATTTTCCGATGAAGCCGTAAAGGCCAAGTATCAGGGAACAGTTACTTTGACAATAGTCATTCTCGCGGACGGCCGCACCTCAGATATCCATGTAGCGAAGGGTCTCGGGTTGGGGCTTGACGAGAATGCAATTACTGCGGTCCGGACGTGGAGATTTAAGCCCGCTCTAGGCCCGAATGGAAAGCCTGCACCAGTACGGATGAGTGTTGAAATGCAGTTTCGCCTCTACTGAGTTCCCCCGCCCGCGTGTCTTCTCGCTGAACCCGTTTTCTCCGTTGAGCAGCTGGGAGAAACTTCGCTTGAAGGGTTTACCTTTCCGACCACCTTATACCCGCGAGCTTGTCATTCTGCTACGATGAACATCATGAAAATTGGAATCTGGACCTCGTGTTTTCTGATTTCTGCGATTCTGGCTGCGGGGCCGCAAGCCTCCGCACAAAACAGCACGATTGAGTTCGTCGCAAAAACGACGCCGTCAAGCGGCACGGACGAACCGGTGCGCGGGCTCACGTTCTACCTGCTGCGCAAAAGCTTCGATGACATCGGCAAGGAAGCGGCGGAGACGTTTCCGCTCGTTGCCATGGATGCGTTCGTCGACAAGCTGGATGTTTCAAAGGAATTGAAAGCCTGGATGAAAAAGAATCATTGGGTGAACTTGGCCGGCGAGGACTTCATTAAGAAACTCAGCCCGGACGACGTGATGAATGTGCCGGAGTTCAATAAGGCTTATCTAGATAGAATGACCGGAGATCAGTCCGTTTTGTTTCCGACGCCGAAATATACAGCCGCCGAGAAAAAGAAGAACCCTGCGAAGTATGACGAGCAGGTAAAGCAGTATCACGCTGCCATCCGGGCGTTCCTCGTTGCGAATCCTACGAGCACGGATGGAATCGATCTCGCTCTGGAAGACGTGAACCCGGGGCATAAGTGGAATACGATCGAAGCAAACGGCACGGCTGAGCTGCATCGCCACACGATAGAACTTGCGGAATCGAAGTATCTTGCCGCGCGCACGGAAACAGATTTGGAGGGCCACGGGTACCTGCACGGGGTCGCTCCGGGAACGTACTGGCTCAGCACGCTCGACATCGTTGCGCAAGCTGGAGATGCGCGGAAGAAATGGGACGTACGTATCACCGTGCCGCCTGGAAAAACGACTTACGTTGCACTTTCGAATGTCAACGCGGTTCAACCTCCGCACGCCACACCTTAGCCAGCTGCCGGGAATGTGACTGACGCCGTCGACATCACTCGTTGGATCGCTCAACTGGCGGATCGCAATCCGCAGAACAGAGCCGAAGCCGCGCTGAGACTGTATTTGGCGGGTAGCGGGCTGTGTACGCCTTTGCTGAAACAATGGCTCGCTGATCCTGAATTTCGCGCCCTGATTTTGCCCGGTGGACCAGACTCGCCAGGTCGTTCAGATTTGGGGCCGGCGTCCATCGTGGTTGGAATTGCCGTGCAGCCTGAAACATTCGAGAAGATTCGCGCGGCAAACAATCATCCGCCGCTTGCCCACGTTCCTCCGGACCAGGATGCCCGGGAATTTGAATTGCACTTCGAGACTCGCATCGAGCTCGATATTTTGACCACACGAGAACCAGGCGGCAAAGGCGCGATCTCTCGGTTCTTGGAGAAATTTGGAGAAGGAATCCAGCAAATTGAAGTCTATGTGAGCGATGTAGAGCGCGCGACGGACATTCTACGTTCACGATTTGCGCTGGAACCGATCTATCCCGCAACACGTGCGGGCGCCAACGGAACCCGCATAAACTTTTTCCTTGCTCCAGCGCCGGAAGAGAAAAAAGTACTAATAGAATTCGTGGAAGCCGAATCGCAAAGTCTCTAGAACGCTGTTGAAACCACTTGCAGAGTCTCGCGCATCATTCTCCACTCTGCTGCAGCAGTTTAGCCACTAGCGCAGTCCAGCCCGTCTGATGGCTGGCGCCGAGCCCCTCGCCTGTTTCGCCGTGGAAATATTCGTAGAAAAGAATGAAGTCGCGCCATTGAGGGTCAGTTTGAAAGAGCGCGTTGTCGCCGTAAACCGCGCGGACCCCATCCCGGCGCAGGAAAATGTGTGAGAGCCTGCGAGATATATCCGCAGCGGACTCCCAGAGCGTTATCTGGTGTCCTGAATTCGTGGGGTATTCCACCTTGAATTCGTCGCCATAATAAAAATTAACGCGCTGGAGTGATTCAATCAGCAGGAAATTCATCGGAAACCAGATCGGTCCGCGCCAATTCGAATTCCCTCCAAAAAGATCGCTCGTAGATTCGGCGGGTTCGTAATCAACGGAGTTTGAATGCCCGTCCACCGTGAGTACAAAAGGATGATCGAGATGAAATTTAGAAAGGGCGCGAATTCCGTGAGGCGATAGGAACTCATTTTCGTCGAAAACGTAACGGTAAATACGCTCAAGTTTCGTGCGATTGGCGATGGTGAGGAGCAAGCGGCTGCCCTTCTCCGACTTCTGGCTCATATCCACGTGCTTGCTGACTTCTGGATTGTGTTGAAGGAACCACTCCATCCGGTTGCGGAACTTCGGCAATCGTTCCAGGACCTCGGGCTCGAAAACTTCCACAGCAAACAGAGGAATCAGTCCGACCATCGATCGGACTTTCATGGGAAGCGGAGCAGATTGCCCCAGGTGCAGAACGTCGTAGTAAAAACCGTCCTTTTCATCCCATAACCCGACTCCCTGGCCTCCGATGTTGTTCATGGCCTGCGAAATATAAATGAAATGCTCGAAAAACTTGCTGGCGATGTCTTCGTATGCCTCATCCTGGTGAGCGAGCTCCATGGCAATGGCGAGCATGTCGAGGCAATACATGGCCATCCAACTGGTGCCATCGGATTGCTCGATATAATTTCCGGGCCCGAGGGGCTGGGAGCGGTCGAAAACGCCGATATTATCGAGGCCGAGGAAGCCGCCTTCAAATACGTTTTTTCCCTCCGGGTCCTTGCGATTCACCCACCAGGTGAAATTGATCAGCAACTTGTGAAACATACGGACGAGGAACTCGCGGTCTTCTTTTCCCTGTACGCGCCCCGCGATTTTATAAACGCGCCAAGCCGCCCAGGCATGCACGGGCGGGTTCACGTCGGAGAAATTCCATTCATAGGCCGGCAATTGGCCGTTGGGGTTCATATACCATTCGCGCATAAAGAGCACGAGTTGCTCTTTCGCAAAGTCCGGATCGATCAGAGCCATCGCCACGCAATGGAAAGCCAAATCCCAGGCCGCATACCACGGGTACTCCCACTTATCGGGCATGGATATCACGTCGGAATTGTACAGTTGCGTCCATTCGTGATTCCGGCCGTCGAGACGCTCAGGCGGAGGAGACGGCTGTGTGGGATCGCCCTCAAGCCAGCGACGAACGTCATAGTGGTAGGACTGCTTGCCCCAAAGCAGTCCCGCAAAAGCCTGGCGCTGGACCTCATGGGCATCCTCGCTGGCGCAATGGCCGACACGCTGGTTGTAAAAATCGTCCGCCTCCTTCAATCTCTGTTCAAACATTTCATCGAACGCGGGCCCGAAAAAATCCTGCGTTGATTTGCGCTCCTGCGAGGGGTCCTTGTCGAGCAAGCGAAGACGAATCGTAAGGTTTTTCCCAGGTTGAATCAGTCCGGAATAATGTGCGCCCGCTTTCGTGCCGGTCATCGCAGGATTTACAGCGTCTCGCTCGGTCTGAATCAGGTAACGGTGGAAAGCATCTTTCACGTAAGGCGAAGCGTTCTTAGTACCGAACAAGCGCTCGTTGTTGGTTTCATTATCGGTGAAAAGCGGTTCGGGCTTGCCCTCGGCAATCAGCCAGCGCTTTCCATAGTGATATTCGTTCAGGGCGAATAGTTCCCCGCCCTGAAAATTCGGCACCCTCGCTACTTGCGGCTTGTCATACCCTTCTCCCCAGTCCCATCGATTCCGAAACCATAATGTGGGGAGCAAATGGAGCGGAGCCGCGTCCGGACCGCGGTTCCAGGCCGTTATGCGAATGAGGATATCCTCGGATGAGGCTTTGGCATATTCGACGAAGACATCAAAGTATCTGTTCTGTGAGAAAATGCCGGTATCCACTAGTTCGTATTCTGGTTGCAGGCGCGTGCGCTTCGCATTTTCCCGAACGAGTTGATCGTAGGGGAACGATCGATGTGGATATTTGTACAGGCACTTTAGATAGGAACTCGTTGGCGTGGCATCCAGATAAAAATAGTATTCCTTTACGTCCTCGCCGTGATTTCCTTGTGTGCTGGTGAGCCCGAAAAGACGTTCTTTCAGGATCGCGTCTTTCTCATTCCATAGCGCAATCGCGAAGCAAATATGCTGGTGGCGATCGCAGAAGCCCGCAATACCGTCCTCGCCCCAGCGGTAAGCTCGGGAACGCGCATCATCGTGCGGGAGATAGTTCCAGGCGTCGCCATTCGCGCTGTAATCTTCGCGGACGGTTCCCCACTGGCGTTCTGAAATATAGGGCCCCCAGCGCTTCCAGTGAACTTCGCGGTCCTCGCTGGCTTCCAGCCTTAGCTCTTCCGCAGTTGCAACGCGATCTTTTCCTTTTGGCTCGTCAGTCATCGGGTCCATGCTACCGCGAGAGCGCTCTAAATTCCCGGATTTTGCGCGAACCTGTTCAAGATTGAAAGTTCGTCGGACGTCGCGCGTGGCATAGTGGGACAAGAACTGCGCAATTCTGTATTCTCTACTGCGTAGACCTTGACGTTAATCCAGTGTGAAAGGGTTCACTAATTAAAACGTCCCTCATAGAGGCTTCCGGCCAACGAATTGGGACCGACGGCTCGAAGTATTACTGGCGGATCGCGCTCCTGTGCACGGCAGCGGCCGCTTCGGTAGTGGTTATGCCCATGTTTTTTCTTGGCAACGCTTCCGGTCATGATTTTCAGTTCCATCTCGCGTCGTGGTTGGATGTCGCCGGGCAGTGGCGGGAAGGAATTGTGTATCCA